>ERZ791618.836-NODE-836-length-12789-cov-1.405293_pt1 | contig 12789 bp, 11 predicted proteins | sample MGYA00510059_ERZ791618 | MGnify/ENA primary metagenome ERZ791618 (study PRJEB30046, sample SAMN00715159) | human gut metagenome | study: EMG produced TPA metagenomics assembly of the A metagenome-wide association study of gut microbiota in type 2...
ATCGACGGACAGCCCCCGCTGCAATTCTACGACATGGTCAACGATCCCGAAGAGAAGGTCAACCAGATAAACAATCCGGAATACGCGGGCCGGATCAGGGAGATGGCCGCCCGGGTGAAGAAGTACATCGAGGACGGCCGATCGACGCCCGGAGCCAAAGCGGCCAACGACGGCGGCAATTCCTGGAAACAGATCACCAACATAATGAGCGGCCTGTACGCCGGGAACAGGTAAGGGCGAAACTGCGTCGAAGGATGCCGGAACCGCCGTCCGGCTCCGATCAAAAAACCTCCGCATTCCGGAATCGGAATACGGAGGTTTTCAATTGGCGGCAACGGGCTGGCGTGGGACATGATCGAAGATACCGACGAGCAGGCCGACGCCTTGTTATTGCTGAATTACAAGCGATAACGAAACAACAGAGGTCGACAAGAGCCCTGACAAAGAAAAATCCTCGGAAGTTATTAGCTTCCAAGGACTTTCTTGGTGGAAAATTGTCGTCCGGCATTGCTCTCGCGCCATTTCCGCGCACGCCGTCCGCGACTTTCCGGCAGCATTCGCTGCTTCAGTTGAGGTCTGAAGCGGAACTCATATATTGAACCTACATAAACTACCCTGAACCAAATACAATTCAATCAACTAATTACCAATAATTTATATAATACATAAATTTAACTAAGTTCAAGTAAGTTCAATTTACAGGGTGCAAATAGGGTGCAAATAGTTGTTTTTAATCTAAATTAAGATTAGATTTGACCATCTCAAAAATCCAAAGCTATGGCATCCTTCATCTATTCGGTCAGAACAACCCAAAAAGACGCAAATGCGGACGTTATGGTGCGCATCCGGTTCTCTGCCTATGTCGAGGGCAAGAAGGTCGATACTTACGCCCAAAGCGGCGTTAAAATCCCAAAGAAAGCATGGGATGATAAAAAGGCCGCAATCAAATCTGCATTTACCTCAACGGCCAACTCTGCAAACGAAGGTAAAACGCTCGACAACCTTCAAAATGATCTGAATGAAATCAAGGCATTCGTATTCCAACGTTACAATATGCTCGGCGAGGGAAGAATCTCAACCCAATGGTTGGAGGGCATTATTACCGAATATTGGGACATCCGACGGCAAATAGTAGAAGATGAACGACAGGTAAAAGAGGCATTAGCCAATAAAGAAACCTTCAACCACTACATAAGCAGATACATCAACGAAATAGAGAGCGGAGCACGTCTTACCAACAAGAATACCAAATACAAGACAGGAACCGTCAAAGCAGTAAAAGCGTCAATGGTTCAATTTGCAAACTACCAAAAAGCGACAAAATGCCAACTTGATTTTACCGACATCAACTTGGACTTTTACCGCAATTTCACCCATTGGCTGGCAGGGAAGGGATATACTACCAATTCAATAGGAAAGTGCGTGAAAGACCTTAAAAACATCCTTGCAAACGCACAGGAAGAAGGCTTACACGACAACGATGAGTACAAGGGACGGCGATTTAAAGTAACAGCGGAAGAAGCGATAATGTCTACCTCACAGCAGAAGAACTCGACGCACTTGCCAAAGTCGATTTATCAACAAAAGCGCAAGGTTATTCAGATGCCCGTGACGTATTTTTAGCCGGATGCTGGCTGGCTCAACGAGTCAGCGACTACAATCACCTTTCACCAGAAAACATCGAAACACGCAAGGAAACCGCCCTTATTGGTGATAAAATCGTTGAAATGGAAAAGACCTATGTGGTCTTGATTCAAAAGAAAACAGGGAGCAGAGTTCGTATTCCGGTCAACAAACAACTTCAAACAATACTCACCAAATACCAAAACAAACTACCCTACATTTGGGAGCAAAAATTAAACCAGTACATCAAGGTTATCGCAGAAATGGCTGGCATTACACAGACCGTCGAGATCGCAACAACAAAAGGCGGCGAAAAGAGAACAGAATGGGTCCCCAAATGTAACTTAATCAAAAGTCACACAGCGCGACGAACCGGAGCAACGTTGATGTACCTTTCAGGTATGGATGTCTTCGACATTTGTAGAATAACCGGACATACCTCAATAAAAACTCTTCGCAAGTATATCAAAGCAGACGAACTGGATGTCGCAGAGAAAATGAGAAAGTATCAATATTTTGACTAAATTACATATGTGTACAAATTATAACAGAACATGCATTATGCAAGGAGATGCGCTTTCGATAACCTTCTTACAAAACAAACTTATTCGCCTGCTGATATTAATTACGTTATAGGACACTTCATAACCGGGAAGAAACCACCTTTTATACTTCTTTATGCAATTTCTAGAGAGTTTGCAATAACCGAGCTGCACAAACTGATATGGACTAGCCACTCCCCTTTCGTAATCCCTTCAAACAGTTAGATCAAGCCTCAAGCGCCCCTCAAGGAAAACTTGCCTATCTAGAATCTATCAAATTCAATTTATTCCAACAGGCAAAGGGTTTAACCGACTATTGGATTCGATCTTTCAAATTATGTTCTCTTGACGATCCTCAATTTATCCAATTTATTGCTAAAACACTTTATTTAGATGCATTACAATCAGACGAGGATGGTCGGACAGAGTTCCTCGAATTTTTATGCAGTTTTCACTATGAAGCATACACAATTAACCAAATACTTCAATATATCTGGAAAGAAGAGCGACAATTAGACTCCGATCAATTTCTATCGACTCAATTATCAGACCAAAAATTAATTAAAATTAAGCAGATTCTCATAGATTGTAAAGGGGCGAATTATAATAAAGACAAGCATTATCTAGAACCTACCTCAGATGAGAACTGGCTCTATATCTTCGGACGAAGTTCTCTAGACGAACCGAGCCCTCTAAAATGGTTGGGTTCAAACCAAGAACTTATGTCCACAATGCAGTTGATCTGCGGAAAAGGAAAAACTATCAAACCTATTATCAGAAAATTTTTTAATAAAACAGATTTACCACCAGCAGATAATAGGAGATACCACAGCCTCTTGCAGATAAAATTAAACAAGTAATAGGTCTTCAAAATAATTTACATACCTATCATTTTTTTTAAGTCCTCTGATTTAGAGGGCTTTTTTTGTATTTGCCATACCCTGCCATACCACCCTACATCCGGCATATTATTTTACGAATCAACAAATTACGCTCAAATTTGCATACTGCTTCAAGTGAAGTAGCGGGGATCATTACCCCTAATCAGGCAACCGGGCCCGGGAACCACAACAGCTCAATTAAATGGATAAAGATATTTTTTTATTTCAATTAACCGTAGAAGACTTTAAGAAACTCCTTTCAGAACAGAATCCGGCAACACCCGTCAGCCAACCAGTGAAACAAGAAAGAAATCTTGTTTACGGTTACGAGGGTCTTGCAAAGTTGTTAGGCGTATCCCGAAGCAGAGCTATTACAACCAAAAACAACGGCTCGATAGCCGGATGCTATTTCAAGGTAGGTCGCAAACTGGTTTTCGACGCAGACGCAATCATTGAAACCCTTAAAAAACAGACGCAGATATGAGTACATCCGAACAATTTGCGCTCACAGGGCAAGGACGCACCGAGCCGCAAACCCCGACAGACAGTCAAAGCGACACCTTTGGTTCTCCCTCATCGGCATCTTGTGCCGACACAAGCTCCGATACTACACAGGCGCGGGATCACCCGGAATATGTAGTATTAGGGTCCGATCTCATAAGCAACGAAATAAAGGAACTACCAATGCTATATGAAGGTCTGATCCCTGCAAACTGCATCTGGGCAATCATTGGAGCGTCTGACACCTGCAAAAGCATGCTCCTGCGTCAGCTTGGCTGTTGTATCGCCGGAGGTCAAGACTTCCTAGGTCGAGGCTATCTCGGGAAACATCAAAGCGTTGTGATTGTATGCAGTGAGGATGACGAACTTTCCATTTCCGTTTTGCTAAAAATGCAAAACCGAACAATCGGCCTAACGGAAGATCAACTAACAAAAATCCGCTTCATCTTCGACACATCCGACCTTCGAGAAAAACTCGATAAGGAATTGGAGCGAAAACCTGTCGATCTTGTAATCATTGATGCCTTCGGCGATCTCTTTGACGGAAAAGAAATGAACCAAAACAACCAAGTTCGGACATTTCTTAACTCCTTCGATAGCATTGCCAAGAAACATTCTTGTTCCCTATGTTTCCTGCATCATACGGGAAAAAGAACAGAAGAGGGCCTTCCTAGCAAGAACAACGCGATCGGATCGCAGGGATTTGAAGCCAAAATGCGGCTGGTTATCGAATTGCGTAAGGACCCAACGAACGAAAATCTGCGACATCTTTGCGTTGTCAAAGGCAACTATTTACCAGAAACGGTAAAAGGCTCATCCTTTGTGCTTCAAAAAGATGAAAACTGCGTATTCACGGATACTGGCACACGGAAGTCGTTCGAGGAATTAGCAATAAACAAAGAAGGCGCAGCCCAGACAAGAAATAAGACTAAAACGCCTTATGACATCGAAGAGATGACCCATAAGGAATTCTTGATCGGCGCTTTTAAAGACTTGAAAACGAAATTATCCGGACGGCGCCTAACTGAAAAGGTTTGCCAACGCTTCGGGGTTTCAGACCAAAAAGCGAGATTATTTGTGGACTTTTATCTTGACCGCAAATGGATTCTCGATAAAAGCACCTCCACACACCGAAAAGAGCTGCAACTGAACCCTTTTACTTTACCATCTATCTTTTAATCAGGTGTGGTGTGGCCACAAAACCCTAGGGATTTTCAACCACACCACACTCTAAGACTAAACAACAATGATTAATTTGGATACAATCAAAGCTCTACCAATTCGTTCATTCCTTGAAAAGCAAGGGATAACACCTGTAATAGACAAAGGTTATTATGGGCTCTATCGCTCCCCATACCGAGTGGATACCGTACCGAGCTTCAAAGTCGATTATTGCCGCAACCTATGGTGTGACTATGGGACAGGAGAAGGCGGTTCAATTATCGACTTGGTGATGAGGTTGGAGAAATGCAGTGTAGGAGATGCAATCCGAATACTGGAAGACACCCCCGACCAAATACGGATACCTACATACCTACCGCCGGAAGATCATCCGCCCGCCCTTATCATTACCGAGATTAAGCCTTTGGCACACCCTGCCCTAGTTCGCTATCTGAAGAGCCGCAGAATCGACGAAAACATCGCAAAGGTCCACTGCCACGAAATTATCTACAAGGTCGGCGAAAAGGCCTATTTTGCGGTCGGATTTCAAAACGACTCCGGAGGGTGGGAATTGCGGAACAAGGCCTTCAAAGGTAGCAGTACCCCAAAAGGAATAACAACACACCGATCCGGCAAGAGTCGGCTACTGGTTTTCGAGGGTTTCATAGACTATCTGTCATATTTAATGCTGAAGCGAAGCGATCCTCCATTACCCTCCGATATTCTTGTTTTAAACTCCATCAGCAATACCAAAGAGCACAAGCAGTCCTACAAGCCTACAAAGAAATAGGGACCTGTCTCGACAATGACGATGCAGGCCGGAAGGCAACCGAGCAGATACGACAGCTTGCCCCTGATGCCGTAATTCGGGATTATTCCCCATATTACAGAGAGAGCAACGATTTGAACGACTACTTAATTACTATTAGCCATGAAAGGAAAGCGCAATAACAACAACTTCGAATATGAAGACCAGCGACAGACCTTCAGACTTTCGCCCCGACAACTGCGGCGGGACCGGATAAATCCTAAAATGCGTGTGGCCCTTATCCTTCACTGTCTATGCGGCTATTCCCAGAGCGATGCCTATGCTATTGCCTTCAATTACAGGGGCTCTCCAAACTCGCTGGCCCCGATAGCTAGCAGGTTTTTCAACGCCCCAGAAGTTCGTGTATTCGCCGAACTATTCGTGAGGTACTATTTCGAAACACCCTACCATGTCAATTCAAAATACTTTGGTTATTAACCATTTGACACTCTTCCGCTAAGTTTCCGGTGAAAGAAAAAGCGATTTGACTTTGTTCCTTCACCGGAATTTTATAGTTTTGCATCAAACCCCTAAATTAAGAATATAAAAAACAGAAAGTCAAATCTGACATATTTAAAATAAAGCATTAGCTTACTTTCTTGCTGTTTGAAACTTGGCCGTTTCTAAAGCGTAACAAGAAGAGTAAAGTTGATGCCCACGCGTTTCTGCGTGGGCTTTACTCTACTAATTTGTTACGCAAGGTTGGCCAAGACCTCAAACAGCAGATTACTAGGTTTAGTCCACGCTTTTTTTGTGGTTATCCGATGTCGGCTATGCTTAACGGTATAATCTGACATCCATGATGAAAACAACCAACCACCCCCTCGACCTTGTATTAGCGAAATTTCGCAATGAATCTATTTCGGAACGAACCAAAGGGTACCGCTTCGAAAAATTGATGCAAGCCTATCTCAAAACTGAACCAACCTATACCGGACTATTTACCGATGTATGGCTATGGTCGGAATTCCCATACCGTTCCGAATTCGGAGGACAGGATTTGGGAATCGACATAGTGTGCCGAACCCATCTGGGCAGTTATTGGGCCGTACAATGCAAATTTTACGACGAAGATGCTTACATAGATAAGGCATCGGTCGACAGTTTTCTTTCGACATCCAGTAGAACTTTTTCCGATGACGTTTCCGAGACGGCACAATTCGCGCGAGATTATGGATTGCAACTACCGACCGATGGAGTAGCAATGCAGAAGAAACCATCCGCCAACAGCATCCGCAAGTCCAACGCATATACTTATCCAACCTATATAATGCCACGGTAGAATGGAACAAATTAGCCGAGGGTATATCCGGACAAGAGGCATGCGAACCCAAAAAACAGCTCCGAGAACACCAGCTCGAAGCCTTGACGGCTACACACGCATACTTAAAAAATCCGGTCGCGGCAAACTGATAATGGCTTGCGGAACAGGCAAAACCTTTACGTCACTCAAAATCGCAGAACATGAAACACAAGGACGAGGACTAATCCTGTTCTTAGTACCTTCCATCGCTCTATTGGGACAAACATTACGCGAATGGTCCGCACAATCCGAGAAACCTATAAATTCCATCTGTATATGCTCCGACGCAAGAGCTAGCGAAACCAAAGCCAAACGCAGAGGAGGTGCAACCTTTTCGGATACTGGAGGAGACAGCATAACCGACCTGATGCTCCCGGCCTCAACCGACACAAAGGCGATCTTAAAACAGTTCCGCGACATACGGCAATATGATACCGGAGGAATGACAGTCGTATTCTCGACATACCAATCCATCGAACGTATATCTGAAGCACAAAAAGAGTTGTTAGCCTGTGGTTATCCCGAATTTGACCTTATAATTTGCGATGAAGCACACCGAACCACGGGAGTAACACTCAAAGACGATACCGATGAATCAAATTTCGTAAAAGTTCATAACAACGACTTTATTCGGGCCAAAAAACGGCTTTACATGACGGCTACCCCGAAACTATATGGAGACAATGCCAAGTCAAAGGCCGATGAAATAGACGCGGTTCTGTGTTCCATGGATGACGAGAATCTATACGGACAGGAAATATACCGTATTGGATTTGCAGAGGCTGTACGAAACGGGTTATTGTGTGATTACAAAGTTCTTATCCTGACAGTCAGCGAAAGCGAAGTCCCGCAGGCTGTTCAATCAATGATAATGGAGAACGAATTCAAGGAAATAGATACTACGGATGCCGCAAAATTAGTTGGCTGTATCAATGCGCTGTCAAAACAAATAATAGGAGATGCCGATTTGCTGAAAAACAGCGATCCCACCCCGATGCACCGTGCAGTCGCATTCTGTCAAACCATTGCCGTATCGAAGGAAATAACCGCTGCATTTATGGAGACGCAAAGAGAACTTACTCCCAGTGAGCGCGAAACCATGGTAACGGTTAATTCCGATCATATCGACGGCTCGATGAACGCAGGCCTGAGAGAAGAAAAACTGAACGGCTTAAACAAGGCAACGAAGCCGCTAATGAATGCCGGATATTAACGAATGTCCGTTGCCTCAGTGAAGGAGTAGATGTCCCGTCGTTGGATGCAGTCATGTTCCTTTCGCCGCGAAATTCGCAAATAGAGGTGGTACAGTCTGTCGGAAGGGTGATGCGGATTGCAGAAGGCAAAAAATACGGCTATATAATCATCCCGGTAGTTGTACCATCGTATGTTGAGGCCGATGTAGCCCTTGACAAAAACGAGAGTTTCAAAACGGTATGGGAAGTTCTTCAAGCCCTTCGAGCCCATGATGACAAGTTTCAGGCAGAAATTAATAAAATCGAACTCAACCGGGCCAATTCCAATAAAATCCTTATCGGCAGACCGGCACGAGGCAATAGCGAGTTTGGAGACGATTTCGGAAACAATCGGGTTAACTCAGCCAACGCGGAAATCGTTCGGCAGATGACGCTGGCCTTTGAAGATATGCAGAGCGTCATTTATGGCAAAATCGTCAAAAAGGTCGGTGAAAAGCGATATTGGGAGCAATGGGCTCGGGATGTAGCTCAGATTGCAGAACGGCACATAGAGCAAATTAAAAGATTGATCGCAGAAGGAGGCAAAGCAATGCAGGCCTTCAACTCTTTCCTCACAGGTCTACGCAAGAATATCAATCCATCCGTAACGGAATCGGATGCGATTGAGATGCTTTCCCAACATATTATTACCAAACCTGTCTTCGAAGCCCTATTTGAGAACTATTCCTTTGTCAACAACAACCCCATCTCACAGTCAATGCAGAAAGTAATGGAGTTGCTGGAGGACCAGATTACCGAAGAGGAAAACAAGCAGATGGAACGTTTCTATGAATCCGTTCGAATGCGTGCCGAAAAGATTGACAATGCAGAAGGTAAGCAAAAAGTCATCATCGAACTTTATGACAAATTTTTCAAAACAGCCTTCCCGAAGGTTGTGGAAAAATTAGGCATCGTATATACTCCCGTTGAGGTTGTCGATTTCATCAACAGCTCGGTTGACTACATCCTTCAAAAAGAATTCGGACGAACGTTAAGCGACGAAAACGTGCATATTCTCGATCCTTTTACCGGGACCGGAACCTTTATCACACGCCTGCTCCAAAGCGGGCTGATTTCACCTGAAGCTCTCGAACGAAAATACACCCGCGAGATACATGCCAACGAAATAGTCTTACGGCTTATTATATTGCCAGCATCAACATCGAAAACACATACCATGATCTGAAGCCCGGCAATTACCGTTCTTTCGATGGTATATGCCTCACTGATACCTTTCAGCTAGGAGAGGACCAAGAGGAAGACAATGAAAGCAGAGAGGGATTTGCGGAAGTATTCCCACAAAATTCCAAACGGGTTAAGGCTCAACGCAAGGCCCCTATTCGGATAATTATCGGCAATCCTCCATACTCTGTAGGACAAAAAGATGGAAATGATAATGCCCAAAATCAACACTATGCCCTCCTTGAATCCAGAATTGACAAAACTTACGCAAAAGAATCAAACGTAAAACTAAAAAAATCTCTTAAAGACAGTTATTTCAAAGCTTTTAGATGGGCGTCCGACAGACTCGACAAAACAAATGGCGGCGTAATTGCATTCGTAACCAATGGTGCTTGGATAGATAGTAATGCAGGCGATGGTTTTCGCAAATCTATTGAAAAAGAGTTTTCTTCTATTTATGTATTCAATTTAAGAGGGAATCAACGAACCAGTGGCGAATTAAGTAGAAAAGAAGGTGGCAAGATATTCGGTTCTGGATCACGCACTCCAATCGCAATAACAATACTGGTAAAACACCCACAACATAATGGGAAGGCAACAATCCATTACCACGACATTGGGGATTATTTATCTCGTGAAGATAAGTTGAGAATCATTAAAGAATTTTATTCTATACAGAACCCATCAATAAGATGGCAAATTTTATCACCTAATGAGTTTGGAGATTGGATAAACAAGCGAAGTCAAATCTATGATTCATTTCTACCCATAGGTGAGAAACAGGTTCTTCGAAACACTCTTTTTTCAACATTTATTCAGCAGGTGTAAAAACTAACAGAGACTACTGGTGTTACAACTTTTCCCATTTGGAATTAAAAAACAACATAGAGCTAACAATCGCAACATATAACGAAGAATGTTTAAAATACAAATCACATCAAAAAGAATACACTAATATCAATATTGAAAATATCATAACTTTAGACCCAACTAAAATTAGCTGGTCCGGGGATTTACTCAATTCTTTATCAAAACTGAAACCGTTATCATTTAACAAAAAGAATCTAGTTGTTAGCTTATATCGCCCTTTTAGCAAGAATCATTTATATTTTGATAGAATCTTAAATAATAGCACCTACCAAATTCCCAAACTCTTTCCAACACCCAAGCATCAGAATTTAGTAATTTGTACAACTGGAGTAGGAGATAACAATTTTTCCGTATTTATAAGCGATCAATTCCGGATTTGCATCTTATCGGGACAGCTCAATGTTTCCCGCTCTATTGGTATGATGACAGCACTGCGGATATTGCCGACCTGTTCTCTACATCACAAAACGATGTGGACCGCTATACACGTCGTGATGGTATTACCGATTGGATTCTTTCAACGGCCCGAAAACAATACGGTTCGAAAGTTACCAAGGAGGATATTTTCTATTACGTTTACGGCATTCTTCACTCACCTGCTTATCGTAAAGTCTTTGCCGTTGACTTGAAGAAGATGTTGCCACGCCTGCCGCTGGTTGACAATCGTGACGATTTCCGGGCATTTAGTGCCGCAGGACGGGCATTGGCAGAGCTCCATCTCAACTATGAAACAATAGAGCCATACAAGGATGCAAAAGTAACACTCGACCCCAACGCCTATATTAATTATCGCGTTGAAAAAATGCACTTCGGTAAGAATGGAAAAGAAGTGGACAAATCGACAATCATTTATAATAACCAGATAACAATTTCGAAAATACCCCTCAAAGCCTATGATTATGTTCTCAACGGGAAGAGTGCTATCGACTGGATTATGGAACGATATGCGGTTACCACCGATAACAAAAGCGGCATCCGAAATGACCCTAATGATTGGGCCGCTGAACACAACGACGAAAAATACATTTTGAATCTGCTTTTACGCATTATTACGGTTAGCCTCGAAACATGTAAAATAGTTGCTTCCCTACCCAAATTGAAACTCGAATAGCTTATGTCATAAGTTGTCATTTACATTCGATTATTTTGTAGTACGATCAAGTAATTAACCACAACCAAAGATGAACGTAACAACCAACTTAAAACGACTTTTTGCATCGAGTCAAACGTGCGAAAAAAGGCTTCCTTCATTCATCGAAAGCCTCGAAAAGCAAAAATCGAACTTGGAAAAACGACGCGATGCATATGACGCTAAAGAATATCTGACAGACCGACAAGAAGAGATATACGAAGAACTGGATGACAAAATATCGGAGTTGGAGGATCAGCTCGACACCTACGAGAATATCCTCTCATACATCCAAGATATGAATACCGAACTGATGGGCATTTTTCCGACAGAATACGATTCTACCGCATTGTCGATTTCTGTGAAGTCCGGTGAGAGCAACGATGAAATACTCAACCTAAATGATAACTTAGAGGACAGCCCTGATGCAGAAGACACGGTCCCGGAACAAACAACATCCGGCACTTTCACTTCAGCCATTCTAGCGGCTATTGCAACGAAACTCACCAATTCATCATCGAAAAAATAACAATCTCATGGAAGCATGGATCACCGACCAAGAGCTACAAGAAGCCCTCAAAATAGTGAATACTGCCATAGAACAACGTTTATCCTTCGATTACAAAACTAGTACCCTAAACTTTTTAGAAACGATGAGTCCTAAATTTTCGGCACGATTCAAACGTTATGCCGTTCCATTTCTATCTGCCGAATATGCACATGTATCAATCAAGTCTGTTCCAGACAAAGCATTTCTCCGAGTTAGGAATATAGGAATAAAAATAGTGTGCGAATTCGAAACCCTTCGTAAAGATTTCCTCGAAATTACAAACCAATAATTCTTAAAAATATGCTTACAGTATTAATCTATGTGGTCGCCTTCCTGACCTTCGGCGCCGAACTATTTAACAACTACGACGGAAAAAAATGAAAATCGGAGACACTTACATTCACACGTAACCAACACCCGGCTCCGGGTCGAAGAGATCAGGGAGAAGTGGGAGGGGCATTTTGTAGCATACTTGAAGCCCGAGGACCCTAAATGCAAAAGCATGTCCGGGTATATGGCGGATCACGGGCGATACCCCTTTCCGGTGAAATTTGTCGAGGAGGAACTCGAAAAAGAAAACGGATCGTTTAAACGAGTATAGCTATGAAATACAACGGAGAAATCATACACTACCACCCCAGCAAGCCGCACCGCCGATAGATTTCGAATCACAGCAACAGTACATCCTAGCAGTTCGCTAGCTCTTGTGGACCGCTACGACAAAATGTACACGGCTACCAATACGACGAAAACCGTTATCTCCAAATAACAGGATATAAACTACACATATATTCAAAAAAAATTCAAAGTCAGACTCCAAGACAAAGACCTAAAAACCCGTTTTACCCCCCCCCGCCCATAGGAAGGGATGTAAATCAGAAAATTTTACTACCTTTGTATTATAGCAGAAGCTACCTTGCCATCCGCAAGGTGGCTTTCTTATTTCACAGGGTGCAAATAGGGGCAAATCAGTCCGGGAACAGCAAAAGAAAAACACCTAACTCTAA
>ERZ791618.838-NODE-838-length-12751-cov-2.161704_pt1 | contig 12751 bp, 10 predicted proteins | sample MGYA00510059_ERZ791618 | MGnify/ENA primary metagenome ERZ791618 (study PRJEB30046, sample SAMN00715159) | human gut metagenome | study: EMG produced TPA metagenomics assembly of the A metagenome-wide association study of gut microbiota in type 2...
TGTGACTCTGTGCAAACAAGGCGATGTGTCATGGCATTCGTCGAATGAAGACTTTCTGATCCTGAACTCCGCATCGCTGCTTCCGCGGGCAAAAGAACGATTACAGGGATACGAACATATCGTGTGTTGTCTCGATCGGGATACGACCGGACGAAGACTCATAAACGAACTCCGCACGATATTCGGAACGCGGGCACATGACGATTCAATAATGTACGATGGCTGGAAAGATTTGAACGATTATTTGGTGAATAATAGGTGTGGGTAGGATAAAAGTGTTTTTACATGAAAATAACTTGTGCTTTTGCACATCGATTTGCAAAAAAAATCTAAACGATCATGATTATTATTTTGAATGTACCAACTTGTTCGCGCATAGGATTTCTATATCTGTTAGTTACGACTTGCGGTCATAAGCTACGTATCCGATTAGGAGATTCCTATTCTGAAGTCTCTATGTCGGAAGGAATTTCATGAGGGGGGAAAAACCGAAAATATCGGAAACTCGAAAGCAAGTGCCTTAAAATATATAATTTAAGAATATAAGATATAACATTCGTCCTTATGCATTAATCCGATCGAGTCTTCGGCATGGAAAAGTGTGATATGCCCCGTTTGTACTGCTTACAGTATCTTTCGTTTTTGCTTTGGTTCTGAAAAATGACGCTTGGACCCGTTAATCCGCCCGCTGCAGGATTTCCGTATTGCCTCGACGGGATTTCAACGCCTTGACAGTTCCGTTGAAAAGATACGAAACGGCTACCTTGACTCCCCGCATGTCAAAATTGCCTCTGTTACGCGTCACGACGTTCAGGTACCGATCCTCCCAGTTATTCCAATTGCTCCCGTCCAACAGATCCGTCCCTTCGATATTGACGGTCAGTTTCCTTTGGCAAAAGTAGCCCATCATTCCCACTGTGAGGTTGTTGTAGGCGAATTGGTAAGTGGTGAGCGAATAACTCGGACTGGAATAGGAAAAGTTTGTGTATAGCTCAAAATGTTTGCTCAGCGTCAGGTTGACATTGGCCGCACACTCCCATGACGCGTGGTTTACCAATTTACGGCCGTTCAAAAAAGGGACGTTGACTCTCGGCACTCCCAATCCGGCCATGCAATTGAAGCTCCATTTCCGTGCGGCGTAATTGAAAAAAGCCTCGCAATAAAACGACTCTGATCGAGGAATGTTGATCGGTACCATTTTCAAAATATTCGAGTTATCCTCATCGTTTATGTAAGTTTGCAGCCGTGCGTCTTTGGTCTTTACGTACCTCATAGAGAAAGATAACATATCCTTGAAGTCGATCCCTACGACCCATTCGTTCTCATAAGAGGGTTTTACGAAAGGGTTTCCGCTCACGTAACTTAGCGAATCTTCATAAGATATGCACGGGTCCAGTTCGCGAAACCCGGGCCGAGACACCCGGCGGGCATAGCTTGCACGGACCTTCAGTTTCTCGGACGCATGGATGAAAATATTCGCATTCGGGAGAAAATCCGAGAAAGATCGGTCGACTTCTTCAGCTTCGTTCGCTTCGGCCGAATTTTGGTCGATCCGAGTTCGTGCATATTCGTATCGTATTCCCGCCTCCAATTCTCCGAACTTCCATGCTCTGTTCAGATTCAAGTAACCCGCAGCGGTCAGATCGCCGATCCGAGTACGTTCCGACAGGTCGGAGAGATAAGTCGTCCGGGTAGAGGAGTGGAAATTGTTGTCGACGAATGAAAATTGAGCGCCTGCATCGGATTTTATTCGGGACGGAAGCAAAAAGCTGTACTTCAGATGTCCGGTATAAATCCGATATTTGCTTTTGTTCCGAATCTCCGTATTAAGAATCGAATGGGACGTCAGATTCGTCTCTTTGATGTGGCTCTGTTCCGTATTGGCCGCGGTTGAATAATCGGCAATGAACATCAGGCGGCTGTCCGGCTTCCTTTCGTAAACGTAATTGATCGTTCCGCTGTGTAAAGAGCGGTCGGGAAAAAGGTTTTCACTGAAATCTTTGAATGTCTCCTCGTTGCGACCGATAATCTTTCCGGTTCCCCGAGAGGTATGCTCGGATCGGGTCCCGCTATAAAAATATTGAAATCCGAAACTGCTTTTGGGACTGATCGTCACGTCGACGCCTGTCAGTAAACGGTGCCCGTTGACATGACTCAGAAAATCATATCGTTTGGTATTGCTGAAAACACCGGTCGAATCGATGATGTTTTTTTCCGAGCTCTCGAAAATTTTGCTGTTGATGTGGTTATAGTTATAACTCAACACGGAGGTGACGCTCTTTTTCCGAAAACTTAAGCGAACCGAAGGATTATCGGATATTTTACGCGTCATATTCAGTGCGTTCGAGAGCTGGACGGACAATTCGTCCTTCAGGCGTTTCGTCGTTTTAATCCGCACGACCGCTTTGGCGGTATAGGCGGGCGAAGGGTTGCGATCCACTTCGATGCTGCGTATGTCGATGGAACGGATCGCCTCGAGCTCCTCCCAGTTTTTGATCTCTCGGTCTTGACGATCACCAGCGGCTTGCCCCGACCGATCACGCTGAAATCCTCCCTGCCGGTAGCGATCATCCCGGAGTTCTTCGGAACATGTCCATGACATTCCCTGCGTCGCGCAATGTCGAATTTTGAACATCGACCAGAATTTTGCCATGTTCAAGCTTAACGGCGGGTCTTTTTGCCGTTATGGTAACAGTTTGAACATGAAAGGCGTCGGGCTTCAGAACGAACTCCAGACCCTGAGCGATGCTTTCCGATGCGGTCGAATCGAGACGGATGGAGGACGATCGGTAGCCTAACAGCGACACGCTTACGAACAGAGGATTATGCGCCGGCACTTTCATCTCGAAACGATCTTCGAAAAACATTTCGCCGGCGAGCACTACCGTGTCGGACCGGTTCAGCGTCGATACGACCACATGGTAGTATTCGACCGAATCCCCCGTGGCCAGTTTTACGGAACCTCTGATCGTCGTTGAGTTCTGTGCCGGTGCAAATGCGGAGGAAAAACACAAATATCCTGCTAACAGCAGAAAACGTTTCATAAGAGTTGGGATTTTTATTGTTCATAGCATTCATAAAGGGCGGGTAACATATCGGCCAGTCTCGTTTTATAGATGGAACAATAATTTATGTTTTTCCCCATTTTCTTCTTTTGTCTGTCTAACGGACAACCGCCACCGCATATGGGGAAAACATTACATGCCAAACATTCTTCGTCCTCGAACGGATCCGGACCAAATGTCGCTTGAGCCATTTTCGATAAAGATACGCTTTTTTCTTTTATGTTGCCAACTTTATATTCCGAGTTGCCCGGATTAAGTATACCGTCCGAAGATTTGTTTCGACCATGGAGATCATGTATTTCCGATTTTAGGTGTTGAGACCGCTACCCAATATGAAAGGTACATGATCTAGCGCGTATTCATGTTAATTTTACATACGGGGTTTCCCGAACCCATATGATACTGAATAGGAATAACATTCGGATATGGGAATTGTCAAAATGCTGAAAGTCAATATAAAAATATTTTTATCAATCCCTTTGTGAGAAAATAAAAATGCGCGATTGTCTATAAAATATAATATTGTTGATGATTAAATGAAAAAATGTCAGGGTCCGAATGTGGCAAACAAATACAAGGTTATATTCGGTCGTAAGACACAAATTTCTTACTTGTAAAGAATTGGGATCGTGCAGCGCAAATTATACAATAGATACAATCGATTGTTTCTGTTTTTAAATATTTTTACAATTCGTTGTTTTCGTGATATTTGCATGTATAGGAAATCTTATTAACTTTGAGTAAACCTCCTGCAGGACGATTTTTTTCAATTTGTCGAAAACATGGTTTTCATGAAAAAAAGAAATGTTTTGGAGACAAGTTTCATGTGCTTGCTGTTTTTGGCGATTGTGAGTCCTGTCCAAGCTCAAAATAAATCCATAATTAGAGGGATTATTGTCGATTCTATAAAGAAAGAAGAAATATCCTCAGCCAATATCATGGTGTATAAGCACGATTCGATATTAGTTGCGAATGCGGTTTCCGGCAAAGACGGGACTTTCGTATTGAAAGGTATTGCCGAGGGTGAATATACGTTGCATATTTCGCATATTCAATATAGTGATCGTCTTCTCCCGTGGACGGTTCGGCATGGCATATCGTCGGCAGATACGCTTTATTTGTCTTCTCGTGACTATGTGCTGGACGATCTGGTCGTCGGGCCACGGTGGATTCGTCGACAAGCGGACCGTTATAAAGTCTCGATGAAAAATAATCCGATTGCCCGAGGTGTCAATATCAAGGATGCGTTAGGTCGGTTACCTGGCGTTTCGTCCCGTAACGGGCTTTCGATCAACGGCATAAGCGGGACGACAGTTTACGTGAACGGACGCAAATTGTCCAGTGAGAAAGAATTGGATGCTATTCCTGCCGCTTTAGTCAAGAATGTGGAGGTCGTTTTTGTTTCCGGGAGCGCCCATGACGCCCGATCGAAAGGAGGAGTTATTTTGATCACGTTGGATAACCCGGACGACAGAGGCGGATATGGCACGATTGCGAACGATCTGAGAGTTCGACCTCGGTACGGTATCGGCGGAGAGAGTGTCAATTCGGTTGTGAATTACAAATACGATAAATGGAATGTGTACAATTATGTCGATTATGATTATTTTAAGACGCTGTCGGACTATGCGATCGATTCCTATTACCCGGAATCCTTCTCCCGGATCGACATGCGAACGCGGGGTCGCGGTCATAGTCACGGACTAAGCGACAATTTGGGAATCGTATACGAAATCAATCCTCGACATAATCTGGGAGCTAATTTCAATTTGAGTCTGGATCGCTCTGATTCCGAAGAATCGTCGCTTTCGTACATATCGACGTATAATAAAAGCGCGCCGTCGGGCAGCTCGTCCGCAACGAGCACTCCCCGCGGACGGAATAATTTGTATCAGATCACCTTGAATTACCTTTGGAAGATCAATGACGACGGCGCTTCTCTCAATATCAAGTCGGATTATTTAAACACTCTGGGCACAAACGACGCTTATCGTACATATCGTTACGATTACGAGGGAGAATTGCCGTATTCCGTTCGGAATAAGGATCATCTGCAAGATCGCATTCATATGTTCGATAACCGGATCGATATCAGTGTCCCTATCCGGAAAAAACATCAATTGCTTTTCGGCGGCCGTTATTATCTGAATCGGACCAACCGAATCGCTCAATACGATTCGTTGCACGATGAAGTCTGGGTGAACGATGCCAAGCTGAGCGATCGTTTTGGCCTGCAAGGTGACGGATATGCCGTTTATACCAGCTTTTCGTCTTCCATTCATCGGTTTTCTTACTCTTTGGGGCTGCGTGCCCAATGGGACAGAATTGATTATACCTCCCGGATCGGACATGAAAATACAGAGCGTCGCTATATGCATTTTTTTCCGACGGTCAGTCTTAGCTATGCATTGGACGATGACGATACGATGCTGGCCAGCCTTTCCTATACGCGAGGTATACAATATATGCCTTTCAATGAGATCTCTTCGACCGTCAGGTTCCTGTCGGAATACTCGTATACGCGGGGAAATCCCGACCTGACCCCGGCGTTTTACAATGCCGTACAGTTTTCCGCAACGATCAAAAAATGGGATATCTACTATAACTACGAATATATTCCCAACATGATCCATTATGTGACATTTATCGATGATGAAAATCCGTTGGTCAAATATTCGATGCCGATGAATTCCTCCTCGATTACCGGTCATATAGCAGGCTTTACCCGCGAATTCGACATAACCAAGTGGTGGAATCTATCTGCCGATCTGATGCTCAGAAACCGTAAGACCCGGTATGAAGAATCCGGAGTCAAAAAAGCATACCGAAGCACCGCCTATTTTGCGGATATCACCAACTATTTCACGTTCGGTAACACATCCGGGGGCGAAATCAGTTTTTACGGAGAGACCGCGGAGAAAATCGACGATAAGACGGTATTCCCCGTTTACAGTATCGGCGCGAAAGTTTATCAATATATCCTGAAGAAAAAGTTTCTTCTGAAGCTAAGCGCTAATCAGATCGTATCCAAATTGCGATCCAATCGAATCGATAAGGAGATCTATCAATCGCGAAGCAGATTCCTGACCGACCAGACCGCTTTGATTTTCAGCATTCAATATAACTTCAGATCGGCAAAGGATGTTCGTGTCAAACGAATCCAGAAGATACAGTCGGTCCAAAAACAAGAAGAAAAGGAATAACTCGAAAAGCCTTTAAGTGAGTAGAGAAATCTTAAAAAAAGTTATTATGAAAAAGTTGAAAAAATCGGATCCCGGCATCGATAGTTGCAGAACGGGATAAGCTTCGTAGGGAGTTTATAGAAATTGGCCTCAGATTTTTGCTTGATCTAAAGAAATACGATTGCGTTAAATCATGCGGTTGTATTGTCGATAAGTTAAATAAAATCATATTTTATCATGACCATGAAAAAGAATTTATGGAGCGTCGTGCTTTGTTTCGCCGCTCCGTGTTATTTGTCAGCCCAACAACATGCTTCCATTCGAGATTTTGAGTTTCTGGTCGAGAAGATACGGAACGACTATCCGGGATATGAAGCGAAAGTCACGCCGGCTCTTTTTGCTTTGGAAGATCGGATTCGTCATAAGCTGGAACTGCATCCGGATTCCTCTTTTTACTATTTCAGTGAATATACGAGCTATTTCAGGGACGGACACTTACGGATGGGCTGGCTCGGCGGTTCTTCGGCTCCGCAGAGCGAGTCGGTGACGATTCCCGTTCATCGTATCGACAGGGATTCCCTGCTGCGGAAGAACCGCGATTCTCAGAACTTGGAAGGGCTTTGGGTGTCGAATTTCGGGGAAGAGATCGCCATACTGAGGTCCGCAGCCGATACGAATTCCTTCGATGGAGTGTTTTTGTCTGAGGACGAGGGTTTTTTCAATTTTACTCCGCTCGCTGATACGATATTCGCTTTCACTGCGAAAGGAGTCGCCCCGGGTTTCCCTAAAAAAAGTCTTGCGTTGCTCAGACTGAATCGGAAGATACTGGAAATACACCATACGAATCATCGTTTTACGCGGAAATCGAACGACGATATTTACGATCGGGCCGTGACATACACTTTTATCCCGTCTTGTCCGAACGGTCGGAACAACTATAATATGGCCAGCGTACTCGATGACAGTACCTTCTTTATGCGGATTCCGGGTTTTTATGATTATGATAAAGAACGCATCGAAGAGATGTTGACATGGTATCGGGACGATATACGAAGATGCCCCTATTTTATCATCGACCTCAGAGGGAATAGCGGAGGACAAGATCCGGCTTATGAAGCGCTTCTTCCTCTTTTATACACCCATCCTTTCGTCTCCAAAGGTGTGGAGTGGTACGCTTCGGCGGGAAATATCGAGGATTTCGAAACGGCATTGAAAGAGGGCGATATAGTAGGGGGTGAAGAAGGTATCGCTTGGACGAAAGCCCTGATCCGGGAAATGAAAAAGCACCGTGGCGGTTTTGTCATCCATCCGTATGATCAGGGCGAATCGGATACGGTCGTCTACGATACGGTATATGCATACCCGCGCAGGGTGGGTATTTTGATCGATAAGTCGAATGCCTCGGCTGCCGAACGATTTTTGCTGTTTGCGAAAAATAGTGCCAAAGTGACTTTGTTCGGGAACGAGCACACGGCCGGGATACTGGATTATTCCAATGCCGTACCCCACACTTTGCCGTCGGGGAGATACGAACTGGTTCTTCCGATGACCCGGTCGCTCGACCTGCCGGATCATCCGATCGACAACATCGGCATTGCGCCGGACTGCCGTATTCCCTTTCCTCGCCCGACCGATTTGTACGACAAGCTGGATTCGTGGGTCTATTTCGTGAGGAATTATTTTCAGTTGGAAGATGATCTGAAGCAGGAAGATACGGAGTGATTTCCGAGTGATGGCGTGAAGCGGAGAGAGTGGCTGGAGGCCGCTCTCGTTCTGTCGGGATGTTGTAGGCCGAGGGGTATTGACCGGGGTATCTGTCGACAAACGGGGTAAAATAAAAAAACTGCCCATCCGCTCCAGTTTTATTCGGTCATATCAGTACTTGCTCTTTAAAGGAGGCTGTTCAAAAAAAAGGATTTACGGATTTATGGTATATTAAAAAAGATGATATAAAAAAGTGTAAAGATTGTGAATACAGATATATGTGTCTGGATTGTCGCATTTATATAACGGATCCTCATGATCCATTCTCAGCACCAGCAAAATGTAATTATAAAAGATGTACGAATAAATGGCAAAAAAAGTCGATCTTATGAGACCAATAATATTTTTGTGTGTAGTATTCTTGTCCTTATTGTCATCGTTTTTCCCTGCGGCAGGGCAAAAGAGTGATCCATGTTATAAGAACTGGGTAGATTCTGCCCGTAATGCGATTAAGGTACAAAATTATCGACAAGCATTCGATTTTTATCTGGATGCCTTTTCGGAAAAATCTCCCAAAAATCCCGTACATCTTTATGAAGCGGCTGTTGTATCGGCAAGAACTTTACATGAACGGCTTGCGTTTATGTTTTTAAATATGGCAGCGGAAAGAGGATTTTCTTATTATGAACATGCATCTCAGAATAAGGATTTTCCTTCGTTGGATGAAGTTAAATTTAAACAGTGTTTGGAGCGTATCAAAAAAACGGATTCACTGATGAATTATTTGACTATTCGGCTGGACTCGGTTTTCGAAAAAGATCAGATCTGGAGAAAAGAATGGACGAGAACACCGCCGGATTCACCCGACTATGAACGTATTCGACAGCAAATAATCAAGGTCGATAGTATTAATCTGACAGAAATAGAAGATATAATATCCGAATATGGAATATGGGGACAAAGTCTGCGTTCGGTCGGTGCGCAAAACGCGATGTTTCTCGTTCTTCAACATGCGCCGCTTGATATACAGGAGAAATATTTCGACCAAGTGGAAGATGCCGTAGAACGAGGCGAGATTGGATCGTGGAACTTTGCTCTGCTGATCGACCGGATGATGCTTCGGAAAACCGGAGTACAGAAATACGGAACACAATGTACGTTCGTAAACGGTAAAGCTGAAGTACATAATTTAATAGATTCGACAAAAGTGGACGAATACCGAAAAGAGATGGGCTTGGAACCTTTATCCGAATATATGGATTACATGACCCAAGAACAACGGAAAACCATTGAAAGATAGTATCCGTTGTTCGTACAGTTGCTATCCGCTTTATAAGGCGAACGGAACTCTCAAACCGATAAAATCGTTAAATCAGAGTAATTATCGACTGAGCGATCGGATTTTATCTTGATACTGCTGCTCGACTTGCCGCTTTAAATGCAGCATCTGAGGATTGAAATGCCAGAAGTCTTCGACTTTCCGGCGGTTGAAATTGGAGTCCGCGATTCCCCGCTTCACCTTGTCGAGCCACTCTTCGAAGCTTTTGGTCTGATAGTGGTTTATCTGGGCGATCTCGTTCGAGAACTCGCTGAAGGCTCCGGGAACGTGCCGGTGCTTTTCGTCTACCGCATAATAGTCATCGCTGTATAAGGCGTAATGCGGCGAAACGACAATGCCGACTCCTACGGGTTGGACAATGCTTTTCACATGGCGGTTCGCAGGGAAGTCGCCGGGCAGCGGTTCCGTATAATTCTGCATGACCGGTCCTTCCGGTTTTGCGATATGGCCGTTGGCCGTATAGATCACCCAGTTCAGACAGACTCCCGCATATTCGTCGTAATCGGCCAAAAAAGCGTGGATGTCCCGGTGCTTTTTCAGCACGATAAACTCGTCTATATCGATGTATGCGATCCAGTCGGCCCGGTCGTGCATACTGAAAAGGCAATGAGAATAGGCTTTTACCTGCGGGGTATTGGTTATCGGACAGTCGATAACCTCTACGACTCCTTTCCGGACATACGCTTCGAGAGTCTGTTTGGCAGGGATCACGCTGTTGTTGTCGTACAGGACGAAATGCTCGACTCCGATACCGAGGTGATGTTCCACCCATTCGACCAGATAGGGCGTTTCGTCTTTCAGGATGGCGCAGATGATAATACGGTATTTCATCTTGGATAGGATTGTTTATACACCCTAAATATAACGATAAAATATTAAAACACAAAGAACTAAATATTTAAAGCAATAATGGCGGAAGAAAATTCTTCCGCCTTTCGACAGTTTCCCTGCGCTTGCTTTTATTCCGTCTGCGGTTCTTTCCGCCCGACATCGAAACTCACGGCCAATTCGGCCTGCTGCCCAAAATTGTCTTGAACAATGAACTGTATCTCGACATTTTTATCCGACAGATTATGATACCACAGAGTAAACTCCTGGCATAACGGATCACTCCGATCGACTCCGACCATATCGTTCAACGCATGAAACTCGCGGTTTACCAGCAGCGTACCCTCGTCGTCCGTCACTTCGCCTTTGCCCTTCATCTGGATGTACCCGATGTAATACTCCGCATCGTGGAAATCCCCTTCCCTTGTCAGTGTCAGACGGATCTCAACGTTTTCCTCTTCTGCTATCTCTTCGGGTAAATACCACACGAAGTAAGCTGAAAAGGATAAGCCTGCTGCACGTCTATTTTGTCATTACAGGCCCAAAGTACCAGCGTGGCCAATAAGACCATACAACCGGCTACTATCGTCTTTACCATAACGGTTTCCATATTTTTCGTTTTTAATAAATCATAATCCTAAGTCCCACACCCAACAACGTATGGAAACAAGAAACGGATGATCCGCCCATTATCCGCTCTTTTAGCGTCAACAGCAGCGCCACCCGGTCGCACAGATACGCTTCGCCTCTCAGGGCGATTTCCCCGCCGTAGACGAAACCGTTTCCGCTGACCAACGTAGCCCCGTCATAGAGCCGCTTTTCGCCCCGGTTGACCGTTTCATACCCCAACAGCCCGGAAACTCCCGTCATTACCATAAAATTATCCCGACGGTCACGCACGATAGGAACAAAATATCCTGCCCCAGCCGTAAACTGCTCTTTAGGTATCGTCACTTCCCGGTACGGGTAGTCTTTCCTCAGATACCCGACTCCGAACTCCCAGTAACGTGTTTTCCGGACATAGCGGATAACAGACAGGTCCGCATGAAAACTCCACGCTCCGTATTTATCGCGCAAAAAAAACCCGCCACAGGGGCCCCGTTGAACTGAATGCCTGTCTGTCCGTATAGACACCGCTGTGCGGATAGTTCGGTCGCCGGCCCCAGCAGTCCCGCCGCGGCCAGCAGAATAAAAATTCTCCTTCGCATCGCCTATTCGATTTTCAGTTCATCCATCTCGCGCGCTCCGACCAAACGGACGTTTTCGATTTCGAAATGCTGGTGACGTCCGCCGCCCCGCTCGTAAACCTCCATGACCAGCACCTTATCGTCCGGAATCGTAAACTTGCGGAACACGAATACGTTCCTTACCATAGCCTCCGCATCCACGCGCGTGATCTCGTCGAATACCCGTACCGGGTTCACGAAGGTCTCCTGCACGGCCGTCCGGCGTGCCGTTTTCCGGTCGCAGACCTTAAAGCGTATGTAGTCGATGTCGAAAGCCACCTTCGAACGGTTCCGCATCAGCACGTGCAGATAGAACAGATCGCCGTGCACGTAGACTCCGCGCAGTAGTACCTCCATTCCGAAACGCTTGCTGCCGACGCTTCGGATGTCCCGAGCGTTCCGCCTGAGAATCGTGTACATGATCCGGTTGACCGTAAGGGGCGTCTCCCCGGCGAGTTCGTCGAGACGTATGTACGTCTGCCGGTTCGCAAAATCCGAGTAGGGATCTTTGTGCAGCCAGTCCTCCATCTCGATGTTGAGCCGGGAAGGATTCTCGGAATAGACCACCGTGAAAGAGTAGAAGCATCCGTCGGCCGTGATGACCGAAAAGTTCGTCTCTCCCTCGAAGCCCTGTTTCGCGGCTTTGACGCGCACGACGTTCCGCGCCCCGTCCGCTTTGTCCGCGTCAGGTCGAGACTCCCCAGATCGACATAGACCGCCTCCGAGGGGAAAAGGATGTGGAGCGTTTTATTGAAAGCGACCTCTACCCGGCAGGGCTCCAGGCCCTGCCGCTGTGAAAACGTGCGGACGGTATCCTGTGCCCGTACTTCCGTACAGAAGAGGAGCGCCAGCACCGCTGCAAACGATAGATGTTTCATAATATCGATTCGGTTTACTGTTCGGAAATCAGAAGAACGCCGTACCCGGCTTTGACCGATACCTTCGCTTCCCGCATCTTCGAGGCGAGGTACTGCGATCCGCCGCTCATTACGCCGCGCACGACGTCCATCGCGACCTGCTGTCCCGCGCTGCGGGCGAAGGATATGCTCGTGCCCAGACCGGCCCCGATACTGGCGGCTCCCTCCTTGAGCGCCGTGCGTTCCGCCGTATTGGGAATATAGAGCCCGGCCTGTCCGTCCGTATCGTAGGCCGTAAGAGCGACCGGAATGATGCAGCCTCCGTATTCGACGAGGTGACGACGACCGACAGGCGCTGCCCGTCGATCCTTCCTACAGCATAAAGCACCGCGTTTTCCGGCACTCCGTTTCGCCGGCCATCAGGGGTTCGAGCAGCCGCAGTTTCAGCCGCGTATTCCCGTTTACGGTCTGGTACTCGGCGATGCAGGCCCGAATGGCGTTCGCAGGCAAGGTGTCCGAAGCGCCTACCGGGGTGTGGAATCCGGAATTA
>ERZ791618.839-NODE-839-length-12710-cov-1.296247_pt1 | contig 12710 bp, 7 predicted proteins | sample MGYA00510059_ERZ791618 | MGnify/ENA primary metagenome ERZ791618 (study PRJEB30046, sample SAMN00715159) | human gut metagenome | study: EMG produced TPA metagenomics assembly of the A metagenome-wide association study of gut microbiota in type 2...
TCATATTCGGGAAAATCTTTTTTAACATCAATGTATTGATAAATGTCTTGATTAATGTAGCGTGAACTTCTTGACGCCATAATCCAAATAGTTTTTAAATCCGTGTTCTCCGGGTCTTTAGGAACGAGTGCCGCTATAATTCGTCCGTCGAAATTGCAAACCGTGTGAGTCACTCCCATAACAAAAGCGTAACGGTTTTTGTATCCCTTGATTTGAACTAAGTTTAAAGGATATACATAACCGTTCTCATCGACAGAATTAATAGTTTTAACAACTCTTCCTTGGGCTGTTTTGCCGAGAAACATAACATCACCACCAAGTAAAAGATATAATTCGTATTTATTATATCTTATTTTATATTGTAATACAAGAATTTTATTATAAAAACGTGAAAAATGATATGGCGATAAAAGACGTATAGATGAAAATAAACTATGGCAAGAGAAATTCCCTTGCCATAGTTTTACTTTTATAACATCGATTAATATTTAATGATATTGTTTAAACGATTCGTTTGATTTTTATGAGTTAGAGTTTTTGTTTAATAATCCCAATAAACCGTTCCGTTTTTGTTCCAACGTATTGCGTGAATATCGGCATAATATTCATCTGTATTTTTATCGTAAAAACCGAAATCTCCTTTGCTTTTATCAAAATCAAGTATATTGTCGGAAAAGACTATCCAGCCGTTTTTGTCGATATATGTAAACAAACTATCATACCGGCGGTTATATTTATTTTTCTTTGTATTGGCAATGCAAACATATTCGGATTTCTTAGCGTCATACTTGAATTCTGCACCGTCTTCGGTATAGTATACCACGTCTTCCAATTCGTTGTACTCAATACCCTTTCGGTCATAGTATTTTGATACCGTTTCGGTAGAGGAGGAATTAATATCACTCAATTTATTATATATGGCATTAACAGACCCTGCCGCAGAATTAGCAATCAGCAATACCGTTAGAACTATAATAAGTGCTTTTTGCGTAGTACGGCTCTTTGATTTTAATTCTTTAATTACATCAATAACAACATATAAATCGCAGAAAATAAAAATCGCAAGATATTCAATAGTTTTTCTTTTAATATTATTTCGTTTGTCAAAATGCAGATAAAGTGACAAAATAATAATGCTTTTAACAAAAATAAATATTATTTTTATTAAAACTTCTTTTTCTGAAAACATTAATTTGCTCCTTTTGTTATTTTGTGATTTATTGATGATTACGGCGAGTATGATCTTGTATATTGCTCATTTTTTATTAATGTTTTTATGTTGCTTTTTGAATAAATTATATCCAAAAAATAACAAATAGTCAATATAAAGCAAAACGGACAACTCCGAAGAGTTGCCCGTTTTTATTTTTTATTCGGTTTGCAGATTTAGGTTTATGCCATTGTCTGAAGTAAATCAACAAGTGAAGCAATAACCGTATCGGTATCACCCTTAAGAACAGGAAGTACCTGGTCTACAACACCTGAAACTGTTTCGTTGCCGCCTACAAGACCGGTTACAAGTGAACTGATCTTCTTGAAGTTGTCGCCTGCGTTTACAGTTTCGATTAAGTAGCTGAGAACTGCGATGAGAGTTTCTGAAGAGTTACCCTTAACGTAAATTCTTGTGCCGTAAGTAGCAGCCTGTGATGCGTCGGTAATTACCTTACCGTGGCTTGCAAGCTGTAACCAATTAATGTCGTTAAGCTTAATTCCAAGCGGTGTGCCCTTAATCTTAATCATTCCAAGAATGTTATTAAGAAGAGGAACGATAGCGTCAGCGCCGAGGAGCGGCTTAAGTGTTGCGTTAATATCATAGATATCAAGCTTGAAGTTTGATACGCCAATCTTGCCGAGGAGAGAGTTAAGGTCAACCTTAAGTGCCTTAAGAAGGGCAGGTAAGAGAGTGTTGAGGTCAACTACAGGCTTGACAGCGTCTATAAGTGCAGAGATAGGAGTGAGGAGATTGTCAAGGATCTGGCAAAGTCCGTTATTACCGATGAAGAGTGCAAGGTTTGGAAGCATTTCAAATAATGTTTCGAGAGGAGCATTGAGAATATCCTCAACCTTATCCCAGATAGGATTGATAATGTCAAGAAGAACATTATCATAAGCTTTCTTCATATCTTCTCTGTACTGATACTGAGTCTTAACGTTATACATTGAGAATGCTTCCATAAGAGGAACAATTGATGATGTATAACCGTTAGAACCAGGGATTCTTACGATATCGAAAAGACCGAGGTATGCGTCATTAAGAAGTACATCAAGTACGCCAAATACAGGACGAAGAACTGCAACGAGTGCATGGAAGAATGTATCTCTGTCCTTAACGCCCCACTTAAGAGCTGATGTATTAACCTTTGACCAAGAACCTGCCTTAGCGATTACGCTTGCATTAGCTGCATAAGTTTTGCCGTAAGCTTCGTTTGTAAGGAGCTTAGCAACATTGCTTGTTGAGAAGTCGATCCTGTTTGTGCAAGGAGGAAAACGAGTGAGCCGTCGCCAACCTTAACCTTTTCAATTGCACCGTAAAGACCGGTGAGAAGTGAGTTAACAATGTCATCCTTGAAGAGGAGGCCGCCGATTAAGTTGTTAAGACCGCCTTTAATTAAACTGCCAACAAGGCCGTCAAGCATAGGAGGAAGATTCTTAAGGAAGTCAACGTCTACGCCCTTAGGATATGAAAGTCGAATGAGCCTGTCTTATATGCGGTGTAATCCCAGAATGCATTAGTAGGTTCGCCTGTTAAGAAGTAGAATACTGCACGAACGATATCATCTTTTTCAGCCATGCTGATTGTAGTGAATACACTTGAGATGATTGACTTGAGCATACTGTTCTTCTTAATAGCGCCAATTGAAGAAACAAGTGATTTGATTGATTTAGCGTTCTTAATAAGAGTGTCTGCCACATAGCGGAGAACTGCAACGAGAACCTCGCCCTTGTCAGCAACAACTTCCTTATTAGTGAACTTGCCTTCGGCATTCATAGCCTGTGACTTAGAGGTTACAACCTTGCCGTGAGCAGCGATTGTTGACCACTTGAAATCAGGAAGCTTGATGCCTGTTTTCTTAAGTAAGCTGTTAATAAGCGGAACAACGATGTCCTGAATGTTGCAAGACTTGAGGTCTGCAAGCTTAATGTTAAGCTTAACGCCTCTAACCTTAAGCAAGCTTGTTAAATACTTGCCGAGGTCCTTACCAAGAACCGCTGAAATAATCTTATCAACATCTAAACCTGCTGATTTAGCAGTTTTAACAATGTTTGTAATCGGAGCAAGGAGATTATCAAGAAGCTGGCCGATACCGTTGTTATCAATGAAGTATGCAAGGTTAGGAAGAACTGATGTAATTGTTTCAAATGGCTTGTCGAGAACTTGGTCAACAAAGCTCATAAGAGGATTAAGAACATCAAGAAGTACGTTATCCTTAGCCTTCTTGCAATCCTTCTGATACTGTGCAAATGTCTTAATCTTGCTGTTGCTTACCTGAAGAACATCAAGAAGAGGAACGATTGCACCTTCATAGCCGTTAATGCCGTTTACGCCGACATTGAGTGCATTAAGGTCAAGCTTAATTGTTGAAAGCTTAGAGTCGGCATTCATTGAATCCTTAGCTGTAAGAGTAAGAACACCTTTCTTAAGCTCATAGGTAAGAGCAATCTTGCTTGCTACCTTGCCGTCGCTTCCCTTAATATCAAGAGATGTTGAAGCCTTTGCAATTGTGATATTGCTAAGGTCAATCTTTCCTTCATTAAGGAATACGTTGAGAACACTGTTGAGAGGACGAAGAATTGCAACGAGTGCGTGTACGAAGCCCTGCTCAGCCTTTGCGGAGCCATCCTTGAAGCCCCAGTTGATTGTTTTAACTTTCTTCCAGCTCTTAACCTTCTTGAGGGTTTTAGCTGCTGAAGAATAAGTTTTACCGTAGCTCTTATCCATAAGTAAGCCTGCAACGCCCTTAGGTGAAACAGTAATGCCTGCCATATTGAGATAAGGTGAAATATTCTTTGTGTCAAGTGCACCATAAAGTGCCTTAGCAAGTGAAGTGAGGTTAGCGTTTGTAAATACCAAACCGCTTACAACACCCTTAAGATTTGATGCGTCAACTACGCCGAAGTTAGTGAGAAGAGCCATAACTGCGTCAACTGCACTGTCAAGCTGGGTGATAGCTGATTCGGCATCATAAGAAGAAATACCGTCAGGGTACTTGAACTTTAATGAAGTTCCCTTGTATTTGCTGTAAGCCCAATAAACTTCTGTAGGTGACTGTGTGAAGTCGAGAAGCTTGCCTACAATCTTAAGAAGTCCCATACCGTCAAGCTTACCTGTTTCGATATACTTGATGAGCTTCTTAATGCCTGAGCTTACCTTGTTGTTGCCCATAATCAAACCGATGATTGTGGAAAGGTTATTATTTGTCTTTACAAATTCAACAACATAATCGAGTACGTATACAAGTGTTTGAGCAGGAGTTGTTGTCTTGCCAAGCTTGTTCCAATTAATGTTGTTAAGTTTAATACCTGTCTTTGCAAGAAGGGTATTAATAATAGGAATAATGTTGTTGCCTGAAAGAGCATAGCCCTTAACCTTAAGTCCAAGCTCTTGCTTGTCGTTAACTGTGATTAAATCACCGAACGTCTTAGAAACGATACCTTCAAGCAGCGCTGCAAGTGACGGTGATGCGGCACCGAGCTTATCACTCTTAATCTTAAGAATGTTGGCTGCGCCGTTGAGCTCGTTTGCAATAGCCTTAACTGCGCTTGAAACAACAGAAGCAAGTGTAGGAGTTGTTGTATCGTCTAATACAACGCCGATAGCCGACACAAGATTGAGCAATGTTGTTGCAGGCTTTTCAAGGAACTTGTCAAGAAGTGAAACTATTGGATTAACAATACCTGTGAATACTTCATCACGGTATGGATTGCTCTTATCAGCAAATTTTTCAGGAGTATCAACTGTGATGCCTGTCTTTGCTGCTATTGTATTAAGAACAGGGTAGAGAGCATTTTCATAAATGCCTGTATCAATAAGAACTACGCCGAGGATAGAGGTGAGAAGTCTGAGTGAGGTTGAAAGACCTGTCATAAATTCATCTCTGTTGCCTGCTGTGATGCCCCAATTAATGCTTACGTTAAGAGTACCGTTGTCATTAACTGCGTCACTCCAACTGTCAAGCTTAGAAAGCTTCTTGCTTGCGTTCTTAATGCCTGTGTCCTTAATTCTTACAGATAATGAGTCAGGAGAAATAAGTCCGTTGACTGCTTCACTGATAAGATTGTATTTTGCTGTCACGTCGGCAGTACCATTATTATATGTATAAGAGTATGCATACTTGTCAGTAAGTCCTGCAACAAGTGTTTCGACGAGAGCATAGGTTCTTACTACTACTGTTGTAAGACCTTCGTTTGTGTAGATATCCTTAGGATTAACGTTACCATTTGAATTAGGAGTACGTGCATCCTCGCCATTAAGATAATATAAATAGGTATTAAGTAAATCAATTGTTGCGTTTGATGCATTGCACCAATGTAATTTGAAAGTAATGAAATTACGCCGACAATAATGTTACTTGTCTTGTTGATTGAATAGCCGTTTATGCTTGAATCCGTAAGGAGAGATGACAATGTTTTATCAAGCTTAGCTATTGTGTCATCAACGTTCTTCATATCGCTGCTCTTATGTGCTGAAATATCAACTGAAGAGTTAGGAGTTGCAACTGCCTGTGTAGTGGCAGGTGATGAATTATTGTTATTGTTATTATTTTTGTTATTGTTGTTATTTGACTTGAATGAATTGATAAGTGCCTTAACAACGTCAACAAGCTTGCTTACATTAGTAATAAGGAAGTAAGCGTTATCTCTGTCAAGACCTACAAATCCGCTTGATTGCGGTTCAAATGTGAAGCTGTACTTGCTGTCACGTGTAATCTGGAAGATACTGTTGAAAAGGTCTGTAAGAGCACTTGTTTCGGTGAAACCGCCTACTGAATTGAGAAGACCTGTGATAATAGGAAGGTTCTTTTCAAATTCACTGCCCTTAGAGCTTATTACATTGTTTACAAGACCGAGAATAGCGTCAAGCCAATCCTCTACGAATACACCTACAAGCAGTCAAAAATCTTTGTTGGGTTTGGATTAGCGGCAAAATCCTTGAACTCTGTCATCTTAGAGTTACTTACTGCGCCGTTTGAATCCGTAACAATCTTGCCCTTGTAGCAATATGTCCATGCATCCTTGCGTACGCCGTATTTGTCAGCTGCAAGGTTTTCCATAATTCAAAGAGCTGAGGAATTGCAACCATAATGTTGTTAAGACCTGAGTTGATGACTTTTCCTCCGTCATCATGGCCCTTAACCTGGTCTCTGTACTTAGGAGTGCTAACGTATGTGTCAACTGCAGTAGTGAAGAGGCCTGCAATTTCTGTTACCAATTCATAAAGACCTGCACCAACCTGTCGTTTGAAGCTGTGATTGCTTTCTTAAGGATACCCTCAAGGTCGCTGAGCTTAGCATACTTGAGAGCCTTATCGGCAATGTAAATACCTGTAATTTTAGGTACGCCTGCTTCATATGTGTATTTAACGTTAAACTTAGTAGTGCTTGAAACGTTAGCAAGTACATCTGCAAGAGAACCGCTTACGCCATTATAAGAATAGGTATAAGAACCGTCGCTGTTCTTTGTATATGTGATTGCTTTACCGTAGCTGTCTACAACCTTGTCATACTTAAGTACATAGTTAGGAGTTGCGATAATGTCGCCGGCTGAGAAGTCGGTAGGTGTTTGATAATTGGATGAGAAATCAGAAAGATAACCTGTCTTTTCGTTGCCGTCGTTCCAATAAGTACCGCCGATTTCCTCAAACTTGCCGTCTCTTTGGAGCCAATGCATAAGCTGAGGAAGCATAGCGTTGAGGTCCCAAGCAAGCTGACCGATACCGATGTATGAGCCTGATGATGCATTCATACTTTCAAGCAAACCGTCGCCGACAACGCCATAGAGGAAGCCTTCTTGGTTATTTCTTTGCGAATTGCCGATTTCAGAGAAAAGAATAGGCTCAAGAAGCTCGTTAATTACTACTGTAAGTAAAGGAAGAAGGTTTACGACTGTCTTAATCGGGTCGTTAACAAGATTCTTCCAAACATCGGTAAGAGCGTCCTTAAGATTTACGTTTGTCTTAAGAAGTGACTTAAGCACAGCGTCAACCGCTTTACCGATATCTGTACTTGGGTCAACGATATCGCCGATTGTGTTGTTGAGAATAAGATTTGTAATCTCGGTACCTGCCGAACCTGTAAGGTCAACATTTTTACCGTTGAGAATTTCCTTTTGAGCGTCGGTAAGAACGATACCTGAAGTTTGAGAAGTTTTTTTCTTTACAATATCATCAAGTACGAGTTGAACGTTAAGAAGGAATTTGAAAGAATACTTATAGCTGTATGTATAAGTAGTGTTATCTGTGCCAAGGTCGTTTGTATCAACGCCGAGGTATTCAGATGCAATCTTAGTAACAATGTAGTCGTAAGAAGCTGCAACCCATTCGTTGATTAATGGCTTGCTGTAATTATTTGAATTAGTTACAGGGTCAGACTTAAGTGCATTAATGCCGACACCCGGGTCTGAACGTGAAGCATCAACAAGTGAATTAACAGGCAAGTATTTTGTTTTGTCAATATGTGAGCGGTTTTTAGCAAAGCCGCCAAATGAACCTAACAAATTATTGTAATTTGTTGAATTCTTTTTTTGGTTAGCTGCAATAAGAGACCAAAACTCTGAAGTGTAACTGCCTTTAAGTGAAGCAGGAACAATGACTGTCTTGTTCTTTTTGTCGGCATATTTATCGTTAAAGGTAACTTCGCCGTCCCTAAAGTAGTTTGTTACAACATTAGTGGTGGCGTTTGCACCGCCGACGCTGGAGAAGAATGCACGCAACTGAGTAAGTTCGTCATCGCTGATGAAGAAACTGTCACCCTCTTGCCAATTTGCATCATATCCTTTTGGAAGCTTAGCATTGATTTCGGAATTAAGCTTGTTGAGGTCAACGCCGTTTCCGTTATTACCGAAACGTACAACCATACCCTTAAGTATATCAGTGTAATACGGAGAAGTGGTTGTGTCGACATTACCGTTCATAAGTGCTTTTTTGCACAAATCGGTCTTAATAGTGTTGCCTACTACATATTCGATATATGACTCAATTTGGTAATCTGTTGTCATACCCTCTTTTTGTGCAAGAGTCTCGAAAGAAGCATCTTCAGCAACACCTAATTTAGCGGCAACAGCTTTTCTTGCGATTTCCTTAACAGTGTCATAAACATTGTTTTCAGTGTCGCTTACTGTGAAGCCCTTAAATGTCATAGGAACCTGATAAAGCGATGTGCTGTCAACTGTTTGGTTAAATGTTGCACCGCCGTCGCTTATCAATCTGATTGCTGAGATGAAGTTCTGACCGACACCGAAGTCGTAGTAAATAACGTCAGCCAAATCGTTAAGCTTAACGTTGATGCCGTATGTTGCATACTTAATGTTAAGTGTGCCCATATAGTTGTTAACAACGGCTTGCTCATCAGCTGTGAGTTTAAAATCAAAGTTCTTCAACTGGTAAAGTGTGGCAGTATCATAAGTGTCACCGATAGCTTCGCCGTTAAGCTTAACTGTTTCAACAGCACCGCTTTTTACAGCTTCGGTATAACGCTTAGCAATTGCTTCTACCTTATCACTGTCTGTACCTTGCTTTATCTTTTGAGCATAAAGGTCGGCTAAATACCAAAGGCTGTTTGTTGAGAACTTGATAGTTTGACCTGCGGCATTGTAGCCTGAAACGGTACGTTCGCTTTCTTTACCGTATAACCATTCGTCAAGCTGATTTCTTGTGTCTTTAGATAAGTCTTTGTTGTCTTTGTACTTTAAGCAAAGGGCAGTAAGTGAAAAATAATCAATTGCGCCCGTTGAACCGCTTAAGTAGTTATAATCTTCAGGATTACCCATACCTTTCTGAATATAACTTGTTACAAAGTCTGACTGGCTTGTCTTTGCAAGTGCGCCGATAAGAGTCGGCTGCAATACGCCGAGTAAATCCTGAAGTGTTGTTTCACTTACGATTTGCTCTTTTTCTTTGGTGGTAAGTTCCGCTGCGGTCTTACCTAACTTTTTAGCACCCTTTTCATAAACAGGCTTGCTTATTGCCTCAATGCCCATGAGAAGGGAAGGCAGCTGGTCTGCCAATTTGTTAAGTGTGTCGAATGCCGAATCGGCATCAACATTTGTCGTTTTCCAAAGCGGGTTGTCATTACTCTTGGCGAACGCAGTAAATCCAACCGAGCATGTGGTCACGACCATTACTACAGCTAAGAAAAAGCTGAGTATCTTTTTGCTCGTTCTCATATAAATCTCTCTCTCCTTTACATATGATTTACGAACTTGTCGTATGGTAACGCATTTTTTGGATAATGCGCCGAGCAGTATTTGTTCACAGTTTCTACACAAAAAACTGCTTTTTAGGCGCAGGATATCCACACGCGTATTAACAAATACAATATATTTATAACAAATAAAAACTTATAAGTCAATAATTTTATAACATATTTTGAATTTATTGTGAATTTTCACATATTTTCGCATTGATTTTTGACGATAGAGAGTTGCAAAATAGACAATACAACATAAAAAGTCTAACAAACATAATTCGACAGAAAATTGACTGTAAAACGTAATATAATCCATATAAAGTCGAGTAAAATTCTGTTCGATTTGTAAAGGCAAACATCTTTACAAATGTAAATTTTGTGTAAAGTACCATAGCTTTACTTGCGGAAAATCAAGAGCTTTTTGGCGCTAAATTATAAACAAATTGTAAACTTTTAGTTAATAATTTGTGCAAGGTGTCAAAAATAAGTTTGCTTTTTTGGACATTGTTACAAAAATATCATTTGTCGTTTGTCTTTATTGACTTTTTTGTTGCCTTATGTAATAATTATAATGTGTTTAAAGCACATATTGCGCAGTTTTTGGTGCAACGGTTTGGCTTTGCCGACCTTCAGTCTAATTCAGATTGCCTGATGGTCAGAGATTGTGACAGGCTCCCCTGCAATATGTTAACACTTTATTATTCAATTATTTTAAATTTAATGGAGGTAAAAAATGAAAACGAAGGCAAAAAAGTTTTCACATAAGCTTCTGGCATTATTTATGGCAGTGCTTATGGCAGCTTCCTGCTTTACCGGTGCTTTAACTGCTTATGCTGATACTATGAGCAGTGAAAAGACATATGCCGACGAGTCAATCGAATATAACGATTTGGCGTGGGCTATTCTTTCCGATAACAGGTAGCTACAGCTTTACTTGACTATGCTGATTTGATGCTTTCCGAATACGGTCCGCAGATTGATAAGCTTCTTGAAAACCTTCCATCAAGTATTACCCAGTATATCACATGGGACAGCAACAGCCGTACCCTTAAGCTTAATGCTTTTGGTCTTATTAAGAAAGACATTCCGGTACGTACTCACAGTGTTGATGAAATTTTCTATACACTTAGGGGTGTCGCTGATCTTCTTAATCAATACGGTAACTTACTCGGTGATGCCGGCAACCTTAACTTTAAGGCTGTTGCTACTAAGGATTGGAATATTACAAGAGAAACTGCATCTTCAACTGATATTTTAAGAAGCGTAATCGGTATTTTCCAAAACCTTTCTGCGACTATAACGGCGCTGATATTTTAGGCCAGGTGCTTAGAGGTAACTTTAATCTTGGTACTCTCGGCAATGTTGCAAACCTTGACGTATACAAAATTATTGGTAACCTTTTGGGCTTTACAGATACGAAGTATAAAACAAACTTAGTATACAATGTTGCTCAAAACCTTATTTTCCAATATACTAATTGGTATACAGAAGAGGAAATTAATAATTTCAAGAACGGTACTGCAACATGGGTTTATGATGACCAGCTTATTAATAAACTTACAACAGAGCTTCTTGATAAGATTAGTGTACTTGTTACATATAATCAAGAATACACAGATGCTGATTCGCAAACAGCAATTCAGGATACATCGGCTACACGTTATTTGAAGATTAAAGCTGAAATGAAGGCAAGCGGTTCTGACTACGCTACTGCAGCTGCAAAGCTTGGTTATGACCCTAACCTTATATATTCAGATGAATTTAAAGATGATGATGGTAATCCTCTTAACGTTCTTCTTTTTGCTTACGGTGCTCCTGACAAAAACGGTTATGCAACAGAATCAACCATAAAGGTAACACTTAAGGCAACCGATAATCTTTTTGATTTCGGTTATAAAGCTCTTGACCTTGCTTGGGATACAGTTCTCAAGGGTACAGTCAAACTCCTTCACGTAAATGACGGATTTGATAAGGGCCACGGTGCTAACTTTGATAACAACTATTATTATTACTTCGACCAAAAGGGCGAGTGGAATGATAATGATGTTGCCGCAAACTATACACAGGCTAAGCTCGATCAATGGGCAAATGCAGTATATAAGGATTATAAGTTGATTCAGCAAAGGATTTCCTTGCTTATGTTAAGAAGACGGTAACTTATGACCGTACAGCTGCCGAGGACTCAACAGGTTCTTGGAAAGATATTGACGCAACGAGACTTTTCGCTAAGTTAAGATACAGCCCACTTGCTGATTACGGCTTTAACGTAACAACAGGTCCTATCAATCTTTACTTTGCAGAAACAGGTACTCCAAACCTCGATAAGTTCTTTAGCGAAAGCTATTCAAAGTACAGCTCAATGGTAGCAGGTTTTAATGACGCACTTGTTGCAGCAGTTAAGGACTTGTTCCCACAGCGCGACAACGTTATCGGTACACGTCCTGAAATGACAACAACCGGTGATTTTGAAACTATTGATGCAGCAGCAATTAAGTCAATCGTTTCAACACTCGTTGGCAACGCTTGCAAGATGGTTCAGTACACAGCAGACGCTACAGATGCTAACATTCTTAAAGCTTTCTACGCAAAGAACGGCGCAAGCGCTGCTCTTACAGAGAAGAATCTGAAGCAGCAATGATTCCTATGCTCGTTGCTTGTATCGGTCAGGTAAATCTTGGCGCAGGCAAGCTTGAGAAAATTATCCATCCTTCTGATTGGGACGGATGTAAGGACGCAGAAGCAGTAGCTTATGTATGCCTTAAGGAGTATTTATCATACTCATGCCTAACAAGGATTATTCAAAGCTTGTTAATATTGGCAGCGACGGAACAATCAATGCAACACTTGAAGGCACAATTCTTCCAATGGCTCGTGACGCAGTTGCTTATGTAATTGAGGCTTACGTTCCTCTTGAGGACGAAAACGGCAATACTTGGAAGACAGAGTCAGCAGCTGTTGATTCTAAAACAACACTCTTTGACCTTCTTAATTCTGTAGTTTGCTACTACGGCGGCGACCATGCAATGGAGAAGGCTGTAAATAAGGGCGAAAGAGCTATGGGCGTAGGTGCTCTCCTTGGTATTTGTGATCAAAACGGCAACAGCCTTATCACAACAAAGAATACTCTTTGGGAAAACATTAATGCAATAGCTAATAAGCTTATGCCTGTTCTCGGTACACTTCAGGGTACAGGTTATGCTAAATTCAATTCAGAGGAACTTATTTGGAACAACATTGTTCTTTCATTCCTTGATATTGGTAAAGAAAATTCAAAGACAGGTCTTTGCGGCGTATCTAACTTCCTTA
>ERZ791618.841-NODE-841-length-12698-cov-2.570672_pt1 | contig 12698 bp, 12 predicted proteins | sample MGYA00510059_ERZ791618 | MGnify/ENA primary metagenome ERZ791618 (study PRJEB30046, sample SAMN00715159) | human gut metagenome | study: EMG produced TPA metagenomics assembly of the A metagenome-wide association study of gut microbiota in type 2...
CATTGGTTTGCTCATTAACGGTAGTGTTGTCGGGCAAATCTTCTATTTCAGAGCACGAGTAAAGCCCTAAAATGAAGTACAGAATTAAATTAATTTTTTTCATAATGTTATTTTTTAATTATGTACAATACTTCGGTAAAAACTTACCGAAGTATTGATTATATCAATGTTTTCTATATTTAGTGTTCTACGGAATTTGTGGGATGCCTATCACCAGGCTGTATATGTTAGTTTACGGACATTCTTGTTCTTTCTAAAAAAAGTCAAAGTCAATTATCTTGTAATGAATGAATTAACTTTGACTTTTTTAAGGAATGTCCTGAGATATTTGGAGTACTAGTATATTCCTCGATAAGAATCTTGGGATTTTCTTGTAAGGATTTGTTTCTTAGTCACTTGGATATACATATCCTGATATGTTTAGAATCTTCCAATCAGGCCAATTTTGACAGACATATGGATCGTCAGAGGTGTAATGGTCGCAAACGCTATTAGCTCCATAGTCGTACAATATTGTTGTTTCCATTTTAGATTCTTTGTAGACATATCCTGCAGTTCTGAGTCTTACCCATCCAGCATATACGGTGTGAATGTTTGAAAGTGTAGTAGTGTAATGGTCCCATGCTGATACACTATAATACTCATATAGGGGTACAGTACCATCCAATTGCTCTTCAAGAATATATCCTTCTATCTCTTTCATATCTTTCCAACCTGGATTTTTTTCAGCAAAGTCTTGTAGGATAGTAGTGTAATGGTCACCTCCTGTAACTGGCGTACCGTTATGTATGAATAGATACAATGGTTTAAGTTTTAGCTCATTTATTTTTGAAGCTTTCATATATTTGATTACAGCGGCCCTTATTTGTTCCTTTTTGACGGGATCTGTAATAAAATCATAAATAGGATGTGTCTCTTTCCAGTTGATTTCATTTAGGCAGGCATTTTCTAGGTTTACAGAATTTTCCCAACTCTGTATGTCCACTCCGCTAGGTGTTCCTCTTTCAAGGTCATATTTTAGATTAGTGCCATTCCCCCCATAAAATAGAACATAAAGTTCTTTATGTTGATTGCTTTTTACTAAACTTTCGTCTGCCTGTATCGTTCTATCTACATTGTAAGAGAATCCCATTCCAGATAAAGCTGCTTTAAATCCTGAAGAAACTGTTTTTCTTTTATGAGTTGCATCTTTAGAATCTGTAATTACAGACCTAAACATTAACTTATATCTTCCGCCAATGATAAAATCTGTTATGACATGAGTTCCATATCTTTCTACTACTCTATCGGGAGAAAGGCGGTTTAAGTCTTCTATAAAGTAAAGTGATAGATATTTGGTGAGGCTACTTATTTCATCGTTGATCCGAATATATTTATGATTTCTAACTGCATCAACACTGGCAAATGAGTATTTGGTAGAATACTGATATTCTGTTTTTAAATAGTTATTTTGAGATATATTTCCCGAAAAATAGGGGAGAGAATCTTTGGGATTATCTTTGTTCCCATAACTGATAGTTGCGCTGACATTTGTTTCTTTCATGATGTCTTTTATATAATCGGAGGCAGAGTATCCATAATACATCTGATCAAATCCAAAAGAAGAGTTTCCTGTAATCAATCGACCCTCAAAATCCTCTTTGTATTTAGCAATGTCTAAAACCGGATTTCTTACAGACATAGGGTGTAAATATTCCCCTGTTACATCATAGCCGTATCCCAAGACGTCGTACTTTTTATCGCCGGCAGCTCGTGTAGTTTGGCCATTAACATTGGTTTGCTCATTAACGGTAGTGTTGTCGGGCAAATCTTCTATTTCAGAGCATGAGTAAAGCCCTAAAATGAAACACAGAATTAAATTAATTTTTTTCATAATACTATATTTATTTTGATTAAGTCTTACAAAGAAAGTGAAATGAAATGATATAATGAAATAAAAGTAGTTTTTGTTTATGATAAATGTTTTATTTGTTTTTTTTGATAAAAAATGATAGGCTGTAAAAAAAACTAGGAAATAGTAATAATGTTGTCTGAGGGAACTATAAATAGTGCTGTTGTAGAGTTCTGATTTAATGTGTGTGTAAATAAAGCAGAGTGTTCAGGATTTAGAGTTTTCTTTATTTATAAGATATGTGTGATACACATTGCTTTAATGTGTAATATTATATATTTTTTTCTTGTTGTTTTGTGTATGATATATTTAATGGTACTGTTAATTTATTGTCTGTTTTTAGTGTTAAATAAAAAAATACATAATGCCTGCCTAATTATGTAATTGTGTTACAGGACTATGATTGTAATTGTATTAGATCAATCGCTTATCTTAAGTTAATGATTGTACTATTCCCCTGACTTTATTTTAGCTTTTTGAGTAGGCTATAGAATTTGTTTATTGAAGATTGCATGTATAGATCGCATTGATGTTGGATGTATATCTTAATTTAAGGTTTGTATTGTTTGTGTCCCTAACTTGTTAATGTCAAAAAATAAAGGAGTTCTTGCAATTAACAATTGAGTTAATTATGATAATTACAAATTTGAATATGACATTCATATAATTTCTATAAATGAGTGTTTTGGCTTGTTGAGTAGGTCAACGGCATTACTTATACGACTTACTTGTCGTACTACTATGTACAAAGATATGCATTTATAGTCTGTAACTTAGGTCTGCTTTGTCGTAGGTGTTTAGGTGTATAAGCATAGAGCTGTTTGCAGACAACCTAATTTGAGAGATTGCCTTCTATGAATTTAATGTCTGGTCAGATTATGCGGGAAGAATAAATGGTGCTGCCTGCAAATAGCAAAAGTTCCTTCTTATTGCTGTTTGTAAACAGTAAGTAAATGTCGGTAATGTTCGTAAGTTGAAGGCATTATTAGGAGTCTTGGCCGCTTCTGTTCCTTTTGAAGTGGATATTTCTAAATTATCAACTACAATTGGTATCCATCGTAATACGGTAATAGGATATTTGAATAGTTTGGAAAGGGCTAAGCTACTCCGTTTGCTATATGCTGATTTGCTTTCTATTAAAAAGATGCAGAAGCCGGATGAGATATAATTTGGATAATCCTAATCTGTCCTATACTTTGGCCTCCAGCCCTGTGAAGATAGGTACGGCACGTGAAATGTTTGTTGTAAATCAGTTAGGCTATACGAATGATGTGGAATATGGCGAGAAAAACAGGCGACTTTAAAGTAAACGGACGCTATACGCTGGAGGTTGGCGGTGAAGGAAAAAGTTATGACCAAATTGCGGATGTGCCTAACTCATATATATTGGCAGACGATATAGAAACTCCTTACCGGCATAAATTGCCAATCTGGATTGTTGGTTTCTTATATTGAAGATGAGATAATTATATTAAATATCAGTGTGGTACTTTCACTGTTTTCCGAAGTAGTTGAACCGTATCATCTCATCCGATATATCATAAGCTTCTTTTGCTAGATCCACCTCCTCTGGTGTATAGCCTTCTCCTTCCACATTCATCTGAGAACCTATGGCAAATCCTTTCTTATTGGGATTGAGAATGCTTTCTCCAAGTCCGGTCCAGTAGTAATCGTCAAGTTGGAGTAGGTTCAGCAAGGTGGGATACATGTCTATTTGTCCCATGACTTCATCATAGCGCATGCCTACAGGAGAATTAACAACAATGAAAGGAGTGAACGGTTTGTTGGATACAATATCTTTGCCACCGGGGCTTTCGCATAACTCTGTCCGATAATACGCCAGACCTTCGTGGTCGCCTGTTATTATGATTAGTGTTTCTTTATATTGTGGAAGGGTTTTCAGGTATTCTATGAATTTACCGATTGCTTTATCTGTATAACGGGCAGTCGTTATATAATCACCCATTTTTTCAGGAATGTCGGAAGAGAATGAAACTTCTTTTAAGTGTTCCGGTAATATGAATGGAGCATGGCCGGAATAAGTAACAAGTTGCATACATGCGTTTTCTCCTTTTTCCCAAATCTCTCCTTTTTCTATTTTCTCTTGGCATTGTGCAAAGAATGAACCGTCTCCAGTGCGTTTGTGTGTGCCGAAAGCTTCAGTCAATTTGAAGTCATGATAAGCGATAATGGTATCTACGCCGAAGCTTTGGGCTATGGGACCTTGATTCCAGGTAGACAATTTATCAATGGTTAACAGATAATTGCGTGAATGATTCTTTTCGCGCATGGCTTTCTGTAATGACGGATAAATATGATTGGGGTATTGGCTGCTATAGGTGCCGCTATTGATGGGTAATAATCCAGTACAAAGCATGAGCTGTGCATCAATAGAACGCCCGCCTTTTACCTGAGTCAGTACGTGTGGAGCATAGAGGGTGGTAGAGTCTTTCAATAGTTTATTCATATAGGGGGTAATCTCCTGTCCCTCCACCTCTCTTTCTAATACCCAGCTTTCCAATGATTCTGCCAAGATAATGATGCAATTGGTGCGACGATTGGTACTATTGCTAATTAATGCGGCTTCATGTTTCGGCTTTGCATTTAACCATTCTTGTATCTTGGCTTCCAGTTCAGGAGTTAGTTGTTGTTGTGGACCTATCAGATCATAACATAGACTACCGAAAATCGTATAAATAGAAGGACCGCTTGAACATAAATAGGCTTTATCACGATACTTCCCGTAAGCCTTTGAGAATCCGCCTTTCATAAGGGTTACTGTTCCAAAAATGCAGATAATTACTGCAAGTATTCCTAAATAAGGAAGAACTCGAACTGGGCGTTTCAGGTATGATGCTTTGGTGCGTAGGTGAATTATAACTGCTATAAGGGTGGATAATGGGAAAAGTAAATCATACCACCGGAGAGAGTCAACCACGCTACCAGTGAAATCGGCTAAGTTTCCTGATAGTCCATAACTATTCAACGGTATAGCTGTGTAATAGGTCCTGAAATACATAAGGTTAGCTATCAACAGCAAGTCCAGCAAAAGCATGATAAACGTTTCCGTTTTCCACATTCGGAAAAAGGCATAAGGGATAAGCAATATAAACGTGGCTATCAGTTTTGTTGTATAACATTCAACTGTAGAAAGAGAGGCAAACGTTGTGGGAATACACCACAGAATGTCGAATAATATGAATTTAAGAAAAATAGTAGCTCCAAATGTCAGTATGGACTTATCAATCTTTGTCATAATAAAGCGTATATTGATATCTGGGCGCAAAGGTACAATATATTTTTTCGAAATCATTCTGTAATTCACATAAATGACTCATAATGTCTGTTTATTGAGGGGTGCATAGATAAATCTCGTTAATATTAAATTTATCTTCTTCTTCTTAAAGATATTTCTTGTATCTTTGTGCCCCTAATTCATTAATACCAAGCAATGAGGGAATTTCTGCAACTGATGCGACGTTTTGTGTCGCCTTATAAAAAGTATATAGGATGGGCAGTCTTGCTCAATGTTTTATCGGCTGTTTTCAACGTTTTTTCATTTACGTTATTGATTCCAATTCTAAATATCCTGTTTAAGACAGGTGATGGCTCACAGGTTTACCACTATATGGAATGGGGAAGTGACAGCTTGAAAGATGTGGCGATCAATAACTTCTATTACTTTGTCACCCGATTGATTGAAACGCACGGACCAACGATGACGCTTTTGTTTATGGGGCTTTTCCTTGCCTTTATGACTATGTTGAAAACTTCTTGCTACTTTGGTTCTTCCGCCATCATGATTCCTTTGCGTACAGGAGTTGTTCGCGATATCCGTATCATGGTTTATTCCAAAGTAATGCATTTGCCGCTTGGCTTTTTCTCGCAGGAACGGAAAGGAGATATCATTGCACGCATGAGTGGTGACGTAGGTGAGATCGAAAACTCTATTACCAGTTCGCTGGATCTGTTGCTGAAGAATCCTATTCTGATTCTACTTTATTTCTCGACACTTATTATCACCAGTTGGCAGCTGACTTTGTTTACTGTAGTGGTGCTTCCCGGAATGGGTTGGTTGATGGGTAAAGTCGGCAAAAAACTGAAACGTCAGTCTTTAGAAGCTCAGGGCAAATGGAGTGATACGATGTCGCAGTTGGAAGAGACTTTGGGCGGTTTACGAATCATTAAAGCCTTCATTGCTGAAGATAAAATGGTGGACCGTTTTACTAAGTGCAGTAATGAGTTGCGTGATGCGACCAATAAGGTAGCTATCCGTCAAGCTTTGGCTCATCCGATGAGTGAGTTCTTGGGAACACTTCTTATTGTATTGGTACTGTGGTTTGGTGGTATATTGATTTTGGGTAATGATCACTCTTCGCTGGAAGCTCCTACATTCATCTTCTACATGGTTATCCTTTATAGTATCATCAATCCGTTGAAAGAATTTGCGAAAGCAGGATATAACATCCCGAAAGGTTTGGCTTCTATGGAGCGTGTGGACAAGATTCTGAAAGCAGAGAATCCTATTAAAGAACCTGTAAACCCGAAACCTTTGCATGGAATGAATCATGAGATTGAGTTTAAAGATGTTTCTTTCAGTTATGATGGAAAGAGGGAGGTTCTGAAACATATTAATCTGGTTGTGCCCAAGGGACAGACTATTGCATTGGTAGGTCAGTCTGGTTCAGGCAAGTCTACCTTAGTTGATTTATTGCCACGTTATCACGATATACACTTCGGTGAAATCAGGATTGATGGTGTTAACATTAAGGATTTCCGAATTCATGATTTGCGTGGTTTGATAGGGAATGTAAATCAGGAGGCTATCCTTTTTAATGATACATTCTTCAATAATATAGCTTTTGGCGTAGAGAATGCTACAATGGAGCAGGTTATTGAGGCGGCGAAGATTGCAAATGCTCACGACTTCATTATGGAAACAGAACACGGGTACGATACAAGTATCGGTGACCGTGGTGGCAAACTTTCCGGAGGGCAACGCCAACGTGTCAGCATAGCTCGTGCCATTCTGAAGAATCCGCCTATCCTTATTCTCGATGAGGCTACTTCTGCTCTTGATACAGAATCTGAACGTCTGGTGCAGGAAGCTTTGGAACGTCTGATGAAAACGCGTACCACAATTGCTATTGCTCACCGTCTTTCTACAATTAAGAATGCAGATGAAATTTGTGTGCTTTATGAAGGAGAAATCGTGGAAAGAGGTAAGCATGAGGAGCTGCTGGAGAAAGACGGATATTATAAACGGTTGAATGATATGCAGTCTCTGTCTTAAATAGGAAACTCTGAACTTAAGAAGCTAATAATTTTTTTCGATTTTGTCAGCACAGAGGATAAATAAATCCAGAATGCTTGGGATATGCTCGTTCCCACTGCCGGAAGCGGGTATCAGTGCTTGTTTTGTAGACTTTAATAAACAAAGGAAAAGAGAATGAAGGCTTATTTTCTTCCGAAATCAGCAGGTATTTCTCCCCACTGCTTGGTCTCCCATTTTAGAATTTTGGTAGTATACGTATTTTCGCGTAACCACTTCTCAGCACGTTCTATTAGTTTGAAAAGTTCTTCTGTCTTAGGTTCACGTGGTAGTTTCGTTTTGCATTTCTTCTGCTTGATCCAACTGATAGCATTCACGCTGTCACTGTAAATGGGCATATCGAAGCCTTTCTGTTTTAGTAGGGCAAGTCCGTGGACGATAGCAAGAAACTCACCGATATTATTTGTACCATATACCGGACCGAAATGAAATATTTCTTGTCGGCTAGCCACGTGTACGCCACGATATTCCATAGCTCCGGGATTACCGCTACAGGCAGCATCTACAGCAAGACTATTCTCTACGACAGATGAAGGAAGGGGAGCGTTGGCATCTCTTTTCTGACCGGGAGCAGCCGGAGAGGAACGCTTGATATATTCATATGGAGAAGATTCAAAGGCTTTTTCTGCTTCTTCGCGTGTCTCGAACGACTTGTATTTCGCTCCTTCGTAGCCTTTGATTTGTAACTGACAGTCCGTCCAGGAAGTATAAATACCCGGATTGACGCCTGACCATACAACGTAAAACTTCTCTTTACTCATAATTGGGTGCAAAGGTACAAATATATTCTACAACTTCGAACAACTTCACTCTTTCACTTGTTTCATTATATAAGACAAAAGTGATAATTACGAAAAGAAAGGATTAAATATGATCAGAGAACGGACATTTGCCGAAGCATTGGAGCATCGGCGCAGTTATTATTCTATCAGTAACGACTCTCCGGTTCAGGACGAGGAAATTGTACACATCATCCGTACAGCAGTGAAGTATGTGCCTTCGGCATTTAATTCGCAGACCACACGAGTAGTGCTGTTACTGGGTGATGAACACCAGAAACTATGGAGAATAGTGAAGGATCAGTTGGAAGAACGCTTGTCCGAAGAACAATATCGCCAGTCGGAAAAGAAGATCGATACTTCGTTCTCTTGCGGATATGGTACGATACTCTTCTTTGAAGACCGCTCCATTGTAGAAGGATTACAAAAACAATTCCCTACCTATCAGGATAATTTCCCGACGTGGTCTCAACAAACCTCTGCCATGCATCAGCTGGCCATCTGGACTATGCTCGAAGATAAGGGTCTGGGTGCTTCCCTGCAACACTATAACCCGTTGATTGACGAAGACGTACGCAGTACGTGGCATCTTCCCGAAACCTGGCAACTGATTGCACAGATGCCTTTCGGTACTCCTGTAGCCGAACCAGGCGGGAAAGAATTTGATGATTTGAGTGAACGCATTAAAATTTTCATCTGATAGTAAACCTCTCAGAATAGAATTGCTTACCTTTGTACGCAAAGGTAAGCGCTTATGATACGTATTTTTTTAACCGGCTACATGGGAGCCGGTAAAACAACTTTAGGAAAGGCTTTTGCCCGCGAATTGAATATACCGTTCATTGATCTGGACTGGTATATCGAAGAACGTCTTCACAAATCCATACGTGAATTGTTCATTGAGCGGGGGGAGGCCTCTTTTCGTGAACTTGAGCGAACTATGTTGCATGAAGTGGCAGAGTTTGAAAACGTCATTATTTCGACTGGGGGCGGCACTCCTTGCTTCTTCGATAATATGGAGTACATGAACGATAATGGACAGACTGTCTTTTTGGATGTTCATCCTGATGTTTTGTTCCATCGATTGCGAGTGGCTACGCAGCATCGTCGCGTTCTGCAGGAAAAACGGACGAAGAATTGCGGGCTTTCATAATAGAAGCCTTGGAAAAACGTGCGCCACACTATGGTAAGGCAAGGTATCGTTTCGATGCCGGACAATTGGAAAGCCGTCGGCAAATTGCGGATTCTGTGCAGCAGTTACGTAGCCTGTTGAGCATTTAACCGCTTGTAAATGTGTAATTTTAGGTGGAAAACATAATAAATATCGAGAATTATCGTATTTTTGTCGCCCTATTAAAATCAAACAACAAACATCTGAGTTACAAAAAATGAGAAAATGGCGTATTGAAGATTCAGAAGAGCTTTACAACATTACAGGTTGGGGCACTTCGTACTTTGGTATCAATGACAAAGGTCATGTAGTGGTAACACCTCGTAAAAACGGTGTCGGCGTCGATTTGAAAGAATTGGTGGATGAGTTACAATTGCGAGACGTGGCGGCTCCTATGCTGATACGTTTTCCCGATATTCTGGACAATGGATTGAGAAGACTTCTTCGTGTTTTAGACAGGCCGCTGAGGAATACGGCTATAAAGCGCAGAACTTTATCATCTATCCTATTAAGGTTAATCAGATGCGCCCTGTGGTAGAGGAGATTATCAGCCATGGAAAGAAATTCAATCTCGGGTTGGAAGCCGGGTCGAAGCCTGAACTTCATGCTGTGATTGCGATAAACTCAGATTCTGACTCGTTGATTATCTGCAACGGCTATAAGGATGAGAGCTATATAGAGTTGGCTTTGCTTGCCCAGAAGATGGGTAAACGCATTTTTCTTGTAGTAGAAAAAATGAACGAGCTAAAATTGATAGCCAAGATGGCGAAGCAGTTGAATGTTATGCCTAATGTTGGCATTCGTATTAAACTGGCTTCTTCTGGAAGTGGCAAATGGGAAGATTCTGGCGGTGATGCAAGCAAATTTGGACTCAGTTCCAGTGAATTGCTCGAAGCACTTGACTTTTTGGAGTCAAAAGGAATGAAAGATTGTCTGAAATTGATACATTTTCATATCGGAAGCCAGGTTACAAAGATTCGTCGCATTAAGACAGCTTTGCGCGAAGCATCTCAATTCTATGTGCAACTTCACTCTATGGGATTCAAGGTGGAATTTGTTGATATCGGTGGTGGCTTGGGAGTGGATTACGATGGAACACGCTCGTCCAGCAGCGAAAGTAGCGTCAATTATTCCATTCAGGAATATGTGAATGACTCTATTTCCACTTTGGTAGATGCCAGTGATAAGAATGATATTCCCCATCCCAATATTATCACGGAAAGCGGACGTGCACTGACTGCCCATCATTCCGTACTTATTTTTGAAGTGCTGGAAACCACCACTTTGCCCGAATGGGACGATGATGAAGAAGTAACAGAGGAAGACCATGAGTTGGTGCAGGAACTTTATGGCATTTGGGACACGTTGAATCAAAATAGGATGCTGGAAGCCTGGCACGATGCGCAACAAATCCGTGAAGAAGCGCTCGACCTGTTCAGCCATGGAATCGTGGATTTGAAAACACGTGCACAGATTGAGCGTCTTTACTGGTCTGTTATGCGTGAGGTGAATCAGATTGCAGGCGGCTTGAAGCATGCTCCCGATGAACTTCGCGGATTGCCGAAACTGTTGGCGGATAAATATTTCTGTAACTTCTCGCTGTTCCAGTCCCTGCCGGATTCCTGGGCCATCGACCAGATATTCCCGATTATGCCCATTCAGCGTTTGGATGAACGTCCCGACCGTGCAGCAACCTTACAGGACATCACTTGTGACTCAGATGGAAAGATAGCTAACTTTATCTCGACTAAGAATGTGGCACACTATCTGCCCACTCATTCTTTAAAGAGTAAGGAACCTTATTATATGGGTGTATTCCTGGTAGGTGCCTATCAGGAGATTCTGGGTGATATGCATAATCTTTTCGGTGATACGAATGCTGTGCATGTATCTGTTAATGAGAAAGGATATACCATCGAACAAGTGATTGATGGTGAAACAGTAGCGGAAGTGCTTGACTATGTTCAATATAGCCCTAAGAAACTGGTGCGTACACTGGAGACTTGGGTGACTCAATCAGTAAAAGAAGGACGTATTTCATTGGAAGAAGGTAAAGAGTTCCTTTCCAATTATCGTTCCGGTCTGTACGGATATACCTATTTGGAATAAGAATATGAGAGAAAAACTAACAGTAATAAAGGTGGGTGGCAAAATCGTGGAGGAAGAAGCTACCCTCCATAAGTTGTTGGATGACTTTGCAGCTATCGAGGGCTACAAAGTCTTGGTACACGGAGGTGGCCGTTCGGCCACAAAATTGGCTGCTCAACTGGGCATTGAAAGCCAGATGGTAAACGGGCGTCGTATCACGGATGCCGAAACGCTGAAAGTAGTGACGATGGTGTATGGCGGGCTGGTAAACAAGAATATTGTTGCCGGACTTCAGGCGCGTGGTGTCAATGCACTGGGATTGACAGGCGCGGATATGGATGCCATCCGTTCCGTGAAACGCCCTGTGAAAGACGTTGACTATGGCTTTGTGGGTGATGTAAAGCAAGTGAATGCAGAGTTTTTGGGTGATTTGATCCATAAAGGAATAATTCCCGTAATGGCTCCGCTGACGCACGACGGTGCAGGCAATCTGCTGAATACAAATGCCGATACTATTGCAGGAGAGACTGCAAAAGCCCTTGCTGCTTTGTTTGATGTGACATTGGTATTCTGTTTTGAGAAGAAGGGTGTGCTTCGTGACGAGAACGATGACGATAGCGTGATACCTCAGATCACTCCTGCCGAATTCAAACAATACGTAGCGGACGGTGTTATTCAAGGAGGTATGATACCCAAGCTGGAGAATTCTTTTGAAGCTTTGAATGCGGGAGTAACTGAAGTGGTAATCACCTTAGCGTCAGCAATTAATGAGAATAGCGGAACCCGCATCAAAAAATAATTCAAAAAAAGTAGTGATTAACTGTAACTTTCCATATACTTAACCGTCATTATTAATAGAGATGCAAGAAATCAGTTTTCGGAATGACATTCTCCCTCTGAAAGACAAACTCTTTCGGTTGGCTCTCCGGATTACTTTCGACAGAGCAGAGGCAGAAGACGTTGTGCAGGAAACACTGATAAGAGTCTGGAACAAACGTGATGAGTGGGCGCAATTCGGTTCTATCGAAGCTTATTGCCTGACAGTGGCAAAGAACCTGGCAATAGACCGTAGCGAAAGAAAAGACGCTCAGACCGTAGAACTGACACCTGAAATGGAACAGGCTTCCGGAGCATCTAGCCCTTACGATCACTTGGTGGATAAAGAGCAAATGACACTCATCCATCGTCTGGTCAATGAACTTCCCGATAAACAACGGCTGATCATGCAGCTTCGGGATATAGAGGGTAAGAGTTATAAAGAAATCGCGGTCGTCCTGCATTTGACGGAGGAACAGGTAAAAGTGAACCTCTTCAGGGCGAGACAAAAAGTGAAACAACGGTATTTAGATATAGATGGTTATGGACTGTAAATATATAGAACAACTTTTAGAACGCTACTGGCAGTGTGAGACTTCCCTTGAGGAAGAAGCGCAGCTA
>ERZ791618.842-NODE-842-length-12679-cov-2.063451_pt1 | contig 12679 bp, 11 predicted proteins | sample MGYA00510059_ERZ791618 | MGnify/ENA primary metagenome ERZ791618 (study PRJEB30046, sample SAMN00715159) | human gut metagenome | study: EMG produced TPA metagenomics assembly of the A metagenome-wide association study of gut microbiota in type 2...
GATACACTATATACATCGTTATACTGGCAAATATACTTTTGGCGGGGAGTTGTATGATGGAATTGTTTCGTTTATAACCCATCGGGGAACATTGCCTGATATACGTTTGGATAAGAATTCACAGATGTTTTCTTATGAGTTTCCACAAAAGAGAATCGCATTTGTTGCTCCATCATACAATTCAGAGAAACAAGCCGGTTCTCGCTTACCGGATTTTCGGCATACACTTTATTGGAATCCGGAGATAACTTCCGCTATGGGTACACTCAACTTTTATACTTCGGATATGAACGGAATATATATAATTACCCTACAAGGAATTTCGGTTGACGGTAGGGAGATAAGGATGCAAAGTGAGTTTGTTGTTGGTGCTAACCATTAGTATAGATGATAAAAAAGAAAAAGGGCAGAGAACTGAAAAGTTCCCTGCCCTTTATTCATTGTATTTAAAGGTGTTTTTTTACATGGTTACGAGTGACTGCTTTGCAAGCAGCTTTTGTAGTTTACCGTTCAGTGTTTGACACATTGTTCCATTACCCATTGCCTGATAGCGTTTGATTTGGTACTGTAACATAAAAATTTCATTTGCATTCTTTTTCATAATTGTCATCTTTTTGTGCTTTCCGCGTTTCGGAAAGCGGGTTTTACATCTTTTCTTTTATCTTATTAACGCTGCAAAGATACGAATTGTTCACGATAAACATGTTTTAAAACATAAAATAATGCACTTTCTCCTCGTTTTTCTTTAGAAACGCCCGGTTTTGCTATATGCATATTACAAAAGTGTGACTAAAAATGGGATAAATGACCTATGTACGATCTATTGATAATTTATATACCTTTGTAGCATCTTACACATAATCAACCCTTACAAACAGGAAGTCATAATGATAAATAAACTGTTGACACTTTTACGAAGCCCTTATCCATCATTGGTGAAGAGATGGAAAAGCGTGATAATACCTTCACTTATAGTGTTTCTGATCCTTTTTGTGTTGCAGCCTTTTGGCATTTCTATGATGGGAGGCTATAAATTCTGGGTAGTGTTAGGTTATGGAGTGGTTTCTTCATTGGCACTGAGTATCTCCACGTACTTGTTTCCTGCTTTGTTTCCCCGTTATCATAGTGAGAAGAACTGGACATTAGGGCGCGAATTGTTAGGAACTTTGGGAGCTTGTTTGCTGATTGCGATAGGTAACTGTTTCTATACGGCTTGGGTATTTGGTTCATTCATACTGAGCTGGAAAGGATTTCTGATAAGTTTGGCTTGGGTGGCGGTTCTTGCTCCTTTCCCCATAATCTTCTTTTTGATGTGGAATCGTAATTTGCAGCTGGTACGTAATCTGAAGGAGGCAACGGAGATCAACTACGCTCTTGCGAAAAGAGAGAATACCCAGAAGGAGAAGATTCGGACAAGGAATGAGGAACAGATAGAAGAGGGCAGGGCAGCAGAAGAAGTAGCAGAAGAAGAAACTCCTATGCAATTGGTTTTCTCCGGCGGAACGAAAGAAATGCTGGAAGTGGATGCCCATACCTTATTTTATGTAGAAGCAGAAGGGAATTATATAAGAGTAGCTTACAGTAGTGCGGATAAGATGCAGCAAAAGTTAGTGCGGGCTACTATGAAGCAGGCAGAAGAAGCAGTTGCTGCCTGTTCGTTCATTGTCCGTTGTCACCGGGCCTTTCTGGTGAACATACGCACTGTGGTAAAAGTAGATGGAAATTCACAAGGATACCGTTTGAGACTGGAAGGATGTACGGAAGAAGTTCCGGTTTCCAGAGGCTATGCAAAAGAGATAAAAACGCTGATAGAAGGGGGTACGGAAGGGTAGTCATTCGTCACAGAATAAAGAAAAATACAGCCATTCGTCACAGGAGGAGTGCTGTTTGTCACATATCCGGGCAGTCTGTCCCGGATATTTTTTTGCCTGAAATTCTTAGTCTATGTTTGCTGACGGAAATCGTAAAGAACATAGATTAAATGAAAAGATTGATTCTACTTTTTAGTGTAAGTGTATTGCTGATAGTGCAGCACTTGGAGGCGCAGACAGCTGTGACAGATACCGTTTTCTTGCAACTATACAATGACAGTGTAGATTTAAAGGAAGTAGTTGTGAAAGGTAAAAGAACACCTGTTGCCAACAGTCGTTGGAGTGATATGAGTCCGGTGGAACTGGTGACCGTGGGAGGTGCAAACGGTGATTTGTATCAGGCATTGCAGACACTGCCGGGCACACAGGTACAAGGAGAAAGTGGCCGGCTGCTGGTGCGCGGCGGAAGTAGTGATGAAACACAGACATACATTGACGGAATGCACGTCTTGAATCCTTATACGGCTACAGGTATAAATTCATCGGCACGCGGACGTTATTCCACTTTTATGTTCAGTGGTGTCAATCTGGAATCGGGCGGGGCTCCGTTGGAATATGGGGATGCACTCTCGGCTGTGTTACCGTTGGAAACAAAGGATAAGAGCCCTATCAATAAGTTAGGCATCAATGCCTCTACGGTAGGCTTCGGTGGAGGAGGTACACGGGCTTTCGATAAAGGTTCACTTTCGGTGAACCTGGATTATCAGGACTTATGTGTCTATGATCATATCTATTCAGGACGTACGGATTTTGAAGATCCCTACCGGATGATGACCGGATCGGCACAATTCCGCTATCATCCCGATGATGCTACGCTTTTCAAGATTTATGGCGGCTATGATCATACTGACTTTTCCAATTATGAAGGCGCTGAACGTAGATTGTTCGATTTGAATGAGAATAATTTCTATCTCAATACAACTTTCCGTAAGCGTACTTCCGGTGGATGGAACTGGTTTGCAGGTGCAGCATTCTCTTTCTTTGAACAGAAGATAGGTAATGTATCACTTTCGACAGATCATTGGATGGAACAACAACAGGAACTTCATGCAAAGGCAAAAGTGTTCAAGCGTATTTCTCCGGCTTTTCGTCTGGATATGGGAGTGGAGAGTTTTATCCGCCGGTATGAGAATCGTTATCAATATCAGATGAAAGAGGCGGAGGGAATAGATAGCCATTATAAAATGAATCCGACGATCAGTGCAGGCTTTCTTTCGGCAACTTACTATCCGGTGGAGCAACTGAAGGCGGAACTTTCTGTCCGCACAGAATATACTTCATTGAATGAAAAGGTGAATTTCTCACCCCGCCTGGCTGTTAATTACTATTTGGGAGATGTAGTACTCTCTGCTACGGCGGGACGATATACACAGTTGCCGGTTAGCAGATTGCTGGCTCAGGAGAACAAGTTGAAATCGGAATCATGCATTCACTATAATGTGGGTGCACAGTATGAGGGTGATGGACGTTTCTACAAAGCTGAACTTTATTATAAGAAATATGACCGTCTGGCATTGGTGGAAAAGGGAACGGTAGATGCAGCGGAAGTGTTGACTTCCGGTGGTTATGGCTACAGTAAAGGTTTCGACTTATTCTTTAATGACCGTGTCCTGCTGAAGAATCTGGAATACCAACTTTCCTATACATATAATATTACCAAGCGGAAGTTTCAGGAATATACGGAACTGACTACGCCGCAATATGCTACTCGGCACAATGCATCCGTAGTGCTGAAGTATTCCATTCCGCGAATCGGCACGATAGTCGGTTTGACGAACCGTTTCAGCAGTGGGCGTCCTTATCATAATCCGGATTTACCGGGTTTGATGAATGATCATGTAAAGCCTTACAACAGTCTTGATCTCGGACTGACATTCCTGCCCAGTAAGAAAGTGATTATCCATGCCTCTGCTACCAATATCCTTTGTCGGAAAAATGAATTTGGGCGGGTGAATAATAAAGCTATTCTGGCTTCAAACGATCATTTCTTCTATATCGGGGTATTTATCACACTTGGGAAGAAGGCGGCTTATGATGTTTCTAATTTCTAATTTAATTAAAAGAAAGGTCCGCGTTCGTCCGCCTAATCCGTGTTGTCCGCGTATCTATTTATAAACTCTTTAAAAACAATTCAAATGAAAGCAATGATTATTAGTTTCGTATGTGTTTTGACTTTTGCAACTCAAAGTCTGTCTGCACAAAATCTTACTCTGGAAGTACGTGGTATTGAAAATGTGGCTGGTAAACTCTATGTCGCCATCTACAACTCTCAGGAGACATTCATGAAGAAGCCGCTTGCCGGTTTTGCTGTAGAGGTGAAGGATAAAGTTGTGTCTATCCCCTGTAAAGGGCTTCCGGCAGGAACTTATGCCTTCTCCATGTATCAGGATGAGAATGGAAATGGTAAATTGGATACCGGTGCTTTCGGTATTCCTGTGGAGAAGTTTGGTTTCAGCAATGATGCTGAAGGTGTTATGGGCCCCCCTTCCTACGAAAAATGCAGTATTACTTTCTCTGAGGATACAACTTTAGTGGTACATCTGAAATAAACTTCAGATAATTCTTTAACTTTGTAGCTCACACCTTAATTAATGTAAGTATTATGAGACGAGCTACACAACTTTTCGGAATATGCTGGCTACTTTGTCTGCTTGCTGCCTGTGGAGAATCCCATTTTATGACCGATGCCTCGTATCGTTCGCGCGTGGAGCAGGACTTTCAGCAAAAGAAGGCTCTGATGCCGCAGGGAGAACTATTTACGATACTGGATGATGCTTCGCTGAGCACTTATGAGCAGGAAGCCCTGGAATTCCTTTATGCCTATATGCCACTGGCGGATATTACTGATTATCCCGGTGAATTTCACTTAATGAATATCCGCGCATCCCAGCGTGCCGCAGAGGAAATGCCTTGGGGAAAGACCATTCCCGAAGATTTGTTCCGACACTTTGTACTTCCGGTGCGGGTGAACAACGAACAATTGGATAGTGCGCGGGTAGTGTTCTATAAGGAGCTGAAAGACCGTGTGAAGTCCCTTTCTTTATACGATGCCATCCTGGAAGTGAACCATTGGTGTCATGAGAAAGCTGTCTATATGCCTTCCGATGCCCGTACCAGTTCACCACTGGCAACAGTGAGTACTGCTTATGGGCGTTGTGGCGAAGAATCTACCTTGCTGGTGGCGGCACTTCGCTCGGTAGGTATTCCGGCACGGCAGGTTTATACACCACGATGGGCACATACGGACGATAACCATCATGGGTGGAAGCTTGGGCAGATGGTAAATGGCATTTCTTGGGTGCTTGCGAACCGGAACCGGTACTGGATCTTGGTTGGTTCAATGCCCCTGCCAGTCGCGGAATGTTGATGCACACAAAGGTTTTCGGACGTTATGAAGGAAAAGAAGAAGTAATGTCCGTTAACCCCACGTATACGGAAATCAATGTGATTGATAATTATGCGCCTACAGCGCAAGCCAAGGTTATGGTGAAAGATGAAGCGGGAAATCCGGTTCCTGACGCCTGCGTGGAGTTCAAACTTTACAATTATGCGGAATTCTATACCGTAGCAACGAAATATACCGACGACAGCGGTATGTGCGGACTGACTGCCGGAAAAGGGGATATGCTTGTCTGGGCCTCCAAAGATGGCCGTTTCGGTTTCTCCAAACTTTCTTTTGGCAAGCAATCGGAACTGACTGTAACCCTTGATAAGAAAGCGGGTGACAGCTTCACGGTAGATGTTGATATTGTGCCTCCTGCAGAAAGTGCCAACTTACCCGAAGTGACGCCGGAACAGCGGGCGGAAAATGACCGCAGACTGGCGATAGAAGACTCTATCCGTAATGCCTATGTCGGTAAGTTCATCTCGGAAGAGGCAGCACGCAACTTTGCGAGAGATTATAAGTTAGACCGGGATGCAGTAGCCAAGATTCTGGTTGCCGCCCGTGGAAATTACAGAGTAATTCGTGAGTTCATGACTCGTCTGCGTTCTGATAACTCCAGGAAAGGCGGGATAGACCTTTTGCAGCAGATTTCGGCAAAAGACCTTCGTGATGTTCGTCTGGATGTGTTGATAGATCACATGCAGTCTCGTGTGCGTACTACGAATGCCGGATATTTCCGTAAATATGTGCGCAATCCGCGCGTAAGCAATGAGATGTTGACTCCGTATAAAACTTTCTTTGGTAAAGTGATTTCGAAAGAAGATGTTGAGGCTTATGTGGCAGAGCCTATGAAGATGGTTGCATGGGTGGCAAAGAATGTTCAGGTGAACAAGGAATGTAATCTGGGGGCACCTCCTGTATCTCCCGAAGGTGTGTGGAAAGCACGTTTGGCCGATGCCCACAGTCGTGATATTTTCTTCGTGTCCATGGCACGCAGCATGGGAGTTCCTGCACGCATTGATGAGGTGACGGGTAAAGTACAGCTGATAACTGACGACGGAGCCATAGATGTGAACTTCGAAGCAGCCGGACAGGCACCTGCGCAGAGGGGCAGGCTTGCAGCTACATATACACCGATTCAGTCACTGGATAATCCGAAATATTATTCTCATTTCACTATTTCCAAAGTAACTCCGCAAGGTAATTTGCAGTTGTTGTCTTACGACGAGGGTGACGCAGACATTGGTGGCGGCGTTACATGGAGCAGTTTGCTGAAGGAGGGAACGTCTCTGGATGCCGGAGATTATATTCTGGTAACCGGTACCCGCCTGGCAAGTGGTGGTGTATTGGCGCAAATGACATCATTGAATGTGAAAGCGGGTGGACGTACAGAAACGAAACTGGTGATGCGTGAAAATAAAGATGAAGTACAGGTTATCGGAAACTTCAATTCGGAGAGCTTGTTCACAACATTGGAAGGCGGCAACAAGCAAAGTCTGCTTCAAGCCTGTGGCCGTGGATACTTCGTTGTCGGTATTCTTGGAGTGAACCAGGAGCCTACCAACCATGCCTTACGGGATATCTCTGCTTTGAAAGCCGATCTGGAGAAATGGGGTAGAAAGCTTGTATTACTCTTCCCGAATCAAGAACAGGCCGGCAAATATCATGCTGCTGACTTCCCCGATTTACCCAATACTGTGATTTATGGAATTGACACAGAAGACATAGCTCAACAGATTGTGAAAAATATGAAGTTGAAACACAAAGATACATTGCCCATATTTATCATTGCTGATACCTTCAATCGCGTGGTATTTGTTTCACAGGGGTATACTATTGGCTTGGGTGAGCAGTTGATGAAAACGGTGAAAGGACTATAAGAACAGCAACAATAGAGTGGGAGAGGCTTATTTGCAAGCCTCTTCCATTTTTTGTATCACTTCCGGTGAAGGCAATCCCTCTGTCATTCCTGTCAGCAATAAACTGAAGTTATCGGCTAACACTTCTTCCGGGTCAATGATGTACTGAGTATTACGTCCCATTCTGTCATAAAAATCAGAGGCTTCGTTAATAGAGTAAACCACTGCCTTACCTTCTTTCTCAATCGCTTTGCAGGTATTCTTGTCGATGGGAACGAGGCCAATATTGAGGTATTGGAAGAAGCTGCCTCCCTCATAAGGCTTGGTTGAATAAATAACCATGCAGCAATCTTTCTTTTCACCGTTGATGGTAAAAGTAGCATAGCTGTCGTGGCGGATAACATCCGGATTGGAGATAAACCGTTCTTTCAACTCTTCGGGAAATTCTATTTCCTTCGGAAGAATATTAAAACCGATGATACTGTACATCTTCTTGCGGAAATCCGGATTGTTCCGGGTAAGGACGTGAAATGCTTCATGTGCCAACAATTTGGTTACATATTCAGGATGCTCGAGCAACCTGTCGATAAGTACGATGTAAGTATCTCGGGTATATCCTCCCGCACCACCTTCTTCTTTTATCGTTGACTTTATCAGTCTGACTTCTTCCGGGAAAGGAAGTTTCAGCTCTTTTTCACGGATAATCTGATTGATGGATTGAGATGATTTCTGAAGCAGAGCCGTTTCCTCCTCATTCCAATTACGGGTTTGTGCGCCGGCAAACTGCAAATATCCCTGTTTTCCGCCTTCGATGCCAACGGTATGTGAAGCCAAGTCAAATGAGCTCCATCTGCGGATATGCTCGTCCTCTTTCTGAAGTAGGAGTGCGGCTTCTTCCTGTTTCAGGAAAGTAGGGACAATGCTGTCGGAAGTGGAGTTTGAGGAACTTTGATTTTTAGTTTCATGCGCACATGAAATGCTGAGGAGAGTTAATAAAGTGATTACACTTAATGCCTTCATATTGATTGTTTTAAATTAATTCTTAATGGGACCGATCAACGACTTTATTGTTCTTTTTACGCGTTCTGCGGTAGTGATGGGGCGACGATACTCTTCTATGTTCACAGTACCACCCATCGAAACTGTTCCGTTCCTGTGCAGCATTTTGCTTTCGATGGTCTCTCTTGCTGAGAAGTGGAACTCCCGGATACCGGTTTCTGTGGCGATGTGAGCGATATTATTTTCATTACTCCGCAACCTGCCAATAGGATAATGCGCCCGTCTGCCTGCTGCTGCAATTTCTTTAATAAAGGGATGCCCTGTTCGGCCGTGGCCTGTGCACCGGAAGTAAGAATACGGTTACAACCTAACTCTATGATTTGCTCCAGCGCTTCTTGCGGATTGCGGCATACGTCGAAAGCACGATGGAACGTAACGGACATACCTTGTGAAACTTCGATCAGCTGCCTCATTAAGGACAGGTCTACATCTCCTTTAGCGGTAAGACAACCGAATACAACTCCGTCTGCTCCCAATCGACGGGCGTTGTCGATATCCTTCAGCATAATGCGTTGCTCGATGGGGGAGTACAGAAAATCTCCGCCACGGGGACGGATGATGACGTGCAGAAGAGTCTTTGTTAAGGCCTCCCGGGCAATGACGATATCTCCGTAGGATGGGGTAGTACCTCCTTCCGGTATTCCGGCGCATAATTCCACCCGGTTTGCTCCTCCTGCCTGTGCGGCAAGGCAACTCTCCACGGAGTTGGCACAAACTTCAAATTGATATTGCTCCATAATTGATAATCAGGATTACTTGGTTTGTAGATGCAAAAATAAGAAACTGTTTCGTGAATGACAAAGAAAACAAAAAGAGGCAGGGATTTTTTGTTTCCCCACCTCTTTATCACTAGTTTCAATCTTTACAATTTATTTCGCATAACTTACTGCGCGTGTCTCACGGATTACTGTGATCTTCACCTGTCCCGGATAAGTCATCTCATCCTGTATCTTCTTCGCAATTTCACCGGAAAGGTTTTCAGTCTGCTTATCATCAATCTTATCAGCACCAACGATTACACGCAACTCGCGACCTGCCTGGATAGCATACGTCTTCGTCACACCCGGATAGGCCATTGCCAACTGTTCCAGATCGTTCAGACGCTTGATGTAAGCCTCAACAATTTCGCGACGTGCTCCCGGACGTGCACCTGAGATAGCATCACATACCTGTACGATGGGTGCCAGAAGGCTCGTCATCTCCACTTCATCGTGGTGGGCACCGATAGCGTTGCAGATATCCGGTTTTTCTTTGAATTTCTCAGCCAGCTTCATACCATAGAGTGCATGCGGCAATTCCGGCTCTTCATCGGGCACTTTACCTATGTCATGCAGCAATCCGGCACGTTTTGCTTTCTTGGGGTTCAGACCCAGTTCCGATGCCATCACAGCACAAAGGTTGGCTGTTTCGCGGGCATGCTGCAACAGGTTCTGACCATAAGAAGAACGATATTTCATCTTACCGATAATACGGATCAGTTCAGGATGCAAACCATGGATACCGAGGTCAATCGTAGTACGTTTACCGGTTTCGATGATTTCTTCTTCCACTTGCTTGCGTACTTTAGATACAACTTCTTCGATACGTGCCGGGTGGATACGTCCGTCAGTCACCAACTGATGCAGTGCCAGGCGGGCTATTTCACGACGTACAGGGTCGAAAGCTGATAATACGATAGCCTCCGGCGTATCATCTACCACAATTTCCACACCTGTTGCGGCTTCAAGTGCACGGATATTGCGGCCTTCGCGACCGATAATGCGTCCCTTGATTTCGTCTGATTCAATGTGGAATACGGTCACTGAATTTTCGATGGCAGTTTCCGTAGCTACACGCTGTATGGATTGTATTACGATACGTTTTGCTTCTTTGCTGGCAGTCAGCTTGGCATCATCCATGATGTCGTTGATGAAGGACTGTGCCTGCGTCTTGGCCTCTTCTTTCAAAGACTCGATCATACGTTCTTTGGCTTCGTCAGCCGAAAGACCGGAAATGGTTTCCAATTTTTCGATTTCCTGCTGTTGCAGTTTATCCAGTTCGTCTTTCTTCTTGTCGATAATAACCAGCTGGGCTTCCAGGTTTTCTTTCACCGCTTCAGCTTCTGATTTCTTACGCTGTATCTCTTCTTGGCGTTGGTTCAGCACCAGCTCACGTTGTTTCAACTTGTTCTCCGCTTGCTGAATTTTCTGGTTGCGGATCGCTACTTCTTTCTCCAAGTCTGCTTTTTTGTTCAGGAACTTCTCCTTTACTTCGAGCAACTTATTCTTTTTAATCACTTCCGCTTCAGCCTCGGCTTCTTTCAGAATGTTGTCATATTTGGACTTCAAACCATGTTTGAAGAACATGTACGACAGAAATCCACCGATAATGAAACAGGCAATGGATACTAGTATTGTTACTGTCATTTCAATTTGTTTTAAGTATATAAATAAAAAACGCACTGCAGGAAAGCCACCCTCATTCTTTTTAAGAGGGACACTTTCACACAGTGCGTGGATTTTCTAATTCTTTTGCTGGCTCTGGTGTTCTGAGGAAAAGCTTCCAGACGTTTACAGTCCTTTGAAGTATGTTTCCAACACCTCTGTCAGTTCTTCTATTTTGTCGGCATACGGACGAGTATCGTTTCGGTTTTTCATTTTCAGGTTCTCCAAAGCAAATTGATAGGCCACCATGGCTATAATTTTTTCGGGAGTCACATTCTGGTAATGTTCTCGATACGCATTGAGCCGTATATCCACCTGTTTGGCGGCTTCTCTTACCATTTCTTCCTCCTCGCGCAGTATGGTGAGGGGGTAGGTTGAGCCTGCCATTTGCAGGTTTATCTTTATTTTATCGTTCATACATCTCGTTATTCATTCAACAAAGCGATGCATTTATCGACTTCACGCACTAATTTGGACAATCGCAGTTTCGTCTCTTTTACGTCGCTGCCGTTAAGGCTGATTGTCATTGCTGTTTTTAGGTTCGTATAGTCATCTTCCAAAGCTTCATATTCGGCATGTACCTGCTCGCATTCTTCTTGTTTAGTTTTTAGAAGTTGCTTTAATTCAGCATTTTCACGCCTCAATTCATCATGCAAAAAGATCAAATGGCGCAGTCTCGCTTCAAAGGTACTTAATCGCTTCTTTTCTTCGTCAGTCATTACTATACCAAAATTGTACACAAAAATACAATTAACTTGGAGATTACAAAAACTTTTCAGGGAAAAATGTTGTAGGAGTATCGAAATAACATGAAAATGGAGTTGTATAGTCTGAAATAGCTTTGTCCGGCGAGTGCCTGAAAACTATTTCTGTTCTTGCAAGAAACTAATCGCGGCACCGCAGCAAACTAATATTTTTCTTGCATATTATTATTCTTACTATATCTGTGCTTCTTTCTTACAATAACTGTTGTAAGAAAGAAGCACAGATGTGGTAAAAAAATAATGTAGTTGTTGTATGAATAGTTTTATTAATCTTTATTATTAGTTTGTCGTGGTGGCGCGATTAGTGTTTAGGAAGTGCGGAATTAGTTTCTTGACTGTATTGGTCGCGAAATTTAGGATCGGACATATAAATGATGCTTTTTGCTTGCTGCTCTGCCGTAGAAGTTTTGCCACATATTATATATTGATTAACATATCAAATTGATTATCAAAGAAGAAGCCCACCTATTACTAACAGTGGGTAACAAAATAGTAACAAAAAAAACGAAGAAATTCGCTTAGTGATGGGCTTACGCTACAAAGGTAACAAAAGCCCGCCAACCACAAAAGTAAAACTGGCGAAAAGAAAAAGACTGTTTCTCTTTTCGCCAGCATATATATTTTGCTGTCAATAGAAATAAGTTTAGTTTGTTTTGGATATATAGACAAAGGAACGGACTAAACTTGTTTTCTACAACAACTTTTTCAATTCATCAATATCCGGTAATGCTTTGCGAAGTCGTTCCGGCATATCTTCGGAAGCCCGATAAGTGGCAACACCCATTGGTTTATTGTAATCACGTACCGCAAACTCTACAAAGGTTTGGTTCATTTCCCGACAAAGGATAATTCCGATAGAGGAATTTTCGTGCGGCTTTTTCACATATGAATCCAATGCAGAAAGGTAGGTGTTCAGTTGTCCTAAATAGGAACTGCGGAATTTCCCAGACTTCAATTCAACCGCTACCAAAGAATTGAGTTCCCGATTGAAAAACAACAAATCAATGAACATTTCTTCTTCCGCCACCTCAATACGATATTGATTACCTATAAAACTGAAATCTTGACCAAAGGTCATGATGAACTTCTTCACGTTAGCAACAATCGCCTTTTCTACTATCTTTTCATCTAAATCCTCCTCCTGCTCATTCAGTTCCTCCACATTGATGAAATCAAGCAGGTATTCATCTTTGAATGAACAAACAGCTTTTAGTGCTTGCTTAGTATCAGGCAATGTTTGTGCAAAATTGTTAGGCAAAGTTCCCCGATGACTGTACAGGTCTGCTTTTAAGTAATCCCTTAAAGTGTATTTACTCCA
>ERZ791618.845-NODE-845-length-12586-cov-1.704014_pt1 | contig 12586 bp, 12 predicted proteins | sample MGYA00510059_ERZ791618 | MGnify/ENA primary metagenome ERZ791618 (study PRJEB30046, sample SAMN00715159) | human gut metagenome | study: EMG produced TPA metagenomics assembly of the A metagenome-wide association study of gut microbiota in type 2...
CATCTGACTGTTAATCAGAGGGTCCTTGGTTCAAGTCCAAGAGGAAGAGCAAAAAAGAAGCCACCTAAATGGGTGGCTTTTTTATTATCACTTCTTGTTTTGTTTCGGCAAAGGAGTATCGAACTGAAGAGCAATAGGCTCGGTGCTACCTGCCAATTTAGCAGGTAATGTCACTGCCACTTTCCCATCTCTTTCTATCCATTTCATACGTTGTCCTGTGGACAACAGTCTGACACTTGTACCACGCTCAGGAACATTCCCCTCCCACTCAATGACAGCAGGCAGCGTTTCTCCTTCAGGCAAAGCGTATAACGCATAAAGGGTTCTGCCATTCTTATCGGCAGTGAACCAAACATTCCCACAATGGTAATTGGGGGTGATCCGGGTATGGTAAATAGCCTTCCCATTTTTCTGCATCCAGCGTCCAATCTCCTGCAAACGTTTTACAGTAGGTTGTTCGATAAGGCCTTCGGCAGTAGGTCCTACTCCAAGAAGTAAATTTCCGCCTTTGGCAACCACTTCCATCAGAATGGAGATAATCCGGTTAGGTGTTTTATAAACCGGATTCTTTACCCAGCCCCAATCCGTAGTCAACGTCACACAACTTTCCCATGGATAGGGAAGCTGATGCTCAGGAATTTTTTGTTCCGGTGTCTGATAGTTCTCATATTTACCATGAATAGTCGGTCTACCACCAAAAGGCCGGGTTGTTTTGCACGCGCCATAGCAGCAATCTGCGGCATATCGATATCCTGATTGTTACGAGGAGAAACCCACCCGCCATCCAACCATAGGATATCAATCGTTCCATAATTGCTCATCAGTTCACCAATCTGGTTATGTGTATATGTTTTAAAAGCTTCCCATTTCTCAGGATGACGTTCTATCTTGTAATTCACATTCCGATTAGGTGTAGCGAAATAATCCCACCAATAGTCCTGATTATGCCAGTCCGGTTTTGAAAAATAAGCGCCTGTCATAAACCCTTCCTTTCTGAAGGCTTCGAATACATACTTGGCAACATCCGCTTTCGGATGCTCCTTAAAAGCACACCGGGATATGGAAAAATCCGTGTATTGACTATCGAACATACAAAAGCCGTCATGATGTTTAGTCGTAAAAATCATGTATTTCATACCGGCTTGCTTCGTCACTTCCGCCCATTGGGCAGGTTCGAATTCAGTCGGATTGAACTGCTTACTCAATCCGTTCCAATACCAATCCTTAAACTCTTGATAGTTATTGTGACCGTAACGACTGATCCAGTCCACGTCTTCGGAACACAGAGCCCACGATTCAACAATACCAGGCACGGCATAAAGTCCCCAGTGAAAAATAACACCGAACTTCAAATCACGCCACTGGTCCAGTTTCTTCAATACGAGAGAGTCTTCCGGCCATTCGTAGGTCGATGATTGTTTATGTACAAATGTGTGTTGAGCTCTCATTCCTGTGGAGAGCAGGCAAAATGCCACAACAAATAAAACTACAATTTTTCTCATGCGTTTTTCTATCTTTTCTTGAGTATCTATAAGGAATTCCTGTCACAACAACAATTCCACGGGTTATCAAAAGCGCTCCGAAGTTATAGTTTTTCCCGCAAAAAGCATAGAAGAAAAATAAGATTTTCTTATTTCATGCATGAATTAGTATTTTATGCGAAGAATCAAGCCCTTTAGATAAGCCAATACCCTGTATTTTGTTTCATTAACTGAACAAAATTGGATACCACATGAAAATAGAGTAAGTTTGTTGAAACCTAACTAAACGACAAGTCTATGGGTAAGAAGTTAGTGAAGCTTACTGATAGCCCTTATTATCTCAGCCGTGCATGAATAGTCTGCTTTTCTTCTGAAATACTTGACAAACGACTTTTTATTTTGTATCTTTGAAGAAATAAAAGTGATAAACAGCATGATAAATATAAGAAAAATAGATACATAAACAACATTCCGACTGATATATTTTAGTATCAGGATAGATATGATATAGGGCAATAGTCTAACGATTATTGCCCTATTTTGTTTGTATTTTTGCGCAAAACATTTAATCCATTTCCGAAAAACGAAAAAAATAGTTTTTAATAAACTCGGATACCGTTTATAATAAACTATCCAAAAGTTTATTATAAACAGAAATCAAGTTTATTAATAGCGGAATAGCTGGTTGTAAAAATAGAGAAAACTGCATTATAGAATAGAAGAGCATCGAAAAGCGTATCCGTTTATGAAGTAATATAAGATAACATTTTTCATTTCTTCCAAATATGTAGATACAATCTTCAGGATAAACATCCTCAAACTCCACCAAAGGAATATCCCCCTATTTTTCGATTATCCGGTACTACTAAAGAGAATACATTTAATCTGCTACCGCTAATGTCAGCACACTTATCCGTATACCCTCTACTTCCATGATCCGGGAAGCACATGCTACGGTAGTCGCTCCCGTTGTCAACACATCATCCACTATTAGCACGTGTTTTCCAATCAAGGATTCAGCATGATGCAATTCGAAGATTCCCTCTACATTCTCCCAACGTTCAAAAATAGATTTACGCGTTTGCGTTTCCGTATATTTCCGACGTACAACAGCTTCCGTATCGACGGGGATTCCAGTCACGGCAGCAATTCCCCGCGCTATCCATTCACTCTGATTATAGCCACGGATGCGTTGTTTCGTCTCATGCAGCGGAATCGGAATTATCACATCGATTCCCTGAAAGAAACCGGACTCTATCAATTCCGCAGCCATGTATCGTCCCATGATGGCTCCTATCTCTTTCTGCCCCCCATATTTAAGCAAATGTAGTATCCGTCGAAAATCACTCCCTTTCCGATAGTAGAAAAAAGACGTAGCCCGTTCCAAAGGAAACTTTCCCCAGAATAGTAACTCAACCGGATTATCTCTTCGAAGATGATAATCGGTACGTGGTAAATCCATATTGCACACAGCACAAATACATTCTTCCCCTTTTGCCATGGCCTGCCGCAGACAACGCAACAACGAGGGAATAAGAGGGAAAGAAATGCCCCAAACCATTCTTTAACAAGAAATGTGTGTTTCATAATCATAGAGAATTGAAGGCTACAATATCGTTACATATCCAATGGAGGGACTTCCGCAATAAGCTGTTGATATACAGAATGCAAATATCCGTTAGTCGCTATAATATGATGGCCGTCCATGAAGTGTCCGTTACCGCAAAAATCGGTAACCCGCCCACCGGCTTCCTGCACAATCAAAGCCGCTGCCGAATAATCCCATTTTCCGAGAAAAGCTTCCGCCCACGCATCAAAACGCCCCATAGCAACATAACAAATCGCGGCAGCAGCAGAGCCATTCATACGAATGCCGCCCACTACTCCGTAAAGTTTATCTATCAAGTGGAGAGCTGTCTGTTTGTATTGTTGGGCATTATATGGCAACTCGCAAAGACAAATGCATCTTTTATATCCCGAACACCTGAAACGTGTATTTCTTCCCTGTTCATAAAGGCCCTTCCCCCTCTCCATGCACAGAAACATTCGTCCCGGCAAACTTCATATACAACACCCAAGAGCAGTTCGGTGCGACTACGCAAAGCAATACATACACAGTAAGGAGCCTCATCGTGAATATAATTCGTTGTTCCGTCCAGCGGATCAATAACCCAGCAATAAGGTTCATCCTGATAAGTAGCAGAGCCTTCTTCCGTAATAAATCCTGCTTCGGGCAACAAGGCAGAAAGCGCTTTTACCAACCGTACAGCCTTAACTATCCGTACCTCCGATTCTTTATCTACATAAGACACATAATCGTGTGCATGTTTCTCCACCACACTCTCACGACGGAAATTCTTCCGCTCTTCTTTCAAAAAATGCCCGGCTTCGGTTGCGATACGGCATACATCGCCTGTGAGCTGTTTTAAATCCAACATTTCTTCTTTAATATTAAATAAATGTGCTTCGAAGGTATAGTTTTTCCCGTAAAAACATGGAAAGAAAATAATATTTTCTCATTAAATGTACAAAATAACACCTTTACCTAAAAATATTAATAACTTTGAATGCATAATTTTATTCGAAGAACCGAAGTTTATCATTCGAAGAACTAAAGTTCTTTGAATGATAGAGTATAGTTAATGTTGCAAAGAACTCATTAATATTTAGAGACACATCCGGTCTGAGCCCGCTTAAACCGGATGTGTTAATTTCTTGAATAACTTGCTTTTTTCACAGAAATTCCCGAATATTGCAATCTAATACTAATTGAAAGGACTTTCATGAAAAGAGTCGATTCCGTTATCTCCCTAATATACTCTTTATCAAAATCAGAAAAGAAACACTTCTCCTTGCAGGTCGTTAAAGACAAGGAGGAGAAGGACTATCTTGTGATTTACGACATTATCACGAAGAGTAAACAACCCAACGGAAATACAGTGAAAGAAGAATTTTATAAGCGCAGGCCGAGAGGCTCCTTCGAAGTATCCATTCAATATTTATATGAGAAACTGGTAGACACGCTGCTCACATTAAGAAAGAAGAAAGACATCTATTATGATCTGCTGAATGATCTATGCAAAGCCCGTATGTTGTATGAGCGCTCTCTGTTCGAAGAATGTTTCGAGATTCTATCCAACACGATTGAGCAAGCTCAATTCTACGAAAACAATGAGATACTGACAATTGCCCAAAAACAGGAACTGGAATATCTGCTACGGCTGAATTTCCCCAACATGACAGAACAGGAGCTTTTTCATAAACATTTTATCCAGAATGAATCTTTAAAGAAAATCCGAAAAATAACGGAGCAATCTTCTCTGCACAATTTACTAAAATACCGCCTCTCTCATATCGGCTCCATACGAACTGCGAAGCAAAAACAAGATATGAACGACCTTATGGTCAACGAGCTATATATAGCCGCTTCTTCAGACGCGGAAGGAAACTTTGAATTAACACGAAACCATAAACTCTTTCAAGCAAACTATCTAATGGGGGCGGGAGATTACCGAGCTGCCCTAAATTCATACAAAGAGCTTAACTCATTATTTGAACAGAATCAGCAATTCTGGTCGAATCCCCCCATTTACTATTTATCTGTACTTGAAGGAGTACTCGGTAGTCTGCGGTCGGTTGGAAATTATAATGAGATACCCTATTTCCTGGAGAAATTAAGAAAGTTAATCGCAGAGGATTCTTCATTGGAATTTAAGGTAAATGCAACTTGCCTGCTTTTCCAATATGAGCTATTTCCTTACCTCGACAAAGGGAACTTTGCTGAATGTACAGAACTCATGAGCCGTTATCAGGAAACACTTTATGATAAAGAAGCATGGTTAAGTCCGATTCGTAAAAGCGAGCTATTACTTTACACAACCCTCATACACATCGGGAACCAAAATTACAAGGCCGCAAAAAAATATATCAGTAATGCCATTATAGATCATAATATCAAATACCTGCCATTAATGAGAACCATTCGTCTGGTTCGTCTTATAGCTTACTATGAGACACAAGAATTTGAATTGATACGACACGAATCCCGTTCTATTACCCGCAGCCTGTCTTCTCCCAAAGAGCAGACTTTCAAAACAGAGCATACGGTTTTATGGTTCTTAAATAAAAGTAATCTGCCTATTCTAAGAAAAGACCGGGAAGATTTCTGGGAAAAGTTATATCCCGAAATTCATGAATTATACAATGATAAATACGAAAATCAGCTATTACGCATTTTCGATTTTACCGCATGGATAGAATCAAAAATACGAAAAGAAAAACTGTCTGATGTTCTTAAACGGCACACAAATGCTAAAGAAATCTAAAAAGAAAAAGCAGATCATCTAAACTCACAACACTAAAACGCTCTCCTTATTTTCACTTTATCCGTTTGTAATTATATAATTCCACACAACAATACAATCCATAAATTATTTTTAAACAGGATATTTCATCCTAAATATATAATTTGAAATTATATAAATGGAATATAATGTAAAAAACGACGCGTTATTATTCCTTTTATTTGCATCATCTTAATTATTAATATTATGGAAACTATATCTAGCAATCGACCCAAAATCGTAGTTATCGGAAGCTGTAATACCGATATGGTTGTGAAAGCCAACAGACTACCTGTCCCCGGAGAAACCATTCTAGGTGGAACTTTCTATATGAACCCCGGAGGAAAAGGAGCCAATCAGGCAATCGCAGCGGCCCGGTTGGGAGCGGAAGTCACCTTTATCTCCAAAATTGGTTACGATCTATTCGGGCTGCAAGCTTTGGAAATATACGATCTGAGAAAATCAATACTGAATTTATATTCACCGATCAGAAAAGCCCGTCAGGAGTAGCTCTTATTTCTGTCGATTCGTTTGGTGAAAACAGTATTATTGTAGCACGGGTGCCAGCCGTTCGCTTTCAACAGAAGATATCAATAAAGCGGAAGAAAAAATCAAGGAAGCCGATATTATACTCATGCAGCTTGAAGTTCCGATAGATACAGTAGAGTACGCGGCTACTATTGCCAACCGATACGGTAAGAAAGTAATACTCAATCCAGCGCCTGCCTCTACGTTGAGCAACTCCTTTTTAAATAATGTACATACTATATTGCCTAATCGTATAGAAGCAGAAATGCTATCAGGAATAAAAGTAATGGATGTTGAGAGTGCGCACCGGGCAGCTAAAGCTATCGGAGAGAAAGGTATAGAAAATGTTGTCATTACTTTGGGAAAAGACGGAGCCTACGTGAAAGAAAAGGACGAATATACCATGATTCCTGCAAAAGAAGTAGAGACGATCGACACAACCGGAGCAGGAGATGTCTTCTGCGGAGCATTCAGTGTGTATCTATCCCAAGGACATTCGTTGGCCGAATCCGTAAAATTCGCAAATGCAGCGGCCGCCATTGCCGTCACACGCATCGGTGCCCAGAGTGCTATTCCATACAAAAGGGAAGTCAACTTATAGAATAAAGAAAAAGCCTAGGTCTATCACATAAATCTGATTCAAATGAAAGTAGTAGTTATTGGAAGTTCAAACATCGACATGGTTGCACAAGTCAGCCATCTCCCGGCACCCGGCGAAACAGTCGGAGATGCAAATTTCATGCAGTCCCTCGGAGGCAAAGGAGCCAACCAGGCTGTGGCGGCAGCAGGCTTGGCGGCTTTGTGACGTTTGTCACCTCTTTGGGGAATGATATGTATGCGGATATTTTAAAAAATCACTTTAAGAAAGAAGGTATCACCACCGATTACATTATTGATGATGTCAATCATCCCACAGGAACCGCACTTATTTTTGTGGCTGACAGTGGTGAGAACTGCATTGCAGTAGCCCCCGGAGCTAACTATTCTTTATTACCCGGTTCAATCACCCATTTCTCAAAAGTAATTGACGAAGCCGACATCATCGTCATGCAGGCTGAGATTCCTTACGAAACAATAAAAAAAATAGCTCTATCAGCAAAGAAAAAAGGTAAAAAGGTATTGTTCAATCCCGCACCCGCCTGTCTGATCGATGAGGAGCTGATGAAAGCCATTGATATACTAGTCGTCAATGAGCTGGAAGCTTCATTCATCTCAGGGATAGATTATACAGATAACAATCTTGAGGAAATAGCCGAAACATTGCTGAAAGCGGGTACAAGCAATGTGGTAATCACACTGGGAAGCCAAGGTGCATACATGAAAAATGCTAAAGAAACCATCCAACTTCCCGGTTGTAAAGTAAATGCGATCGACACAATCGCCGCAGGTGACACTTTTTGCGGCGCATTGGCGGTCGTTTGTGCAAAAAAAGAAATAGACCGGGAAGCACTCAACTTTGCCAACACTGCGGCAGCCATTGCAGTCACACGCTCGGGTGCACAACCGTCTATTCCCACTCTCGATGAAGTGAAGCACTTCATGCTTGAAAAAGAATTAGCCTTATCGTTCAACTTTTAAATTTAATGAACCATGAAAACCTATTTGAAACGACTACTCATCCCTATTTTATCGGGCTTGATAGTATGCAGCTTTTATAGTTGTGATAGCGACGACGAACACACCGCTACTCCCATAGCCCCCATTCTAAAGGAAATAAAATTTCCTTCGGAAAATGACATCATCCCCGGTCAGGTTGCGCAAATCAACGGACTCGGTTTTGCAAAAGAAGATATAGTCTATTTAAGTAACGCTGACAACCAGAAAGAAAAGGTAGAAGTCACGGAGATTACAGACAGTTACCTGAAGTTTATCGTCCCGGTAGAAGCAGGCGGCGAGTATACCGTAACAATTGAAAGAGCAGGGAAACAGACCGTTTTAAACGGAACTTTCAAAGTGCCTTTCGTTGTTCCGATCATTGATATCGTTCTCCCTTCAGGTAATGTACAGCCCAAGAGCAAAGTCGAGATTCAGGGAAAAGGATTTGAAGCAGGGGACGTCGCCGTATTATATGCTTCTTTCTACCCGACAGGCGTCGAATACAATCTGCCATTAACTCTTAATGAAGAAGGAGTAGAATTTACACTTCCGGAAGGATTATACGGGGTAAACTCTATTATGATTATCAGGGGAGAACGGAAAAGTAATCTTGGAACAATCACTATCGAGACGAATGTTGGCGACAAACTCGGAGGAGGTGTTGTATTCTGGGTGGACGCTGCAAAGGCACACGGATATATCGTAAACATGAGTAACATCGGTACGGGAACAGAACAATTCGGTCCGGAGGTAAATCCGTCGGACGCGGCCGGAACGAGTCAAAACATGGGAAGCGGCTATACAAACACTCAAAATATAGTCAAAAAGTTTAATGCATTGCAGAGTGCGAACAACTGGCCCGAGTGGCAAGGAGTCAAAATTGCCGCCCAACTTTGTCTGGACAACAGTGTCACTGAAGGAAATGCCGTATATGCCGACTGGTTCCTCCCTTCCAGAGAAGAACTGATCGAAGTATTCAAAGTTAAAAGTTTATTAGCAGAGAAAGGAGTCAATATTCCGGCAAACAATTACTGGACTTCAAGTGAAGGCGACGGGGAAGCCGGCTGGTCTGCCTATTATGTGAACTTCTACGAAGATACTAATATCGTTTCTGAAATATGCTCAAAAAGCGGTTGGAAAATTGGTGTTCTTCCTATCCGGGCCTATTAACTAACAATCCTATAAAATAAGCGTCATGAAAAAACACATTATATTATTTATAGCCATCTTTTTTGCCAGTGTATTACATGCACAGACAATCAACATTAGAGGAACCGTTACCGACACGAGTAATGAAACATTGCCAGGTGTATCTATAACCATAAAAGGTACTCAAACAGGAACAGTAAGTGATGCAAACGGCAACTACAGCATCAGGGCCCAAAGAGGAAATGTTCTGGAGTTTACTTTCGTGGGTATGGTAAAACAATCTGTTACCGTAGGAAAGCAAAATGTCATTAATATACAACTGGCAGCAGACGCCATTAATCTGGACGAAGTAGTAGCAATCGGGTATGGTATTGCTAAAAAGAGCGATTTAACGGGTGCCGTTGCCTCTATCAAATCAGAAAATCTTACTAACTCCAAAGTAGGAACAGTGACAACTGCCCTGCAAGGACTTGCCGCCGGCGTGCAAGTCACTACCGGCTCCGTAAAACCGGGTGGAGATGCTTCTGTCGTTATTCGTGGAGTAGGTTCGCTCCGAGCCGGCAGCGAGCCGTTATACATCGTCGACGGTATTCCCGTACAAGGAGGTTTGCAGGATTTATCTTCCGGTGATATTGAATCTATCGAAATATTAAAAGACGCTTCTTCCGCATCTATCTATGGCTCGAGAGGTTCTAATGGCGTAGTACTCGTGACTACCAAGAAGGGTACAAGCGGAAAAGCCAAAATCTCCCTGAATGCCTCTTTCGGTACGCAACGAATGTTGAACAAGCAAGATTTGATGAACGCACAGCAATACTATGAATTAGTATCCATTGCCCAGCCTAACTACAAATGGACATCAGAAGAACTACGCTTGCTAAGCCGTGGTGAATCGACCGACTGGCAGGACGCAGTGACCCAAAACGGGCAATACCAAAACTATAACTTCTCGATTTCCGGAGGGAAGAACGATATACAACACTTTTTAGGAGTAGACTGGTATGATCAGAAAGGTACGATCAAAAACTCGTCTTTCAATAAGCTGACCGTCCGATATAATATGGATGCCAAACTAAACAAGTGGCTGAGATACGGTGTACGTTTCAATGTCATTGAGTCAAAGCTCATGAATATCAATGAAGAAGCCGATTCGGGATACGGAACTATGTTCAGTGCCATTAGTTCACAACCGACAGCTCCTATCTATACCGAAGACGGAGAATACTTCGATGGTTTCCTCAACACGAGAGCAAATCCGGTGGCTATTGTTGACCTGCTTGACAAAGCCACACTCAAGTCCAGATTCGTAGGTTCCGCCTACATCGAGATAGAACCGATAAAGAACTTGAAATTACGTTCCGATAACGGCGGAGAACTTGTCTTTTATAAAGTAAATACTTACGAAGACGGCCGTATGGGACAGCATTATACGGCTGGTGGCCATGCTAATGTGATGTCGAACAAGAAAAGATATTGGCAAACAGAGAACACTGCCACTTATTCATTTGACATCAATAAAGAACATCAACTTTCTGCAATGGCAGGTTTCTCCGCTTCCAGAACAGATTATGAAGAAGTAACCGCCGACTCCAAAAAGTTATCATCTATTCTCAAGTATTACAATTTGCAAGGAGCGGAAGAACATGGACCGAACTCTTCGTATGCAGTCCCATCTTCTCTGGTGTCTTTCTACGGACATTCAATTATAATTTCAGCAACCGCTATTTGGCAACATTGACGATGCGCGGCGACGGTTCTTCCCGTTTTGCTCCGGGACACCGATGGGGATTCTTTCCGTCACTGGCTCTTGCATGGCGTGCTTCTGAAGAAAGTTTCATCAAAGAAAACGCTCCGGTCATCAGCAACCTGAAGTTAAGAATCAGCGCCGGCAAACTGGGTAACCAGAATATCGGAGATTTTGCTTATGCCCCGACAATCGCCCTCGGAGGAGCTTCCGCCAATTACATTTTAGGTAATAACCTGGTAACCGGCTCCGTACAAACCTCTATTTCGAACCCGGAACTGACTTGGGAAAAAGCCAACCAACTAGACTTGGGTATTGACTTCGGGTTATTCAACAATCGGATAGCCGGTACGATCGAGGCCTACTATAAGCGTACGACTGACCTGCTATGGGAAGTACCCCTTCCGTTGGAATCCGGCTTCGGAACTTCACTTACCAATATCGGCAAAATTGATAACAAAGGTATTGAATTTACGCTGAACACGGTCAACATCAGTACCAAAGACTTCTTATGGACAACTGCCTTCATGATTTCTTATAATAACAATAAGATCAAAGAACTTTATGACGGCAAACAAGATGTCAATAAAACATTGTTTGTGGGACGTCCTATCGGACAGTTCTACTTATTGAAATCCGAAGGTATCTGGCAAACCAATGAAGCTGCCGAAGCTGCCAAGTACAATGCCCAACCCGGTGACCGCAAGATTCTGGATGCCAAGAAAGACTATGTCATCAACGGAGAAGACCGTGATTTCTGCGGAGTTTCCACTCCCAAATATTATGGTAGCTTTACGAATACATTCTCATATAAAGGTATTGACCTTACCGCGTTCTTTACTTTTGCAGGAGGACATAAAATCAACAATTCACTGAACCGTTACCTCAATTCTTTCAATGTATGGGGAAACATGAGTGAAAACTATTACAAATATTATTGGAGACAAGACAGACCGAACAACAAATATCCGGCTCCGAGAGTTGGTAGTGCTTATGCCAACGGAGATGGTACCGACGCCAATCTCCAAAAAGGTGATTATCTCCGCCTCCGTAATCTGGAAATTGGTTATAGCTTGCCGAAAAACGTCATCAGAAATATCAAGCCTCAAATATCAGAGTTTATTTCTCTGTACAAAACCTATTCACAGCTACGGAATTTACGGGATTTGATGTAGAGTCCAGCGACAATACCAATCCTTATCCGAACGCCCGTAGCTTTATCGGTGGTATTTCTCTTAACTTCTAAAAACAGAAACATTATGAAAAAATATTTATCAATATTAGCTTTCAGTTGCCTGACATTATGTAGTTGCGACAACTTTCTTGACTTGACACCCCAAAGTGTACTAACACCGGAAAATGCTTATGAAAAACCGGAAGACTGGCAGCAAACTCTTTATGCCGCTTATGGCACGCTCCAGGAAGTCTTTGTCGGGAAATATACCATTACCCTTACTGAATTCGGAACAGATGAAGTAATTCCGTTTGATATGGGTTGGGCGGCTTATTCCCAATTGCATTACTATACTTTTTCCGCTTCACACGAATTCCTGGACAATCACTATCGGCTCTGTTACGAAGGTATCAAACGTTGCAATGCAGTTATTGATATGCCTTCGGATGCAGTCAGTGCGGATCTTCATAATTCCATGATTATGCAAGCTCGTTTTTTAAGAGCGATCTACTATTTCGACTTAGTAAGAATGTACGGTGGAGTTCCCTTATGGACAAAATCATCCATTGAC
>ERZ791618.848-NODE-848-length-12568-cov-2.353233_pt1 | contig 12568 bp, 13 predicted proteins | sample MGYA00510059_ERZ791618 | MGnify/ENA primary metagenome ERZ791618 (study PRJEB30046, sample SAMN00715159) | human gut metagenome | study: EMG produced TPA metagenomics assembly of the A metagenome-wide association study of gut microbiota in type 2...
CCCGCAGCTCTGCGGGGGCGGCGGAAAGGAGGTTGACACCGTATGGATTTCTTACTTGAAGCCCTGACAAATTGGCTGAAAGAAATGCTGGTGGGCGGTATTATGAGCAACCTTTCGGGGATGTTTGACAGCGTAAACCAACAGGTCGCGGATATATCCGTACAGGTAGGACAGACCCCACAGGGATGGAATGGCAGTATTTTCAATATGATTGAGAATCTGTCAAACTCCATCATGGTGCCGATTGCAGGTGTGATCCTGGCTATCGTGATGACCGTAGACCTGATCCAGATGATTGCAGACAAGAACAACCTGCATGACGATGTATGCTAATAGCGAGGACTTTCAAGTCCTCGCTATTACAACGATGGTCAGCTCATTTGTGGCAAAATGGAATGACCCAAGCACCAGTTTGATGATCTGCACTAATAATTAAAAACACTATTTCGATTAAAATAGAGTACGCAAATAGGTAGGACCATCATCACCGATAAGCATTTCAGTGTGTCCAAATATCAAATAATAGGTTTCGACGACAATTGAAATATCATCAGCGTGCTTAACCACGATGCAAACTGGTATGACCGGAATTTGTTTGCTGTAAATACCCGAATTAAATGCAATGATATTTTGTTTATCTTTTTCCGAGACAAATTCGCGGTATTCTTCTTGGCATATCAAAAAAGGGTTATTCGCCAAGTGTGCAATACCTAATAATTCTATTGATAAGCAGAGCAATAACAATAGCATAAATACTTTTTTTCGCCTCCACTTTTTGAAAGCGAAGATGGGTATTACGGATGCAATCATGACAGCAATACATATTTGAACAATATATATTAGCAAAGAAATAATCGCCAAGAACATAAACCGATCTCCATGTTATTTAACAGGGTCTGTCGATGAATCAAAATTCCAATCGTCGTTTGCAGCCGCATAAGTCCAAGCGTTTTCATCTGCTGGAACCCAATTCAGATTTGATGGGATGCCAAGACTGCGGATGGCTTCGTGTTCATCCGCAAAAACGCTCCATGTACCGCTACCAAGCAAACGATATCCTCTTTGAGCAGTCACCTTGAATCGACCATCATTGGGATAGTTATTGGCAGTAGTTCCTTTTGTTCCGTTTATATACCAATAATACCATCTTCCGGCAACCAAGTCGGACGTGTCATCCACACCAACGCAAAAACTCACTTCCTGATTATTATCTAAAAAGTTAGTATCTCTGTAACTATTCGGCTGATTAGTTGCCCATGTTGACCCGCTTTTTATCAATTGAAACGCATTGCCTTTGTCGTTCTGACTTGTTGACGACTTGTTGTAGTTATAGAAAACAACTTCCATCTCAAGTGCTTCATTTGAATCAACATTCAAATTATTCAACGTGCTTTGATCGTATTTATACCACAGTTTTGTTCGATTTTCATTCTCAGCCACATCTGTATAGAAATTTACATCAACTTCATTTGGAAACCATTGATATCCAGACGCATAACGATTGTTCCCATCACCACCATGGGGTGCGGAAATAGATGGCGAGCACATATTATCCGTCCCCGCTAGTTGATTGTACCAATATGTATAAGCCTGATCCCAAATTACTTCAAGGTGATGGTAACTGCCGTCAATTGTATTGACTCGTTTCAGGGTATTCTCAACTGCTTTGTGCTCAGAGATTTCTTCCACTGTCGGTGTTTTGGAGATGCGTCTACTTGACATCACACCAGAAAGGGATAGTTCAATGTCAGAAACAGGTGCGGTAGTATCAACAACAATATACTTTAGTTGTAAATCACTCAGCAAAATATGATTGTTTGACGAAACTCGGGCCTCGGTCTTAACGTCAGAATTGATTTCATCCACAGTTATCTCGATTTGCTGCATTATTTTTTCCAAGGAATATATTTCGTCTCCTAAATAATACCCGACAGTAAATGTATCATCCCCAGCGTCAACAGTAAACACAACTTCATCGAGGCTTTCAGAAATTGTACTCAGGTTGCTACGCATCGTGGGTGAGTTGAACAGTATATCGTTCTGAAAATCAATGCGGTAGCTATTTTCCCTACTGGCTTTTGGGCTATCGTAATCGGAAATACTCTCGTTTGCATGTGCAGTTGCACTAAGCGACAGCATAAGGGCAAAAATCAAAGTCAAAGAAATTAAAGCACACGGCCTTTTCATTTTATAGCTCCTTTCGCTTTATTGATCCAACTTGTAATATTTGAAAAAAAGCGCATAAGCAGACCGATTAACAGTCTATCTTATGCGCCAACAGAAACGATTTTGATACGACCTCTCCATACCTGGGGAACGCACCAATGCCGCATTCGAATAAAGCCGGACTGTGCATCATGAAAACGATACATGGCGTAACCTCCTAATCATAGTATGTCAGACAGATAGTCTATCTGCATAATAAGTATACCACGTTTTTAGGGCAGAGACAACCCATAATTCAAGAATAAGTTGTAACAATTTTGTGAATGCGCAGGTAACCTCTGTACCATATAGGAAGCAAGCTGATTTTTCGGCTTGCTTCTTTATTTTAGGTCGTCCCTTATCAAAATACTATCTGAGACTTTGCCAAAAAGCGTTTTTGAGATTGTAGTAAGGGTAGAGGAGGAAAAACGCTCCGGTCGAGCCTTACTAATGGTAACGCCAATGTCACCATTGGTATGTCGTAATCCCGCTGCTGCGATGCCATAAAAACAGAAAAAAAGTCGCAGCAACGAACGGCGGGCGATGGCAACTCGTTCACAAAATGTTTACAAATACGCACCCTGCTTTTTGCCGGAAAGATGTCCGTTGTAAAGTGAAGGGAGGCTTGGAGCAGCAGAGAGCAAGATTCTACCGAGGTGCCAGATTTCGCATTTCGCTCATTCTGTCCCATCGGAATCTTGTTGGGGAGTGCCTTCCCCAAACCCTGCTATACGCAGCCTGACGGCTGCGGCAACCTCGCCCAGCGACAGAGCTTTGCAAGCTCCATCGCCGCGCAAGGTTTTGAAAACCGCTCGAACTGCAACCAGCTCCCGCAGCCAGCACAGAAGAATTTTTCTCACCGGCATACTCAACAAACGGCAGATTTCTGTCCGTTGAAAAGTAGAAAGGGCAAAACATGGAACAAAACCGGAGGCTGATTCACTTAGTAAGGTGGAGAGGTTTTCAGAAATTTTTCTCTGACAGTACCAAGTTTTCGAGAAAAAATGTCCGTTGTAAATTGAGGGGCTTCCAAATCGGAAAGTCCTTCCCGCGCCGGAGCCGGTAACAGTTTGACCCCGGCGGCACGGTGTTCCTTGACAAGTGAATAGCTTTTTCAGACAACAAGCTCTCTGTGATAGCCAAACCGAAGGGTGCGCCATGACCTCCCGCGTGGGAGTGAGCGAGAAACGCCAGCTTCGGGAAAGCCGGGTCGTTCCCGGTGGGCGATGACAGCAGAGGGCAGCTACTCCCCATTCGGGATCGTCCGAGCGTGATAACAACCGTCGCAGACCATCCGATGAAAGGCCGCATGAGTTAATTGCGGGCGTGAAGCGAGTGCCGAGAACGTCAGGCAGTCTGTAAAGCAGAAGTTATAAAGTAAAGGGCTTTCCGCTCTGGAAAACCCTTGTGAGTTTGAGCCGGTAATAGGGTGCAAATTCGCCCCGAAAACGGCGATAAGTGAAAGGAGATGAAGCCCATGCCCCGCAAAAAGTATGACACGCCGCACCGCAGCCGTGTTGTCAAGACCCGCATGACCGAGGAAGAATACGCCGACTTTGCCGCCCGCCTTGCACCCTACGGCATCAGTCAATCCGAGTTTATCCGCAGAGCCATTCAGGGCGCAAGCATTCGCCCCGTTGTCACGGTTTCCCCGGTCAACGACGAGCTGCTTGCCGCGCTTGGGAAGCTGACCGCCGAATACGGGCGCATCGGAAACAACCTCAATCGATCGCCCGTGCTATCAATGACTGGCACAATCCCTATCCCCAGCTTGCGGCAGAGGTACGGGCGGCGGCTTCCAATCTCGCCGCCTTGAAGTTTGAGGTTCTGGAAAAGGTAGGTGAAGCCGTTGGCAACGTTCAAACATATCAGCTCTAAAAACGTCAACTACGGCGACGCAGAAAAATACCTGACCTTTGCACACGACGAGTTCACCATGAAGCCCACGCTGGACGCAGACGGGCGGCTTGTGCCGAGAGAGGATTACCGCATTTCCACCCTGAACTGCGGCGAGGATGATTTCGCGGTTGCCTGTATGCGTTCCAACCTCCGCTATGGCAAGAATCAGAAGCGCGAGGACGTCAAGAGCCACCATTACATCATCAGCTTTGACCCACGGGACGGCCCGGATAACGGGCTGACCGTGGACAAGGCGCAGGAGCTTGGTGAGCGGTTCTGCCGGGAGCAGTTTCCCGGTCATCAGGCAATCATCTGCACCCACCCGGACGGGCATAACCAGTCCGGCAACATCCATGTGCATATCGTCATCAACAGTCTGCGGATTGAAAATGTGCCGCTGCTGCCCTATATGGACAGACCAGCGGACACAAAAGCCGGATGCAAGCACCGCTGCACCGACGCGGCGATGGAATATTTCAAATCCGAGGTCATGGAGCTGTGCCACGAAGCCGGTCTTTATCAGATCGACCTTCTGAACGGCAGCGCAAACCGTGTCACCGAGCGTGAGTATTGGGCGAGGAAAAAGGGACAGGCTGCGCTGGATCAGGAAAACGCCGCCCTTGCCACAGAGGGCAAGCCCACCAAGCCGCCACGCTTTGAAACGGACAAGGAAAAGCTGCGTCAGATCATCCGAAAAACACTGAACGAATCGTTCACCGTCGAGGATTTTGCGCAAAAGCTGCTGCAATACGGCGTAACCGTCAAGGAGAGCCGAGGACGGTTTTCTTATCTCACCCCTGACCGTACAAAGCCCATCACGGCGCGGAAGCTGGGCGACAGCTTTGACAAAGCTGCCGTACTTGCCGCTTTGGAACAGAACGCCCTGCGTTCTGAGCATACCCTCACTTCAAATGATGGTATTCTGCTTGACCGCACCCTATTCTCAATCGAGGGTGCTTCCGGCAAGACTGTCCCGAAGCAGAGCGCACCGCAAGCCCCCTCCGTTGGACGCATGGTTGACCGTGAAGCAAAACGCGCCGAGGGCAAGGGCATCGGCTATGACCGCTGGGCGTCAATGCACAACCTCAAGGCATGGTCGAAAACCTTCATGTATTTGCAGGAGCATGACCTTCTATCCCCGGATAAGCTGAGCGCCGCCGTGGATGCTGCCGGTACGAAAGCGAGGAAAGCCCGCAGCCGCTACGATGCTGCCGCTGCCAAGGTGACGGATAAAAAGGCAATGCTGGAAGCGATGGACAATTACCGCAACACCTATCCCGTCATTAAGGAGTATCGTGCGATCCGCAAGGAAAAGGACAAGCAGAAGTTCTATGCCGCACATGAAGCAGATTTTATCATCAACGACGCTGCCAAGCGTCAGCTTGATAAGCTGGGCGCTCCCAAGCAGCTTCCGAAGCGCAAGGATGTCATTGCGGAGATTCAGTCTCTCGTATCCCAGAAAAACGAGTGCTACAACGATTACCGCGAGAAAAGCGACCGGCTGCATGAGCTGATGACCATGCAGCGCAACTATCAGATGGCGATACAGCCGCAGCAGCCGAAACACGGACGGAAACATGAGCAGGAGTTATAAAAAGCAAAATGCCGCACAGGTTTCCCCATGCGGCACAATGCTCATTTCCCGAACAGATCGCTGTGCGTTCCGGTTCTGGAAAGTGTCAGCACCAGAACATCGCCCTCAATGCGGTAGATCAGAAGCCAGTCGGGCTGAATGTGGCACTCCCGGTGTCCACGCCAGTTGCCGGTCAGGTCATGATCTCTATTCTCAGGCGGCAGCGCGTTTCCCATTGCAAGCGTTTCGATCACGGTTTCAAGAAGCTCGATTTGCAGTCCGCGCTTGATTGCCAGCTTGTAATCCTTCTTGAACGCCGTGGTCGGCTTGATGGTCAGCTTTGTCTTTCTCACTTTTTCAGATCGGCAAAAAGCTCGTCAAGGTCGTTATAGCCCTTTACAGACGGGTCTTTCGCAATCCTTTCCGCTTCCAGCATGGCGGCAATCGTCTCCTTGTTGGGCTGATTGATGGAGATTTCAAACGGAATCCCGCCCTCCCGGATCGACTGACGCACGAAAATATTGAAAGCCGTTGTGAGATTCATGCCAAGCTCCGAAAACAAAGCGTCAGCCTGTGCTTTCAGGTCGCTGTCCATTCGGATGCTGATGTTTGTTGTAGTTCCAGCCATGGAATCATCCCCTTTCTACTGGCACTATCATTATACGCTATCGCACGGGAAATACAATACAGCGCACGAAGAATATACAATTTGTTTTCAAATCCAGAAATGGAGCAAATGCCCCCTCCCGAAAGCGCACAGAACGCGCCGAAGAGACTTACCCGTACCGCAATACCACCCGTTCCATAAATGGGGCGCACAGGGCGAAAAGAACCCGAAAATGATACCGAGATTTACAGTTTGACCGTCTGCCGGAGCGTAACACTTTGGCGACAGATAGGAGCGTGAAAATGCCGAGAATGAGCAAGCAGCGGCGTTTGGAATGGTCGTTCTTCCTCGACCACCGAAACCGCATTTCCTACAATCCCCTTTGCCGTGGGTGCATCCACGGCTGCAAGCAGAGTTTCAGGGCAATCGTTGTTCTTTGCCCGCATTACTGGTCAAAACGCTGGAAACCGCCAGACTGAGGGCTGTCACGATTCGTTATACCCCATTTCCCGCGAAGGAGGTGACATTCCATCACTGAGTACATGAGAGCGGATACCCGGCTGCCGCCGTATCTGCCATATCCCCGTTTCCTGCTGCAAGCAGACCTGACCCAAACGGCGAAGCTGCTGTACGCGCTGCTGCTTGACCGGGCAACACTCTCACAGGCAAACGGCTGGCTGGACGAGGGCGGCAGGATTTACCTTGTGTTTCCCATAGAGAAGATTGCCGCCGCGCTGGACAGAAGCCCCATGACCGTGAAAAACGCCCTTTCCGAGCTGGAGAACGCTGGGCTGATTGAGCGGCGCAGAAGTGGCTTTTCCAAGCCAAATCGCATCTATGTGAAGCTGCCGTCAGACGGACAGAAAACTTTCCAAGAGGCAGACAGAAATCCGTCCTTCATTGAGAAAGAAAACTGTCTGACTGATGGACAGAAAGCTGTCCCTATGATGGAAAGAAAACTGTCCCCTAACAACCTGAGTAGTAGCAACCTGAATCAGAACCACATGAGTAGAGAGAGCGAAGCGCCCGCCACATACGGGCGGTATGAGAATGTTTTCCTGACTGATACCGAATACGCCGAGCTGCTGCGGGAGTTTCCCGACAGGCTGGACAGGCTCATTTCCGAGCTGTCCTCCTACATGGAATCCACGGGCAGAAGCTATCAGAATCACGCTGCCACCATCAGACGGTGGGCAGAGAACGATAAAACAAAGGGTGTCCCAAAGCAGGGCATCCCTGATTACACCTGTAAGGAGGGAGAAAGCCTATGAACGATTTTACCGATATTGTTTCCAAAGCGATGGAAGTCCGCCCCGACGAGGGCGATTATACCGGCAAGGACGGCTTGCTGTACTGCGGCAAGTGCCATACGCCGAAGGAAGCCTATTTTGAAGATGGTCACGCCGCCCTGTTCGGACGTGACCGGCATCCCACGAACTGCGCCTGTCAGCAAAAACGCATGGATGAAAAGCGGCTGGCTGACCAGCAGCGCAAGCATGAGGACACCGTAAAGGAGCTGAAAAAGGACTGCTTTGACACGCCGAAGCTGCGGGACTGGTGCTTCGCACAGGACAACGGTGCAAATCCGCAGATGAAGCACGCGAGATTTTACGCCGACAATTTTGATACGATGCTCCTTGATAATATCGGCTATCTGCTCTGGGGCAGCGTCGGGACGGGCAAGAGCTTTTTCGCCGCCTGTATCGCCAACGCCCTAATGGAGAAAGAAATCCCTGTCCGCATGACGAATTTTGCCGCCGTTCTCAATGACCTGTCCGGCAGCTTTGAGGGCAGAAATGCGTACATCGCCCGGCTGTGCCGCTATCCGCTGCTCATTCTGGACGATTTCGGCATGGAGCGCGGCACGGAATACGGGCAGGAACAGGTCTACAACGTGATAGACAGCCGCTACCGCAGCGGAAAGCCCCTGATCGTCACCACCAATCTGAGCCTTGACGAGTTGCAGCATCCGCAGAACACACCCCACGCCCGCATTTATGACAGACTGCTGGAAATGTGCGCCCCGATCCTGTTCACCGGGACAAACTTCCGCAGACAGACCGCACAAAACAAGCTGGATAGATTAAAAACGATGATGAAGGAGAAGGAGTGCCTATGAACAATACCGCCACCGCGACCGCAAGAGAAACCGTGCGCCGTCCCGCACCCGCCGCTCCTTCCTCTGCCGGAAGGATGACCCGCAGGGTGGGCAACACCACCTATCGCGTGACGCTGCATTTCAAAGAAAACGGCAAGGAGGATATGAACGACAAAATCAAGCGGCTGATCAAAATGGGCTGCGAAGGTTGAAAAAGTGAGGAATTACGATGAAAACCTGGAAAAGTTACCATTGTCCGCTTTACTGCGGCAGGAAAATCGGCTATACTGTAATTGCCACAAATGAGCTGACTGTCTGAAAGAGGTATCGTTATGAACAACAGACAGTCACAAGAAAAAATCACCGCCATCTATTGCCGCCTGAGCCGCGACGATGATCTTGCCGGGGACAGTAATTCCATCATTCATCAGAAGGATATGCTCACGCGCTATGCCCGTGAACGGAATTTTCCGAATGTATCGGTTTATTCTGACGACGGTTGGAGCGGTACGAATTTTGAGCGTCCAGACTGGAAACGCCTGATTGCCGACATTGAAGCTGGTAAGGTGGGCATTGTCCTTGTAAAAGACCTCAGTCGCGTGGGTCGTGACTATCTCCGTGTGGGCTTCTATACGGAGGTCACCTTCCCGCAGAACGGCGTTCGCTTCATTGCCGTCAATAACGGCGTGGACAGCGCCAATCAGTCTGAAAACGACTTTGCACCCTTTCTCAATATCATGAACGATTTTTACGCTCGTGATACAAGCAAGAAGGTCAGCGCCGTCTATCGGGCAAAGGGCAATAAGGGCGAACACACCGGCAATCACCCCATCTACGGGTATCTGAAAGACCCGGAGAACAAGCAGCGCTGGATTATCGACGAGGAAGCTGCCGCCGTTGTACGCCGCATCTTCCGCATGGTCATTGACGGCAAGGGCGTGTATCAGATCGCGGATATTCTGTCCGAGGAAAAGGTGCTTTGCCCGTCTGCCTACCTTGCCGCAAAGGGCGCGGGCAACCGCAGGAACAACAAGTTTGAAGACCCCTACCGCTGGTGGGGTACGACGGTGAGCTATATTCTTGCCCGCGTGGAGTACATGGGGCATACCGTCAATTTCAAGACCTTTAAGACCTGCTACCGGGACAAGCACCGCAAGCAGGCTCCCAAAGAGGACTGGAAAATCTTTGAGAATACCCATGAAGCAATCATTGACAAGACCACATGGGAAACCGCGCAAAAGCTCCGCAGGACGATCCGGCGCGGTGACCGCAATAAAGAGCCGAACCCGCTGACTGGGCTCTCTACTGCGGCGAGTGCGGCGCGAAAATGTATAACGAGCGCAGCGATGGGGACGCATACCACAAGACCCCGAAGGATAACTACGTTTGTGCTTCCTACCGCAAGAAAACGACCTCCTGCACCATTCACTTTATCCGCTCGGAAATCGTCCGTGACCTGATTCTGGACGCGCTGCGGAATGTAGCAACCTATGCCAGAGCCAACAAGGAGGATTTTGAGCAGCTTGTGATGCAGACCACCTCCGACGCGAGAAAGCGCAGTCTGCAAAGCGGCAGGACGGAGCTTGACCGTATCATGCGCCGCACAAACGAGCTGGACACGCTGCTGCAAAAGCTCTATGAGGACTATGCCCTCGGACGCTTGCCGGAGAAGCGGCACGCAAAGCTCTCCGCGCAGTATGAAGCGGAACAGGCACAGCTTGAGCAGCGCAGCGCTGAGCTGATGGAGCAGATGAACGCAGAACAGGAAGAAAGCGTCAATGTTGACCGCTTCATGGAGCTGGTAGACCGCTATACGGACTTCACCGAGCTGACCACGCCCATGCTCAATGAGTTTATCGACAAAGTGATCGTCTACGAGCGCAGGAAGATCAACCGCTATCAGTACGACCAGAGAATCGAGATTTACTTCAATTTCATCGGCAAGGTGACGCTGCCGGAGGAAGAAACGGAAACCGCGCCGGAAGCCCCCAAAACGCTTCACGTTGCCAGCAATTCCAGCTTTGCGCCCATCGGGGACTACCTCTCCGCGCAGGGCGAAGAAGCGATTGCGCTGCCGTTCTCCAAGGTGGAGGAACTGACCGGCAAGCCGCTTTGCAAGTCGGCGTACAAGTACGCTTCCTATTGGTATCCGGCGCAGGACAGTCCGCTTTCCAATACCATCTACAACGCAGGATATGACGTTGACCGCGTGGATTTAGCTGCCGGGATCGTGTATCTGACGAAAGCCGCATAACAGAACGAACACCCCGCACCGTGCGTTTACAAGACGCATGGTGCGGGGTGTTTTTGCGTTTTCAGGAAGATAGTTGCAAACTGGAAGTTGTCAGACTGTTGTATAAACATTGCCCGCCGTGTTCTTGAAATTCTGCTTTTCCAGCTATTGCTTTTCTTCTTCGTTTTCCTGAATATCAATTCGCTCAATCTTGAAGACAACGGAGCGTGTACCGTCATTGTAGCCGGCAAAGCGGCAAAGAAACATTCCGGCAACTTGACACACCCTATTCAAAAAGATGTGCTATAATTTCTTTGAAAACTTCTCTCTTTCATTTAGTGTTTGCAGCTAAAACCGTAGTATATGAGTGAAGCCGGAAAGGAGGTGGCGCGATGATCGATGATGAAAAAATTATTGAGTTGTTTTTTGAGCGTTCCGAACAAGGCATACGGGAACTGGACATGAAATACGGAAAAATCTGTCACAACCTTTCGTACAACATTGTGAACAGCAGCCGGGACGCGGAGGAATGTGTAAACGACGCTTATTTAGGCGCATGGAACGCTATTCCCCCGGTACACCCCAATCCCTTGTTGTCCTACATTGTGAAAATCGTGCGGAACATTTCCCTTAAAACCTATTGGAGAAAGGAAGCGGCAAAACGAAGTGGACACTATACGGTTGCCTTAGAGGAAATCGAGAGCTGCATCGCAGACCAGAAAACCGTGGAAGATGAAATTGAAGCCAGAGAGTTAGCCCGTATCATCGAGGCGTTTTTGGATACATTGACCGCAAAAGAGCGTGTTATCTTCATGCGCCGCTATGCGTATGCAGACACCTACGTGGACATAGCAAAGCGCGTAGGTATATCTGAAAAAAATGTATCCGTCCGGCTCACACTAATCCGCCAGAAGATGAAGCAATACTTGATTGAAAGAGAGGTATTCGTATGACCACGAAATTGTTTTCCGAAGCCATGAGTGAAGTCGGCGATAAGTATTATGAGGAAGCCGAAAACTACCATTGTCAAAAGCATGAGTGGATAAAATGGAGTGCTATGGCAGCTTGCCTTACTGTTATGCTTTTTACCGCTCTTTCGGTTTTCCCCGACTATTTCCACCAGCAAGGTACTACACCACCGGACAATCCGAATGGAGTGATTGTTGACAACCCTATTGACACTGCCGATGATGATACAACTCCTGCAATATCTGAAATCCATGTCAGCATGGACAATATTTCCTTCAATGAGGTGGGGGCATTGAGGGATGCTGCACGTATATGGCGCAATCCGGAGCTATATGACCATATTCAGTGGGATAAAAACGCTGTAATCGAATACTATGGAAAAGACTTGTCCCCTGCATATATTCCAGATGGCTTGACCGCAGCCAATGGCAATGGCACTGCACGGGTTATTGTAGACAAAAGCGGCAATATTGTAGAGGACACGGTTAGACTCAATTTCTACCATAACTATTACGAAGATGGAAGCCCAAAGCTGACAGAAGGCGTGACGGCGCGCAAGGGATTTTCTATCACGGCTTCAAAAATCGGTATTCTAAGTGATTGTATTTATCTTCTGCCCGAAAATGAAGTGAGAACTTCTGACATTGACGGAACGGCAGTTACCTTTGGGTATCGTTCCATGCCCTATGGTCCGTATAACCCTAATACGCACGAACCGTCCGGCTACTATGATATGTATGTTGCTGAATTTGAATATGACGGTATCAAATATCAGATAGTCGCAGAACAAATGGAAGCCGAAGAAGTTGTAAAAGTTGTATCGTCTATCATCTATGGAGAAGAAGTATTCGTTGACAAGTAATTGACACCAAAAGAGAATATACCACAAGGGACAGCCGAGAAATCGACTGTCCTTTTTCTGTGCCTATAGACAGAAAGGAGCGACCAACTATGACAAAGCCAAGAGAGAAAACCCGCGAGGAG
>ERZ791618.849-NODE-849-length-12566-cov-1.660139_pt1 | contig 12566 bp, 10 predicted proteins | sample MGYA00510059_ERZ791618 | MGnify/ENA primary metagenome ERZ791618 (study PRJEB30046, sample SAMN00715159) | human gut metagenome | study: EMG produced TPA metagenomics assembly of the A metagenome-wide association study of gut microbiota in type 2...
TTCGAGAATGCGGCTTTTGCACGACGCTGTCAGGAAGAAGGCATTATCTTTATCGGTCCAATCCGGAAACAATGGAAGCAATGGGCGACAAGATTTCCGCCCGCATCAAAATGATTGAAGCCGGAGTGCCCGTTGTGCCCGGCACACAAGAAAACCTGAAAAGTGTGGAAGAAGCTGTGGAGCTTTGCAATAAAATCGGTTATCCGGTGATGCTGAAAGCCTCTATGGGTGGCGGTGGAAAAGGGATGCGCCTTATCCACAGCGCAGAAGAAGTGGAAGAGGCCTATACAACTGCCAAAAGCGAATCTCTTTCTTCTTTCGGTGACGATACGGTTTATCTGGAGAAGTTCGTGGAAGAGCCTCATCACATCGAGTTTCAGATTCTGGGTGACAAACACGGAAATGTAATTCACCTTTGCGAACGCGAATGTTCCGTGCAACGCCGCAATCAGAAGATTGTGGAAGAAACTCCTTCGGTTTTCGTCACTCCGGAATTGCGGAAAGATATGGGAGAAAAAGCGGTGGCTGCCGCCAAAGCCGTCAATTATATCGGTGCGGGAACGATCGAGTTCCTGGTAGACAAGCACCGCAACTATTACTTCCTCGAAATGAATACCCGCCTGCAAGTGGAACACCCCATTACGGAAGAAGTAATCGGTGTAGACCTCGTAAAAGAGCAGATTAAGGTAGCCGACGGACAGGTTCTCCAACTGAAACAGGAAGATATCAAACAGCGCGGACACGCTATCGAATGCCGTATCTGTGCCGAAGATACAGAAATGAATTTCATGCCGAGTCCGGGAATCATCAAGCAGATTACAGAACCGAACGGTATCGGAGTGCGTATCGACAGTTATGTGTACGAAGGATACGAGATTCCGATCTATTATGACCCGATGATTGGCAAACTGATTGTGTGGGCAACTAACCGCGAATATGCTATCGAACGGATGCGTCGCGTGCTTCATGAGTACAAGCTGACCGGAGTCAAGAATAATATCAGTTACCTGCGTGCTATTATGGATACGCCCGATTTCGTAGAAGGTCATTATGATACCGGATTCATCGCCAAGAACGGCGAACACCTGCATCAGTGTATCATGCGAACCAGCGAACGTGCCGAGAATATTGCACTGATTGCCGCCTACATGGATTATCTGATGAATCTTGAAGAGAACAGCGGCGACGCTACCGACAACCGTCCTATCAGCAAATGGAAAGAATTCGGATTGCATAAAGGCGTACTTCGTATCTAATTAAAAAAAGCAGTTAATTATGGAAATTCATATAGGTGACCGGGTGGCCGAAGTGGAACTGGTCAGCAAGGAGATAATAAAGTGGTACTTACCATTGACGGAAAGCCGTTTGAAGCGGACGTGGTAATGGCAGAAAACGGAACCTGCAACATCCTTATGGACGGTCGCAGCGCAAACGCGCAGCTCATCCGCAAGGAGAACGGGAAAAGCTATAAAGTGAACACGCATTACAGCAGTTTCAATGTTGAAATCGTAGACAGCCAAGCGAAGACCTGCGTATGCGCAAAAAAGGTGAGGACGAACAGAACGACCGCATCACTTCTCCCATGCCGGGAAAAGTAGTAAAAATTCCCGTAACGGCAGGACAGGAAGTAAAAGCGGGAGACACCGCTATCGTTATCGAAGCTATGAAGATGCAGAGCAACTATAAAGTGACTTCGGATTGCCGTATCAAAGAAATTCTGGTTCAGGAAGGCGATAACATCACCGGTGACCAGACATTAATAACATTAGAACCGATTGCATAACACTAAAAAACGGATTGCATCATGGAAGAAATAAACAAAGCATATGCCACGTTCCGGGAACGTGACCGCATCGCTTCCCTCGGCGGGGGCGTTGAGAAGATAGAGAAACAACACGAAAGCGGCAAGATGACTGCACGCGAACGTATCGAGATGTTGCTCGATAAAGGGACATTTGTTGAACTGGACAAACTAATGGTTCACCGTTGCACTAACTACGGCATGGACAAGAACAAGATTCCGGGAGACGGTATCGTATCCGGCTACGGAAAGATTGACGGTCGCCAGGTATTCGTTTACGCCTATGACTTCACCGTTTACGGCGGTTCACTGTCCGCTTCCAACGCGAAAAAGATTGTAAAGGTGCAACAGTTGGCTTTAAAGAACGGTGCTCCGATTATCGCATTGAACGATTCAGGCGGTGCACGCATACAGGAAGGTATTGAAAGCCTTTCGGGATATGCCGACATTTTTTATCAGAACACAATGGCAAGCGGCGTGATTCCTCAAATCTCCGCCATTCTCGGTCCCTGTGCCGGTGGTGCCTGCTACTCTCCCGCCCTCACGGACTTTATCTTTATGGTGAAAGAAAAGAGCCACATGTTTGTGACGGGGCCTACGTAGTGAAGACCGTTATCCACGAGGAAGTAAGCAAGGAAGAACTGGGTGGTGCCATGACTCACAGCAGCAAAAGCGGAGTGACTCATTTTATGTGTAACACCGAAGAAGAATTGTTGATGAGTATCCGCGAACTGCTTTCGTTCCTGCCGCAGAATAATATGGACGAAACTAAAAAGCAGAACTGCACGGATGAAACCAACCGTGAAGATGCCGTTTTGGACACTATCGTTCCGGCAGACCCGAATGTTCCTTATGATATGAAAGATATCATCGAGCGAGTGGTAGACAACGGCTATTTCTTTGAAGTTATGCCGAATTTTGCCAAGAATATCCTCATTGGTTTTGCACGTCTGGCAGGTCGTTCGGTAGGTATCGTCGCCAATCAGCCTGCCTACCTTGCCGGAGTGCTCGATATTGATGCCAGCGACAAGGCAAGCCGTTTCATCCGTTTCTGCGACTGTTTCAACATTCCGTTGATTACTTTCGAAGATGTTCCGGGCTTCCTTCCGGGATACACGCAGGAAAATAACGGTATCATCCGCCACGGCGCGAAAATCGTTTATGCATTCGCGGAAGCTACCGTTCCCAAACTGACCGTTATCACCCGTAAGGCTTACGGCGGTGCATACATTGTGATGAACTCCAAGCAGACAGGCGCAGACGTAAACTTTGCCTATCCAAGTGCGGAAATCGCAGTAATGGGGGCAGAAGGCGCGGTAAATATCCTGTTCCGCAAAGCGGATGCAGAGACTAAGGCGAAAGAACTGGAAGCCTACAAGGAAAAGTTCGCCACTCCGTATCAGGCTGCCGAGCTGGGATTCATCGACGAAATCATCTATCCGAGACAAACCCGTAAACGTCTGATTCAGCATTGGAAATGACAGAAAACAAGATGCAGACGAATCCACCTAAAAAGCATGGAAATATGCCCTTATAACAACTAGATAGGTACTTGTCAAAGTACCACCACCAAAAACGGACTTACACAAATTCTGAAGAATGTCATTCTGAGAGTCTACGTAAGTCCGTTTTTTTATTACATTAAATAAGGAGTGAGATACTTCACCAGGAAATAACCGCCTACTACCAGCCAAATATAAAGAAGAAATGCCAGGACAAAAGGTTTCGCCCCCGCTTTTCTGAACTTGTCAATGCTTGTTTCTGTCCCAAGTGCAGTCATAGCCATTGTCAACAGGAAAGTATCCAGTGTATTGATCCCCGCAACCAACTGCGCAGGCAGCAAATCAAAAGAGTTAAAAGCGATAACTCCCATAAAGCCGATTGCAAACCAGGGAATGGCAATCTTCTGAAATTTCTGCCCTTTCTGTACTTGTTTCTTTCTCGCTCTTGCCACCATATAAGTAGTAATCAAAAGCACCGGAACCAGCATCATCACCCGAATCATCTTCACTATTATTGCCGAATCCGAAATACCGTTTCCCATTGCGTCACCCGCTCCCACCACATGAGCCACTTCATGAAGAGTAGAACCTGTATAGATTCCCATTTGGTCGGGAGTGAGCGCACAAATTCCATTACGGTAGAGGAAAGGATATAAAAACATAGAGATAGTACCGAAGATTACCACGGTAGAAACGGACACTGCCGTCTTATAAGGTTTTGCTTTAATAGTAGACTCCGCACCGAGAATGGCGGCAGCCCCGCAATACCACTTCCGATAGAAGTGAGCAACGCAATACCCCTGTCCATTTTCAATAACTTACCGAGATAAATACCACCACAAATAGTCACCACCACAATAATAACATCAATCAACATAGCAGGCAATCCGATAGCCAGCACATCCTGAAAAGTCAATCTGAAACCATAGAGGATAATACCGATACGCAGAATCTTTTTCGAACAAAACTGTATGCCCGGCACCCAAGTTTCGGGAAGATTATTCCGCAAGCTGTTAGCATAAAGCATACCCAAAATGATACCTACAATCATCGGACTGAAAGAGAGACTTCTCACGAAAGACATCTCACCAATGTAAAACGCCGCACAAGAGAATAGTGCTATCAACAAGACACCGTGCAACATGCTGCTTCTTTTTTCGTTGAACATAAATTACTAGATTTTAGTGATACTGAATTTATTACTCTGTTTATTACTCTGCAAAGGAAGCCATTTTTCATCAAACCGGTTCACAGTATTTTTTATACCGGATAATCTCCGGTTATACCTATCCATAATAAAAAACGGTACCTCGATTCACATCGCAGCACCGTCACAACACAAACACAAAATAAAACACGACAAAACTACTATGCAATCTTCCTGTTATGCCGGGGAGGCATATCTTGCTTGACTTATCTATATTCACATACCCATAAGAAGCTTTATCAGGCGATTTGCATAATTAAAAACAGACTAATCCGGATTTTGTTCACAGAAGTTTAAAGAAAATGAGGCAGGAACGGGATTTTAACAAGGAAAACAGCAACCACACCTCTTTATTCCAACAAACAAAGACAGCACAAAACAGTAATCAGTTCTTCTTATTCTCCTCCTTAAATCGAGTAGGTGTCATTCCCTTGATCTGCTTAAAGGAAGTACTAAAATACCGAGGATAAGAAAAACCGACCTCATAGGATATTTCATTAATGTTCATATTAGTATTTGTAAGCAGAAAAACCGACTTCTCAATACGCAACCGATTAATATAATCATTAACTCCCAAACCGGTCAGGAACTTCACCTTATTATATAAAGAAGCTCTGCTCATAGCCAACTTGTCCGTCAGGAATTTAATAGAAAGTTCTCCACCCGCCATGTTCTCATGGATAAGCATATTGAGTTTATTGAGAAATTCTTCATCTTCCTTGCTGTTTTTCGCTTGAGTTTGTTGCCCAGTTTCCTCCAGTCGGCTATCATCCTCTTTTGATGAGATATCAGACAAAGGAGTTTCTGCAAAGTTATCTTCTTCACCTCGCTGTTTTTCTTCTTTACTACTGAGCATATCGTTTAATACGGCTTGCAGGAAATAGTTTACATTACCTTTCATATTGCGTTCTTTCCGACGATAATGAATATAACCTATGCTTGCAGTCATAATAATAAACAACACAGCAGCTACACCAATAAACCAAACTGTTTTATACCAAGGAGGAGTGACGATAATATGTATCAATTGTTTAGACGGAGTTCGGTTTCCATTCTTTGTATTGCACGAAACCCATATTGAATAATTGCCTGCCGACAAAGAAGACAAGTTCAACACCGGATCATAAGTTTCAATAGACTGCTTACCTCTGCCTTCAATAGTATATTGTAATAGGTATTTCTGAAACACATCTCTGTTCTTGATCCGGAAGTGAACAGAAAGAGAATTATAATTCCATGGTATTTTTATTGTGTTTTCCTTTACCTTCTTCAAAGAAGGGCTACCATTAAAAAGAATTTCGGACAGATATATTTCCGGAATTTGAGTTTCGGTATAAGGAATATCCGTATTAATTTTAACTAACCCTTCCGAACCTCCTAAATAAATATAATCCCTATTGGATTGCTTTTGGTACGCAAACAAAATTTCGTTAGGCGGGAAACCATCCGAACTGTTCCAAAGAATAAATCTATTCTCTTTAATGATATAAGAATATAAATGATTTTGGGCACAAATCCATAAACGTCCTTTTCCGTCAGCAATAAGGTAAGAAATACCATTGAAAAGTCTGGTACGGATACGGTGATACTTTTGACTTTCCAGATCAAAAAATCCAAGTCCTTTGTTAGTGCTGGTCCATATCATACGATTGTTATCGTAAGACATGGAAGTAATAAGTTCATCTTTCTCCAACTCAAACAACAGCCGGATACTATCACTTTTCTGATCGACCCAAAAGGCCTGATGAGCACACTTTAACAGAGAAAACCTATCATTGGAGTATGACAGGCAAAGTGCATCATTGGAAAAATCATAATCACGGTCAGTTTGCATCCTCGAAAATGTATGGTCATGCGTGTGGTATACATAAGTGCCGCAACTGATTATGTATATCTTACCGTCCGCCACCTGATTAGCCAGAGGAAGATAACCGTAAAAACATTCTTTCTTATTAGTTTCTTCGTCAACGATAGTAAAAGGACGGTATTTATGTGTTTTCTTATTGAACAGGAAAATTCCTTTGGTATATAAAGACACCATTAACTCAGTCTCAGACACTTCGGCAATAGAAACAACTTTATCACCATAAGTAGAGGGGAAATGGATAAACTTGTCAGTAGACGGATCATACAGATTAATTCCTCCGCCATCCGTTCCAATCCATACTTTGCCGTCCTTTTCTTCATAAAGGCTAATCACAGATTGCTCGCTAAGGCCGTTGGTATTGTTCAAGATAGCTTCTTTATAAGTCTTTATATACGTTTCTTTAATACTGAATATCCCTCCACGCACACTTCCAGCCCATAAATTATCTTTCATGTCCTTGTACAACAAGGTTATGGAATTGACCGGTAAGGAAGAATAGTCCCCCACTATGTGTTGTAATTGCGAAAACTGAAAGGTTCGGGGAGTAAATAAATTGATTCCGCTCCCGTCTGTTGCCAGCCATATATTACCATTATATTCAGCCATATCCAACACATAATTGTTTTTCAACCCGGAATTTTCTTTTGTGTAATGCTTCAGCATTTTTCCTGTCCGGTCATAACAGTAAAATCCATCTCCATAAAAAGCGGTATAAATGTGATGGTCTGCTGTTACGTATAACGATGTCAACAGATTCTGACTGCTTGGAATCAAAAGGGTGAATTGCCGGATGCGACAGTCATATAAATAGATTCCTTCTTCCGGGTACCTATCAGAATCTTGCCATCTTCCAAATAAAGCATTTTCTGAATCCTATAATCCACCGGATTAATACCTTTGCCTTCTTCTTTTTCGATATGAATCGTTTTTAGTTCTTTGCTTTTGTAATCATAACAATGAATGGCATTCTCGCTACCAAACCACATACCACCTTCAACCCCCACAGATGAATAAATAATGGAGAAATTAACAGTGTTAAACTGGTCTTGTTCATCATCATACAGAGCTAGTCCCTTTGAAGTCGCTATCCAGAAATTCCCTAAAGAATCCTCTGTCAAATGATTAATATAGTTACTCGGAAGAGAATGAGGATCTCCCGAGTGATGAAGGTAAGTCTTTATCCCTTCCTGAGTATAGCTATTCAATCCGCTTTTGGTACCTATCCATAAAGTACCTTTATGGTCCAATAAGATAGATTGGGCAGTGGATTGAGAAAGTCCTTGCTCTATGGAGAGTTGGGTGAATGAGTAATTAACGCAGTGTTCAGAAGAAAGCAGTTTTACCCCTGCCAGCAGAAATAATATTATGATTAAGGTACGGTACATTATAAATTCATTTTCTGCAAAAATACATTTTTTTCTCATCACTAAAAATCTGCACCTCATTTTTTCAGCAACTATCCATTAAAAAAGAGAGGCCTTTTCTAAAAAAAATCATCAAAAGCATCCTATTTAGACAAGATTTGACTCGAATTATACGATTCCTGAGTCATTTATAAAAGAAATAGAATACGTTTGCAATGTTAATTTTTAAAGTAAATTCTATGAACCAAAATTTAAGCGTATGAAAAAGGTTATACTTTTATTGTTATCAGCATGTAGCATATTTGCTTGCACTCATACTCCCAAATGGGAATTGGTGTGGGAAGACAACTTTGACGGTGCAGAGCCCGACACTAGTGTATGGAGCCGCATACCTCGCGGCAAACCTGATTGGCAAAACACCCAGTCTTTTGACGACCGTTGTTATGAAATGCGTAACGGCCTTTTAATCTTGAAAGGAATCGTCAATGACAATACAGAGGCAGACGCAGCCCAATACCTGACCGGAGGATTATGGACCAAAGACAAACGTGCTTTCCACGGAGGACGTATCGAAGTACGTGCCAGACTACACGGAGCAAAGGGAGCATGGCCTGCTATATGGACATTGCCTTATGAAACAGACAAATACTCATGGCCTATGGGAGGAGAAGTGGACATTATGGAACGTCTGAACCATGACTCTATTGTCTACCAAACCGTACACTCGCACTATACCTATACACTAGGAATAGAAAACAACCCGAAACACGGAAACACTATTCCCATTAATCCCGAAGACTTCAATGTATATGGAGTGGATTTTTGGCCGGACAGTCTTGTATTCCATGTCAACGGAAAACGAAACTTTGTTTATCCTCGAATTGAAACCGAACAAGAAGGACAGTTTCCTTTTAATATCCCGCAATATTTGCTAATCGATATGCAGTTAGGAGGAAGTTGGGTCGGTACGGTAGATCCGGCCGACTTACCCGTAGAGATGGAAGTAGACTGGGTACGCCATTACCAATGGAAATAAAACGATAAAAGTATTCTTAGTTACAAGAAAATAGATAATAAAGAACTTATTAACTTGCTTAAACTTTAAATTTATGAACGGACAAAAACAAAACTTTTTCCGCATTTTCTTAGCGGGCGTTCTTATACTGCTCTCTTTCGCAGTATATGCACAGGAAAACACAGTGACAGGTAAAGTGTACGATGTATCAGGCGAACCTATTATCGGAGCCAGTGTAGTGATTCAAGGTACGACACAAGGGACTATCACCGACATGGACGGTGCTTTTCAGTTGAAGGCACAACCTTCACAGACGTTGGTCGTTAGCTTCTTAGGATATAAGGATGTCATCCTCCCAATAGGAAACAAAAATAATTTTAAGGTTACTTTGGAAGAAGACTCCAAGAAACTCGACGAAGTGGTCGTGGTGGGATATGCCACCCAAAAGAAAGTGAATCTAACAGGTTCCGTGGCTTCTGTGTCATCCAAGGATATCCAGGACATCCCGGTAGCCAATACAGCTACTTTGTTGCAAGGTCGTCTTCCGGGTCTGGTACTGACTCAAAACGGTGCACAGGCCGGTAATGACAATCCGGAAATAAGAATCCGTGGTATCGGTACTTTTGGTAACAACAACCCGATGGTATTGATTGACGGCGTGGAAGGCAGTCTTTCACAAATTTCCGAAATCCCCTCTGCGGATATCGACAATATCTCTGTATTGAAAGACGCAGCATCTGCAGCTATCTATGGTGTACGTGCCGCCAATGGCGTTATCTTAATTACTACCAAACGAGGACAGGCCTCAAGTAGAGTGAAAGTATCCTACTCGGGAAGCTATACATTACAGACTCCGGGTATCGTTCCCGACTATGTAGACAGTTATAACTGGGCTCTTATGAAAAACGAAGTGAACCCTGACACTTTCTCACCGGAAGCTCTACAAAAACTGAAAGATGGTTCGGATCCCGATCATTATGCAAACACCAATTGGTTGGACGCCGTATTGCGCAATGCCAGTATGCACCAGCATCATTTGTCCGTATCAGGTGGTAGCGAAAATACGCACTTCATGGCCTCGGTAGCTTATTCAAACCAAGATGGTATCATGGTAAAAACAGGTGTAGAGCGTTTCTCTTTTCGTTCAAACCTTGACACCCGCTACAAACGTTTCACATTCGGGCTGAACTTGTCCGGTAACAAAAACAACGTGACGGCTCCCGCTGTTGCTCCTTCGGGCGAAGGCGGTATCATGCGTTTCGTATCTTGGTTCACTCGCCCCACCGTACCGGTGATGTACTCCAACGGACATTATGGCTATGTAGACGGGTCGTCAATGAGCGCCGAATGGTGAAAAACCCTGTAGAGTTGATGTCCTTAGGACATCGCAGCAACGAATATTGGCGTTTCAACGGTAAGGCGTTTGCCGGTATTGAACTATGGGAAGGATTGAAGTTCCAAACAAGTCTTGCTTATGCTTTCGACCTGAATGCGACTAAGTCTTACACTCCCAAATCTCCTGCCCGCTATGATGCAGACGGAAACATTGTAAAGGCAGCAGGAGAGACTAATAAGGAAGAGGATTATTGGTACCGCAACGCAACATGGACAAATGAAAACTTGCTGACTTATAACAAGCAATTCGACAAACACAATATCAATGTACTGTTGGGGCATTCGGTCATCGGTTCACGTTTCTACAAAACAACAGCATCCATACAGGGTTTCCCAACCGAGAATATTTATGAGCTCAAAGGAGGTACAATCAATCCGGGAGCAACGGGGGAATCAGAAGAATATAAGCTCCAATCATTCTTCGGCCGTGTAAACTACAGTTATGATGACCGGTATTTATTCGAATTCAATATTCGTCATGACGGGTCCTCACGTATGCCCAAAGCCAATCGTTATGCCACATTCCCTTCATTGTCTGCAGGATGGGTATTCTCGAACGAAGGGTTTATGAAAGACTACAGAAACTTCTCTCTCGGAAAGTTACGTCTGTCATGGGGGAAATTAGGTAATCAGGAAATTGGTAACTACGCTTATGCAGCTACTTTGGGTGCAAGCGGAAATTACTTCTTCGACCAAGGTGCAGACAAGCAGGCAGGTATGGTACAGACATCCGTCCCCAATGAAAACATTAAATGGGAAACAACCCGCTCTGTAAACATAGCTCTCGACCTTGGATTCTTCAACAACAGAATACAAACCACCTTTGAATGGTTCGACAAGAAAACTTCCGATATCTTGATGCAACTGGCTATGCCCGGCATTTTCCTGGGTTCTCTCTCCGCTCCTTATCAGAATGTGGGTGCAGTCCGTAACCGCGGTTGGGAATGGACTGTAAATTACTCCGACAGTAGAGGTGACTGGGCTTGGAACGCCGGTTTCAACCTGTCACGTGTAAAGAATGAAATCCTTGAAATGGGTGAATTGGAGGAAAAAATTGACGGCAATATAATCAACCGTATCGGCAACCCTATTGGCGCTTATTTCGGATATAAAGCAATAGGCATCTATCGTACGGAAGCCGACTTGCAACGTACCAACTCGAAGGGTGAAGTTATCAAACAAAACGGTGTGGCTCCCAAATTGGGCGATATCATGTACGCCGACCTTGATGACAACGGTAATATTACTCCTGAAGATCGCGATATTATAGGTAATCCATTCCCGAAATACTCTTATAGTTTCAACCTGGGCGCATCTTGGAAAAACTTCGATTTGTCTACTTTCTGGCAAGGGGTGGGAGGTATCTATCGTTACAGTTGGGAGACTTCTACCGACATTCGAGGCAACCTCACGAGCCGTTGGGTGAACCGTTATTCGGCTGACAACATAAATGCTCCCATGCCTGCACTAGGTAACACCATGAACGATTCTTATTCTTCATTCTGGCTTGAAAAATCAGATTACCTACGTCTGAAGAATCTGGAATTCGGCTATACTTTCCGCCAGGCCGAACTTGCCAAAGTTGGTATTTCCAGCATCCGTGTTTACTTTGCCGGAAGTAATCTATTGACGTTCACACCGTTGAAGAACTGGGATCCGGAAAAGTCATCGGGTGATACAAGAAATGACGTACATCCCAATATGCGTACTTATTCATTTGGATTAAACATTCAATTCTAATTACAAGGAGGACAAATATTATGATTAAGAATACAAAAAATATATGCAGAGTTTTACTATTATCCGGAATGTTATTATCTGCCAGCGCATGTTCGGACAGTTTTCTACAGACAGATTCTCCGAACCAGCCTTCCCAAACGACCTATTGGCAAACCGAATCGGATGCATTGATGGCACTGACCGCTTGCTACGACGCCATGCAAAGCCAAAACTTATATGACGACAACATTGACGGCTGGAAATTCGGATTTCTGGGACGCGAAACCAGCACAGACAATGGTGACCACACATGGGGTAACTGGATGCTAGGTAGTTCCATTTCACAATGTACCTCGGCTACCACCGATGAATGTTTTTCAATGTACTGGAACGCCAATTATGAAGTTATCAAGCGATGCAATATGTTAGTGGAAAACGTAGAACGCATACCAATGGAACAAGAAAAAATAGAAGCATACAAAGCTGAAGCAATAGCATTGCGCGCCCTGATGTATTGCAATCTGACTTCTGTTTTCCGCGATGTACCCTATCTGACAAAACCTCTCACTCTGTCAGAAGCCCAAGCACCCAAAACGGAGCGCAGCCAGATTATCTCTTCTTTGTTGGAAGATCTGAAAATATGGATCCCTAAGATCCCCGTGATAGGAAAAGCACAGACAGGACGTCTGACTCAAG
>ERZ791618.850-NODE-850-length-12560-cov-2.122111_pt1 | contig 12560 bp, 15 predicted proteins | sample MGYA00510059_ERZ791618 | MGnify/ENA primary metagenome ERZ791618 (study PRJEB30046, sample SAMN00715159) | human gut metagenome | study: EMG produced TPA metagenomics assembly of the A metagenome-wide association study of gut microbiota in type 2...
TCTGAGTGTCGCGGCGTGTGAAGCTGTGGCGACCGCGGCGGCGGGTTTCCGTCAGAAGCGCAAAGTTTCCGTGTACCACGTCGGCGACGTGACGCGGGTTGAAGTGGAGAACGCGGGCCGCGCCGACATTCCGGCGGCGGTAAAGGCGTTGAACGAGCAGGCGGCGGAGGTAGACGAATGAAGCTGAAAAAGGTTCTTTCTATCTGCAAGACGAACGGGCTTTATTACCTGTATGACCGCATCGACAGATCGGGAGAAATCACGCAATGGCTGGGCGACGGCTACGCCCTCTATCCTCTGGACGGCCTGCCTATTCTGGACGAAGAAAGTTTCTGCGCCGTGTTCGATATTACCGGGAAGCAACGCGAAAAAATCCTTTTCCGGCATGAGCGCTTGCCGGAACACCTGAACGTCGAGGACGTGGCGGCGTGCGACAAACTGGTTCGGGAGTATGAAACGACCTTTATCAACGGCGGGTTGCGCTTGAAACCGCTGAAAACGAACAACGGCGTTACATTCATTCGGAGCCTGTACCTTTCGCCGCTGGAAGACGTTATCGACATGGTGCAATTCTACGAGCGGACCACGCCGCAGGGCGGTTCGTACATCGTCGCAAAGGCCGGGTTCCTGACGGCGGCGGTCATCATGCCTTATGTCATTAGTAAGAAATTCGCCGACGAACTGGAAGAACTGTCCTATCAATGCCGCCACTTCCTGAACACCCGGAGCGCATTCACCACCCCGGCGGCGGAGGACGAAGAAGAGCCGGACGAAAACCAGACGACCGCATTTGACGCGGAAACGGCGGAGGACACGGAATGAAAGCCTTTACCGTGTATCAGCCCTACGCACACGCAATCGTAGCAGGGGTCAAGCATTATGAAACCCGACCCCGGCGGACGCATATTCGGGGCCGCGTCGCTGTCCACGCCGGGCGGCTGGACGAAGTGCAGGCGACAAAGCATCTGACGAACGGCGAGTTTTGGGCCGTACTGGAAGCCGCAGGCGGCGGCGGAAACCTGCCGCGGGGCGCAGTCATCGGAACCGTTGAAATCGTCGATTGCGTGCCTGTGGAAGAACTTGTGGACAGTTTGGATAACCGGGAACGCCTGTTAGGTGATTATTCGCCGGGGCGGTTCGCGTGGGTGCTTCAAAACCCGGTCATGTTCAAAACGCCCATTCCCGCCCACGGGAAACAAGGGTGGTGGAATTGGGAGGAACCGACATGAAGTGCCGCGAATGCGAATTTGCATCGGTCCACACATACCCACGCAACGGAAACAGCAACAGCGCCCACGTCGGGCATTTCGGGCAGGAAGCGTCTTTCTGCAATCACCCGCAATGCCCGCCGCCGGGTCCGCTACTGTTCTACGGGAAGACGGCCCCGCGCTACTGCCCGTTGAAGAAGAAAGAGAGGAAATAGACATGGGGAAAATCACGATCACAGAGAAGCAGGAAGCAATCATTCGGCGGCTGAATGACCCGCTTTATACCGTGGAATTTCTGAAAGAATGGGTCAACCGCAACGACAACGTATTTATCAACGCGCCCGCGGCCCTGCAAGCTATGGGCGCAAGCGGATTCTTTGCCGCCGTTCGCGCAATCGAGCAGGCAAAAGAAAGCGACGGTGAAAATACATGAACTATCGGCCGAAAGTTGTTCGTTGCCGCTTGAAAACGGGCGGAAAGAGCATTCCACAAATCCGGGAGGAATGCAGAGGGCAAGGCTTGACATACCGGGACTTTGAGAATATCCAGAGATCGAACGAAGAGTTCGACGGGCTGGTTGTCCTGCTTTCCCTGTGGGCCTACGACAACCACGCAAGCTATCACCTGCATAATTGGGACCCGGCAGACGACGAAAGAATGATGATGGCGATTTACTACGCCGAACAGGTACACCCGTTCCCGCGCTACAAAAACGACCTTGTGAAATTCAAGGCGGATTGGGCGGCGCAAGCATACGACCCCGGCGGCGCGTCCCTGACGTTCGCCCCGGCGGACGTGGAGGAACTGGAAGTTCTCTGCGAGGAAGCGGCGGAGCCGGAGCCGGAACCGCCCGCCCCTCCCGCTCCAAAGCGGAAAAAGCATAAGCGGCGGCGGAAGTAAGACCGGGAGCCACTGACAAACGAAACGGAGGTAAAAGAAATGAAACTTGCGGCATTCAATGCGACGTGTCCTTTCGAGATCGGGGACAAAATCACGGAGCGGCGGGAGATTCACCCGACGGGGCTTGCCTTTAACGGCCCGGTTTTCACGGAGGTAACGCACACGATCACCGACATTGTGTGCCAGCACAGCGTTAAAACAGGGGAAATCCTCTTTCTGTATGAACTGGACAACAGCGGGAAGCTGGTAGTTATCGCCGCGGCGGAAGAACGGAGGGCGAAAAAATGATTCATGCGATTTGCGACTTTTGCGGGAAAGATTGCGACAGAACGGCGACGCTTCTTACCCTCCAGCCGTTTCAGAACTTTGCAAGATACCACACGGACAACAAGCCTTTCGGGACAGAGGATAAAGCAAGAAGTTTTGTGATTTGTTCGGAGTGCGGAAAAAAACACGGGTTGCCGAACCCGTATGAAACGTACAGCGGAATAACAGATCAAAATGCAAGCTACGAAAAGCGGCTGGACAATTACACGGGTTCGGACCTGATGAACGACAGGGACGAATAACAGGGTAAAACCCCGCCGTCGAGCGGGAGAACCACAAAAGGAGGTTTAGACGGTGAAAACCATATCAATTATCAACCTAAAAGGCGGCGTTGCAAAGACGCTGACCGCTGACAGCATGGCCCACGTCCTCGCAACGCTCCACAACAAGCGTGTTTTGCTTGTGGACAACGACAAGCAGGGCAACACGTCAAAGGCATTCGGGGTCCATTCCTACGACGACAAGAGCATTTCGGACGTGCTGACTGCCCGGCGGCTGGACCCGCGGGAGGTCATCAAGAAGACCCGGTTCCAGAATATCGACGTAATGCCCGCAAATATGACCTTGATTCGGGCGAACATGGAAGTCCTGATGGACAGCACCCGCCCCCAACAAACGCGCCTGCGGTCCGCCCTGAACGCGATTGCGGAAGAAAACTTTTATGATTTCTGCATCATCGACAACGCCCCGGACATCAACATTTCAACGATAAATGCCCTTGTCGCGTCCGACGACGTGATTATTCCCATAAAGATTGACAAGTACGCCTTTGACGGGCTGGAAGAACTGAAAGAACAAATCGAGGACACACGGGACGACCTGAACCCGCGCTTGCGCCTTGCCGGGTGCTTGATTACCTGCTTTATCCGCGCCGACGCAGAGAAGCAGGGCGAAGCGTGGTTGCGGTCCCGCCCGGAATACCCAGTCTTTGACACCCGCATTCGCTATTCGGATAAAGTCACCGAAAGCACCTTTTCGGAAATCCCTATCGTGAGTACAGCCGACGGAGCGGAACCGCAATGGACTATATCGCATTCGTTCAGGAATACTTGCGGAGGGGTAAACAATGACGGAGAAAACGGCGGTCCCGGAATACTGCCGGGGCGGGAAGAAAATCCGCGCGTATCAATGCGGGATTTGCGACCGACTGGACGTTGACGACGTTTCCGACAAGCGGTTCTGCCGCGCCGGGTATTGGCCCGGTTGCGGCGACCCCGACGGTTGCCGGGAAGCATTCAAACCGATAACAGGCCGCGGGCGCATCGGCGTTCACCGCTAAAATGTCCGATTCGGACGGAAGGGGCTATCTATGGGAAGATTTAATTTGAACCAGATTTTGAGTGACACGTCAAAGGCGGCGGCGGGCGGCGGGAGTGCAAAGCCCCGCCCCTCTGAAAGCCGCTATGAGAAATTGAGCGTCTTTGACCTTGTGCCGTCGGAAGACAATTTCTATTCCATGCGGGAAATCGGGGAACTGAAAGCGGCAATCGAAATTGCAGGGAAAGTTCTTCAAAACCTTGTCGTCGTTCCGCTGGGCGACGGCAAGTACAAGGTCATTGCCGGGCATCGCCGCCGCCTTGCTTCTATCGAACTTGTGAACGATGGGAAGCCGGAATACGAATTCGTACCCTGCGTCATCGAACCGACAGAGGAAGCGGCGGACGAACAGGAAATACGCGACGGGCTGGACCTGATCGTTACCAACTCGCAGAGAGAAAAGACCGCATGGGACAAAATCGAAGAGGTCCGCTATCTGCGGGAGGTTTTGGAGAAAGCGAAGACAAAGCCCCGGTTCGTCGAACTGTTGCGCCGCATCGTCGAAAAGACGTTTGAAGACGGAGAGTTACAGACGGACGGGACCCGCGATTTTATCGCAAAGGTGCTTCATACCAGCACAACGCAGATCGGACGATATGACACCATCATTCGCCATTTGTCCCCGGAATTCACGGAGGAACTGAAAGCGGACCGCATCAACCTTTCGACAGCCTACGAATTGGCGGGCCTGCCTGTGGAGAACCAGAACGCCGCCTTTAAGGAATATCACCTGACCGGGGCAATTTCCATCAAGGCCGCGCGGGAATGGAAACGTCCTGCCCCGCCTACACCGCCCGCAGAGAACACCGCCACACCTACGCAGGCAGAACGCCCGCAGAAAGAGCGGGAACCCGTAGTCGAGCGGGACAAAGTGCCGGACACGCAGGCCACGCCGCCGTATAGCGCCGCTGTGGAGCGGGACACCGCAGACGGGACGCAGGACACGAAGCCGACCGAAAGCACCCAGCAGAGCGCACCACGCCGCCCGCAGGCTACCAGAAGTAGCGAATGCGGGATTTGCCCGTATTGCGGGGCGAAGTTTGACGCGGCAAAAGTTATCGAATACAGCATTCGAGGCGCGGCGGAGGGAAAGCCGCACACCTGCCAACATTGCGGACAGCGGGTGAAAATCTTTTGTTCGGTTTCTTATTTCTGTTCCCCGGCGGAAGAGTGAGGGGCGCAGATGGACGAATACAAGACCGATTATCTGGAAGCCGCGGCGGAGGAAGCAGAGCGTTTCCGTGAAGCCGCGATAATACTTGCGGAGCGGGCGGGCATATCAGCGGAAGAAGCCATATACCGCATTCAAGAAGCTGTGCAGGTCATACGGGACGAAATCACTTCCATTGTGGACGCGCTGACAAGCGCAGTTGAAAAATTCATCACGCAAGTTGAAGAAGCCGTAGCGCAGGCAGAGCCGAAGCACCGCCGCAGGAAACAGCGGAGGGAGCGGGCCGTGCTGATTGAACGGCGGTATATGGTCCAAATCAGACACTATGAGCGGGCGCGCCCTTTCCGCAGGGTATATAAGCCGCCTTGATAGAGCAGAAACAGGAGGAAACGGAGCAATGAAGCAAGAAAGAGTTATTGCTATTCTGGATTTTTACCGGGATGTAGATAAAACAGTCACCATGAACGAGCGGGTTATTCGGAACCTTGAAGATCAATACTATTCCACGTTGGGCGCGGTGAATTCCGACGGTATGCCACACGGGAAAGGCGGGGTTTCAAACCCTGTCGAACGCGTCGTGCTGAATATCCCGCAGTCCGTTTCCGACACTATCGCAAATATGCGCCGGGAAAACGAAAGGCTGACCGCGATAAAGGGCGAAATTCTTTCGGAGTTGAACGCCCTGAACTACCGCGAAAAAGCGGTGATTTACGGCTTTTACATAGACGGGCTTCAATGGGAACGTCTTTCGCAACGCGTAAATTACAGCCCGCGGCAATGCCGGAATATCCGAAACATTGCGTTGGATAGATTGGCAAAGCGCTTTGAGCAGAACAAGCGGATTTCCCGCTACGTTTTCCCGGAAAAATAAGATTGCCACCTATTGCCCGTTTTTCCTGCTATAATTGGCATTGTGAAAAGTGAACACAACGATACGGGCGGCGCATTCCTCCACGCCGCCGGAAGCCTGAAAACGGACCATGTTTTGAACATGGCCCGTTTTTTACGCACTTCCGCGGCAACGCCCAGAACGAAAAATGAAAAACAAACGAAAGGGGGCGCGGCGGACGCATGGCAAGAGAGCGAAACCCGGAACGTGACAAAGCCCGGCGGATATGGCTTGATTCCGGCGGCACGCTGACGGCCCGACAGGTTGCGGAGCAAGTCGGCGTAAAGCCTGAACAGGTCCGCAAATGGAAAAGCCTTGATAGCTGGGCGGCGGAACTTGAAGCGCAGAAACCACCGCGGAAGCGCGGCGGACAACCCGGCAATAAGAACGCCGCAGGCGCAGGCGCTCCACACGGGAACCGAAACGCGGAAACACACGGCGCATATTCAGCGGTTCGCCTTGCGGACCTCCCGGACGAACAGCGCGAATACATCGAAAGTATCACGCTTGACACGGGAACGAATATGCTTTCTGAATTGCAACTTCTGATTGCAAAGGAAGCCGACCTGCAAAGCAAGATTGCAAAGATAGAGAACGGCGACCCGGACGCGCTGTATATTGACCGCGTTGTTGAAATGCGTGCGCCAAAGAGTACGGAGCGTTTGGAGCAACAGCAAGAGAAACTGGAAACCCTGCGCCGTAAGCGTGATGACCTGACGTGGGAGATTGACAGCGGCCCGGATGGTAAGCCGCCGTCAAAGGCAAAGCAAAAGCAACTGGACGCATTACAACGCGAAATAGCCGCGCTGGAAGATACCACGGCAGACCGTCAAATGGAGTTGGAGAAATCCAGTTACAAAGTCAATATGCAAACAGTCATCAAGGCAAGCGCGTTTGATCGCGCTATGAAACTGGAAGCCGAACTGAACAAGATACACGGGCGCATCATCAAGTTACTTGATTCTATCAAGGGTTATGAGATGGAAAGCCGCCGCCTGCGCCTTGAAGAGCGCAAATATAATCTTGCGAAGCAAAAACTATCAGGAGCGTTCGACGTTGACCCTGAAACGGGCGAAATCATCGACGAAGTGGACGACCCGTGCGGCGACCCGGAAATTTGAAATAGGTTCTTTCGGCGGAGCCTACGGCCTGCGGGTCCGCGACGCCCGGCGTTTTTTTAGCCACGAAATTTTTTTGAACGCTTCCGGGCCGTGCCGATTTTTTCAGTATGGGGGTGTTTTTTCGAGAAATAAGGGCTTGGGAGGGGTGAAAAACCGTGAAACTTTACGACGCGCGGGCGATTGCCCGGTTTCTGGACGTGTCAGAACGGCGTGTCCGGCAGTTGCGCGACGAAAAAGTGATAGCGGAGGTTCGCCCCGGCCTGTATGACCTGATCGACACGAACCACCGCTATATTAACTACCTCCGAAAGAGAAACCCGGAGGGCGACGAAACCATAGATTACAACACGGAGCGGGCGAAGCTGGTTCGGGCGAAGCGCAAAAACGAAGAGTACGAATTGCAGTTGAAAGAAAATCAGCTTCACGCGGCGGAGGACATCGAAGCCGTTATGACTGATATGCTGGTAAACTTCAAATCCCGGCTTATGGCGATTCCCTCGAAGCTGGCCCCGGTCCTTTGTAAGAAGACGGACAAGGCGGAAATTTTCGCCCTGCTGAAAGACCACATCGACGAAGCGTTGATGGAACTTTCGGACTTCAAAACGACATTCGGGGAAAGGGTGAAAGAAGATGAAAAAAGCGACGGTTGACCTGTTCACCCGCATTTTCTCCGTTCTGGCCCCACCCCCCAACATGACAGTTTCGCAATGGGCGGACAAATACCGCCGCTTGTCCTCCGAATCATCGGCAGAGCCGGGGCGATGGCGAACGTCAAAGGCCCCGTATCAACGCGAAATCATGGACGCAGTATGCGACATGAGGGTTCAGAAAGTCGTTATCATGTCCGCGGCGCAGATCGGTAAAACGGACGCGCTTATATTAAATCCTATCGGCTACTATATGCACTACGACCCGTCACCGATTATGGTTATGCAACCAACTATTCAGATGGCGGAAACGTTCAGCAAGGACCGTCTTTCGCCTATGTTGCGCGATACCCCGGTTCTGCGCGACAAGGTGAACGACAAAAGCCGGAACAGCGGCAACACCATTTTGCAGAAAATCTTCCCCGGCGGTCATGTAACGATGGTAGGCGCAAATTCGCCGTCGTCCCTTGCGTCCCGCCCTATCCGCATTTTGCTTGCGGACGAAATCGACAGATACCCGGCGACGGCGGGCAACGAGGGCGACCCCCTGTTGCTTGCCGGAAAGCGCCTTGCGACGTTTTGGAATAAAAAAGAAGTCTGCGTTTCGACCCCCACCAACAAGGAAACGTCCCGCATCGCTGTTGAATTTGAACACAGCACACAAGAAGAATGGAACGTACCTTGTCCGGCGTGCGGAGCATTCACCCCCCTGCTGTGGGCGAATATCGTATTTGACCGGGATAAGCTGGACGAAATCGGCTGTACCTGCCCGGCCTGCGGCGTGGTTTCCAGCGAAACGGAGTGGAAAGAACAGTACATCAACGGAAAATTCGTTGCGGCCCACCCGGAACGAAAGGTCCGGGGCTTCCACCTGAACGCCCTTGCTTCCCTGTTCGTGGATTGGCGGGAAATCGTTGAAAAGTTCCTGACTGCGAACGAAGAGAAGAAAAAAGGAAACATCGAACTTCTGAAAGTCTGGACAAATACAGAAATGGGCGAAACGTGGGAAGAGGACGGCGAACAGATCGAAACGGACGACCTCTACAAACGCCGCGAAAAATATAATTGCGAAGTGCCGGAAGAAGTTCTTGTGCTGACGGCAGGCGTTGACGTTCAGGACGACCGCTTTGAAGCGGAAGTCGTCGGCTGGGGCGTGGACAAGGAAAGCTGGGGCATCAAATATCAAGTTATTTACGGTGATTTGAAGCTAAAACCCGTATGGGACGAACTGGACCGCTTTCTTTCGCAGACGTTCACCACGGCGGACGGAAGACACCTGAAAATCATTTGTGCTTGCGTCGATTCCGGCGGACACTTCACGACGCAGGTTTACCGCTTCTGCAAGGAGCGGACAGCACGCCGCGTGTTTGCTATCAAAGGCAAAGGCGGCGCGGAAGTCCCGTACTTCAACCGCCCGTCCACGGCAAACAACATCAAAACCCCGCTTTTCACTGTGGGCGTTGATACAGGCAAGGCGCTTTTATATCAGCGTTTGGCGGTGCAGGAAGAGGGGCCGAATTACTGCCACTTCCCGCGGGAGAAAGACCGGGGATATACGCAGGAATACTTCAAGGGCCTAACCGCCGAAAAAATGGTTATCAGCTACAAGCGGGGCAAAGCACAATACGTCTGGACCCTGAAAGACGGCGGCTACAAGCGAAACGAGCCGTTAGACATTCGGAACTATGCGACCGTCGCGCTGGAAATCGCAAACCCGATTTTGAAGCCGCCGGAGCATGACACCACCGCACCCGCCCCGCGGCGGCGCGGCAGGCGTTCACGGACGAACGGAGGAATTCTATAAATGGATACATCACAGAAAGCGCGGCTTGAAATCGCGCGAAAACACCTTGAAGCGTGGCTTGCCGCCGAATTGGAGGTAACAACGCATCAAAGCTATACCATCGGTTCGCGGAGCCTGACGAAAGCCGACCTTTCCGAAATCGGCGAACGCATCAAGTATTGGACGAATGAGGTTTCCCGGCTGGAAAACATCGAAGCCCGCGGCGGAAGAAACCGCGTGTTCCGGGTAGTGCCGCGGGACCTGTGAGAAAGGACGGTGAAGCGGTTTGAACGCATTAGACCGGGTGATTGCCGCCGTGTCCCCGCAAACGGCGGTAAAACGCGCCGCCGCCCGCCGGAAGCTGGATATTCTGGATAGCGGGTATGGAAACTACGGCGCATCACACACGAAGAAATCGCTTGCGGGCTGGCTGTATGGCGGCGGGTCCGCAAAGGAAGATATTCAGGACAATTTATCGACCCTGCGGCAACGTTGCCGCGACCTCTACATGGGCGTTCCGTTGGCGACGGGTGCGCTGAAAACCTGCCGAACAAACGTCATCGGGTCCGGCCTGCGGCTGAAAAGTCAAATCGACTATGAAGCGTTGGGAATGGACGAAGAAGCCGCCCGCGACCTTGAACGCAAAATCGAGCGGGAATTTTCACTGTGGGCTGATTCAACCGCCTGCGACCTTGAACGGCTTGACAATTTCTACGAACTGCAACAACTCGCGTTTCTGAACTGGCTTATGAGCGGTGACGTTATCGCAACATTGCCCGTGACAAAGCGGGCAAATATGCCTTACGACCTGCGAATTTGTCTGATCGAAGCGGACAGGTTGAGCAATCCGAACGGGATTGTTGACCCGCATATCATCGGCGGCGTTGAAACCAACGACGCGGGCGAAGTCGTGGCCTACCATATCAGCAAGCACCACCCTCTTTCGTATGACATGACGGAAACCGGGTGGACGCGCGTTGAAGCGTGGGGCGCAAAGACCGGGCGGCGAAATGTGCTTCACATTATGAACCGGGAGCGCATCGGACAGCGCCGCGGCGTGCCGTTTCTTGCCCCGGTCATTGAAGCGCTGAAACAGCTTGGGCGATATACAGACGCGGAACTTGTCGCCGCCGTGGTTTCTGGTATGTTCACGGTGTTTATCGAAAAAGAATCCGCGTCCAGCGACGGCGGGTTCGGTGAAATCATTCCAGAGGACGCACAAGTAGACGCAGGCGACGACAGCACGATTGAACTTGCCCCCGGCGCAATCGTGGATTTGAACGAGGGCGAAAAAGCACACGACATGAACCCCGGCAGACCGAACACGGCTTTTGACGGGTTCGTTGTGGCTATCTGCCGTCAGATCGGCGCGGCCCTTGAAATCCCCTATGAACTGTTGGTAAAGAACTTCAACGCGTCTTACAGCGCGTCCCGCGGGGCGCTTCTGGAAGCATGGAAAATGTTCCGTATGTACGGACGTGGCTTGCAAATGATTTTTGCCAACCAGTCTATGAAGAATGGTTCGCCGAAGCCGTGGCAAAGGGCCGCATTCCCGCGCCCGGCTTTTTCTCTGACCCGCTGATACGCAAGGCGTACACGGGCGCAGAGTGGAACGGCCCGGCGCAGGGCCTTTTGAACCCGGTACAGGAAGTCACCGCGGCGGAAAAACGCGTGCAGAACGGTTTTTCCACACGCGACCGCGAAGCTATGGAAATGAACGGTTCGGACTTCTACCGAAACGCCGCGCAGCTGAAGCGCGAAGAAAAAATGTTAAGGGAGGTAAAAGAAAATGGAGAAAACGGCAACGCCGCAGGCAAAACCGAAGAATAAACACTTTTGGAATTTCCAGCCCGCAAGCGGGGACAATCCCCCGGAACTCATTCTTTACGGCGACATTGCTTCCGAAACGTGGTGGGGCGATGAAGTGACCCCGCGGCAGTTCACGGAGGAACTGGACGCGCTGGGCGCTGTGCCTGAAATCGTGGTACGCATCAACAGCGGCGGCGGTGACGTGTTCGCCGCAAATGCCATTTACACCCGCCTGAAAGACAACGCGGCGAAAATCACCGTGAAAATCGACGGTTGGGCCGCGTCTGCGGCGACGATTATTGCAATGGCGGGCGACAGCATCGAAATCCCCGGAAACGGCGTTTTCATGGTGCATGACCCGGCGTTGGGGCTGTTGGGCTACTTCAACGAAACGGAACTTGCGAAAATGACCGATGAACTAAAGGTCATCAAGCAGTCTATCGTGAACGCCTATACCCTGAAAACGGGAAAGGACGCGGCGGACGTTGCCGCAATCATGGCGGCTGAAACGTGGTACGACGGCAAACAGGCCGTTGACGCGGGTTTCTGCGACAAACTTATGTTTGAGGACGCGGAAACGACCGTGGAAAATGCGGCGAAAGTCGTTGTGAACAGCGTTTCCCTCGACCTGACGCGCTTTCCGAATATGCCTGTATCGTTGTTAAACCGCATGACGGCCCGCACGCCCGGCGGTTTTTCAAATAAAACCAACCATAAAAATACCGAAAAGGAGCGAAACACAATGGACGGAATCGAAAAAATCACTACGGTTGACGGCCTGAAAGCGGCTTTCCCCGACCTGACGCGTCAGATCGAGGACGCGGCGACAACCGCGGAGCGCAAGCGCATTCAGGACATTGAAGACGTGGCGCTTGCGGGCTATGAGAGCATCGTAAACGACGCGAAGTTCAACAACCCCATTGCGGCGGGTGACGTGGCAAAAGCTATCGTTGCCGCGCAGAAGAAGCAGGGCGGAACTTACATCAAGAACCGCGACGACGACGCGCAGAAGAGCGGTGCGGGCGACGTTGGAGCGGGCGCACATGAGGGCGCAGGCGATGACGGCGGCGACAATGACGTTGACAAGGCCATTGACAAGCTGTTCCCCGCGACGAAGTAAAGGAGGAAACACCATGTACGAAATCCAGAAAGACCAGAGCGTACCCGTGAAGTTTTTCGCCGGAGAATACCCCGTCGTTACGGCGGTCAAGGCTGTTGCCACCGGAAAGAGCGTCAAGCAGTACGAACCCGTCAAGCTGACGGACAACGGCATTGAACCCGTTGTAAAAGTCGCCGCAAGCGAAGCCGTGAGCGGCACAAGCACCCCGGCGAAGTCCGAGTATGAGAACACCACGGCGGGCATTTACGGCATCACCGCGACCGCCGGG
>ERZ791618.852-NODE-852-length-12543-cov-1.941704_pt1 | contig 12543 bp, 13 predicted proteins | sample MGYA00510059_ERZ791618 | MGnify/ENA primary metagenome ERZ791618 (study PRJEB30046, sample SAMN00715159) | human gut metagenome | study: EMG produced TPA metagenomics assembly of the A metagenome-wide association study of gut microbiota in type 2...
TATTAAAATACATTATATCTTCATCCTCGACTTTCATTGTTCGCTATATTTAATTTTCGGCAAAGGTATAATTTGTCAATTTGCCTGAAAAAGCTTTTTTTTGATGTACTGGTAATTTAAAAGTGCTATTATTAATAATATTTTTAATTAAAAATCTAATTATTTAAACAATCTTCTCTATCTTTGCAAATGAAATTAGATTTTATAAAGGCTTTTTTTAGCCGCTAATTGACGGCAATGTATTACTAATAGTATATAATTAAATTTTATGATATCACAAGGAAAAAAAGTAATAGAAGAACGTTTACAGCGCAAACGGGAACAGTGCATTCATCAAAAGGAGAAACTGGAACAAATGAAATGTACAATGCGGAAAACAGAAGAAGAAGTAGAACAATTGGAATATGTCCTTCATGAAATAGAGCATATAGAGAAATCGAAACGTGAACCACGGGTGATTCCTAATGCCGAAATAAGTAATGTCTTTGCATCTCTTTGTCGTGAATTTGATTATTTGCAGCATAGGTTAAAGCTGTTTTTTAAATATAAGCTGGTATGTGAAGTTATATTTGCTCGTTATCAATTCCGAAGCCGGTCACATGTTCCCGGACGGGAATATCTTAGCTATGCCACCGTGCTGACTTATTTTAAACGTGAAAGGGGGATGGTGAACTCATGATTTCAAAAATATCGAAATATAAAGATAATAACATGAAAAACAAATGTTTTAGGAACAGAAATGACTAAATTGATATTTTTTCCTTATTTTTGTGTGTCCATTTTTGAATGATATGATGCAGATAATACAATTAAAAGGAAAAGACAAACACTTATATCGGCTTTTGGCACCGTTGGTTATGGATCCTGAAGTAATACGCGCCAACAATAATTACCCTTTTAAGACGGGTGAGGAGTATGTCTGGTTTATTGCAATTGAAGATAAGGAAGTGTTGGGTTTCGTTCCGGTGGAGCAAAAAGGTCGGAAGAAAGCTGTAATCAATAATTATTATGTGAAGGCAGAGGGGACAGAACGGGAGGAGCTTTTGTCGTTGTTGTTACCGGCTGGTATTGCTGAATTCGGATCTGAGACTTGGTTACTTAACTCTGTCACGCTGATACAAGACAAAGAAATCTTTGAGAAATTTGAATTTGTATCCATGGATAAAAAGTGGACACGGTATGTTAAAATGTATAGATGATTTATGGGCAAAAAGAAGATAGCGGGCACAAAGAATGTATATGAACTAGCACAAGAGCGACTGAAAGTTATATTTAATGAATTTGATAATATCTATGTATCATTTTCCGGAGGTAAAGATAGTGGGGTGTTGCTGAATATGTGTATTGACTACATCCGGAAAAATAATCTAAAGATACGTCTTGGAGTCTTTCACATGGATTATGAAATCCAGTATAAAATGACCATTGACTATGTGGACCGGATACTGGAAGCTAATAAAGATATTCTGGATGTATACCGGGTATGTATTCCTTTTCGTGTAGCTACCTGTACTTCTATGTATCAGTCTTTTTGGCGTCCTTGGGAAGATAGTAAAAAGAATATATGGGTTCGCCCCATGCCTAAAAAGGCAATGACTAAAGACGACTTTCCGTTTTATAATACAACGATGTGGGATTATGAATTTCAGATGCGTTTTGCGCAATGGATACATAATAAGAATGATGCTGTGCGTACTTGTTGCCTGATCGGTATTCGTACGCAGGAGAGTTTCAATCGTTGGAGATGTATTTATATGAGTCGTAAATTTCAGATGTACCACAAGTATAAATGGACTTCGAAAGTGGGAAATGACATTTATAATGCTTATCCTATCTATGACTGGAAAACAACGGATGTGTGGACGGCTAACGGAAAATTCCAGTGGGATTATAATGTGCTATATGACCTTTATTATCGGGCGGGAGTCAATCTGGAGCGTCAGCGTGTAGCAAGTCCTTTTATCAATGAAGCACAAGAGAGTCTTCAGCTCTATCGGGTACTTGATCCCAATACGTGGGGCAAGATGGTAGGACGAGTGAACGGGGTTAACTTTACAGGTATGTATGGTGGTACCCACGCAATGGGGTGGCAGTCAGTGAAGCTGCCAGAAGGGTATACATGGCGTGAGTTTATGTATTTCCTGTTGTCTACTTTGCCGGAACGGGCACGGAAGAATTATCTCCGGAAACTGTCGGTAAGTGTAAATTTTTGGCGGACAAAAGGCGGTTGCCTGAGTGACGCTACTATCCGGAAGTTAATTGATGCAAAGTACCGATAATCGTCATGGATAACAGTAATTACAAAACACTGAAGAAGCCGGTACGTATGGAATATCAGGATGATATAGATATTCCGGAGTTTAAAGAAATACCTACGTATAAACGGATGTGTATTTGCATCCTCAAAAATGATCATGCATGCAAGTATATGGGATTTTCACCGACAAAGGAAGAAATGAGTAAGAGAAGTCAAATAATGGAACAATATAGAATTATAGTATCATGAGTGTAGATAAAAGTCCTGTCTACGAGGTAAAAGCGGTGCCCGTAGAAAAAGTATATGCAAACGATTATAATCCGAACGTCGTTGCACCGCCCGAAATGAAATTACTTGAACTTTCTATCTGGGAAGATGGCTTTACAATGCCATGTGTATGTTATTATAATAAAGAGGAAGATCGTTATATTCTAGTGGATGGTTATCATCGCTATACGGTATTGAAGACTTCGCAGCGAATTTATAAACGTGAAAACGGGCTGCTTCCGATTGTGGTGATTGACAAGGATTTGTCGAACCGGATGAGTTCTACTATACGTCACAACCGTGCTCGTGGGATGCATAATATAGAATTGATGTGTAACATTGTTGCGGAACTTGACAAAGCAGGTATGTCCGATCAATGGATTATGAAGAATATCGGTATGGATCGTGATGAATTATTGCGCCTGAAGCAAATTTCAGGACTTGCTGATTTGTTTGCTAATCGTGAATTTAGTATTCCGGATGAAGTAGCACCCACAGAAACGGAACGAAAAACGTTATAATCTGATAGCTATTTATATACAAAAATTGAACATTCTACCATTTAGGCATGGATTATACAAGTTTTCGGCTTTTTTATTGTGTAAAATAGTCGTTTCTCTTGTCTGATTTATGCCTGGATTGTATCTAAATGATATGAAAATCTATTAGTATTTTCCTATCTCTTTATTTTATATTTCGTAATCCCCTGATTTGTAGTTTACATTAATAGTCTTGTTTTCAGACTCGGATTATCTGTAACAGAAATGAAATCAACGGACTATGGAAGCTCGGATGATTATAAGTGATAATACCAGGATTACTGTTCTACAACTGGCTTTTGACAGGCTGGCTGTGCGAGTAGAGGTGTTATTGGAAGCAAAAGATAATTTTGACGAAGTTTTTGAAGGGATTACATTTAGTAATATTCCTAATCTGGTACCTTTGACAGAAAACTATGTAGCGGATAGTGAGGAAGCGACAGTAAAATGGAAGGAAATTACATAACTGTACGTCACTTCAAAATTGATATACGACACATAGATACGAACAGTGTGTTACCATTCTCTGTTTTACCTTTAGTGTCAGGATCTTCCAGTTCGTTTGTCAGGAGGAATAATTCTTACTTGATATCTTCTTTGGCTTCATTTCCCTAACTTTCTCGAAACGAGAGCCGCTTCTTGTAAAGTGAAAGGAACCTCACCACGTAACCTTCTATATACGGCTTCTTTGCCTATATAGAGAGTATCCATTAACATATCTGCCAGTTTTCCTTTGAGTGGAAGCTTTTCTTTCATCGCTTCTATCAGGTTTGTATTCGGGTCATTTGTTATCATAACAGTTTGAATAAGTTGTTCTTTAGTATTATAAACATTTCTCAGTGATGAGTTGTTTCGGAAAGTGAAACTATTTAATTAATCTTTTTTCAAAAATATCCTTCTTTAAAATTGTATATTTTGAGCAAATCGGTTACATTTGTGTCCATAAACAAAACGGAGAGACGGTGTCTCTTTAGTAAACAATAGAAAAATATATAATGAAAAGAATATTGGTTAGTGGCGGAGCCGGATTCATTGGCTCTCATCTCTGTACCCGGCTTATAAACGAAGGTCATGACGTGATATGCCTTGATAATTTTTTTACAGGATCAAAAGATAACATCATGCATTTGATGGATAATCATCATTTTGAGGTGGTACGACACGATGTCACTTACCCTTATTCTGCTGAAGTCGATGAGATTTATAATTTGGCTTGTCCGGCATCTCCTATCCATTATCAACATGACCCGATTCAGACTGCCAAAACATCTGTAATGGGAGCAATTAATATGTTGGGACTGGCAATGAGATTGGATGCTAAAATATTGCAGGCTTCTACCAGTGAGGTATATGGAGACCCAATTGTTCACCCGCAACCGGAAAGTTATTGGGGAAACGTGAATCCGGTAGGATACAGATCATGTTATGATGAAGGAAAACGCTGTGCGGAAACTTTGTTTATGGATTATCATCGTCAAAACAATATTCGTATTAAAATAATTCGTATCTTTAACACGTATGGCCCACGGATGTTGCCGAATGATGGTAGAGTAGTCTCTAATTTTGTTGTTCAGGCACTGCAAAACCATGATATAACAATCTATGGGACAGGGGATCAGACTCGAAGCTTTCAGTATATTGATGACCTGATAGAAGGAATGGTGCGAATGATGAATACAGAGGATGAATTTATTGGCCCGGTAAACCTTGGAAATCCGAATGAATTTTCCATTCTTGAACTAGCTGAAAAAGTCATCCAATTAACAGGATCTAAATCGAAGTTGGTATTTAAGCCGCTTCCGCATGATGATCCGAAACAGCGCCAACCTGATATTACGCTGGCAAAAGAGAAACTGAATTGGCAGCCAACAATTGAATTGGGAGATGGCTTGCAGAAGATAGTGGAATATTTTAAGGAATATCGTTATAGAAATTAATAGATAAACGGGAAAACAATATAGTATAAGATGAATATGGAAATAAATCCTTCTGAGTACAAGATTCTCATCGTTGACGATGTGATGTCCAACGTTTTGTTGTTGAAAGTACTCTTAACAAATGAAAAATTTGCTATCGCTACGGCAAGTAACGGTCGGCAAGCATTGGAGCAGGTAGATAAGGAAAACCCGGATTTGGTGTTGCTGGACGTGATGATGCCGGACATGAGTGGTTTTGAGGTGGCACAGCATTTGAAAGCAAACCCTAAGACCGCAGATATTCCTATCATCTTCCTGACTGCGCTAAACAGCACGACGGACATTGTAAAAGGTTTCCAAGTGGGAGCGAATGACTTTATCTCCAAACCTTTCAATAAGGAAGAGCTGATTATTCGTGTAACCCACCAGATTTCGCTGGTAGCTGCCAAACGCATTATTTTGAATAAGACCGAAGAGCTGCAACGTACCATTGCCGGACGTGATAAACTTTATTCGGTGATTGCTCATGATTTGCGTTCTCCTATGGGTTCTATCAAGATGGTGCTGAACATGCTGATACTGAATCTGCCGGCTGAGAAGATCGGTGATGAGATGTATGAGCTGTTGACAATGGCAAACCAGACGACAGAAGATGTATTCTCATTGCTGGATAACTTGCTGAAGTGGACGAAGAGCCAGATTGGTAAGTTGAATGTAGTATATCAGGATATTGATGTGGTAGAAGTTGTGGATGGAGTGATAGATATCTTTAATATGGTAGCTGGTCTGAAGAAGATTACCATCCGTGAAGAGAAACCGGAGAAACTGGCTGTATCTGCAGATATAGATATGCTGAAAACCGTGGTACGCAACTTGATAAGCAATGCTATTAAGTTCAGCAACGAAAATTCTGAAGTGTTGGTAAAACTCGAGGAAAAAGATGGTATGGCGGTAGTCAGTGTGCAAGATCACGGTTGTGGTATTGACGAAGAAGGACAAAAGAAACTGCTGCATACAGATACACACTTCAGTACCTTCGGTACAAACAATGAAGAAGGTTCCGGTTTGGGATTACTCTTGTGTCAGGACTTTGTAGTGAAGAATGGTGGTAAGCTGTGGTTTACTTCCAAAAAAGGCGAAGGTTCTATATTCAGCTTCTCACTCCCGTTGAAAAAGTAGATATTGTATTAAAGACAGACCATCTGTTGAGGTAAAGCAGATGGTCTGTTCGAGTCATATAGGCCGTCTGTTTCATGCAAACAGACGGTCTGTTTTTTTATCGCCTGCATAGCTCTCTGAAATCACAGAACTCACATTTCTTGGTATCTTCAGTTTGGGTGAAAGCTTCTTCCGGATTGTATATTTCTTGCAAAAGAGTTTGCAGACGTTCACGAAATTCATCTTCATAGAAAGCAAAGTTATTGACCGGTATCTTGGGTTGGCGTGCTTCTCCCATTTCAATAACAGGGGAATACGTCTCTGACGCTGCGCGATGAATATAAAGTAGGGAAGGGGCTACTTTCAATGACTGCTTGCGGCACATAATAGAAGCATACAAGAAAGTCTGGAAAATGTAATTCGGACGTCCGTCGGCAGGTGTGAATAGCTGCTTGATATTTTCGGGTGTCTTTGGGCTACCTCCGGTTTTATAGTCTACTATACGCAAAGTGTCATCTTTGCTATCTATACGGTCAATGGTACCACCGATGTTCAATGCTAACTTTCCTTGCGGAGTTTCGATTTCTATAATTTCCGTTACCTTCTTTTCCATACCTTCCATAAAGAAAGGTGCATATTGCAGATCGTTGCGCAGCAGTTGGCGGAGATATGATGTGATTACTTTTGCATTGATAAGCTGCGTACCGTTATACTCCGGCTTTTCGGTGAGGGCTACGTGGAAGAACTCCTCTTTGAAAGCGGTATCTACATAATTCTGCAATTTTATATCATTGCTCAATACTTGCTCCAAATCATCTTTTCGAATTTCTTTTCCGTTTGCAGTCAAATCTTTATAGACTAATTCGGCTGCACGGTGGAAGATTGTACCAAACAGAGCAGAGTCTATTTCAGCGCTTACCTCATCGGGAGCCTTTAAACCGGCTACATAGCGGTAATAGAATTTCAATCTGCAATCCAGGTAAGTATTAAGTGCTGAAGGTGAAAACAAGGATCGCGGATGACGGTTCACATCATACCTTTCGTACATTCTTGTTATGATTTCCGGTGTTTTCTCAACGCTAATTTCTCTACCACTTTGAGGAGATTGTCCGGCTTCAAGGTATTCTCGTGAAATGGTATGTGGAGATTCAACAAGGAATTGCAACATGAAACGAGACATTTCTCCGCGATTCAATCCTTCCGAAGCAGTATTATATAATAAGGTGACATTTTCGGCACGTTGTATCAGGCGGTAGAAGTAATACGCATATACGGCATTCTTATGTTCGATAGTAGTCATGCCGAAAGCTTTCCTCAGATTGTATGGAATAAAGGAAGAATCACCACCTGCTTTGGGTAGCTGCCCTTCGTTGAGAGAAAGCATAATAAGATTACGAAAGTCGAGATTACGTGTTTCCAATACTCCCATCACCTGCATACCAATAGCAGGCTCGCCATGGAAAGGAATGTTTGAAGTGGCAAGTAATCGGCAGAGCAGACGTCTCAATGTTTCAATTTGTATGTTCAATTCTCCATTGTCAATCAGGTTCAGCAGACGGTTGATGAGAGTATAACTTTTAAATAGAGACTCCCGGTAAAGTTGGTTGAAGATATCATCTGTTTCTTGTTCTTGCTGATAGAGGACAGCAACTTCGCGTAACATCTCCGTGAGGTATGGCAAAGGGCTGAAAGACCTGTTTTAGGCGTGAATATTTGTTCCAAAAAAGTATCTTGCTTTAGCTCGGAAGGTAAGGGGAAGAATCGGTTGTCTCTCGTTAATTGTTTCTCTAAACCTTCTGCAGAAGTGGAGAGCTGACGTGTATAGGGATGCTTTAGTACGGACTGTACAGCTTCGTATTGATAGCGTCCCGTATCTCTGCGATAACCTGTAGTCTGCAATTCGATGAGTGCACTGACGAAACTGTATACGGGTGTTTGTGCCAAAGGAAATCCCATGGTTATATTTACATTCTTTACTTCAGATGGAATGGAATGAAGTACAGGTAGCAGAAGTGCTTCGTTACAAAGAACTACTGCATTTTCTTTCTCTTTCACAGGAGTCTCCGGTAGGTCTCTTTTCGTTACGGAACGTATCCATTCCGGTAGATAACGTGCTTGTGCATTCTCAGTCGGGGCAGAGATGAAACGTACATTTTTAGGCTTTCGCAATGTATCAAAAACTGCTTCCGGCAATTCGTTGGGGAATATTTTCAGATTACGAAGAATGAATTCTCCCGCCTCGTGTGTGTAGGGAGGTGTATTTTCATGGGGCAGACGGGTGTAGAAGATATCATAATCCCAATAAAACAATGCTTTTCCGGCCTCGCGCAAGCGTTCAAAGAACTTGGTTTCCACTTTGTTTAATACGTTGAAACCAACAAAAACGTAATGCTCATACTTTAGTTTATCCGGCTGTAATTCCTCCATTACATAGCGATACATCATGCCTTCGTAAGCAATGCCGAGTTCTGCAAGATTATGGCGGTAATGGTGATAGATATCGCCTAATTTATCCCATAAAGAAATGAATTTCTCCTTAAGCTGTGTCCGGCGTTCGATAGAGAAATTCTGGAAAAACTGACGAATGGCTTCTTCCTGCTCGGAGTCAAGGAAGTCGTAATCGTCCATTATATTTTTCAAATCCTGCAGGTTAGAGAATAACCGGTCAGCATCTACAAGATTCTTGTCCACATCGTCGAAATCCTGATAAGTAATTCTCCCCAGAAGTAGAAGTCATCGAGTGTTTCTTCGCTGCGGGTTTCTTCACGGAAGACTTTATAGAGTTCGCATACCAACCGGATAGGGTCTCCGGATTTCCACGGGGAGAGTTGCCGGAACAGTTCGCTGATACTGACATAGGCAGGCGACCATATGGGACGGTCGCTTTGCATTGCCAGATATTCGTTAAAGAACAGGCTGGCACGTTTATTTGGGAAGACGATGGCTACTCTTGAAAGATCGTTTCCTATCTTTTGGTAAAGGTCTTGAGCTACTAATTGAAGAAATGTTTGCATACTACCGTTGTATCTATACTTTTTCTATTAAATCTTCTTCCACATACCAAAGGTATCCTTCTATGTTTTCTTTCAGATACCCCATGCGAGTGAGCAATTGCATATACCCTTGCACTTGCTTATTATACTTTTTATTTTGTTTTCCGAATTTGAAATCTATAACGACAATCTCATTGCCGCGCATCATTACACGGTCGGGTCGGCGGGTACGTAGTTCACCTCTTTCCTGCCAGATGATATCACATTCATTGAACAGGTGCCAGCTTCCCGAATACCAGTCTTGAACTTGGGGAAGCGAGAATGCATGATGGGTCAGTTCCCGGATTTTCTCTTCCGTTTCGGGTTTTCCGATAATACCTTCAAAGACAAGTTGGTCAATAGCATTATCAATATCTTCCTCTGTTTCAATGGCTGAGAAAAGGGTATGTAAAAGCCGCCCCCGGTTTATGAAGCGATTGTCGGATTCTTCTTCATCAACTCCCTGGATAAAATCTGCAGAACGGTTCGACTGTCGGAACTCTATATCATGCCTCATGCTTTCCATGTGTACCGGGAGTTTGTCAGGCTTTTGTGCAAGGCGATTGGCAGAAACCTTAGGGGCGTCGGGTAGGTGTTCATCTGTTCCTGTGTACTTTGATGGACAGAGTTCTCCATTTTCAAAAGGTTCTTCTTCATCCCAGTTTTCATCACCTTCCCGGGCGGCTACTTGTGGCAGAGCATTTGCCAATAATTCCGACATGGTACCTTTTTGCCCTTTCTTGCACCAGAAAATTAGATTCTTTCCGGCACGGGTGAAAGCTACATAAAGTAGGTTCAGGTTATCCACCCAGAGTTGCAGGCGTTCATCCAGATAATTTTGCCGATATACAGATTCCGCCATGGTAGAGGAATAATTTACCGGAACGATGTCGAGTGTACTGAATGGTGCTTCCGTAGGTGAACACCATATCAATTGATTGTTAGTTTCATTCTCAAGCTTCCAGTCACAGAAAGGAATGAGAACGGTATGAAATTCCAGTCCTTTTGATTTATGAATGGAAAGAATACGGATGCCGTCCATTTCTCCACTGGGGATAGTCTTATTACATAATGTCTCGTTCCAGTAGCGGATAAATGCGTCCAGGTCCGAAGAATTATTTTGAAGGTACTCAGTGACAGCATCGAAGAAGGAAAAAAGATAAGCATCCTGTTCTTCAATCCGTTTCATATCAAACAGGCTGAATAATTCTTCCAACAATTCGTAAAGTGGCATTAACCGGAGAGTTTCCATACCTGTAACGAATGCTACGGGCAGTGCTTCTTCAGGTTTCGCGGTCAGTAAGCTGTCCCAGTCACCTCCCTGTTTTTTGATTCCTAATTCATAGTTCATCATGAGCGATGCGCATGCCACCTTGTCTTCCGGATTGGATAAGTAGCGTAAGGCATCTATCAACATACAGATGGCCTGTGAAGCATCCAGTCGGAATGCCTCGTCCGAGACGACAGGCAGGTGCATGGTCTTGTCAAAATAGTCAGCAATGGGAGGGATATTTTTATTTTTGCGTACCAGAATGGTGATATCGTTTAGCTTCACGCCTGCTTCCAGTAACCGTTGCACTTCTTCTCCTAACGAGATAATGGTGAGTTCTGTATAGTTATGCTCTTCGTCCGGTTCCAGAAAGGTTGCTTTGATGTATCCTTTAGCTTCCGTTCGTGGCGATTCCTGGGCAACATCTGCATAAGCCCGTTGCAGGGGATGACAGTCTTCTTGCAGCTCTTTCAGGTGGAGCATATTTAGATATTCCACGGCTGCGGTAAATAAGTTATTATTGAAGCGGATGACATTCGTTTCACTTCGACGGTTGGTCTTAAGTGTTTCTACACGTACCGGAAAAGGGAAAGAAGAATCTTTTGTACCCAGCGCGTTCAATATTCCCCAGTCGCCGTTTCGCCAGCGATAGATAGATTGTTTCACATCTCCTACGATCAAACTGTCCGCTCCTTGTGAAAGACCTTCAAGTAGCAGAATCTTGAAATTATCCCATTGCATCCGGCTGGTGTCCTGAAATTCATCGATCATTACGTTTCGTATATTGGCACCGATTTTTTCGAATACGAAGGAAGAATCCCCATCCCGTACCAGATTATGGAGCAGTGCATTTGTATCTGATAATAGGAAGCGGTTATGTTCCCGGTTCAGTTCACGTACTTCTTCGTCGATATGGGCAAGTAACTGTAATTTATTCAAGTGTTGCAGGGACAGTCGGCAGCTATTTACAATCTTGTTGTTCCTTGGTCTGAAAGTTTCAGCATCCTGTAATAACGGGAGTAAGCTTGTTTCGGCCAGCCGAATAATATCGTTTTTCTGCGCAGATGTTTTGGTAGCCCAGTTTTTGGCATCATCCAGACTGTTCTTCAGTGTGGCATTTACTGTATCTTTATCTGATAAACGCCCATCCCGCAGTTTGCGAAAATAGCTGCCTATACCTCGTGCCCCACCTTTCAGATCTTCCGGTGTGAGGGCATGTGCTTCCAGTTCGCCAATGAATTGGTCGTAGAAACCTTTCATTTGTTCCAGAGCTTCCGTTTCCATTTCCCTCAGTTCGTTGCGGTATAGCTTGATAGTATTGGGATCTTTCAGTTGTTGGCGGAGTCCTTCACCTTGTTCTATATAACCTTCATCGAAGATATTCCAGCCAAAGCGTTTGATTTCATTGGATACATTCCAGCGTTTATCATCGGCAATACGCTCGTTGATATAGTCCAGTAGCCAGGCCAATACGGGAGAGGATGGAGTTAGTTTCTCTATCAGACTGTCCACTGCATCACTCAGAACTTCGGTATTATTCAGTTCGATATTGAGGTTCGGGCTTAGTTCCAGTTCGCGTGCCAAATTACGCATCACAGATTGGAAAAAAGAGTCGATGGTTTCCACCCGGAAACGACTGTAATCGTGCAACATGTACTGTAAAGCGGTTCCGGCTGCCAGACGGATATCGTCTTCAGACAGACTCTTCCGTTGTAAGTCTTCTCGGATACGGTTCAGGTAGGGTTCGGATGCCGGATCGCTTACCCAAATTCCGTAGAGTTGTTGCAGAATGCGCTCTTTCATCTCTGCGGTAGCTTTATTGGTGAAGGTTACGGCAAGTATTTGCCGGTAGGCCCTTGGGTTGAGTATCAAGTGTTTGATGTACTCTACAGCGAGGGTAAATGTCTTTCCAGAACCGGCTGAGGCTTTATATACTAATAATTCCATGTAAACTTGCGAGATTGAACTTTGGTACAAACATACGCAAAAAGCATGAATTAGAGGGTATGTCTATGGCAATTCTATCTGTTAATTTTGATTCAAACGAGGGGTATGGGCATAAAAAAAGGAGTACCGCTGTACTCCAACCTTTGTTAACCTTAAA
>ERZ791618.853-NODE-853-length-12528-cov-2.528983_pt1 | contig 12528 bp, 8 predicted proteins | sample MGYA00510059_ERZ791618 | MGnify/ENA primary metagenome ERZ791618 (study PRJEB30046, sample SAMN00715159) | human gut metagenome | study: EMG produced TPA metagenomics assembly of the A metagenome-wide association study of gut microbiota in type 2...
GAATCGAACCCCTATCTAAAGTTTAGGAAACTTCTATTCTATCCGTTGAACTACAGGACCAGCAACATTTGCGGTTGCAAAGATAAGGCATTCTCTCGATTTTACAAGGCCGAACGAATCTTTTATCGAGAAGTCAAGAAAATACAAGCAACACAAGATTTTATCAAAGTGTAAAGTCAAAACAGCTTCACACAGTATCAATTTAAGCACCTACACTTACATTTAGTCAACACATGCATCTATAAAACAAATGATAATATGCAACTTTTATTCGTTCAAGTCAGACACATAGTCAGAGTTTTGCTCACTCCAAATATCAAAAAACACTCATTTCTCAATTCTTTTAGTACACAATCACAGATTAACTCAAAAGATTTTGCCAAGTCGCATAACTTTCCGACATTTGCAAACGTGCCTATAAAAAGCGTAGTACTTTTTGTAAGTACCCCAACCAACATGAGAACAGATTTTAAGTGATCCTATAAATTAATCATAGTAATACGAAATTATGGCAAACGACATGATGGTAAAAGAACTGGATCAAGTGGTAGTCCGCTTTTCCGGAGACTCCGGCGATGGTATGCAGCTCGCCGGCAACATCTTTTCAACAGTTCGGCTACGGTGGGAAATGACATCAGTACTTTCCCCGACTATCCCGCAGATATCCGCGCCCCGCAAGGCTCTCTGACCGGCGTATCAGGTTTCCAGGTACACATCGGCGCCAGCAAAGTATTCACCCCGGGTGATAAATGCGACGTATTGGTAGCTATGAACGCTGCCGCATTGAAAACACAGTATAAGTTTGCTAAGTCTACTGCTTGCATCATTATCGACACAGACTGTTTCCAGGCTTCCGATTTACAGAAAGCCGCTTTCAAGACTGACAATCCTATCGAAGAAATGGGTATCAAGCAAGATGTTATTGCCGCTCCTATTTCTCAAATGGTGAAAGACTGTCTGGCAGAAACAGGTATGGACAACAAAGCAATGCTGAAATGCCGCAACATGTTCGCTCTCGGCCTGGTATGCTGGTTGTTCAATCGCGACCTGAAGATTGCAGAAGATTTCCTTAGAGAGAAGTTTGCAAAAAAGCCGGAAATAGCAGAAGCTAACATCAAGGTAATTCACGCCGGTTACGACTATGGTCACAATACACACGCTTCCGTAGCACATACTTATAAGATAGAAAGTAAGATAAAGACGCCCGGAATATATATGGATATCATGGGCAACAAAGCTACAGCCTACGGTTTCATTGCTGCTGCTGAAAAAGCAGGTCTGAAGTTATTCCTGGGTTCTTATCCCATCACTCCGGCTACGGACGTATTACATGAACTCTCCAAACATAAATCTTTAGGTGTCATTACCGTTCAATGCGAAGATGAGATTTCCGGCTGTGCTACGGCTATCGGTGCTTCTTTTGCTGGTGCATTGGCAGTAACTACCACTTCCGGTCCGGGTGTCTGCCTGAAATCAGAGGCCATGAACCTTGCAGTGATTACAGAACTTCCCCTGGTTGTTCTGGACGTACAACGCGGTGGTCCTTCCACAGGTTTGCCGACTAAATCGGAACAAACGGACTTGTTGCAGGCTTTGTTTGGCCGTAACGGTGAGAGTCCAATGCCGGTTATTGCTGCAACCTCACCGACAAACTGCTTCGATGCAGCCTATGCAGCTTGTAAAATGGCTTTGGAACACATGACTCCGGTAGTTCTGTTGACAGACGGTTTCGTAGCCAACGGTTCCGGTGCATGGAAACTACCGAACCTGGATACATATCCTGAAATCAAACCTCAGTATGTTACTCCTGAAATGAAGGATAACTATACTCCTTATAAACGCAATCCTGAGAACCAGGTACGCTACTGGGCCGTTCCGGGACAAGAAGGCTATACTCATATCCTCGGTGGTCTGGAAAAAGACAGCAACACTGGTGCGATCTCTACCGATCCTGAAAACCACAATCTGATGTGCCACCTGCGTGCAGAAAAAGTTGCAAAGATTGCTGTACCCGATGTAGAAGTACAAGGCTGTACAGATGATGCAGACCTGCTGATTGTAGGCTTTGGCGGTACTTACGGACACTTGTATTCTGCTATGGAAGAGATGAACAAAGCCGGACAAAAAGTAGCTTTAGCTCACTTCTCTTATATCAATCCTCTGCCTAAAAATACGGCTGAGGTATTGAAGAAATACAAGAAAGTGGTAGTTGCCGAACAGAATCTGGGACAATTTGCCGGTTATCTCCGCATGAAGGTGGATAATTTCACTCCGTATCAATTCAATGAAGTCAAGGGACAGCCGTTCTTAGTAAGTGAACTGGTGGCTGCCTTCACCGAGATTTTAAATAAATAATAACCCCGTAAAGTATCGAAAGACATGAGCGAATATACAGCTAAAGATTTCAAAAAAGGACAGCCTCGTTGGTGTCCGGGTTGCGGTGACCACTTCTTCTTGAATTCACTGCACAAAGCGTTGGCAGAAATCGGTGTTAAGCCTTGGGAAACTGCCGTTATTTCGGGTATCGGTTGCTCCAGCCGTCTGCCTTATTATATGAATACGTATGCGATGCAGACTATCCACGGACGTGCTGCCGCCATCTCTACCGGATGTAAAGTAACCAATCCTAACCTGAGCGTTTGGCAGGTTTCAGGTGATGGTGACGGTCTGGCTATCGGTGGTAACCACTTTATCCATGCTATCCGTCGTAATATAGATATCAACATTCTGTTGCTGAACAACCGCATCTACGGTCTGACAAAAGGACAATATTCCCCGACGTCTCCCCGTGGCTTCGTCAGCAAATCCTCTCCTTATGGTACGGTAGAAGATCCGTTCCACCCGGCTGAACTCTGCTTCGGTGCCCGTGGACGTTTCTTTGCACGCTGTGTAGCCACAGATGGTCCCGGCACAGGAGAAGTTCTGAAGGCCGCTGCTAACCATAAAGGAGCCGCTGTGTGTGAGATTTTGCAACACTGCGTTATATTCAATGATGGAACCTACGACTCTGTATACAACAAAGACGGACGTGCCAAGAATGCTATCTACCTGGAACACGGTAAGCCAATGCTTTTCGGTGAGAACAAAGAGCTTGGATTGATGCAGGAAGGTTTCGGACTGAAAGTTGTGAAGTTGGGCGAGAACGGTATCACAGAAAAGGATATCCTCGTTCATGATGCACACTGCATGGATAATACATTGCAACTGAAATTGGCTCTGATGGAAGGTCCTGACTTCCCGGTTGCTCTCGGTGTAATCCGCGATGTGGAAGCTCCGACTTATGACGATGCTGTAATGGAACAGATTGAAGAAGTATCAGCAAAGAAGAAGTATCACAACTTCAAGGAACTGTTGATGACGAATGATATTTGGGAAGTAAAGTAAGCAAATACACTATTCCTTTTCGACAAAAGCCTCATTACCGCTACTATTATACAGTACGGTAATGAGGCTTTTTGAAAATAATGCAAATCAGTAGTTGAGGACGGGTTATGAATAAAGTGTGATAAAGTGATAGCGGGATTATAAATACACAGTCGTTTTCCTTTCATGGAAATTCAGTTTACCCCAAATGGTAACTTTGTTCACTCCACACGGTAACTCCATTTACATGCCGAGGTAAAGACCGTTACATGCCGAGGTAAAGGTCGTTACAATAAGGGGTAAAGGCCGTTACATACGGCGGTAAACGCTTTTACATCTTATGATAAGCATTCGGTAAATACTATTAGCTGATTATCAACAAACTAACAAGAAAGTCATCAGTAACCTTTGATTCACATCTTTTCCGCAAAGAATCAATTCCGTCAACAGATAATCCCAAATATCATATACAATTTTGGGATTTAAACTTTAAAAGCGCCTTTTCCCGGGAGATAGTAACGAAGAAGCGGAAAAGAAACATTGGATGAATTCCTCAAAACAATGAAAAGCTATGAACGCAGCCGTACTTGTGGCGCTGATATTCCGATGGAAATGTATGAAGATGCAGCCCATAGAAACAAATACATTGCTACGGCAAAACCTGTGAAAAGCGGACAGGTCAGGCCACATCATTCCTCGTTCTCCACCGGCAATGGTAAAGAAACCGTAAATTCGCTATATTTTCCTTCCACACTCTCCACACTGACGTATCCTCCATGTTCACGGGCCACATTCATCACATAGTTTAGCCCCAAGCCAAAGCCGGATACTTTCTTCTTCGCATCCTCATTCCGGGTAATTACGCGTTCAAACTTATCAAATACAATCCGTTGAGCCGCAAGCGGAATACCGATTCCATTATCCCGCACCTTGATCTGAGTATACTGCCCGGAAAGGCAGGAAGTAATCTGTATATCTATCGTATCCTTAGAGTATTTCACCGCATTATCTATCAGGTTACTTAAAGCCTCTTTCAGATATTCTTCATCAGCACAGACTCCCTCTTCCTGTAAATCCACCTGAAATGTAATAGGCTTTTCTGCCTTAGCAGTGAACGTGTGTACCAGTTCATCCACCATAGGATGAAGTTGAATCCAGCTCTTGTCCAGCAATAATTGTCCATGTTCCAACTTAGAGATAGTCAGTACTTTATTGGCCAGTGCAAGCAAATGCTGAGCCTCCGCCTCCAGTATGTCGAAATGTTTTTCTTTCTTCTCAGGCTTATCATCTACTTTTCCGCTACGAAGCACTTTGAGGCCAATCAGAATGGAACTGATCGGATTCTTCATATCGTGAACCATAGCATAAGAGAAATCTTCACGCATTCGTGCCAGTTCGTCCTGCCGACGAATAATATCCACCTGCTTACGTATGGCAAATAATAGAAGTCCTAAAGCCACTATCGTTCCGAAGAACATATAAAGCAGCTTGCCGATGAACCCCGCACGAAGATTCTGGATATAAGCATGTACTCCCTGAGTATCATTCACAGGGCACACGAAAGTATAGTGCTGTTCCAATAACTTCCGATAATCAGAAAAATACCGTAAATCCTGTTGCAATACGATGGAATCGCTGTGTAAAGATACTGTATCCAAACGGAACTTGATCCGCTTCAAATTCACTTCATCCAGTTCATGACGGAAAAAGGCAGCCAGATCCTTAGTTTGTCCGGCTTCAAATGCATCCGCCGCACGGCCGTAAGCTTCGTGAATATTACGTATCACTTGCTGCCGGTTCAGCCCGAAACTTCGTCCCACCCAATTTCCAAGTAAGTACAGAACAGCGGCAGTTGCAGTTATTGTAAGGAGTATATAATACGACTTTTTCATCAAGTATTCTATATTTCAGGCAAATATAGATAAACTTTTCTTTTCATCTTAACATAAAGATAACATTCTGATAACCTAAATTAATTTCATACTCTTGTTATCTTTGCAGCGTAGAAATCAGTAAAAAGGAATTATGGAAAAGAAAGACGCAAATAAGGAACCATTCAACCGCCCAGATGGAGTGGAAGTGAAACTCACGGCAAAGTCCATCAACATAAAAGGATTTCTGTTTTTCTTCATTCTGTTCCTGACAGGCAGCTATCTGTTTGTTTATGTATGGGATGAACCTTCATCCTATAATGCCGGTCGTTTATTGGGTACCGCTGTAAAAGGAATCAGTAATCCCCAAGTTATGCTTTACATATTTTTACTCCTCGTGTTTTATATACTAATCCAGGCAGGGATTCTTTACTGGTTTAGCGGAAAGGATAAAAAGCTCCTACACTGGCATTTTGACTGGACTGGAGTAGGATTTTCTCTGACTCGTCCTATTCCATTGAAGTTCTATCGGGTATCCTTATTATTACCAGGCATCCTATTGGGAGTGATGCCTGCAATCCATGGGTTCTGTACAGGAGAAGCCAACATATTCTTTTTGGGATTATTCGGTATTCTGGGTGGTACAGGAGATTTTCTTTTTTGGTACAGCCTTCGTGCCTTTGATGATGAAGACCTGCTCCTCTCCAGCAAAAAAGCCTTTCAGGCCACCATTATAAAACGCAATTACGGAAAAAATGATTAAAGTTCTCTCCCAACGTATAACAGAAAAAGTTCCCTCATACCCCAAAGGGCAGAGAGAACTTTTAATCGCTGGAGAGGATGACTTATTCAACCTCCATTGTCAATCTATTAACATTCTTATTTAAGAACTTTAATCATTTGTTCTCCACTGGTAAGTACACCTCGTACAACATATACTCCCGCCGGCAAGTCCGACATATCTACAAACTCAACATTCATAACTTGCTTTATCAGAGTACCACTAACAGAGTAAATATAAGCAGTTCCCACTTCTGGTAATACAACTTTCTGGAGTTGGCTGTCATAATATGCTTTCGCATTGCCATCTTCAACTTTATCAATACCTGTCGGTACACCTACAATTACAGCATTAGATGCAGCCGTTTCTACACCACCAACTACCGCAGTTACTGTATATGAGCCATCTGCTGCACTCTCTACCGTATAATTAGTAGCTTGAATACCTTCTTTCAGGAGCGTACCGTCAATGTAAAGATTATAAGTAGTAGCAGGTTCCTCTGCACGGGTAACAGCTTGCTTATCGGCATCTTGCAGAACAGCGGAAATTCGCCAGTTGTAATCCAAATCTTTATTCATGGATTTCAATGTTCTCCAAGTAGTTCCATCGGTAGTAATCAGATTACCTTTTCCATCTACTGCCGGTCCTTCATCTGTCATATTAGGCTTCACTCCATTGATGTGGCTAACATAATACCCTACACAAACTTCATGACCAGCTGGAATTACTACCGGTTTATCCAAACGAACAACATTTTCTCCTGCTACCAGAGTCTTTACATCAACTTCTTGTTCATAGACTAAGTTACGATCATAGAAAACAGCTATGGCAGAAGTCTGCAAATAGACGTCGCTCAGACTATACTTAATGTGAGTAATATATTTACCTACCTGATCAGCCAGATCGTCAGCATCATAAGCTATTACAAAGTATCCATATACACCACTACTTCTAGTTAAACCAATAGCTTTACTGCCGGATGTCTTATCCTGATAGTTCATTTCATTAGCAGCTTCAGGCGATTGCCATGTCAAAGTCAGATTCTTATTTTCCAATGTACCGCTCAAACCGTAAGGAGCAGGTGCAAGATTAGGTTGCTTATATTCAACAGTATAAGTATCAGAAAGCGCAGATTCCCATCCGTTCGTATAAACAGCAGATACAGCATATTCATAATTTCCGTAGTTCAACGTTGCAGTATATTCCGGATTTTCTGTTTCAGTAACCAATGAACCATTGCAATAAACACGGAAGTTCTTTACAGCAGGCTTACTATCAGTTGCACGAGTTGCAACAACACCATTTACTCCAAAGGCTGTTGCTGATTTCAAGTCAGAGAATGATCTGCCTGACATACTTTCGAGCGGAACCATTTGATTATTAACAGGTGCTGTCTTTCTAAGTGTAGTTGTAGCAGCCTTTTGTGAACCTTTCAAACGTACCTGTGCTCCTACTACAAAGTTACTATTAAATTCTGCATCGATCCGGCTGTAAGCAACCCAAGTTGTTCCATCCAAACTAAGCATATCACCTCCCGTTACACGTGGACCGGCATCAGCAGCAATAGGTTCTTTTCCATCAGCAAACAGAGCAAAATATCCTACATAGATAGAACTTCCTACAGGTACAGCTACCGGTTCATCGAATGCAACACTAAACATTTCACCTGTTTTGATAGAAGCAGCGGTCTTAGAAGCTAAGATCTTCTTATCGGCAGAACATAACACAACTTTCAGTTCCTTAACATCATCCGTTAAGTACAGATTAACCCCTGTTATCTCATAATCTGCATAAAGAGCCAACTCTTCTTTGGTAAATTGTGCTCCGACATAAAGATCCACATCTTTTCCATCATTGGTCATACCCCATTTATATTTGGGTTCACCATAATGTTTCAATTCCATAGGCAAATTCGTATATACATCCCATTTCAAAGACAACTTTCCTTTATCGAAATCAGTTTCGGTAAATGTAGGACGTACATATTCAGCCGGCAATTCAACTGTAGCTGTAGCAGAAGCAGAGGCTTTTGAAGAAAGACCATCTACATAATTTGCCACAACTGTATAAGTATATGTACCTGGAGTTAATTCTTCCGTATAAGTTAAACCTGTTATTCCGGATTTTACTTCCACGCCATCACGATATACGGTATAGTCTTTTACTACCGGAGTTTTAATCTCACTCTGAGCTTCCACATCAGCACTTAACATCCAGTTTGCATTAGCTGCTGCCTCAATATTAGTCCAACTGGGAACTGTGGTATCAAAATCAGATTTTGCCGTAGAAGTTGAAATAAAACATGCACCCGAAATAGCCGGTCCACTATCCAACAACCCAGGGAAAAGGTCTGCTGCATGCACCACATAATAACCATAAGACAATTCTGCACTCGGATCAATAACGTACGGAGTTGTTAAAGCTATTTTAGCCCATTTATGCACTTCCAATGCAGCAATTTCTTCAGCTGGTACCTGCTGAGAATATACAATTTTACTATTCTCAAGAATTACCAAACGCATTTCCGTTACTGCGGAATTCAGCATAACATTAATGGCTGTAATTTTATGATCAGCATAAGAAGCCAATTCATCGCTGGAGAATGCATTTACTGCCCATATTTTACGCACTGTACCGGAAGTTCCTCCCATGGCCTTACCTTTTTCCCCATTACTCCAAGTTAATGTTTTATCAGCAAGAATCGGAGATTTCCAATTCAATGTCGCATTCAAGCCATTAACGACAGTTCTTACATCTACTGCAATCGGACGGGCATCCTCTACAGGAGTATTAGTCAATGATAAAGGGAATGACTTTTCTTCCTTTTCACCATAAACAGCCGACACACAGTAATCATAAGTGCCCTTAGGTTCGTCCTTCAACAAGGCAGTTTTTTCCGTCAGCAAAGCTGTATTTACTTTAGTATCGCCACGATATACATTATATCCGTCAGGTTCTCCTGCAGCAGGTATATCAATATGAGCAGATACCAGGAAATTACCTTTCACCACGTTTTTCCAATTCTTTCCATCATACGAATATAAGTCACCTTTGCCCGTAACACCTGGTACACGGTCCATAATGCCAACAAAAGTAATATTCGTACCATGAACAAATTTAGCTGCTACGGTCAATTCTACATCGTCACGCACTGTATAAGGTTCATCCAATTTGATAGTCTGCATTTTCTTCAGTTCCAGATTTTCAAGATTCACCTTCTGTTCACGTACCACTTTATCATTCTCATACAGTAAAAGGCTAACCTCAAGCACTGCACTGTAATTGCAAAATGAGATAGCATCAATTACTGAACCTTTATATTCTTTAAGATCGTTCTTATCAAAACGGTTAGCAATATAAAGAACAGGAATCTCCCCATTCAAGCTTACTCCACTCACACCGTTATAAGGTGTATCATTATGCCATTGCATTGTTTTAGCCTCAGCCGGACTTTTCCAATTCAATGATACACTTGCAACCTGACTTTCTCCTCTTAGAGTATGAGGAGCACCCGTCTGCGCCATAGCAAAGTTGTAACCCAACAATGCAGTCAGCAGAAAAAACATTTTAAAAGTAATATTTCCCATAAGCAATCATTTTATTCCCAAAGAGAGAATACTCCTTTGAGATCGTTAAACAATAATAGGCAAAATTAATGGAAGACCCCATTTCATCGAAAAAAACCGAATAGACAAATGATGTACAAAACCCTTTTTTGTTATCTTTGTAGCATGAAAAATGCGTTTTTAATATATTTATGTATATTCTTATTACAACAATCTGTTTTAGGAAGTAATTCATATCGATGGAAACCTATCGATGCTTCTTTTGACTCTTTAGGAAAGCAACTCGAGCTGGTGGACTATAAGAATAATGAACGAATGCAGTTTTATCCACTTGTCACACGCATGTACCAGATAGCAAATCTAAAAAACAATAGAAACCTGCAAGCGCGTGCCTTATATTGGGATGCCTGGCTGAAATTTGAAACAAATACGGAAGAAACGGAAACCCTTATAGAAGAAGCATTAGAAAAAGTAGATTCCGTTAATTACACTTATGATCACGCCCGTATTTTCTTCGTTAAGGGAATGCTTTTGGCAAAACATAACAAATACCCACAGGCTTATCGCACATTCAAGAGACAAGAAAATTACTTTAAATCCATAGATGATTTATATAGTCTTGGTTATACATATGTCAATATAGGTTCGATTATGAGAAGAATCGGAGAGTACCAAGAAGGATATAAATATTATCTGCAAGCCGACGAAATATTCAAGAAAGGTGGATTCATTGATGATGAAATTAAGAATCGACACAATATAGGAATTAGTCAATATCATCTTGGACACCCACAAAAAGGCATAGAGATATTGACTGCTTTACTTGATGAGAGAATAGCGCAAGAAGACCTTCCCTTCAGAACCGATGTGCTGACCTCACTCTATTTTGTTTCGCAAACTCTGCCTGATAAAGAGAAGTACGCACGCGAAGCATATAAAACCGCTCAAAAAATCACAAATAAGACATCACAAACTTATACTCTCATTAATATGGGAGCATTATATATTTATAAGAATGAGAAAGATTCTGCTCTCTTTTATTTTCAAAAAGCACGCCATTCTGCCGAGGCCAACAAGGATGCCTTTTCAGCCATTCACACTTTATATGGCCTTGCGGAAATATATGATAGGAAAAACTTACCCGACAGTGCTTATCAGTACCTAAAACAGTATTTGCAATATAAAGAAGAAACAACGGGATATGCCAAATCAAATGAAATCAATCAGTATGAAATGAAAATGGCAATCGAGCAATATGAGAATGAATTGCATGAAGCTTCCGAGCGTATCGAACTTCATAAAAAATTAACTATAGCCAGCTTCTTAATAGGTTTAATGATTTGCTGTATTATTGGTTATATATTCTGGTTGTCACGAAAGAAGGAAAAGATTGCCAAGCAACTGAAAGAAGCAGAAAATCGAGAACTAAACGAACGTCTTCAACGCCAACAATTACAAAATGAAAAATATCACCTGGAGTTAGATCTAAAAAATAGAGAATTGACTTCCAACTCCATGATCTCTATTGAAAAGAATCGGGTTCTAAAAGGTTTATTAAAGCAAATAGAGGAACTGGAAGGTAGTAAAGAACTGTCTACGCCAGGAGGAAGAACGCTAAAACAACAAATTAAATCACACTTGGATACAGAAGACGAATGGATGTTTTTCAAACATCATTTTGAAGAAGTACACCCCGATTTCTTTAAGAAATTATGTTCCATTCATCCCAATTTATCGGAAAATGAACTACGTTTATGTGCATATGTACGCACCGGTATGGAAACAAAACAAATAGCACAAATGCTTTCCGTCTTACCGGAAACAATAAATACAAGTCGATACAGAATTCGTAAGAAGATGCAACTCGGGCAAGATGTTACACTGGAAAACTATTTGCGGGATATCTAATTTCGATTTTATTTGTTTTATCCATTCTGCTTACCACCAATTTCTGAAGATTGGCAGTAAGCAGCTTGATAATATCTATTCTTTTTCGCCGAATGCCAAATCTCCTGCATCCCCTAACCCCGGAACGATATATGAATGCTCGTTTATCTCCGGGTCGATGGCAGCACCCATATTGTAGTCTTGTCTTCAGGAAATGTTTAGCAATGTGTTCCACAGCCTGACGGCTGGCAATAATGGAAGCGACATGTATCTCCGACGGATGCCCTTTCGTCAGCATAGCCTGATAGCTCAGTTCCATACTACTACCTGTTGCCAGCATAGGGTCCGTAATAATCAATGTCTTTCCGTCAATGCGTGGTGAAGCGATGTACTCTATATGAATATCAAACTTCAGCGTATCCTTATACTTTCGGTAAGCAGAAACAAATGCATTTTCCGCACCGTCAAAGTAGCTCAGGAAACCTTGATGAAAAGGTAATCCGGCACGCAGAATGGTACTTAATACCAGCTGATTATCCGGGGTTTGTGCAGGTGCTATCCCCAAGGGAGTCTGGATATTCTTCAAAGAATAAGCAAAGTCCTTACTCATTTCATACGCCATAATTTCCCCGATGCGTTCAATGTTTCGGCGGAAGCGAAGGCGGTCGCTTTGTACTTGTACATCCCGGATCTCGGCAACATACTGGTTCAGGATGGAGTTTGTCTCGGCAAAATTGATAATTTTCATGATGTGATTTGAATTTATATGCGCAAAGTAAACGATTTCTTGCGCAATTTGCAACATTCAGTTTGCAGATATTGTTATGGAGTTATAAAAGACTTCTCATTAAAGAAAAATTTCTCTAATCAGGAGATTGTTTCGAAAGAAAATACTACTTTTGTACGCGAAAAACAAGGGGCTGTTTGAATATACCCTGATTCATATCAATTTCCCCTTGCAATTAAGGTAAAAAGATATTAGCAAGAGATTAATAAACCAAATACCAAAATTTTAAATCATTAAAAGAAATGGCAAATTTAGATTTAAGCAAGTACGGTA
>ERZ791618.854-NODE-854-length-12521-cov-1.674394_pt1 | contig 12521 bp, 9 predicted proteins | sample MGYA00510059_ERZ791618 | MGnify/ENA primary metagenome ERZ791618 (study PRJEB30046, sample SAMN00715159) | human gut metagenome | study: EMG produced TPA metagenomics assembly of the A metagenome-wide association study of gut microbiota in type 2...
TGGTAAATGGTATTTCCTCGGCGCTTGCGAGCCCGAACCGGTATTGAATCTGGGTTGGTTCAACGGCCCTGCTTACCGGGGTATGTTGATGCATACGAAAGTATTCGGTAAATACAATGGCCCGGAGGATGTCATGGAACGTACCGATGGGTATACCGAGATCAACGTGATCGATAATTACGCACCTTCGGCTAAAGCTGTTATCACGGTTACGGATGCCAATGGCAAGCCGGTGAAGGACGCTTTGGTAGAATTCAAGATTTATAATTATGCCGAGTTCAACAGCGTAGCCCGCAAGAAGACGGACGCGGATGGCAAATGCTCATTATCCGCCGGAAAAGGGGATATGTTGGTATGGGCCAGCAAGGACGGCAAGTTCGGCTACAGCAAGGTCTCTTTCGGCAAAGACGGAGAGGTTACGATCGCCTTGAACAAGAAACCGGGAGATGTGGAGACGATCGCCCTAGATATCATACCACCGGTGGACGGCTCTATCCCAGCGGAAGTTACACCGGAGCAAAAGGAGGCGAACGCCAAACGCTTATTGGAGGAAGACGCTATCCGTAATAAATATGTAGCCACTTTCTATACGGAAGAGAAAGCGGAGGCTTTAGCGAAAGAATTGGGTATCGACCCGATGAAGACAGAGGATTTCATGATCGGTAGCCGTGGTAACTGGATGGAGATCGAGAAGTTCTTACGGGAGACTCCCGCCGAGAAGCGTGCGCAAGCGATGGCTTTATTGGATGTCGTATCCGCTAAGGATCTACGTGATACACCTGCGTCTGTCTTTGCGGACCATTTAAACAATACGCCGGCCGTTCAAAGCGAATGGTTCAATGAATATATCATGAATCCTCGTGTGGCCAATGAGTTCCTGACTCCTTATAAGAGTTTCTTCGCTGCAAACATTGAGCCTTCCCTTGCGAAACAAGCCGTAGAGAATCCACAGGCATTGGTGGATTGGGTGAAGAATAACGTCTCCATTAACGACGCGCTAAACGCACAACGTATTCCGATCATGCCGATGGGTGTATGGAAATCCCGTATCGCTGATAAGGGCTCCCGTAATATCTTCTTCGTGGCCGTGGCTCGTAGCTTAGGTATTCCGGCACGTATCGAGCCGGTAGCCCGCAAGATCCAGTACTTCAAGGACAACGCTTGGGTAGACGTCGATTTCGAGGCTGCCGTACAGACGACCGCTAAACAAGGCAAGGTAATCGCTTCTTACCAACCAATCAAGGCGCTGCAAGACCCGAAATATTACAGTCACTTCACGATCGCCAAGGTTTTGCCGAACGGTACTTTACAGACCTTGAATTTCGAGAGAGGCGGTAATGTGGATATGGGCTTGGGAGATACTTGGAGCGGATTACTGAAGAAACCGTTATCCATGGATGAAGGTAATTATATGTTAGTGACCGGTACTCGTATGGCAAACGGTAGCGTATTGGCCGAGATCGAGTTTTTCAATGTGGAGGCAGACAAGACCACCCCGATCCAATTGGAAATGCGTGAAAGCAAGGACGAGATACAGGTGATCGGTAATTTCAACTCCGAGAATAAGTTCAAACGTGCGGACAACGGTGAGGAGACCAGCCTGCTAGCTACTACCGGACGTGGCTACTATATCGTAGCGCTTCTAGGCTCCCGCCAAGAACCGACAAACCATGCGATGCGTGATATCGCCGCCGTGAAGAAGGAACTAGAAGATTGGGGACGAGGCATCGTGCTTCTCTTCCCTGACGAGAAGGGCTATAAGAACTTCGATCCGAAAGAGTTCGGCGATTTACCGGGCACGATCACATACGGTCTGGATATCGACGGGGCGATCCAAAAGGAGATGGCTACAGCGATGAAATTGCAAAACGCCAATACCTTGCCGATCTTCTTATCGCCGATACGTTCAACCGTGTCGTATTTGTCTCTCAAGGCTATACAATTGGCTTGGGCAGCAGTTAATGAAAGTCATACATAAGCTATAACGAACTCACAAAAAAGTAAAGGAGTTATCTACAACTATAAGGAGGGGCGGTTCTATCTATAAGGGTGCCCCTTTTGTATTAACCTTAATCATTCTGCCAGTGAGATCCTTCTCCTCCATAATTTCTATATAACCAATATCCTTTTTAGGCACAAGCAAGTCTTTCAAAAAAGTACCGTCATACAAGATTTCCAATAAAGGGGTCATAGGTAAAGGTGAGATTTGATATTGGCACACCGGATCAAAATATAAATGGAAATATAAAATAACCGCCAGTTCGTTCAGTATATAAAGAGAAGCTAGATCATAATCAGAAGAGTCGATCCTTGCAAAACGAAAACCTTCCGGCAACCGCCTGTTACGTTCTAGAATCTGCTTGATAACTTCCCGCCGAAAAAGGATTTCAGTTCCATATAATAATCTAAGTCTTTGCAATAAAGTCTTGAATCGAGGCTCTAAGGCTACCGCTTTCCAAGAAAGCAATCGAACATTGTCATAGTCACCTTTCTTGATAACCCTTTCTATGAATCGATACTTTATATCGCCTATTTGCAAAGCTTTCGCACAAGCCTCTTTTCGTTCCAAACCTTTAGAAGCCATAAAAGTGTACATTTGTATCTCATCGGCTATTAATACATAAACAGATTTGACATTTACCTTGCACCAATCAAACAGAGCAATCAAAGTCTTCTCTGAAAATAAACGAGAGCAAATACTCACTCCTAAAAAAGCATTCGACTCCGAATACGGATATATTCGTTCTATATAGCAAGACTCCAATCGTCGCTCATACAAGAGGCTCATAAGTATTTCTTTTAATCCACTCTCCTAAAACAAGAGGGAACATAACAACCACTGATTCAAAAATAAATATCAATACACTTTGCTGCATCGGAACACAAGCTTTCTCGAATACTTCAGATCCATCAACAAGAAAATAGTTATACAAATAAAATGCATCAACAAGAAAAAAGAACAAAAAAACAACCGGCAGCAAATAATAAGAAATGGAGACAAGCCTATATAAAAAATAATAGTTAAACAGTTTCTTACAAGAAGACCGCTTCATAAAATCCCCCAAACAACTGCAATCCGAAAGCCCATCTAAGGGCTGTTTTTCAAGGTATTCCCTTACTTTTCGCATATTCGTAGATTTCATCCATTTACATAACAATAGGAATCCTCCTAAAGCTGAAACCATTAGTTCGAAAATCTCACCTTTTGTTAACTCCAGTATCATAACCTTCTCCTTTCTTAATAAAAAACCAAGGTATCGCAGAAACCAGAATCGAAACAAGTGGAGCCGACAGATAAACGTATTCCACCGGATGAAAAAGCATCCACACCATCATGCATACAGAAGCCAAGAAACCAGCAGAAAGAGAGAATATCGCATACTTTCTCATCCGTACACAATCCTTACGGAATATCGCCACGCAAATCGGTATAAGCAATATGATCTGAGCACTATAAACTAAAAAAAACAAATCCAGAACACCCGGTATCACAATACTAACCAAGTAAATGAACAAAGGGCTGATAAGTCCGAATAAATAAACCATTTTCCTTCCATAGCGCAATAAACCCTTCATTTTCTCCGGGTCATTTGTATCTTCTATCGTCTTCAATGAATGTGAAGGATACAATATATCAAAAACAAAAGTCTGTATAGAAGCAATCAATAATGTATCTGCCGTAGACACTAATGCGGCAAAGCAGCCCGCCGCAAACAGAGCAAACGCCCAAGGTTCTTGGAGATAACTCAATAGCAAGGAACCGTAATCATTATTCGAAGGAGCCGTAAAGTCCGGAAAATAATTCAGTAAAACACCCAATGAAATCAACACACACCAAGAGATTCCAATTGAGTAAATAGATTGTGACAATCCTTTCTTTATATCCTTTTGATCTCGCATGGAACAGACTCGTTGCCAAACGGACATATCGATCAACTGCCAAGGTACATTCACCACAATTAATGAAAGGACAAATAACACTGATAAGTTTGAAAATCCCCAATGGTCCGAAGCCAATGTCTCAAGACTCAATACATTCTCATTATGAGATATTAAGAATCCAAAAACGGCAGCAATCCCGACGTATGAAAACCACAATTGCATCTTTTCCGTATCAATAACAGCCTTAAAACCTCCTAGTGCAGTATACGTACACACCACCAGACTCAAACCCAAGATAATATAAATAGAGGAGACATTAGGGAAAAGGACATTAGCGATCTTTATCCCAACCAAGATCTCTATACCATAGGTACCCAAGAATCCGATGATCGATAACAAAGAAGCGAAATAACCGATAAATCGACTATCATAACGATTGGCCAAAAAGCCATGCAATGTTCTCTTTTCCGAATTTTCTATACGAGGAAATACCTTATACAAGATAAAGAAACCCAGCAGCCATGTCAAAGGAGAGATAAAAGCGGCAAGCTTATAAGAATATCCAAAGCTCAAAAACGCAAAGATAGCAGAACCTACACTGATATTCGATGCGGTCAAAGAATCCCTCAACTTCTCTGATGACATTCCTTCCGGATACCAGAAGAAATCACTTGGTTTATTTATCCCCCTAAAGACCCGGAAACCTATCCATAAAGACCATATCACAGGGATAGAAACAAAAAGGTACCACCAACTAAACTGCATATCCTTTAATTTTTAGATTAACAATACAACATATGGAATAAAGTCTTGGCGGCATATACAATGCCAACCAAGACTTATTCTTACCGCCCTCTCTCCTCACGGAGGTAACGACGGATGAACTTTAATTTATTACTTTAGTATTAATATTAATCCATTCCCGCTTGTTCATCCATCACGGAGTACTTGGTTACCCGCACGGGAATGTATTTTCGATTTATTTTATTTCTTTATAAATCTTATTTTACGATAGCCTTAACAGCTTCCTCACCATCAACAGCCACAGCTACGATACCGGCAGGAACAGAGATTGTAGCGTTATCGGAGGTAAGAACGGTCTCAGCGATTACCTTACCCAAGATATTCGTGATAACTACAGACTTACCAGCTGCGCCTTGAACGGTTACGGTACCGTTACCGGCTACGATAGAGATGCCTTCAGTGGCGATCTCGTCATTAGAAGTAACGAACTGATCCTCTTCTGTCATACGTTGAACATTGAAAACCAACGCTCCATCACCACCAGTTTTCGTAGAAGAGAATGTAGCGGCCTTATCTGTTAATACCAAGCAACCATTATGCATCTTCAACCATGCGGCAGCGTCTATCGGAGCGATCGCACGATCCTTGTCACCCTTAACCGTACGATAAGTCTCATTTGCGGCATAAACATTAGACTCAATCAAGAAAGAGTTATCATTACCTTCCTCGGCCACGTTACCTGCCTTATCCGGGTTTACATAACGGAACGACCAAGTAACATTCTTATGGTTATCACCCGCCAAGTTCACAATGAAACGTTCCAAACCTGCCTTTTTGTAATTAGCGATGATCGCTGCCGTATCCAAATCAGCCGGGGCCATTTTCTCGAAGCCATTCGTCAATACATACAAGCTGTCGCCCATGTGGATCGCCTCAACAAAGCCAACGCGAGTGTAAGCGCTATTGACGCTACCGCTTGTGCTCAACATATACGGATTAGCGGAAGCCTTACGATCGATCACGATCTGTGCAGAATCGGAGAAGTTAACCAGATACTTACCATAGTGATAGCCAGCGTTAGCCGGAGTAGCATGACCACAATGAGCAGCATCTACTAATTTACCATTATTGTCGTAGTGGTTGTGAGCGTATGTACAAGGAACACCCGGAGTACCCGGTACATCTACGTGAGCCGTAGATATTAAATATTGAGGCTTGATGTTACCTGCACCACGATTTACCCAAGCTGTATCGATATGGAAGAACAATTTTCCATCAGCCTTACCTTGATTCCAGATACCGGCGTAGTTAACCACCTTATCTTGCAAGTTCTTATTCCACTCATCCATCAAATACTCACCACGTACGCTCTCTACAAATGCCAAGCTATCGCAAGCATCTGTATTGCTTTCGCCCAGAGCCGTGTTGTTGAAACGACGATACAATGGAGAGTCATCTGTTACGACCGCAAAGGCAGAAGTACGGATCTCACGGTTCAAACCATTTTCAAACTTGTCATCTGTAGAACCTTGCGTCAAGTTCAAGGAGTTATCATCAACAGAAACTTTCTTACCGTTTTGAGCGGCGTTAGAGTTATAGTAAGAAGAATTAAGGCCATTCGTAAAGCTAATCTCTGCCAATTCGATAATGCCAGTAGTGCTATTAGCCTTATAAGCATAAGCTTTCTCTATATTACTATTATCTTCTACTAAATACTTTCCATCCTTATCGAACAATGGGGAAGAGCTATTTACTGTCAATGTAGGAACTATAACCTTTGCACCATTTACTTCAACTTGATCAGTATTCTTGAGACCCGCATACTTCGGCTCATAAAATGCATTAGCTGCATTAACGTTATAATATCTGATATTAGCCTCTACCAACGCATAGTAATGCTTGCCATCAATGCAATTGTTCTCTTTCAAGAAGAATGGTTGAGGAGTAGAACCTATTTCATATTTCTTGCTACTTTCGCTATAAGTTAGATAACCACCGTTTTTCTCAATATAGTAAACATTTCTTACCAAGCTGTCACCTACACCGTAGTGATCATCCTTAGCGACGATTCGCAAGCGGAAGTTAGCCTTCTCACCATTCTCGTCAACGCGAACCGCAGATTCATCAACATTCAAATATTTATCCAATGCCAAACCATGCAAATAGTTGAACACATAAGTCTGGACTTTAGCGGAATCCTCGGATACATAGCGATAACCTAACTTCAAGTCTTTAGCCAAGCTATCCTCTACTTTTGTTACACTAAGCGTATCAGCGACAGTCCCATTGTAGAAGAATACGTCATCGCTACCATCAACAGCGTACAACTGAACAGTCTTATTATTCAACGCTACTGCGCTCTCTGAAAGCTCAGGGAACTCACGGTTCTTAACCGTAACAGGAGCCGTAGAAGAAGTTCCATTCTTCACAATTGCCCATTGACAGCCGGCATATGCTTGAACTCTTGGTTAACAGCTTGTTCAGCCCAACCAAATTCACCAGCCAAGTTAGCCAACGCATAAAGACCATTCTGACCTCTCTTGGTGTTACCACCCGTAGTTTTGTATTTGATCAAATAAACACCATCAGCCAAAGTTGTCGGTTTCAAACCAGAGAAGTTCGTACCGATCTTGATAGTAACATTTTGATCGCTAATGCTCGGAGTTTGGTTGTAGCGAACTGTCAATACTCTCTTCCCGGCCAAATCAGGAACATAAACATATTGTCCTGTACCGGCGGTATAAACATCGACAGACTTGTATTTAAAGCAGATGTCGGCGTAACATCCGATGCCGGCCATTTAGCACCATTGACCTTCGCAAGCTCAGCTTTATATTGATCATCCGTAGTACCATCCTTCTTTATAATCTGATAGGCTACATTATAAACTTGAACAAGAAGTTTGTCATTCTTCGCATCGTACGTAAACTTAAATTCGTAAGAACCTTTATCACGACCTTTCGCATCCATCTCGTCATAAGCGAACTTGACAAACTTATCGGACTCAGTTCCCGTATAATAAGCGGTATCTACTACAACATATTGCTTCTTATCGTCTACCTTCTTCCCGGTATACAACTTTACATAGCCGTTCTGAACACCTGTCTCAGCTTCTAGCTTGGTATCCGTAAGATGATTAGCCTCACCTGTAGATACGGTAGGAGTCATTGTCAAGCCAAAGGAGCCTTCTTTAGATACAGATTTCAGCAATGTATTCAAGGCAGTTTTATCCAAAGGAACACTTGCAGGAAAATCATTCACGTTAATATCTAAAGCTAACGCACCAGCATGCGAAGAATTAGATGCCTTATCTTTGGCTAAATAGAAAGAGCTTCCATTTTGAGCAATATAGACAACAGAGTCTGACTTAAAGTAAGAAACCAATGCTCCGTTCTCTACAATCCACTCATTAGCGCTACCGCCTAAAGTTAAAACTGAAGAAGTAGCAGGAGCTGTCTTTACAGCAAGAGCAGGATCAAAAGACAAAGGCAAGCCAGTAGCCTTATTCTCTAATGAATAAATAGTCTTTCCTAAAGAAGTCTTCATTGCGGAAATTTTCCACGTAGCAGGATTCAAGTTATCCAAGGAAGAGAGAGTAGAGACAGTCCCAACTTGGCCGAACTGAGCGGCAGTAGTTGTCTGGGTAGCTACAGATAAATAAGCTGAGCCTCCTTTCAACAATACTTGATCTCCTACCTTCACAGCCCCCGCAGAAAAAGCAGTCGCTAACATAGCACTAGCTAAAAGCGTAGTAATCTTTTTGTTCATAAATTCAAAATTTAATATTAATAATAGTGTTAATTAAAGTCCATCCCGTCGTTTAGCACCCTTGTTTTACCCAAAAACGACTAGTCTAAACGATCGTTTAGATCTTGCGTTTTTCGAGAGGTACAAAGGGAAGTTTGTGGAAGGAAGAGCTTGTTTCGTAAAGGATAGGCTATCCTATTGATAAGAAAGCGAATAAGGGATGAAAAAAATAGCCCGGAAGGGTTGCAGAAGTCAAAGAAACGCGTACCTTTGCAAATGACTAAAAGAATCGATCGTTTATACTAGCCGTTTCTATCTATTATATAATGTACGCATGTACATTATATATTGTATCCATCCATAACCGCATAATAAATACAAAATACAAACATTCACATGCAATCATAGCGAATACTACAAACGTATAATCCAAGGCTTGTCAAGCCATAAGCTTACGAAGCAGTAGAATCTCAATGGGGATAGGCATATCAGTTATGCCATGCGAAATAGGAAGAACTTCAGGTCAGTTGCAAATCTTACTTCTAAATATAAAAACAAGGTATCTTAAATTGATCAAAATGGGAGCCGATTACTATCCATAGTATTTTGCACTACTATTAATACTAATCGTACTTTCTATAAATAGTAAAGCTGACTACCATGAATCTGCTTTTTAAGAAATATACAATAAACAGGATGTGCGATACGAAAATAAACCTTACCTTTGGAGCAGTAATCACCTAAAACCATTTAACTATGGCACAATACGTAGACATCATGACTGATGCTGGATTTAAGGCTGTCTTCCAAGACAAGCAAGTTACCATCAAGTTCCTTAACGCCGCCCTAGCCGGCGAACGACAGATCAAGGACATCACCTACCTCGACAAGGAGATCAAGCCCGAGATTGTCGAGAACCGTACCATCATATTCGACCTGCTCTGCGAGGACGTGTCCGGGGCCAAGTTCATCCTAGAGATGCAGAATTGTCCCCAGTACTATTTCTTTAACAGAGGTTTTTATTATCTTTGTCGCATGGTGGCCCGGCAAGGACAAATCGGCAAGCAATGGCAATATCGGTTGCTACCCATCTACGGAGTCTATTTCTTGAATTTCAAGTTGCCGGAGTTCACAGACTTCCGTACGGATGTTGTCCTCGCTAACGAGAGGACGGGAAAGGTGTTCAATGAGATCAAGATGAAGCAGATCTACATATCGTTCCCGTTATTCAGTTTAAGCAAGGAGGAGTGCAAGAGCTCCTTCGAACGTTGGATTTATACATTGAAGAATATGAACCTATTTGAACAATCTCCCTTCAAGGAGGAACAGGAGACCTTCCTTCGCTTGCTGGACGTGGCGAACGTCAACTCACTCAGCGAAAAAGAACGTGCGATCTACGAGGAAAACCTAAAGAATTATCGGGATTGGTATGCGACCATCGATTACGCACAAACGGAAGGGATTGAAAAAGGCATGCAGGAAGGGATGCAAAAAGGGATGCAAAAAGGAATGCAGAAAGGAATCGAGAAAGGAATCGAGAAAGGAATCGAGAAAGGAATCGAGAAAGGCCGTCAAGAGGAAAAACTCCAGATAGCCCAAAAGATGAAGGAGCAAGGACTTGACTCCGAACTTATCGCCCAATGCTCCGGACTTTCTGTTGAAGACATTGAGCGACTATAACCCGAATCAACCGATTCGATTCAATTCGATCCGGGCCGCTTCCATCCACTATCCGGAGGAAACGGCCCGGATTACTTTCGTACATTCACGATACCTAGAAAGCGTAATTAAAATCCAACGGAATAAAGAAACTGACGATTGTTCCGCTCCCCATCCCCTTCTCCTTGCTTTGGACCGAATAGGTGATCTTCTCTTTATTTCTCCTATTCAACAATAGGATCGTACGGTAAAGGACTTTCGTTCCCATCCCCGTACCGTTATGTCCCGCATTCGTAAACGGACGATACCCGGGTCCATTATCCTCTATACGGATATGGATGCCTTTCCCGTCGCGCTCCACGAAAACAGATAATCGCTTCTCGCCCTCGATCGCACACAAGCCATGTTTCACGGCATTCTCTACGGGTATCTGGATCAGCATGGCCGGGAGATAGATTGCGTCCGTGTCAAGGGAGGGATCGAGATTCCATTCCAGACGGAAGTCCGGCCCTAATCCTTGCGCCTGCAAATTCAAGTAAGTCCGGACAAAGCGTAATTCTTCCTCCAACGTGATACTAAGCTTTTCCGTGATCTCCAAACTACTACGTAACAACTCCACCAATCCGGAAAGTTGCGTACGGCGGGAACTTCCTTCTTCCTCCGAGCTAATCTCCCGGTTCAATATATTGAATATAAAATGAGGGGATACACGGTTGCGAATACTCTCCATCTTTAACTTCGTCACCTGATCGATATGGCTTAACCATTGGGCATGCCGTTTACGTTTCATAAAGTAATAAGCCATGCCGCTGACGATCGACAAGATCGCAAAAAGCAAGATCCAAACCCAACGGCTCATTTCCAAGTATTCCATCCGGCCGGCCTGTTGTTTAATAATAGCCTCCCGCTTGAGTAAAGTCGTATCTTGGCTATAACGCATATCGATCTCGGTGACACGCATCTGGGTCCGTTCGCTACGAATATTGTTCTCAATGACGCTATTCTTCGTTTGGTACTCATAGGCACGCCTAAAATCGCCCGTGGTAGCGAAGTAATTCTGCAAGTTCTTATTACGGATCGCTACCATCTTGGGATCTATGCCACCGTATCCGTGTAACTCCTCAACAATTGATAAGCCAGCCCGGAGTTCCCCTCTTTTAAGGCTAGCGAAGCCTTCAAGGTCGTCAAATGGTACAAGGCCGTCTTATTATTATAGGTATGGAAGTACCTAAACCCTTTTTCCAGATAAAAACGAGCGGAATCCAACTGATCCAGACATAGATAGATCTCCCCTAAATTGATCTCGCATACGTTAGTATAGAAATCCATATGAGTAGGACGTACCACCTCACGGGCTTTCAAGAACCAAGGAAGCGCCTTCGCATACTCTTCCTTGTAATAATAGTAATTTCCCCGGCTATTGCAAAAGGTGAATTTCTCGCTCAAGTTACGAGAATCCAGTTCTTTCTCCGCCAAACGGTAAAAGTGATCGGATAAGTCAAAGTCCCTCAATTCCATATACGTCTCGCCCAAACCAAAATAAATAGGAAAGGACATCGATCCATAATACCCAATGAATCACTCACGAAAAGAGCTTGGCGAAAGTAGCGGGCTCGCTGATCGTAAGCTCCTTTCCGGGCATATATATCCGCTATATTGATATAAATATCCGGAATTTTATGCTCCATCTCACTCTGCCGGATCTCTTGATACGCCTCGGAATAGCAAAGGAGGGCCGAATCCGTTTTATCCAAAAATGAATAATAATTGCCAACCGTATTTTTCAACGTCCCTAAGAGTCCATGTATCTTGGGAGACATCGGTACACGGTCGCAATAATCTATAATTGACCGATGTAAAACAAACCCGGAATCATATACACTATTTGCAAAATAAATCTGGCTTTTAACCGCAAGTAATTTATAATATTTATCGCTATCTTTAGTTAGACTTAAAGCTTCATCCAATGCGGAATGAGCATATCGAGGATTCCGGTAAATCGAATCCATAGCCATATGTTCCAAAGAGTCAATCCGCAGGTTATCAGAAAAAGCAAATGTTTTTTCCGGTAGCTTTCCACAAGAAAACAGAAACACAAAATGAAATAGCAATAATAAAATGGACATAAAAGTCATACACACCCTATATTTAGTCATCATCTTGGCGGTTTTAAAGTTCATATGCAAAAATATTTAAAAATTTAATCTACGCAATATTTCTCCTAATAAATATCGAAAATCGATTACATTTGTAAATCTAAAATAGAGTACACATGAAAAACTTGATGATTCCTGCGCTGGCGTTATTTTTATCGGCGGCGGCGCAAGCAGACGACAGTCCGTTAGGATGCGTTACTGTGCGATCTCCCCGGACGGGCAGACGATCGCATTTTCTTACCAAGGGGATATCTACACGGTCCCTTCTTCCGGAGGAAAAGCCCGGCAGTTGACAACACATCCGGCGCATGATACCCGTCCGGCCCGGTCGAA
>ERZ791618.855-NODE-855-length-12515-cov-4.091252_pt1 | contig 12515 bp, 10 predicted proteins | sample MGYA00510059_ERZ791618 | MGnify/ENA primary metagenome ERZ791618 (study PRJEB30046, sample SAMN00715159) | human gut metagenome | study: EMG produced TPA metagenomics assembly of the A metagenome-wide association study of gut microbiota in type 2...
AGTCCCGGAACACCGGGACTTCATCTATGACCGGCTCAAGCCCTTCTGCGAAAAGGAGCTGGGCATCAAGTTTACCATTCTTCATGCAGACAAGACCTACGATAATGTGTTCCATCATGTCATCACCCGCGGATCTCATAAGGGCGAGGTTCGCGGTTTTGCGTGGGCTGGGATGTGCGCGGTCAATCGGGACTGCAAAATCCCGCCCGTCCGCAAGTACAATGCCGCGCTGTCTCCTAACACGGTGAGCTATGTCGGCATTGCATCCGATGAACCAAAGCGCATTGCCCGTCTGGATGGGATTCACAAGGTCAGTCTTCTCGATAAGTACGGAGTGACGGAAGCAGAAGCCCGAACACTCTGCGAGAAAAGCGGTCTTTTGTCACCAATCTACGCACACTGCCGGAGAAACGGATGCTGGTTCTGTCCCAATGCAAGCGATGAAGAGCTGCTGCACATGATTACAAAACACCCGGAACTGTTTGACAGGCTGATTGAATGGGAGAAGGAGGATAACATCTTTCATCGTCGGCTAACTCGCAGAGAAACCCCGTCTGAGATCAAAGCTCGTTTGATGAGCAAACCTCAGCCGGGGCTTTCTTCTAACAAAAATCAAGGATAAGGAGGTCGTAAATGGCTGAAAACAGAAATGCCCAGCAAGTCCGAGAAATCACGGACAAGCTGGAACAGGGTATCAAGGAATTGTTTGAATCTGAGCGTTTCAAGGAATATCTCCGCACAATGTCCAAGTTCTATAACTATTCGTTCAACAACACGCTGCTCATTGCGATGCAGAAGCCGGAGGCAACCTATGTTGCTGGTTATACCTCATGGCAGCGCAACTTTGACCGTCAGGTCATGAAGGGCGAAAAGGGCATCAAGATTCTTGCACCCGCGCCGTACAAGGCGCAGGAAGAGCGTGAGAAGATTGACCCCGCGACGCAGAAGCCGGTGATCGGCGCAGATGGGAAGGCTGTCACAGAAACAGTTGAGGTTCTGCGTCCTGCCTTCAAGGTGGTGAGTGTCTTTGATGTTTCCCAGACGGACGGCAAGGAGCTTCCGGACATCATCGTTGATGAGCTGAAAGGCACCGTCGAGAACTACGAGGCGTTCTTCGATGCGCTCAAGCAGGAGTCTCCCGTTCCTATTTCCTTTGAGGATATTCCGGGTGGCGCGAAGGGATTCTTCTCTCCGGTTGAAAGCCGCATTGCCATTCAGGAAGGCATGAGTGAAATCCAGACGGTCAAAACCGCCATTCATGAGATCGCTCACGCAAAGCTCCACGCCGTTAATCCGGATGAGAAAGCCGCCCCCGAAGACAAGAAGGATCGTCATACCAAGGAGGTTGAGGCAGAAAGCGTAGCCTACACTGTCTGTCAGCGGTACGGCATTGAAACCTCGGACTACTCCTTCGGTTATATCGCCGGTTGGTCTTCCGGCAAGGAAACCAAGGAGCTGAAAAGCTCTCTGGACACCATCCGCAAGACGGCGGCTGAAATGATCGAGGGCATTGACGCCAAGCTCAAGGTGCTGCTGGCAGAGAAAGCGCAGTCCGCAGAGAAAGATACCGAAATGCCCGCAGAGCCGATGTCGGAAGTCCCCATTTACCGTGAGACGGCAAATTACGCTTATGAAGCCGGTGAGATGGAAGCATATCGTGCCTCCCTTGCTGCAAACGAGGAATGCCGCAGAGCGATTGAAGCGGCGATCAGCTCCAACTATGGAGATAACCGGCTGGATGCGGATGCTGCCGTGAAAAGCGTCCTTGAGCAGTTCTCTCCGGAGCGCGTCCGGTATGTCCTCGCAAACACCATTCAGCAGAAAGACTTTGACGGGCGCATTCCACAGCCCCTCAAGGAGTGGGCGAAGAGCATTGAGGTCTGCCCGGAGAATGCCTCCCGCTTCCTTGTGGATAAACCCAATCCCGGACTGACGGCACTTTTCGTGGATGCGTTCCGTCAGCAGATCGAACTCCAGAAGGAAGTCACTTCTGAGAAAACAGAGGAAAGAGACCCGGAGGTCGTTGCATGGGAGAACGATGAGATTACCTCTATTGAGGTAAAAACCGTGGAGGTCAAGTCTCCCTTTGCTCCCTTGCCGGAGGAAGCGGCAAAAGCACCGAAGGCGCACCGCCTGACTGCCGAAGAGAAGGAGATCAAAGCCGCCGTCATGGACACGCTCAAGGGGCAGATCGCCTATAACAACGACGGAATGCGGGCTTCCTACCGCGCCTCCAACCACTCCTTCAATCTGCTGGCACGGAACGGCGTCAAAATTGAGGGCAACACGGTCACGCAGAACGGTGAGCCGCTGTTCAAAATCCATCGCCGTCATGCGGCGAGGAAAACACAGGGCTGCTATCGTGAGCTGATGCCGACGCTGGAATACGTCAAGCAGGAGCAGAAGCAGGAAAAGCCCTCCATCCGTGATCAGCTCAGGACTGCTGCAAAACAGCAGCCGGAGCAGAAATCTCCGGTCAAATCCAAAACGCACGACATGGAGTTGTGAGAAAGGAGACACATGAAGAAATACACAGACGTTGACATCGTTGCGGAGCTGCAGAAGCTTGTGGACAGTCATGTAGACAGCTACAAGGAAGACTTCGACATCGACAAGCGCATCATCCGCCGCGCCGCCGAAAGCCAGAATCCCGAAGACAAGACGCTGATGTGGTTCTGCCGTCCGCATGGAACGCACTGCCTCAACGAAAATCAGGTCTTCATTCAGGGAACGCGGGATCACAATACCTTCCGTTTCTATGCGGAGCAGACCTACGACGAGTGCATTGCCCGTGTCATTGTCCCGAAAGCTGTCAAGCGCGGCAAGGTGTTCGGGGATGTCTTTGAGATCAACTACCGGGAACAGGCGGCAAATGTGGCGCAGAACTCGATTGCGCCGGATCATGACCGGCTGACCTTCGCAGACGGCTTTGTGCTGGACGCCCCCTGCCGCAGCAGCTTCGATGCAGCAATGTCTCTGGTCGGTGAGCATGGCGGCGTCAAAACCTACCAAACGCTCCCGAAGGACGCGGATGCTCTGGCGGAAGTGCTGTCCAAGCAGAAAAGCCGCCGTGACAGACTGCCGGAGGCAGAAAGGACAGAGACGCTTGCCCCTCTGCCCGTTGCAGAACTCCGCAAGTACGAGGCTGTCAAAAAGGCGCATCCCGACGCGCGGTTTGCTTTGCCCAGAACGGCTATTTTGAGCTTTACGGCAAGGACGCGGAGAAAGCCGCGCCGCTTCTCGGCACAAAGCTCCTTGAGAAGAAGGTGCGCGGCAAGCCCTCCATGCCGGTGACCGGCTTCCGTGAAAGCGCATGGGTAGCCGGTTCTCACAAGCTCTGGAAGTCCGGCGCAGATGTCTTTCTCAGCAAGGACGGCGAGACCTTCAAGGAACTCAAAGCCGCAGATTACATTCCTGTCGGCGCGACGCTGAATGTGGACGGCATCAAGTGCAGAATCGACGCGGTTGATTTTGCCGCTGATGAAGTCCGGCTGACCAACATCGAGGACAAGAACCGCCCCATCCGCTTTTCGGAAAGCATCCAGTATGTCCGCTCGTATGTGGAAGATGCCGGTATTGCCGTCTATGACACCGTTCCGAAGAAGTCCGCTGCCCGTGAATCCATCCGTGACAAGCTGAAATCCGCGCAGAAAGCCCAGCCGTCCCACACACCGAAGCCGCAGAAAAACAAAGGAAAGGATATGGAACTCTGATATGAAGAACTTTACCGTGGAAGAAACCAACCTGATGTGCTGCTTCAACACGTCCAGCCGGAAGCGGCTGATCGACGATATGAAGAGCGTCACCCTGAACGACATGGACGGCGAGATCGCAGAGCTGATGTATAAGACCATCCGGAAGCTCGAAGCCATGACTGACGCAGAGTTTGAGGAACTGTATATCATGCCGGACGGCATGATGGATGACTGAAAGGAGGATGCCTATGCCCGTATTAGACGGTGATTTTGAAGCCTTCGTCACAAACCTTGGCAAGTACAACGAGGGTATGCTGGTCGGTGAGTGGGTGAAGCTGCCCACCACCGAAGAAGAGATGCAGAAGGTCTTTGAGCGCATCGGGATCGGCAAGCAGGATGAGTTCGGTCAGCCCTACGAAGAGTGGTTTATCACCGACTACGAATGCCCGATCTACGGCGTTCAGAAGATGCTTGGCGAGTACGAGAGCCTTGATAAGCTCAACTACCTTGCCGCTTTGATTGACGAGCTTTCCCTGAGCGATCAGGAAAAGCTCGTTGCCATTATGGAGGCTGGCTGCGATGAGGTCAGCGACATCGACGATCTCATCAACCTGACGTTCAATCTGGACTGCTACGACATCATGCCCGGTATCAACGACGAATATGACCTCGGCTATTACTATGCCAACGAAGCCGGTATCTATTCCGAAAAGGATCTCGGTCCTCTGGCAGACTACATCGACTATGAACGCTATGGTCACGACATCGCTTATGATGAACAGGGACGCTTCACCGATGAAGGCTATGTCCGCGTCGCAAGCGAACGCTGGGACAGACAGTTTAACGGTGAGCTGGACGATATTCCCGACGAATACCGGATCACCGGCTCAGGGGAAGACGCCGAGCGTGACAGCACCATCGCCGTTCTCGTCGTTGAGCCGGGAAAGGAGCCTTATGTGAAGGAGATTGACTCCGGGCTGGAGTCCTTGCAGCATGAGGTCGGCGGCTGCATCGAGGCAATTTATCCCTACGAAGACCCGGTTGCCTTAGTCTGCAACGAGGAAGGCAAGCTGGAAGGTCTGCCACTGAACCGCGCTCTGCGTGATGAGGACGGTGACATCTACGATGTTGTTGCCGGAACATTCATGGTGGTCGGCTTGACGGATGACAGCTTCGGCTCTCTGACCGTAGAGCAGATGCAGAAGTTCGCTGACCACTTCAAAGTGCCGGAGCAGTTTGTCAAGCTGGGCGATAAGATTGTGGCGATCCCCATGATCTCGAAGGAGCAGCAGAAGCAGGAAAGCATCGAGCAGAAGGACTTCGAGATGAACGCCGACACCTCCGGGCTGACGGTTGCCGGTCACATCGGGACGTGGCACACCATTGACCAGCACGAAGTCGGCGGTCACAGCTTTTATCTGATGGAGCATGACACCTACGGCGATGAGGCGGCTTGCATCATCGTCGATGAGCGCGGCAAGCTCGTCCTTGATGATGTCTACAACGGCTTTGACGATGACACACTCCGCCTTCTCGACCTTGAGGTCAAGGAAGTGCCGGAAATGCCCGATCCCGCGCTCTCCGTTCAGGATATGAAGGACTACGGCTACGCATGGGCTGGCGTTCTTCCCGCCGGTCAGGAGGCGGCTGAAAAGGCGATGGAGAAGGGCTGCGAGGTTTACCGTCTTTATTCCGATAACACCGAGGGCTTGTGCGTAGATGCCAAAGAGATTGCCGATCATGTGGCAAAGGGCGGAATGCTCGGTATCAGCAAGGAAAGCTGGATGGCAGCTCTTGAGAAGGAAAACTACCTCAAGGCAGCGGAGATGTCGATGGAGGATGACTACGGCATGATTGATGGGATCATCAACAACGGCCCGAAGGAAGACAAGACCGCAGCGGTCAAAGCCCCCGAAACCGGCGAAAAGTCCTCCATCATGGAAAGGCTCAAGTCCGCAAAGGCTGAAAAGCAGAAGGAATGCTGCCCTCCCCAAAAGCACAAAGGAGAGATTGAGCTGTGAGCAGAAGTCAGAAATGGCGGCAGGAGTGGTCGTTCTTCATCGGGGACAGCGGACGCCGGAAGTATAACCGCTTCTGTGTCCGCTGCGTCCATAGCTGCAAGCAGAGCTTCCGTGCGGATCTCATCGCCTGTCCGCACTTCTCCCGGAAGGAGGCGCAGAGTGGACAATTAGGGGTCGAAAAAGCCTGTGATTGCAAGCCTCAGAGCGGCGCAAATTGACCATCCTAAGTGATTGTATTCCCTGCGCAGTTTCTTCTTTAGCGCGGAAATAAGTGTCGATTTCGGCACTTGTTTGAATGCCGGGAAAACGAACCAAAAGCCTCTGTCGATGCCCGTTTTGGGTGTCGGCAGAGGCTCTTTTTTTATGATATATTCAAAATAGCGGTCAGCAGCTCTTGAACCTGTTGCCGGTATTCCGGCTTTATATCCGAAATACGTCTGGCAAGCGCAAGGGCTTCCGCTTCTGGCGCATCAGTCCCAAAGATAATTCGGTCCGCACTGACGCCGAGTAAACGGCAAAGACGCTGCAAGGCTTCAAGAGAGATACCGGAAGCACCACGCTCAATAGCACTCAGGTGATTCGGCGTCATGCCAAGCATTTCTGAGAGCGTGTCCTGCGTATAGCCCGCCTGTTCTCTTGCCACTTGAATATTGCCGCCGATTTCAATATTGATGTCCTTCTTCTCTCGCATAGCCTCACCACCTTTGCATTTAGTGTACCTAACGGCGGTGTCATTATCCACGGTACGCCGTCGTTAATTTTACTAACGACAATGCGTTGACTGTCCGTGATGAGGGTGATAGAATGGAGTTACCTACCAAAAGAGTGAAAGAAGGGGTGTCATGTCGCGCATTATTGAGTTTAGAAAGTCTGCTCAAAAAGCTGAAAAGCAATCCGTTCAAGGCAAGACTTGTGCGTTTACCGGTCATAGACCGCAGAGTCTTCCGTTCGGCTTTGATGAATCCGATAAGCGTTGTACTTCTATGAAATCTGTTATGCGGGATCAGATTGTAGCACTCATCGAGAACGAGGGCGTCACGCATTTTATTACCGGCATGGCTCTTGGCGTCGATATGTACGCTGCGGAAATTGTACTCGATTTGAAATCAAAATACCCTCACATTACTCTGGAAAGTGCAATCCCTTGTGAGACACAAGCGATCAAATGGTCTGTGGCTTCACGGGAACGGTATTATAATATCGCGGCAAAGTGTGACAAGGAGACCATGCTGCAACGGGAGTACACGTCGGACTGCATGGACAAGAGAAATCGGTACATGGTCGATCACGCCGATTATATTCTCGCAGTATGGAATGGATGCCCCAGCGGTACCGGGAACACCGTGAGATATGCCCACAAAAAGGGCAAGTCCATCATCGTCATCAATCCGGCTTCCCTTGAAGTCACGCAGGAATAAGGCAAAAATCCCCCTTCTAAATCAAGCGTCGTGAAAACCGTGAAGTATTTCCCGATAGTGAATACACATTGCACTGCTCAGTGATTATTGGAAACGAGTACGGCGTATGCTGCCCAGTGAACATCTCCACGGAACACATCGAATTTTCGCGGCTTCGTAAAACGGAAAGTGTCACCTTATGGACAGTCCATTGCCGAGGGAAAAATAAATCGCTGGAAACGGGAACGCCCCCGGCATTGTGCTTCTGGCACAGTGTCGGGGGCGTTTTTTCGTGTCTTAGTTATGAGCCAGTTCATTTAGGAGCTGCTTTCGATAGTCCACATCCAAGACGCAGCGATGGAAGTCCATCAAACGGTGTTCGTCGAACAGCTTTTCACAGAGCTTGGTCAGCGGATGATTCATTAGCTTTGCAGAAATGCCAGTCTCGTTGAAAAACCTTGCCCATGTGAAGACCTCTTCTAAATCCTCCTGCCCAAGCGTGGCAGGAATGATAGCGTTGCAGAGACGGACAATGGGGCTGTCCGCAAATCGCTCTGCGACTTCCTCCGGTGTGCATTCATAGCGGTCACAGTCAAAGGAAAGCGCATCCTCAATTTTAAGATAATTTTCGATTTCATCCCGCGTCAAGGTTATGGTGTAGTCTCCCATACCAGACGGCACATCAATATTCTCCATGACATCAAGTTCGTAACGAGATCCGCCGATGATTGCCTCAAAGGAGAAAGACTGACCGATTACTGCTGGGTTTTTGTCTATCTTGTCCTCGTTCAGAAATGACAGCGGATTGTACTCTGTCAGTTCCCAGTCGATTTTTCCTCTCTCTGTTTGTTCGGCAATCTGCTGGATCAAATGTCGTTCTTCTTCGTGCAGATTTTCATTGTACATCATGATACACCTCCGTTTTCTGATTGTCGTTTTTTGGGGGGCTGCTCTATGTTTCCGAAGAGACTGCCGTTTGTATCATCATTCCTTGGCTGAGGGCAGACCTTCGTAAAACTTCCTCAGTTCGTCCAGACTGCTTGTACGATTTTTGATGGGCAGGGAGTCCCATGTGATGTCATGATAGCGTTCAGGCGGCTCGTCCCGCAGTCTTCGGTCGATGATGCAGACAATGCCGGTGTCTGTGAAATTACGGATCAATCGCCCGATGCCCTGCTTGAGCTTGATAATCATTTCGGGAACGCGAACATCCATCAGAGCGTCCTTAGCAACGGAACACTTATACTCGATAATTGGATCGGGGACAGGGAACGGAAGCCGGAAAATGATGACATTGGAAAGGCTTTTTCCTTCAATGCTGATACCTTCCCAGTATGCACCCGTCCCCAGAAGCACAGAGTTCGTATCTTCCTTAAACTCGTTCAGCACCTTGTCCTGCGACGATCCCGGCTGCTGCATCAGGATTTTGTACGGAAGATTTTTCTTACCGAGAATGGAGTAGACCTCTTCCATGTCGGTCTTTGCCGTAAACAGCACGAGTGCCTTTCCATTGGAAATGCTCAGGATCTCAAGCAGTCGCTCCACACCCTTTTCAATGAAGGCTTCGTGTTCTCTGGTCGGGTGTGGGAGATCGTCGCAATAGTAGATCATGGCGTGTTCATCGTATGGATATGGGGAAGGCTTTGGTTCGGACAAGCAGCCGCGATCACCAGCGGGAAAGCCGGTATTGCAGATAAAATAAGAATACTGCTCTTCCAGAGACCCGCTCGTGGCGTTCGTCAGCGTGGCAGAGGTCAAGATGGTTCTTTCATCACCATTGAAGTATAGGCGGCTCACAATTTCTTTTGTGTTTTTAGGGCAATAGACGAGTTCCGTGTTGCTGCCGTGCTGCTCAATCCAGATCAGCATATCATCTATCTGGTCAAGAAGCTCCGAAAGGGACTCGCTGACGGCATCCAGATCATCAGAAGCAGCAAAGGAACGGTTGTTTCTGAAATCCATGCTGGAATAAATCTGAATGCTGGACGAAAGGTTGTGTATGGCGGCGTTCATTTCCGTAAGCAGCTCAACCGCACTGCCGCTTTGGTCAAAGAAAAAGCGGTCAGCGTAGCGCATATCCTGATCTGCATCGTCGATCTGCTTTTGAACTTGTGCTTTCAGGCAGTTATAGAAGGCGATGATTGCGCTCTCTGCCTCTCGCTTTTCACCGGACACACTGCTTTGGTCAGAGGGTCGCAGTTCATAGAATGCGCTTTTAATCATTCCAAAGAGCATACCTTGCCCGAAACGCTCCGTTGTGGCACTCCGCACCTTATCATCCAAGTTGTGCGCTTCATCCACGACAAGCAGATCAGCGGCGGCGTTAATCAGTCCGTCCTGCCCGCGTCGTAGTTTCATGAGATGCTGGGTAAGAAAGTCCTGATTGCATAGAACAACACCGTCCGTGTATTTTAACGATGCACGGACCTTGTAATACTTGCATTTCTTTTCGCAGGAGCCGCAATTCTTCATGCTGAACCGCTGCACGTTTACCTTGTCCCAGACGCCTTGCGGCAAAACCTCCGGGAAATCCTTGCGTTCCTCATACCCCTGCTGGATTCCTTCTTTGAGCGCGTCCGGTGGGTCTGCTTTCGGGTCACACATATACTCGTCTGCGCGTTTGTTGCAGAGATAATGGGTCTGTCCTTTTGCGAGGATGACATCTCTGTTCAGCCCAAGAAGGGGCATTACCGCGTGGACATCGCGCCAGAGCTGTTCTTGAAGCGCAATGGTCGAGGTTGCGATGATGACCGGCTTGTTCATGCGTTTGCTGTACAGCAGCACCGGCACAAGATAGCCAAAGGACTTGCCAATGCCCACGCCAGCTTCAATCGCAAAATGCTGATCGTTTATGAGGGCGTCCACAATCTCAAAAGACATATCCTGCTGCCCTTCACGCATTTCCAATCCATGCTGCGGGGCTTCATCCCAAAAGAAGGTGCTGACTTGCTCACTCATGGAGTACAGCTCTGCTTTTCTGCGCTTTTTCCGTTCCTCCGATGTATTGAATCCAAAATAGAATCTGTTGTCCATCCACATTCCTCCCGGAATAGAAACCAAGGCTATCCGCGTTTCAATTCAATGCTGACGTTTCCGTTCTCGTCGATGGTCAGCGTCATGTGCCTGATGTGCTTCTCATAGAACTGCCGCCGCTCTGCGGGAGACATTTCGATCCTCGTGTTTCGCAGAGCTGCATCAAACATATCGTTGACGTTCAGGTGAACGGAGTTGTCAATCCAGCGGTACATCTCCTTGAACAGTGCGTTTTTCTTGATGTCCTCGCTGTTGCCGGAGTAGAAGTCATCCAGATAGCAGTAGAATATCCCAGATTCTGCAAGTGCTGCCTTCATATCCGGTCCGCATTTTTCCCGCTCAATCATGACAAGGAATCTGGCGTCTGGTAAGGAAGAGATCAGCCCCCAGTAGTCGGAATCGCTTGAGACGATGACGAAGGAATCCACTTGCTTCTGGTAGTGTTCCTGACAGGCTCTTGCGGTGAGCTTGATGTCTACCAGTGATTTGTTCTGCTTGATCCGCTCAATCATGATATGTTCAACGGGGATGCGGGTGTAGTTTTCGAGAATGCGCCATGCCGTAGCAGTATGTACGTCATCAAAGAGAATGATCGCCGTAATTTTCTGCATGACTTCATAATCAAGGTTTTTGAGCGTGGCGCACAGCTTGTACGGGTCAGAGTTTTCGCAGTCCACTACCAATACGGTTTTCTCGCTGTCATCTATGAAGTCGTAGATATTGTTTTTTACAAAAGCCCCTGCATCGGAGACTTTACTGTATTCCGTGAAGGCGTCGCAATGCCATTGATAAAGCAGGGTAGCAAACTTCTTATCATTATAGAGGACATTACCCTCGTCCATCGGTACCCAGTTGATATACATTTGATAGGGGTAGTAGGAGAGACTTGCGTAATAGATGTCCGCAGCATCTTTCGTTCCGTCCTCTGTCAAACCGTTTGGCATGATGAACAGCTCTTTTATGTACGCCCAGTTAATCCAGATTGGAAAGAGGCTTTTGCAGTTGTTAATGCGGTCTGAAATCAGCCGGTTGATCTCGATAATGTGGTGGCAGAGCTTTGTACTCGACTTTTTGATAAAGTTGATTCCGTCATTTGAAAGCTGCTGCATACTGGAAGCCGGGATGATCTCTGGCATTGAAAGGAGCCCTCGATACTCCATTCGCATGATGTCATTTATCTTCCGGTAATTGCGCTCAATGGCGGTGCGGATGATACATAGATTACGAATGATACGGGCATTTTTATCCTGTTCAAGCCGGTTGTATATCTCTATCTTCGGCGGCTCGTGTTCATTTTGGAAAATACGAAGCGGGACGCCGATCAGGTAAGCGGCCTTTGACACAAGCTCATAGGTGCTGTCTTTGTAGGCAATCTGTTCTCCGGCATATTCGATTCCATTCAACATGACTGAATTGCCCATGATCTACTCCTTTCTCGTAGGGGAGTTAAGCGGTCATTACATTGTCCGTCCACATCTCACACTGGCTCATGACAGTCTGGACAGCATCATCCATACCCTCTGGCGGATATTTGTGTTTTTTCAGCAACCTTTTGACCAGGCGGCGCATTCCAGCTCTTGCGCTCTCTTTCTTTTGCCAGTCTATTGTCTGGTTTTTGCGAAGCAAATCTGTCAGTTCTTTCGTGATAGCAATAAGCTCGTCATGCTCGTAAAAGTCCTTGATTGCTTGCGGCTTTGTGAGGGCATCATAGAAAGCAAGCTCGTCCGCTGTCAATCCGAGTTTTTCACCCTCGGCGGCAGCAGCGGCAATGTCTTTCGCCAGCTTGAGTAATTCTTGAATGACTTCCTCGTTGGTCAGCATTCCGTTCAAATAGCGGTTCATTGCGCTCTGAATGATTTCGGAGAATCGCTCCGACTTGACAATGTTTGTTCGGCGGTAAACGGAGACTTGCTCTGCAATCAGCTTTTTCAGAAGCTCGACAGCAAGGTTTTTCTCCTTCATATTTGCTACTTCTTCAAGGATTTGGGATCGAACAGTGAAAACGAGGTCTGAACATCAGAGAAAAGATTGATAACGCCTTCGCTCTTGATGCTATGCTTCAAAAGCTCGTTGATACGCTCATTTACTTCTGGCAGCGTAAACTTCTTTCCACTGCCGCCTGAAACCAAGCGTACGGTCATTGTTCTGACGGACTCGAAGAAAGCCGCTTCCATGCGGGTTGGATCATCTACTAAACTGCTGCATAGGGAAAGTGCCTGTTTGAGCAGCAGTGCTTCCTTGATAAATACATTCTGCGTCTTCTCATTGTCGGGCAGCTCGTATTCTGCAACACTCTTGCCGAGTATGAAGTTCACACCACCGCTGATGAGCTTTGCGCGGTCGAGGTCATTTCCAGTCATGAATTTCGT
>ERZ791618.857-NODE-857-length-12497-cov-1.781225_pt1 | contig 12497 bp, 9 predicted proteins | sample MGYA00510059_ERZ791618 | MGnify/ENA primary metagenome ERZ791618 (study PRJEB30046, sample SAMN00715159) | human gut metagenome | study: EMG produced TPA metagenomics assembly of the A metagenome-wide association study of gut microbiota in type 2...
TCATATAACAAATTAATCTATATAATGTCTAATTAATAAACAAAAATTGACATGAAAAACAAAAATATACTGCTTGTATGTCTAACTGCACTGATTTTGGCTGCTTGTGGTACTCAAACAACTACAAAAAAGATACTTCCCTGAAAGATGTACTGGGTGATAAATTTCTAATCGGAGTTGCGCTGAACACAAGGCAATCGTCAGGTGTAGATACAGCTTCTGTAAAAATAGTGAAGCAGCACTTTAATGCTGTTGTTGCAGAAAATGCATGAAGCACGCAATTATTCATCCTGAAGAAGACCGTTATGATTTTGGCCAGGCAGATGAATTTGTGAAATTCGGTGAAGATAAAATGGAATGTATATTACCGGACACTGCCTTATTGGGCATTCACAACTTGCACAGTGGTTCTGCGTAGACAAGGATGGTAAGAATGTTTCACCCGAAATTTTGAAACAACGGATGAAAGATCATATTAATGAAGTGTACTCGTAGACCAGCTGATCCATTGGTCTGTTAAAGTCGTTCTTTCGCGGGAAGGTATTGAACTGGAAGAATATTTGGTGTAGAATCCTCAGATACAATATATAATACGTGGCTGGGGCGTTGTTTCATTGTATTCTTAATGGGGGGAGGCTTCGATGGAGAGTTTAGAGAGATGATTAATGTAAATGTAACACAAAGGAGTCCGTAATACAAAGCTGATAACACTCAAAACGTAAGATTGCCCCCCTAAAGTAATGAAGAACCTTATGGGATAAACTAAACTTTTAGACAGTAGAATATAAATTTATAGAAATTGCATAAGAACTGTATACTTTTCTGAAATATGTAACATAAGCGAAAGAATCTGCAACAAATTTTGAAAAGAAATTAGCGAAAGATGTTTTCCTTTGTAATATTGTTAAACCAGCTTCGCAATATAGCAATGAAAAGGATTATCACATTATTTGGCGCTTTTGCATTACTAACGAATCTTAATTCGTTCTCTTATGCACAAGCTTTTGAAGATTTCAAACCTTCAAGTGTAAACCAATTAGGGAAAGCGTACCCTCAGGTTAATTCCGAAGGGAGGGTACGTGCCCAACTTTATGCACCGGAAGCCAAAAAAGTACAGCTTGATATTGGTGGTGTAAAATATGACATGATAAAAAATGAGCAAGGATTTTGGACGGGAGAATCAGAACGTCAGCAAGAGGGTTTTCATTATTATCAGTTGAATGTGGATGGGGCATCTGTTCCAGATCCGGGTACGAAATATTTTTATGGTGCGGGACGTTGGGGGAGTGGAATTGAAATTCCGGCACATGATGAGGATTTTTATGCTTTGAAAAATGTACCTCATGGTTTGGTGAGCGAATTGAACTACTATTCTAAAATTACACAGTCGTGGAGACGTTGTTTCGTGTATACACCAGCTGGATATGAAGTCAATACGGAGAGGCGTTATCCGGTGCTTTATCTTCAGCATGGCAGTTTTGAGGATGAAACGGGTTGGGGCAGTCAGGGTAAAGCGAATTTGATATTGGATAATCTGATTGCTGCGAAGAAAGCAGTCCCGATGCTGATTGTCATGGATAATGGTTATGCAACCAGGCCGAGCGAACAAACTCCTTTCCAGACAACGGTATTTGAGGAAGTGCTGATGCAAGAGGTCATACCAATGATTGATGAGAAGTTCCGTACATTGCCTAATCGTGAGAGCCGGGCTATTGCTGGTTTATCAATGGGGGCAAATCAGACAATGCGTATTGCCATGAATCATCCGGAGGCTTTTGCCTATTATGGTGGTTTTAGCGGTACATCCAACTATCCGAGTACGGAACCTTTGGATGCTGATACTTTTTTAGGTGGAAAATTTAAAGATGGGAAAGCGGTAAACAGGCAATTCAAGTCTTTCTTTCTGGGTTTGGGGACTTCCGAGCCGGCTCCTTTTCCCGGTGTTGTAAAAGCTTTCAGGCAAATGTTGGATAAACAGGGGATTAAATATACCTATTATGAATCTCCTGAAACTGCACATGAGTGGCTGACTTGGCGCAGGGCGTTGCATCAGTACGCACAATTGCTATTTCAATAAGAATTAATATAAAGACGATAATTACATGTAGTTTAATACAAATATGAGAAAACAAAAAACTCTTTTACTTTTATGTAACTTGTTTTGTTGCATACTATTACCGCTGTCGGCGCAAAAGCCTGCAACTAATCCTGTGATTTATGCTGATGCACCAGATATGTCAATGCTGCGTGTGGGGGATACTTATTACATGAGCAGCACTACGATGCATATGTCTCCGGGAGTTCCTATTATGAAATCAAATGACTTGGTGAATTGGAAATTGGTGAATTATGCTTACGATACGCTTGCCAATATACCTACCATGAACTTGGATGACGGGAAAAATACTTATGGGCGTGGGTCGTGGGCGAGTTGTCTTCGCTATCACGAGGGAGTGTACTATCTCTCCACTTTCGCTCAGACTACGGGCAAGACATATTTTTATACCACTAAAAATCTTGAAAAAGGTCCCTGGAAGTGCACGGAATTCTCTCCCGCTTATCATGATCATTCTTTTTTCTTTGATGAGGACGGGCATATCTACATGATATATGGTAATGGGAAACTCTTTTTGGCGGAGCTGAAACCGGATCTTTCAGGTGTAAAGCCGGATACGGAGAGGGTGCTGATAGAGAATGCCAGTGCGCCGGCCGGAGATAATATCATGCTGGGTGCTGAAGGTTCACAACTTTTCAAGGTAAAAGGGAAGTATTATCTTTTTAATATCACTTGCCACGTGGCGGAGTGCGTACTGTGATTGTGCATCGTGCTGATAAGATAACTGGACCTTATGAAGGACGTGTTGTTTTTCAGGATCGTGGAATTGCACAAGGTGGGCTGGTGGATACACCGGATGGACGCTGGTTTGCTTATCTGTTTGAGGATTGCGGTGCGGTAGGTCGTATTCCTTATCTTGTTCCGGTTGAGTGGAAAGATGGATGGCCTGTTTTGGGTGTGGATGGACGTGCTCCTGCTAAGTTGGAACTGCCCGAAGCCGCGGACTCATTCTAGGTATTGTTGCTTCTGATGACTTCAATCGGAAGAAAGGAGAACGTACCTTGCCGTTGGTATGGCAATGGAATCACAATCCGGACAATTCTCTTTGGTCGCTTTCTGCCCGCAAAGGGTATTTGCGGTTGACAACAGGGCGGGTGGAAACATCTTTTACACAAGCTAAGAATATGCTGACACAACGTACTATTGGTCCTGTTTGTACAGGTTCAGTCAGTATGGATGTTTCAGGGATGAAAGAGGGAGACTTTGCGGGACTGTCTCTTTTCCAGCGTAAATATGGTCAGGTGGGTGTTAAGGTTATTGATGGAAAGAAATATATTGTAATGGTGAATGGTGAGAATGAGAAACCTATGGAGATAGAAAAAGTGCCATTGGAGCAGTCGGTGATTTACTTTAAGGCAGAATGCGACTTCAGGAACAGAGCTGATAAAGGCTATTTCTATTACAGTTTGGATGGTATTCGTTGGAAGGCTATCGGCAACGTCTTGAAGATGCAATATACCATGCCGCACTTCATGGGCTATCGGTTTGCTTTGTTCAATTACGCTACCAAGGAGACGGAAGGATACGTTGATTTTGATTATTTTAAGATAGAAGATAAGATTTCCGATTGTCGTTGGGCAGATGTCTGTTATGCGGATGACGAACTGGAAGGTCACAAGTTGGATATTTACTTGCCTGATACGGGTAAGTCATCTCATAAGGTGGTGGTACTTATTTATGGCAGTGCTTGGTTTGCTAATAATATGAAACAGAATGCCTTTCAGGCTTGTGACAGGTCGTTGCTTGATAAAGGCTTTGCAGTGGTTTCCATTAATCACCGTTCAAGCAGGGATGCTAAGTTCCCTGCACAGATTAATGATGTGAAGGCTGCTATTCGTTTCATTCGTGCTAATGCTGCCAAGTATAAGTTGGATACATCCTTTATTGGAATTACCGGCTTTTCATCGGGGGGACATTTAGCGTCTTTGGCGGGGACAACCAATGGTGTGAAATCTTATACTATAGGGGATAAAACGGTGGATTTGGAAGGTAATGTAGGGGAGTATTTTCTTTTAGCAGCCGGGTGGATGCGGTCGTTGATTGGTTCGGACCGATAGATATGACACGGATGGAGAACTGTAATACCACTAAAGGGGCTAATTCTCCTGAGGCAGCTTTGATAGGTGGGATACCCGCTGATAATTTGGATATGTTGGCTCTTCTAAATCCCATTACTTATATAGATAAAAACGATCCTAAATTTATTGTTATTCATGGTGAAGCGGACACTGTAGTTCCCAATTGTCAAAGTATCTTTTTCTCTGAGGCTCTGAAGGCACAGGGACGTTTGGAAGAATTTGTTTCGGTTCCTGACGGACAACATGGTCCTGTCACTTTCAATGAAAATACTTTCAAGAAAATGACAGACTTCTTTGCGAAAGAGGCCGGAATGTAGAGAATTTTAAACTGGATAAGGCCGATAAAATGTGATGACATTAAATGACTGCCGCATGATAGTTGGTATTTAGCTGTCATGCGGCAGCATATTTATCGGTGCAAGAGATAATTACAACTTAACCTTTATTCTTTTGCCTGTATAAGTTACAGTTTTACTGTTACCGTCTATGGTTTTCACTATGAATTGACGTTTTTGCAGCATGCCGTTGTATTCTCCTTTTCGTGCACCGATTGTAAGAATTCTACTGGCATTATCCCAATTCATTGGGATTTCGGTATAGGCTCCATTTTCGTAATTATAATTATCTCCTTCGTCTTCATAAAGGGTGAAACTACCGTTATTGCCAGGGTATATGCATAAGGTTAGATTGTCCCATTTTTTTTCACTTGTGTATTGTACTTCCGGTCCATATGGAACGATACTGCCGGCACGTACAAAGAGGGGGATGCGATTGAGTGTCGTGGAAACGGTAAGTTTCTGTCCGCCTTCTATGGCTTCATTGGTCCAATAGTTATACCATCGGGTATCAGCTGGTAGATAGACTTCCATACTTTTAGTTTGAGTGAAGTCGGTAAGTACCGGTGCTTTTGCTGTTTCTTTGTTATTACGGTCCCAGCCTTCATTTTCCTTTAATTTTTTTTGGTGTACTTCCGGAGTGTACTGTGCGTGAAGCACTGGTGCTACCAGGAATGCTTTGCCGAACATATATGCATTGTTTATATTCCATGTTTGTTTGTCGCCAAGAAAATCCATGAAGAGTGCACGCATGAAAGTGGAGCGGTTGTGCGTTACATCCCAGGAAGTGGAATAGATGTAAGGCAGCAGAGTGTATCGTAGTTTGACAGCATCAACCAAGGCGTCATAAACAGGTTCACCTTTTTTACCATACCAATAAAATTCGCGAGGTACATCAGCGCCATGACTGCGCATCATTGGACAGAAAACACCAAATTGTAACCAGCGGACGTAAAGTTCCTGATACATTGGATTACGTGTAGCGCTATTGTCTCCCCAACTAGTATTGTATGAACCGGCAAAGAAGCCACCAAGGTCTGAGTTCCAGTGCGGCATGCCGGTCAGTGAGAAGTTTAATCCTGCTGTTATTTGCTTGCGGAACATATCCCAAGAGGATTGGACATCACCAGACCAAACATTGGAACCGTAACGTTGCTGCCCTAAGAAACCGGAGCGGGTCAGGATGATGACACGTTTATCTTGTGTTAGAGCACGTTGATGATCGTATACACCACCTACGCTGACGAGTGGATAGGCATTGCGTACACTGCGATAAGAGCCAAGACTGGTTTGGCGGTCAAAATCGCTTTCCTTGTGGTTAAAATGATCTGGCTCTGTCGAGTCCATCCACCAACCATCCATGCCGAGCTGGAATATTCCTTTATTGAGATGTTCCCAATAAATATCACGGGCTTTGGGGCTGTAAGCATCATATACACGTACTCCGGAGGGATATTCCATATTAGGCGGCCAACCGTCAACACCGGATTGCGGCCAGGTTTCGATGTCGAAGAGCAATCCCTCTTTATCCAAAGCTCTGTAAGGTTTGGTAGCAGGACCGAATGAGGACCATATGGAAATCATCATGCGGGCATTCAGAGCATGTACTTCGTCAATCATATCTTTGGGACGGCTGAAAGTAGGGTTCTGGAAATCCATGGCATTCCAGAGGTAGTTATGTCCCCAGTATTGCCAGTCTTGAATGATACAATCCAAAGGAATCCCCAACTCGCGATACTTTTTCACTACTCCTACTGTTTCTTCCTGACTTTTATATCGTTCTTTACTCTGCATGAAGCCATAACTCCACAAAGGCATCATTGGTACATCACCAGTCAGTGCACGTACTTCGGCTATAACTCCATCAGCAGAACCACCATACATAAAGTAATAGTCTATGCAATCGCCGATTTCGGAACGGAAGGAGGTTTCCTGTTCGTTGTCGGTATATGTAGTACCTGAGTAGTTATCCCAAAACACTCCGTAGCCTTTGGTGGACTGGAAGAAAGGAGAAACGTCTTCCACATTGCCCTGAACCAGATGCTTGGTTATGTCACGTTGCATCATCTGCCCATTTTGCAATTGTCCGAGTCCGTAAAGACCTTCTTCTTTGCTTGTTGTGAAGCCTTGATAAACGCTATAGGTGGAGCGTCCGGCATCGTTAATAGGAGTAAAAGCCTTGACATTCTCTTGTTCAATGAGTAATGTGTCACCGTTAGGTTTTGCATAAGTAATAATACCTGTTTGGGGATTAAGAGTCACTGTCAGTGTTTGGCTTGTCATGACAATACAGCCATTTCCGGGAGTAGTAATTTTAATACCGGAGTTTTTGGGGTGGGCAATAACGGAAAGACTTTCTTTTTTAACGCTTTTGCCTTGGGGTGTTTTTAAAACACGAAGGGTATTGGGACCGAACCATTGAATTTCTATATCGGTTTGTTTTCCGGAAATGGCAGTTTTAATACCCGATGAGGTTTTCTGGAATTCTTGTGCCCATATCCATGACGTGAGCAGGCATAAAGCCATAATGATAATGCTTCTTCTCATATTGATAATATGTTATATGTTTATATTATTTAAACTTGTACAGATTGGGTTGGGATAGTTCTTATTGTGTGTTATACCTTTTTTGAGGTGTGGTTACCTGGTCGGATATTAGAAACAATATTCCGGTAATTCCTACTTTTGCATTTTTCATGATACTTTGTTTTTATGTTTGAATAATATTGCAAAAGTAGGCTGAAACTATTTGGAAGATGATTACAAATGTTGCGGAAAGCAACACTCTCGTTGAAAAACAGGGTGGTTTATCGGTTTTTCCACTGATTTATGTATTGGGAAGGTCGCATGCCAAATTCTTCCTGAAAACATTTACTTAGATAACTGGAAGTGTTGAATCCAACAAGGTCGGCAACTTCGGCAACAGTGTAGCCTTCTTTCAGGAGTTGGGCTGCACGTTTTAGGCGGATGGATCGGATGAAATTAGTAGGTGTTTTTCCTACCACTGAAATAAGCCTTCGATATAACCCGGTACGGTCCATTCCCATATCACGACTCAATACTTCCACTGAATATTCGGGATTGTCAAGATTTTGTTCTATATATTGCAGTACTTTACGAAGAAAGGTTTCATCGGCAACCGACAATAAAGAATTGTCGGAGGTTGGCTTTCGGGCTGTTTTGAGCTGTTCTTTCCGCTTCTCTTGTTGTTCCAGTAATTGACGCATATTAACCAATAATTCTTCCTGTGTCCATTCATTCTCATCCGATGATAAAGGGGAGAGTATACCTTCTGAAAGCTGGTTGATTAATTTTTTCAGTTCCGTGGCATGGTTTCGGACTTCCTCGAGTTGCAGTTTGTCTTTCCCTTCATTCATATATTTCAGCATACTGTCTAAAGGGGATATTATTCGGTTGACAGGCTCTTTCAATTCTTCATTGACATTATGTAAGAAAGCAGTTTTCATCTCATCCAATTTTTCTTTTTGGTCACGCAACAGCTTCCGGCGCTTGCGTTGTATATATATAAGGATGAAGAGTAAGATACTTCCTGAGATGAGCAGAATGTAAAATATGTAAGCATATGTCGTTTTCCAGAATGGAGCTTTTACTGTAATCTTCATTTCTGCATATTTATTTGACCATATTTCATTATTATCGGCTGCTTGTACCCGAAAAGTATAGGTTCCGGGTGGAATGTTGGTATAGGTAGCATGTCCTTTACCGGCAGAAGAACGGATTTCTCTTTCAGAATGATCAATACCTGTTAGCTGGTAACGATAGTACGTTTGCGTGGGATTGATATAGTTTAAAGCGGAAAATTCTAAAGAAAAGAAATTCTGGTTATGTTTTAATGTGATTTCCTTAGTTTGAGCTATAGGGTGAGACAATATTGGATTACCATTGTAATTTTTGCCTTTCTCTATTTGTTCTCCTAATAATTTGAATCCTGTAAATAAAGGGCTTGAATATGGTTTGTCTGTTACAGTCGGAGATATTGTGAATTTGTTAAAACCATTGATACCACCCCAATAAATTGTACCGTCGGTTGCTATAAAAACAGAGCGTTCGCAGAACTCATCCGTTATTACACCGTCATATTGATTGAAATTGGCAAATGAATATGATAATGGTTCTTGAAGATTATTTGCTGTAATACGCGTTATCCCATTGGAAGTGGATATCCAAATTATATTATCTTCGCTCTGAATAATGGACCGTATGGAATTATTGACTAATCCGTCAGTTGTATAAAATGTTTTTTGTTGTTCGGTATTCGGGTTCCATAGCAATAATCCGTCTTCCAGACCAATCCATATTTGTTTTTGATTATCTGTTAGAATAGAATTACATGTATGGGAAGTAGGGAAAAAACGGTATTTTTTCTTTTTATAATTATAGATGAACCAGCCTTTTTGCCCGATACCTGCTAAGCAGTCTTTTTCATAGGGAATCAGTTGGTAAACTGTAAAACTACTTATTTCAGGCACTTCTGTAACTTTTTCAAATTGTTCAGTAGTAGGGATAAATCTACCGAACCCTTGATTATCGATACATAAATATAGTGTTCCGTCTGACAGTTCTATGGCGGAACGGATAGTGTGTCCGGGTAATATATTCTGTTTGATTATACCGTTTGGCATTATACAAACTAACCCTTGTCCGGAAGTTCCCAGCCAGATGCGTTGCTGGCTATCTTTTAGTAAAACATTGCAATGAACAGTGGATAATTCCTGTGAGTATGAGATTAAATTGCCGTCGGCAAGAGTATAATAAAACAAACCTTTCTTTGTACCTACTAATATGTTTTTTTTATCTGTTGTAAAACACGTTACGGATATGTTTACATCTTTGGCGGTTGGAAACAAACTTTTACCTATGTTTTGAAAACGGAAACGATTAGGATGATAATAGAGTATTCCCCGGTCCAAAGTGCCTAACCACATACCTCCTTGATTGTCATTATAGAGTGTGCTCACCTCTGTATTTATAGTGCGTCCATCTACTAATTTGAGGTTAGGTATATATTGTTTATTTATCAGTCTGGCATCAATGTTCCATAATCCCATATAGCAGCTGACCCATATGCTACTATCTTTATCGATGGACAGACTGTTTAGCCGATAGTCTGTCTGAAATACAATATTCCATTTTTTTCTTGTTGTATCGTAATTCAGCATTACTCCTCCTTGGCTTCCGTTACGCAATTGATAAAAAGTATTGTTACCGGGTACTACATAGGAAGTATTTTCGTATTTCCCTTTAGGAAGTTCATCCGGTAGCTTTTGCCTGTATATTTCTTGATGTGATTTAAGATTATAGCAAATCAACAAACCGGAACGGTAAAAAAGGTATAATTGGTCTTCCAGTACACCAAGATCATAGAGTTGACAGTAGTGTTACCTATTGAAGATGCATAAGGCAAAAATGTTTTTGCCTTCATATTATTTTTGTCTACAAGGATTAGTTCGTCTTTATCATTTATAATCCATATATTTTTAGCCTTATCCATGAAGAAATCTTTTATAGGAGAACTGATACCCCATGTGGCGAGTAGACTGTCCGGTTGCTCCACAAGACATTCATGTTTTATGTCCACAGCCATTAGTTGATATTGATTCTTGATCCACATATACCCATGGGAATCTATGTATTCGTGATGGAAACCTGAATATGCAGACAGTGGGCAAAAATGTTTTTGATTATAGTGTAAATAATTGAAATCAGTTCCATCGTATAAGTTTAATAAGCCTTCAGTGATTATCATCATGCGACCGTCCGGCAATTGGGTAATGTTGCGTACCCTGTTTCCCCCTAAACCTTCTGTCCCTTTGATTGGGGTAAAAACACAGTATTTCTCTGCGATGGCAGGTAATGAAAGAAGTATAAAAAATATAGTGATTATGTGTTTCATAGGATGTGTTCTCTATTAAAGGCAAATTTATGGAAACTTTCGTTATGCCTGATAATTTCTGTAGGTTTTTTGACGAAATATGGTTTTATGATGGATTTTAATGTTTTTAAAAGAAATATATATGTAAAAAAGCCAATTTGTAACATAGGCGAAAGTTTCTGCAACATAATCGGAATGTAATTTGATAAAGGATGCTTTCCTTTGCAAATATATAGTTAACTAAAAAATTAATCTAAAAGAAAATGGTAAAACATATCTTGTTTTTTTGTGTGTTTGTTTGGACCTGTGTGTTTGCATTTGGCGAAGAAAATAAGTTGTATGGTCCGGATGGAAAATTGTGTGTAATTGTGTCGGATGAAGGGGGAATGCCTTCTTACAGTGTACTATATGAAGGTGTCACTTTCCTTCAAAAATCTCCATTAGGAATAGAAACAAATTTTGGGGACTTTACCCAGCAGATGGTATTAACGCATGTCGGTCAGCTGTCGTCTGTCAATGAAGAAATCAGCTTCCTACGATTAAGAATAGTAATCCGCGGTATCAGGCAAATGTGCAGACTTACACATTTTCCAAAGGAGGAAGAAAGATATATGATATCGTTTTCCAAGTTAGTAATCATGACATAGCATTTAAATATCGGGTTTATTCACAAGATAATATATTGTGTTGTATTGTAAAGAAAGAGGCTACCGGATTTATGCTTCCTGAAGGTAGTACGACTTTTCTTTGTCCGCAGGCAGCTCCGATGGGGGGATTTGCAAGGACATCTCCTAGTTATGAAACAAGTTATACAGTAGACGATGTAACAGGGAAAAACGGTTGGGGAAATGGTTATACTTTTCCTTGCTTGTTCAAGAATGAAGATAAAGGTTGGATCTTGATTTCAGAAACCGGAGTGAGTAGTGCTTATTGCGGAAGCCGCTTGTTGGGGAAAGAAAATGGATTGTACACAATCGGTTTTCCACAAGAAGGGGAATATAATGGAAATGGAACAGTATCACCAGGTATAGCTTTGCCGGGTGAAACTCCTTGGCGTACCATCACTGTTGGTAAAACATTGGCACCAATAGTGGAAACTACTGTTATGTTTGATGTGGTAAAACCATTATATGAAGCTTCGCAGGATTTTCAGTATGGATGTGGTACATGGAGTTGGATTATTGGTGGTGATAATAGCATGAACTATGATGAACAGAAACGCTATATTGATTTTAGTGCGGATATGGGGTATAGCTCCGTATTGGTCGATGCGCTATGGGATACCCAGGTAGGACGGGACAAGATTGCTGAATTGGCTGATTATGCTGCATCTAAAGGGGTGGCACTTTATCTTTGGTATAACTCCAACGGGTATTGGAATGATGCTCCTCAATCTCCGAGAAGTATTATGAATAATATAATTATGCGTCGGAAAGAGATGAAATGGATGCAAAGTATAGGTATACGAGGTATAAAAGTTGATTTTTTTGGCAGCGACAAGCAGGTAACCATGCAGCTTTATGAAGATATTCTTGCAGATGCCAATGATTATGGACTGATGGTTATTTTTCATGGTTGTACATTACCCCGCGGTTGGGAACGGATGTATCCTAATTTTGTAGCTTGCGAAGCTGTACTTGCCAGTGAAAATCTGCATTTCTCTCAGGGCAGTTGTGATGCCGAATCATTTAATGCTTGTTTACATCCGTTTATACGAAATACGGTGGGAAGTATGGATTTCGGTGGCAGCGCTTTGAATAAATATTATAATGCGGCGAACAAACCGGGTGGCAGTCGTCGTGTAACTTCCGATGTGTTTGCGTTGGCTACGGCTGTCCTATTTCAAAGTCCTGTACAGCACTTCGCTTTAGCTCCTAATAATTTAGCTGATGCTCCTGTTTGGGCTATGGATTTTATGAAGACCATTCCTTCAATTTGGGATGAGGTGAAGTTTATTGATGGTTATCCCGGAAAATACATATTGCTTGCCCGTCGTCATGCGGATAGCTGGTACATTGCCGGAGTGAACGCACAGAAAGAACCATTGAAGTTAAAAGTAAAACTTCCTATGATTA
>ERZ791618.859-NODE-859-length-12479-cov-1.288635_pt1 | contig 12479 bp, 16 predicted proteins | sample MGYA00510059_ERZ791618 | MGnify/ENA primary metagenome ERZ791618 (study PRJEB30046, sample SAMN00715159) | human gut metagenome | study: EMG produced TPA metagenomics assembly of the A metagenome-wide association study of gut microbiota in type 2...
CCCATAGGGAAGAAAGTAAGGAGTATATGAGAAGACGGAGATTACAAGACAATGAAACTATAAAAGCTATTCGTAGAAAGTCTTGGAGGGAGTTAGACCCTCGAAAGAAAATGCTACAGCAGTGTAAGAATAGAGCTAAAAGAAGAGGGTTAGACTTTAATTTAGAATTATCCGATATAATTATCCCTGAAAAATGTCCACTTTTGAATGTGCCCTTTGAGGTAGGCACCCAGGGAGATTATGAGATGACATATTCTCTGGACAGGATTGATTCTTCTAAAGGGTATATTAAGGGAAATGTCTGGGTTCTAACTAAAAAGGCTAACTCCATGAAAAACTCTGCTTCCCGACAGGAGCTTTTAACTTTTGCTAATAATATAATAAAATATTTCGGAGATAAAGATATAGTCCGACCTACTGAGAAATCAGTAGAACTATCAGATAAAGAGCTGATAGGGTAACATAGTGATTCAAGGTACTGGTGCCTTGTGCTTTAAGTTTGCTTCTATTAAGTTATTCCATTGGTTAGAAGAGAATGATTTGTTATTTACAGTTCTCTATACTATTCCAGTCCATGATGAAATCAATCTGGAATGCCCAAGTGAATTAACTAAAGAGGTATCTGAGAACTGGTAGACTGTATGGTCAGAGCAGGAGATATCTTCTGCGAGATTATACCTCTTGGTGCGGATGTATCTATTGGAGACCATTGGATTCATTAAAAAAAATACTAATGATATGGTAGGCGCAATAGCCTTAATTCTTATTATAGCTCTTGCCTGGTACCTTTTGAATTGGTTAGATAATAACTGATGATTATAGGAATCTCAGGCCACAAACAAAGTGGCAAGAATACTGTGGCTTTAATCTGGCAACTCCTTATATTCGAGGCAAGTCCTCGGTATAAGGAGATTGTCGGAACAAAGTATGTAAATGACATAGACTATGTATTAGCTTGCATAGAAGGAAGGGAAGAGTGGAAACCCTATAGCCACTATTTCACTTGGAAACAAAGGTCATTTGCCCACAAGCTGAAGCAGGTAGTATGCACTCTTACAGGGTGCACTATGGAGCAGCTTGAGAATGAGTGGTTCAAGAACTCTGATGTCCCTATACTTGGACAAAGAGTGCTCTTGAGATCAGTACTTACAGAGAGCTTATGCAGAAGCTTGGAACTGAAGTATTTCGAAAGACAGTCCATGAAAGGATATGGATCGACCTTCTGATGAATCAATATGACAAGGCAGTCATGGATGGCAAGCCTGAAGATTGGTTAATAACAGACGTAAGATTCAAAGATGAGGCTGATTCAGTCAATGGTAGATCAGGCACATTGATAAGAGTCACAAGAATACTGATATTAAGGAGAATCATCAGTCAGAACTGGACTTAGATGATTATCCCTGGTTTCAATATGAGCTGGATAACAATGGTACCATTGAGGAACTTGTTGTTCAAGTACGGGATGTAATGCGCAAGGAAGGAATATTATGAAAAGAGTAGTAAAATATGGGGCTCCTTGGTGCGGGCCCTGTGTGATGATGGAGGATATTCTGGAATCCCTGTCCAAAGAATTCCCTGATATTGAATTCGAAAGTGTGGATATTTCTCTTCCTGAGAATGAATGTTTCTATCTGATCTCAAGATAGTAGCTATTCCCACGATAGTCCTCTATAAGGATGGAGAGATTGTATCTAAGACTACTGGGGCTTTGAGTCTTCCTGCTCTCAGAACTCTTATTGTAGATTTATTGGAAGGTAAACATGAGTAGTAATGGTAATTATCCTCCCGGAGCTCAATATGATCCTTAGCTCCCTGGAATGAAAAAACCGAAACTAAAAAGGTAACAGTTAGTGTGACCTATAGTAAGGATTTCGTGGTAGAAGTGCCAGAGGGTTGTACACCTGAGGAACTTAATGAACTTGTAAGACGATCTATTGTACTTCCCAAAGAGGTAATGGATGGTATCGATGCAAGGAATAAGGGATATACAACTGCCTACGGAGGCTGGGAGGAAGATGATTTTGCAGTAGCAGAATAATGAAAGAATTAAGACCTGAGAGCCAAAAGGCTCTTAAAGCAATAGAGGAGGTATCTCCTGAGGCGATAGCTAATAGTAGAACTATTCTCGATTTCCTCGAAGACTATCCTATCTATGACGCACAATTCGTTGAAGAGAAGGATGGTATAGAGTGGTACACAGATGTCTACAAGGTGGGCTATCAGTACATTCGGGCTCTCGTACCTTATATAAAGGCAGATGGTCCTATTTGCCAGAGATTATGCAAAGATGCAGAGTTCGATATGAACAGTTTATCTATAGTGTATCCTGTCAAAGTGATGTTGACGAGATACAAAACTCTGGAAGAAATAAATGGCAGGAGTCATGGAATATCCTAAAATACAAACCTTTTCTTAAGAGATAGTAAGAATATTATTATTCCTGACAGATATACTCTACCTGAGTTCGAGACCCTGAAGAATGTGAGGTGGGAAGCCACTGAGAAGGTAGATGGAACAAACATCAGAATAGAGCTGGTACCTGTTCTGGATTCTTTTGGGGATTTGTCTGATACATATATGTACTTTAAGGGAAGAACAGATAAGGCACAAATACCTAATCATCTACTCCTTAAATTGCAACAGCTCTTTCCCAAGGAGAAGCTTTTGAAAGAATTCCCTGTAGTTACTTCAGAGGGGGCGCATGTCACCATATTCGGCGAAGGATATGGTAGCAAAATCCAAGGTGGAGATAACTACATAAAGGGGGGATGTGTCCTTTATTCTCTTTGATGTCAAAATTGGTAAATGGTGGCTTACCAGAGAGTCCTGTGAGCAAGTAGCTAAAGCTCTTGGTGTAGATATTGTACCCCTTATTGGACATGTAACTATTCCGGAAGCTATAGACTATGTGAGGAAGGGATTTAAGTCTATCATTGCCCAAAATAAAGACTATGATGCTGAGGGGTTGGTCCTAAAAGCTCCTCATGGTCTGCTGAGGAGAAATGAGGAAAGGCTTATTACCAAGATTAAAACTGTGGATTTTCGAAAGTATGAAGCTAATAAAGCCTTACACTGAGATTTGGGAACAGGCTCCTGGCATGGAAGGTATGCTCAGACATATTGAAAGATGTGCCAGGGTCTGTTACAAATCAGAAGATAAAATAGGAGAAGGTACTGCTGAGAAAATGGTGAAGATGCTCATGGAGAGAGAACATACAGCCATGCTTGAGCATGGTACTGTATACCTTACTATCCCCAAAAATGAAACACTTGCTTGGGAGGAGTATCTTCATGACCCCCATACCAGAGTCAATAGTGACCAAGCATTTGTATATGTAACTACTAATTACAGAATTCTCTATGAAAATGACCTTCTTGAAGATTTGCAGTATCAAACTGAGCCTATGGAAGGACATGAGAAAAGAGTAACTGTACACTTCACTTGTGATAGGGGAGTTTCTCATGAGTTAGTTCGCCACAGAGTATTCTCTTTTGCTCAGGAAAGTACAAGATATTGTAACTATTCCAAGGATAAGTTTGGGAATGAGCTTACTTTTATACTTCCTCTCTGGCTTTCAGGTAATTCTACAGAGCAATTACTCTTTATGAATGCTTGTAAGTCAGCTGAGGGAACTTACTTGGACTTACTTAGAGGAGAGGCAATTACTTTTGCAAATGATGTTCCTACTCAGAAGACCTTTACCCCTTGGACTCCCCAGCAGGCAAGAGCTGTACTTCCTAACTCTCTCAAAACTGAAGTGTGTATGACTGGCTTTATGTCAGACTGGGAACACTTCTTTGAATTAAGAACTGCACAGAATGCTCATCCCCAGATGAGAGAGCTGGCTATTCCTTTAAAAGAAATGATGATATGATTAAAAACATTAAAGAAGGGGACTTCCTCTCTGAGCAATCTCATTACAGAGTCCTGAAATTGCGTAATGACGGAACTGCAGAACTGCGTCATACTGAGAGTAATACTGATGTAACTGTCAGTACATCCTATATCAGGGAACTTATGGTATCTGCTGATGAGACTCTTGAGGAGAAGAAGGTAACCAAAGAGGATAAAAGAGATGGTACACTGGGTATCAGGAGTATCTTTGAAGCTATCTCAGGCCCTGAGGTATTCACTGTATGCTTCAAGAAGCAGGATACTCCCAAAACCAAACAGGCTCTTAATAAGGAGATTAATGACCGAATTACAGCTTTTGTAGAAGCTGTTGAGAAAGCCAAAGCTTCTAAGAAGAGCATTTCTCAGGTAGCTGCCAAGCACTTTGAGGATTTGGTCAAGAATCCTATTCTTCCTGTGAATGAAGGGGAGGATAGAATCCTCAGAGGTTACAAGGTTCAATTCACCTCCAGAGATGGTAAGTATCAGTGCATGGATATGAGTATTGATTCTCTCCGTCCTGTAAATATCAACACTATTAAGTGGTTGATTTACAAGGGAGTGAAGTATGTAGTTGCTGAATAATCTACAAAAAAAAGAGAGATAGTTTACACTATCTCTCTTTCTTTCTACAGGCTTGGGTTATTACTACCCAAGTTTTTTTTAACTGTCTACACCTAATTCTCCAGAGACCTCATCAGCATCTCAGGATTCATTGTATTGTAGAATGTCTGGAATGGTGATATGGGACTCATTGCAATACTTCTGCCCAATTTGGTCTTACCTTCGAATCTTCCTGATTCTACTTCATTGAACCAATCAGGTGGCCATAGTATTGAAGTAGATAAGTTATAGGTACTTTCTATGATAGAAGTAGCTGCAATAGGAGACCTCAGAATATTAAGAGCCTCTTTAGGAGTAAGCATAGCACCTAACTCAGTCTGCATTCTTCTGAGTTGATATAGAATCATTCTCTTATGCCATGGATTTTCATCATCTTTCCATCCATGAGCTAATAGGTTAAATGCAAGTACTACCAATGCAAATTGTCCAAAGTCAGCAGCAGCTCTTTTCAGATTGGCTCTTTCCAAATCTGTAAGATTCATATTGGACAGAGCTCTACCTTCTCTCAGCTCTTTAAGAGCATTCAGCACTATTCTGCCAGCAGTTCTGTAATATCCTTCAGTTTCAGCACCCAGACCTACATCATAAGTAGATTTTTGGAATCTTGCATTCCAGTTGGGAACCATGAAATTTCTAAACTGCATACCCAGCTTACCCAGTATATACTGTTAGCCATAGCTCTGTCTCCTTCATTGGCATTACCTACCACTCTTTGAATCAATCTACCATATCTTCTGCTCAAACTGAAATAATCCTTTGTAGTGAACTCTGAACCATCAGCTTTCTTAACTCCTTCCTTCAATACCAGTTGAGCACCGGCATTAGGCTTATTAGGGTCAATAGGCTTTGTTTCAAGGGCATCCCACAGAGAAATATCATTACCTTTGGCATCTTTCAGCTTTGTATTATTAGCCATTGCTATAGCACTCTGGCTCTCAGATAGTGGTCACCAGCTCCTAAGAAGAACATAAGAGTCTTCATTCCGAATAGTCTTGCTATCGGAGACCTCTCAATCTCTTTACCCCTGAGACCTCTCAGTCCTTCCTGGGATATATCGAATTTCTCAAGAAACAGGGATAATTTATTTGATTTAAAGGCTGATGTAAGCTCTGCAAGGTGAGGCATAAGCTCCTTGAAATAGGTAGCATCTGCTTTGGCCATGTCTTTCATATTGAAGAATTCACCTGCTATAGATTCAGTTCTTGTAAATGCAAGACCTGAAGTGATAGAGGCCATACCTACCATAATATTCAGACCGAGACTCTTTATAGTAGCCAAGCTAAGAAGAGCATTGGTAGCCTTTTGGTTATCTACTCCCATAGTAGTACCGGCATCTACAGCACCTCTCTGATATACCTGGTCTCTCATCCAAGCCTCGAATCTTCTATAGGCATTCTGTCCTTCACCAGTCTTAAGTACAGGGTCGAAGAAACTCTCATCTTTCAGACCTTGAAGTCTCGACCTCAGAATCTTACCACCTGAGGTTTCATAGGCAGTTCTTCTTGAAAGAACAGACCTACCTACCTCCAGAGTATCCACCAAGTCTGACATTCTCTTATATCTTACAGCCATTGAAGCATATGCAAACATAGAGGCATAGGCATCTGTAGATAGGTCAGAGGTATTCTCCAGACTCTTCACATAGTATATAGGCAGTGAATAGATAGGATTATTCTCGAAATCTACAGGTACATCCTTATAAGCATACCCTACATCATCCACTCTTCTGAAAAGAGCATCCTTTGCAGACTGCTTAATCTCTTTGGGAGCATCTTTAAGCTTACCAGTAGTAAGTCTTTCGATGAAATCCTTTCTTACCTGAATAGCCTTATGTCTGTCATTGGCTCCCACCATCTCATCCATCTTACCTTTCAATTCCATAAAAGCATCATAGAAAGCTCTTTGCTCTTTAGTCAGCTTATTGTAAGTAGTATTGGAATAAAGTGAAGCTTTAGGAGTTTCCACACCATTAATTAGGTCTGTATTCTCCTTTCTCCATGCCTCCAGAGCCTTCTTTACATCAGCAGGGTCTTGGTATTTCTTCTCAAATTCTTCAACCTTTCTATAAGCCTCTCTGTCGAATTTGGCATAGTCTATATTCCTTATATAATACCCAGTGGGAACTCCATTCTCATCCTTTTCATACATCCATGATGTATCTCTATTGCCTTGGGATTCAAACAGAGCTTCTGCTTTAGATTGTAGGTCGGACCTCAGTGTATTGACTACTTCATCATACACCTCATATTCAGTTCTTTGGAATGCCTGGTCAAGCACCTTTCCAATAAGGTCAGGAGAGGAAGCCATAGCATTCAGCCATAAGTCAGCCCATCCTACATCAGGACCCATATTGTCTATAAGGTCTGAAAAGTAATACTTTCCTTTCCTTGCACCAGTCTTAATCTCAATGAAATCTTGACCGAACTCAGCTTTTAAGAACTCAAGGAAAGTATTGACACTCATGCATTATACTTTCTTGTAACTCCTTCAAGCCTTGCTCTGTCTCTTTTAAGAGAGCCATTACCTGAGGTGAATATACCTCCTGGAACTCTGAAGAGTTGGCATCTGTAGAGTTAATAATATCATTGATAGTAGGAACATAGGATGAAAGATATGAATCAATATTTCTCAACTGAGTCATTCTTTCTTTCAATCCCTTCGATTCAAGTGTAGCAATTCTCTTTTCAAGAGCAGAAGAGTCCTGGTCAGCTCTCTTTATGAACTCATAAATACCAGCCTTATACTGGCCTCTCTTCATCCTATTGGCCAAGTTATTGAGGAATTTCTTCTGGGCAGTAGAGAACTCCTTATTATTCTGACCGAATTGTCTAAGCCTGATAGCCTCAGTTTTATAAGCCTTCTTAAGGGAAGCCAGCTCTCTGTCAGCTATAATCTCAATTCTTGTCTTGGCTACTTTGGGAGCTTCTACAGTAGTTTCAGTAGGAGCATCCATAGTCTCCTGAGCCTCATTACTTACACCTCTTGCAGTATTAATAGCTGTATTGAGCTGCTCCATGGAGATATTTCTCTTCATAGACTCCCAATTATTCTTGGTCAGAGAGGTAAGTCTGTTCAGTGCATTGAGCTCATAGACTCCTATAGAAGAGTTAGAGTAATCCTTTCCTTCCATCAGATTCTTCAATAGGAAGGAAGCAGCTCTTCTGGCTATTTTACTTTCATCACTTCTGTATAATTGCTGATAGTTGGCAAAGCTCTCACCAAGTATTCTTTGGGCCAATCCCTTTTCAGTGATATAGTCAGTCAATCTGGTAATACCAGGGGTTCCCTCAAGAGCTAAGACTACAAAGTCCACATATCTGTCAGTAATGTCTCCTTTGCCCTGTAGGAAGAGTTTTAAGCCCTCTGCTATAGCAAGAGGGCCATCTGTACTACCTTCCATATTGAAGCGATTTATGAGGCTGGAAATAGCTATTTTAGGGATACCTGCTCCCTCTAACAAGGCTCTTAAAGAACTGAGCAGTGTAGGTGCTTCAGTAGAGGAGCCCTCTCTCTGCACAAAGGAGCCTTGGTTGAATACTACTCCAGTATCATCAGGATTAGTTTCAGATACTTCCAAAGAAACCAATCTGCCAATAGGTGCAGAATCTATAAGATTCTTCATCGTATTGAGCTTATCAGTGCTTTGAAATGATACTTTACCTGAGTCATCCCTGAGTCCCCACTCTCTTTCAAGTATAGGAACAAGCTTATTCAAATCAGCCTTTTCACGAGCTTCCTTTGAAATATTTAGTATAGAGGTTACAGTAGGTTCTCCCTTTCTGGTCTCTATGACCTTTCCGAATCTTTCTTCAAAAGCAGTGGAGTTCACTGACCTAATCAGAGATTCCACAGTATCTTCCGGAAGGAAAGATAGCAGGCTCTTGTAGAGCCCACTATCCTTTGTTATTTCCTTTATACAAGCCATATATCAATTATTAAAATGGACAATCATCTTCCAGTGCATAATCCTAAGATTCTGAGGTGCTTTGTTTAAGTCTGCAAGGTCTGGCATTGGCATATCAGGTGCTATTGCCTCTGTCTGATTCATTATATTAGCCTCAGCTACAGCTCCGGCTATATCGAACCTTCCTCCTGTGATTCAGCAGGACCTGGCATTATACCAGTGTTGAGTACATTGTCACCTTCTGTGTATTCTCCTACCTGAGACTTCATGTCAGTTATATCTGCACCATAAGAGTATTCCTTATAAGCATTTCTCACACCGAGTTTAGATACCTCTGCATAAGAAACTGTGTCCTCAGTTTCACTGATTAGACGGAATATCTTAGGAGTACTTCCCGACATTACACCTACTATCTTCTTGAAGATAATCACATCCCCTATTACATCAGATACAAGCCATTTCTGATTTCCTTCTGGGTCTCTGACAGCATCCTGAATATCTATTGTAAAAGTACCATTCTCAATACTTCCGAGAATATCCTTTGCAGATTGCTCAGGAGCATAGGGATAATATTCCTGTTGTCAGTATGGTTCAGTATGAATTGCTCTGTAAAACCATCCATATCCTCACCCTCTTCCTCTTGGATTCTCATGAGTTCATCTCTATATCCGTCAATGCTGAATTCCACCTCAATAGGTACAAGGTGCATCCATGAAGTAGGGCCGAAGCCAAGACCATTCTTATAGTAGGCATACTTGAACATATCCACTGCAAGTTGTCTTACATCAGCATTGTCACTATAGAGCATGTCTCTCCAGGCATTGGTATATCTTTCCCTGTCAAGAGCATTCAATCCACCACTATTCTCGAAGAGAAGTGTAGGTGAAAGGAAAGGTTTGCCTGAAGCATCTTTACTCTTAGCTCTATAAGCTTTGATTCTCTGAATGAAATCATTCTGAGCTAACTCAGGAATAGAAGCTCTTAAATCAACAAATCTCTTAGGGAATGAGTTGATAAAATATCTTCTTTTCTCTTCAGCTGTCATTACAGTTCCATCAGGCAGTACCTCAGTTCCAAGCGAAGGAAGTCTGGATACCTTGTAAGTAAGATAGTCTTCAAGATATTCATCTATCTCTTTTCACTCAGCTCTCCTCTTTTGCTATTTCTCGAAAGGTCATCCAGAGCATTCAGCATATAGTCTTTCAGGAATGGGAAATATTTACCATATATCTCAGGCATTACACCATAAGTATTGGAATAGAACCCTTGGATGAAAGGAAGATGTGACTCTTCAATGGCCTTCTTAGTAGCTTCTCCCTTACCTACAGTAGGCTTCACCAGAAGCTCACCAGAGATAATAGGATTTTCAGCGTGAGTATGAGCATTATAGAAGTTCTTCAGCTTCAACATGTTCTTAATCACATGAGAGAAAGACTTAGAAGGAGAACCATTGGTAGTGTCGAACTTAGAGTTGGTAATCATCTTATTAAGATAATCCCCTACTGCCAATGATTTCTTGAATGCAAAAAGAGCTGATAGCTGTGATTCCAGATACTGGGCATAGCTTGCATCTCCTTTCTTGGCTTTCATAAGCTCTGCATCCATCCCCTGACTATCTCTGCTTGTCTTGATATTCTGGAATAGAGTAGAAGACTTGAACTTATAATTAGGATACCACTTCTCACCAGCTGCAAATGCAAAGGCATTTCTTGCATTGGTATATTCACCTATCTGCTTATCTACAAAATCAGTGATGTCCTTATAAGAGGAGGTATCTTTGTTGTAGGCAGCAAGAGCTCTTTTGATAGAAGGCTGATTCAGGAACAGAGCTATTTGCACTGGACTGAAGCCAGACCTAACCATAGCCATAGCAGCATTGATAGTTACAGGTGTAATACCCATATCACCAAGAACAGGGTCCTTAGCATTGTCCACAATAGCTGCAAGATACTCACAAAGAGCCAGTGACAGTTTCATGGTTCCTACAGAGGGCTTACTTACATCATCAAGAATAGAATCATCTATACTGAACTGATATTTAGAGCCTACTTTCAGATTCATTCCCTGAGTAGCTGCATAGTGAGCATTATGGTTTGCAATATTGCAATCAGATTTTTACCTACAGTGTTTCTTACCTGAACATCTACTATGTGAGCTGGTGAAAGAGGATTGGCAAGAGTATTGTCAATCAGAGCTTCAAGCTCTTTAATAGACATCTTTGTAAGAGCATCTATCGAACCTGGAACCTTGGCATCAGGATTATTGAGAATAGTAGCTATACGAGCTGCATGTTTCAGTGAGTCGAAGTTACCAGGTCTTGTAGCAATCTGAGCATAAGATTCACTGGTCATAATAGACCAATAAGCATCAAAGAGTGCATTATCTCTTGCTCTTTTGTCCTTAACCTTAGCTGCATCCTTGATATTACCATAAGGTATTACATCGAATCCCACTTCCAGCAAGTCCATGTGATTCTGGATGTAGTCTACATCTTAGACTCTATATCATTCAGTTCTACTGGCTTATCCTCAAGAGCTCTTTCTGCGAAAGCCCTTACCTTTCTGAAAGTATCTGTAGTAACCTCATCGTAAGGACTGAACTCATCTATAAGAGCTGCAACCATTTCAGAAGATACTCTCTGCTTTTTCTGAACAGAAGGTCTTAAGAAATAAAGTTTATCTACGTCAAGGTCAGAACCTGTAAGAGTGAAGACCAGAGGGTTGGTGATAATAGCACCACCACCCTGCTGTGGAAGGAAGCCTTTGATTCTCAAAGGAAGAATGGAATATCCATTTTCTGTAGGAATTCTATAGCTATCATTCTTCTTGCCTCTTCAGGCAGTATCAGATTACCTGCTGAATCTTTTTTATTGATGTCAAGAAGACCAGTCTTTGGGTCCATCAGGGGGCCGAAGAGCTCTTTACTCCATGCTGGAACAAGACACTCTATATACTCCAATCTCTTTCCATCAGGTGAGAACTTAACCTCTAAGGTCCTCCATTGTAAGATTCCCTACCCTGTATACTCTTGATACCCAGAGAAGTAGCCTGAATATATGCACCTCCGGCCATCTTCTGCTTGGATACTCTGGTCTTTATGATAGAAATAAGTTTTGCAACTATCTTGGCAGCTCTCGAAGGAGCAAAGAATGGAAGAACCGGTTTACCATCAGAGGCCAATGATACAGCTCTGATTGCATCAGGACCGAATCTACCATCTTTCATAAGCTCTGAGGTTACTTCATCACTCAGTCTTTTATCTGAGCTGAACACCTCTCTTACACCTTCAAGACCTTCCTCCTGATTAGCCAGTTGGATATCATTGATAGCTTTACTTAGCTCCTGCTTGGAGAGAACCTCACCCTTTACAGGGAAAGTAGCATCATCAGGAATATCCTTCATCTCAATCTTTCTAAGCTGAGAGCCTACGAGAGCCTCTGAATCTACAAAGTGAGGAACTGTACTAACCTGAACTCCGAAGTCATTAGGGTCAATCTCAAAGATAACCTGACTATCCCTTCCATTGGTTTGGTTGTTCAAATTGGCAAGTATCTCCTCTTTAGTATTTCCCTTTAGCTCAAGATTACCTTGGTTACCTACCTTTACAGCTGATTCAAACTGAACTACATCTACATTATGCTCCTGCATATACTGAAGCATAGCTTCAAGCTCAGGCTTACCCTTTGCATGCTGAGGAGTAAGTACGAAGATAGAGTTCTTATTCTGGAAAGGAACTGGCATTACCTCATCACTCTGAGCATCCTGAAATCCTCTTTGAGTATATACGAAAGGCTTGATAATCTGGAATAGTACACTATAGTCATCCATAGTCCATCTCTGCTCTCTTGGAGACATCATCTTTTGATATACTCTCTCAAGCTCTGCATTCCAGTTACCTCCAGCCTGCATAAGCTTCTTATAGTAAGGAAGAGTAGTAATAGCCTGACCATCAGTTTCAGTAATCTCTGAGAGCTTTCCAAGCAACTGGTCTCTTCTTTGAGCAGTAAGTTCTCCTCTTTTGACAGCTGCATCATAGATACCCTTGATTTGTTCAATT
>ERZ791618.861-NODE-861-length-12461-cov-5.169998_pt1 | contig 12461 bp, 11 predicted proteins | sample MGYA00510059_ERZ791618 | MGnify/ENA primary metagenome ERZ791618 (study PRJEB30046, sample SAMN00715159) | human gut metagenome | study: EMG produced TPA metagenomics assembly of the A metagenome-wide association study of gut microbiota in type 2...
GGCCGCGTCGGGCTGGGACATTCTGTCGGTGTATCACAGCCGGTTCCCCCACCGGCTGCACCCGGCCCAGATGACCGTTCCCGAGCCGGGGGAGACCCCCAGGCAGGAGGAAAGCCCCCCACCGGCCCAGAAACCGGAGCCGGAAGCCCCTGCCGCGCCGGAGCTGCCGGTGCTGGACCTGGACCGCAACCGGGAGGGGCTTACCGACGATCAGCTGGCGCTGATCCGGGTGCTGGATACAGAGACGCCGCTTCTGACGGATGAGGCGGCGGAGCAGACGGGCCTGCCGGTAAGGCGGGTGCTGTCGGCGCTGACGGTGCTGGAGATCGACGGCTATGCCCAACGGTCCGGCCCCCGCAGCTATGTGCGCACAGTAAGGTTACATTCGGAAAAGGAAGGATCATAAATATGGCAAAAAAGGCTGAAAAATACCTGGTGATCGTGGAGTCCCCGGCCAAGGCCAAGACCATCGGCAAGTACCTGGGCCCGGCGTATCAGGTGAAGGCCTGTATGGGACATCTGCGGGACCTGCCCAAAAGCAAGCTGGGCGTGGACGTGGAAAACGATTTTGAGCCCAATTACCGGCCCATCAAGGGCAAGGAGGAGATCATCCGGGACCTGAAGCAGGCGGCCAAGGAAAGCGACGCCGTGTATCTGGCCACCGACCCGGACCGCGAGGGAGAGGCCATCAGCTGGCATCTGAAGCAGCTGCTGGACCTGCCGGAGGATAAAACCTTCCGGGTCACCTTCAACGAGATCACCCGCAAGGTGGTCACCGAGAGCATCCGCCAGCCCCGAGACATTGACCAGGACCTGGTGGACGCTCAGCAGGCCCGGCGTATCCTGGACCGCATCGTGGGCTATGAGCTGTCCCCGCTGCTGTGGAAAAAGATCCGCCGGGGCCTCTCCGCCGGACGGGTCCAGTCCGTGGCCATGCGCCTGGTGGCGGACCGGGAGAAGGAAATCGCCGATTTTGTGCCCCAGGAATACTGGACCCTGGACGCCCTGCTGAAAAACGACCAGGGCGCCCGGTTCAAGGCACACTACTATGGCCGCGGCGGCAAGAAATATGAGCCGGCCTCCCAGCAGGAGGTGGACGACATCCGCGCCCAGCTTCAGGACACGCCCTTCGCCGTGACCAACGTGAAGCGCACGGATAAGCGGCGCTCCCCGTCGCCTCCCTTCACCACCTCCACCATGCAGCAGGAGGCCTCCCGGAAGCTGAACATGACTCCCCGCCGGACCATGGCCATCGCCCAGCAGCTGTATGAGGGCGTGGACATCACCGGCGAGGGCACCGTGGGTCTGATCACCTATATGCGTACCGACTCCCTGCGGATCTCCGACGAGGCCCAGGCGGCGGCCCGCAGCTTCATTGAGAGCCGCTACGGCGCGGCCTATCGCCCGGAGACCCCCAAGCAGTACAAGGCCAAGGCCGGGGCCCAGGACGCCCACGAGGCCATCCGCCCCAGCAGCGTCACCCTGACCCCGGAGCAGGTGAAGGGCGACCTGACCGGCGAGCAGTATCGCCTGTACCGGCTGATCTGGAGCCGGTTTCTGGCCAGCCAGATGGCAAACGCCGTGTACGACAGCGTCAGCGTGGACATTGCCGCCGGAGAGCACACCTTCCGCGCCAGCGCCAGCAGCCTGAAATTTGCCGGCTACACCGCCGTGTATGAGGAGAGCCGGGACGATGACAAGGAGGACAGGGAGCCTGCCCTGCCGGAGCTGCAGCCCGGCGAGGTGGTGACCCTGGAGGGCTTCGAGCCCGGCCAGCACTTCACCCAGCCCCCCGCCCGCTACACCGACGCCACCCTGATCCGCACCATGGAGGAAAACGGCATCGGCCGCCCCTCTACCTACGCGCCCACCGTTTCCACCATTCTGGACCGGGAATATGTGGTGAAGGAGGGCAAGGCCCTGCGGATCACGCCTCTGGGCCAGGTGGTGACGGACCTGATGTGCCAGCGGTTCCCGGATATTGTGGACGTGAAGTTCACCGCCCGGATGGAGGACGAGCTGGACGAGGTGGAAAGCGGCAAGATCCCCTGGAAGCAGCTGCTGCGGCAGTTTTACGGCGGCTTTGAAGGCAACCTCCGCCAGGTGGAGAAGGATATGGAGGGCGTATACCTGAAGGTCCCCGACGAGGTCACCGAGGAGAAGTGCGACGTGTGCGGCCGCAATATGGTGGTCAAATCCGGCCGGTTCGGCCGGTTCCTGGCCTGCCCCGGGTACCCGGAGTGCACCTTCACCAAGCCCCTGGTGGTGGAGATGCCGGGCCGCTGCCCCAAGTGCGGCGGGCGGCTGATGAAGCGCACCGGCGTCAGCAAGAAAACCGGCAAGCAGTACACCTATTACTGCTGCGAGCGGCTCAACGCCGCCGATGAAAGCGCCCGGTGCGATTTCATGACCTGGGATGTGCCGGTGAAGGACGACTGCCCCGTGTGCGGACACACCATGTTCAAAAAGGCGGGCAAGGGCTTCCGCAAGCCCTTCTGCATCAATCCCGAGTGTTCCAACTTCCTGCCGGAGGACAAGCGCGGCTATGTGAAAAAGGCCAGGACGGAGGAGCCTGCGGAGGGCGCTGCCGAGACCCCGGCGGAGCCTGTCCAGGAGGAGAAAAAGCCCGCCAAAAAGACTGCCAAGACCACAAAAACCACCAAAACTACCAAGACTGCGAAAACTACCAAGACAACCAAGACTACGAAAACCACCCGGAAAAAGGCGGAGGAAGCATGAACCATGTTACAGTGATCGGCGCAGGGCTGGCCGGCAGCGAGTGCGCCTGGCAGCTGGCCCAGCGGGGCATTCCCGTGACCCTGCGGGAGATGAAGCCGGAAAAAATGACCCCCGCCCACCAGACCGCCGATTTTGCGGAGCTGTGCTGCTCCAATTCCCTGCGGGCGGCGGGGCTGGAGAACGCCGTGGGCCTTCTGAAGGAGGAGCTGCGGCAGCTGGGCAGCCTCATCGTCCGCTGCGCGGACGAACCCGCCGTTCCCGCCGGAGGCGCTCTGGCGGTGGACCGCCACGGCTTTTCCTGGCTGGTGACGGAGCGGGTGAAAAGTCACCCCCTGATCACCGTGGCCCCCGGCGAGGTGACGGACCTGCCGGAGGGGGAGGTGGTGGTGGCCTCCGGGCCGCTGACCTCCGACGCTCTGGCGGACAGGCTCCTCTCCATGCTGGGGGGCGAGGATTCCGCCCTGCACTTTTTCGACGCGGCGGCCCCGCTGGTGAGCTTCGACAGCGTGGACATGGACAGCGGCTTTTTCGCGTCCCGGTACGACAAGGGGACGCCGGACTATATCAACTGCCCCATGGAGAAGGAGGAGTATCTGGCCTTCTGGCGCGAGCTGACCCACGCCCAGGAGGCGGAGGTCCACGGCTTCGAGGACAGGAACGTCTTTGAGGGCTGCATGCCCGTGGAGGTCATGGCCCGGCGGGGGGAGGACACCCTGCGCTATGGGCCTCTGAAGCCCCGGGGGCTGAAGGACCCCCGCACCGGGCGGGAGCCCTATGCCGTGGTGCAACTGCGCAAGGACAACGCCGACGGCACCATCTATAACCTGGTGGGGTTCCAGACCCACCTGCGCTTCCCGGAGCAGAAGCGGGTGTTCTCCATGATCCCCGCCCTGCATGATGCGAAATTCCTGCGCTATGGTGTGATGCACCGGAACACCTATCTGGATTCCCCCCGGCTGCTGGACCGGTATTACCGGCTGAAGGCCCAGCCCCGCATCTCCTTTGCCGGGCAGATGACCGGCGTGGAGGGGTATGTGGAGTCCTGCGCCTCGGGCTTTCTGGTGGGGGTGGAGACCGCCCGGCGGCTGCTGGGCCAGGCCCCCATGGACTTCCCCCGGGAGACGGCCATCGGCGCTCTGGGGCTGTATGTCAGCAACGAGTCCGTGACCCAGTTCCAGCCCATGAACATCAATTTCGGCATCATGCCGCCTCTGGACCACCGGGTCAAGGGCAAGCGCAACAAAAACGCCGAGCTGTCCCAGCGGTCGCTGGCCATTATCGAGCAGCTGAAGCAGGAGGTTCTGAACTATGAAGATCATCATTGACGCCATGGGCGGCGACAACGCCCCGCTGGAAATCGTGAAGGGCGCCCTGCTGGGCATGGAGCACTGGGGCGTGGAGGTGCTGCTGACCGGCGACACCGAGGCCATTCTCCGGGCCCTGCGGGACTGCGGCCATGATACCATCCCCCGGGGGATGGAGATCGTCCACACCACGGAGACCGTGGAGATGTGCGACGACCCCTCCAAGGTGTTCCGGCACAAGAAGGACACCTCCATGGGCGTGGGCCTGACCCTGCTGCGGGACGGCAAGGCCGACGCCCTGGTTTCCGCCGGGTCCACCGGGGCTTTGCTGGCCGGGGCCACCCTGATCACCAAGCGCATCCGGGGCATCCGCCGGGCGGCGATGGCTCCGGTGATTCCCACCACCGGCGGCAAGGCCGTGCTCATCGACTGCGGGGCCAACGCCGAGTGCACGCCGGAGTATCTGCTGCAATTCGCGTACCTGGGCAGCTTCTATGCCGGACGGGTCCTGGGGCTGGAGCGCCCCCGGGTGGGCCTGCTGAACATCGGCACGGAGGACAGCAAGGGCACAGACCTGCAAAAGGCGGCCTTGGCCCTGCTGCGGCAGGCAGGCGCCGACGGGCACCTGAACTTCATCGGCAACATCGAGGCCAAGGAGGCCATCAAGGGCGGCTGCGACGTTATCGTCACAGACGGCTTCTCCGGAAACATCCTGCTCAAGACCATGGAGGGCGTTGGCTCCTTCGCAGGCCATGCCCTGGGCGATATTTTCAAAAAGAATCTGCTGACCAAGCTGGCCGCCGCCATGGTCATGCCGGGGCTGCGGGCCTTCAAGGCCCAGCTGGACCCCAATAAGGTGGGCGGCACCGCCTTCATCGGCATCTCCAAGCCCGTCATCAAGGCCCACGGCTCCTCCAACGCCGAGGCCATCGACAACGCCATCGGCCAGGCCAGGCAGGTGGCCGAAAGCGGCATCATTGGACAGATTCAGGAAAATGTGCATCTGATGCAGGTGCAGCCGGAATAATTCACAAAAAGGGTATTGACAGACCTGACCAATTGCCGTATTATTTTCCAAGACAAAGCCCGAAAGGAGGGATCATCTCATGACGATGGACGAGATCTTCAAGACCATGCAGGATCTGATCGCTGAGCAGTTTGCCATTGATACCGACGAGATCGGCATGGATAGTTCTTTTGTGGACGATCTGGGCGCCGACTCCGTGGACCTGGTGGAGCTGGTTATGGCCATGGAGGAGGAATTCGACGTCGGCGAGATCGACGAGGAGGACCTCACCGGTCTGAAGACCGTGGGCGACTGCGTGCGCTATCTGTATAATAAGCTGAACTGAATCAATCAGGCAGCTGAAAAAGAAGGCCCCGTTGGTTGCAACGGGGTTTCCTTTTTCCGCTGCGGAAGGGAGAAAAACATCATGCATACCCTGCAAGTACTGGAAAAAAAACTGGGCTATACCTTCCGCTGCAAGGAGCAGCTTCAGGCGGCCCTGTACCACAGCTCCTACGCCAACGAGCACCGGTGCTGCGGCGTCAGCAGCAACGAGCGGCTGGAGTTTCTGGGGGACGCCGTGCTGGGCCTGGTCACGGCGGACTATCTGTACCACAAGCACCCGGATTTGCCGGAGGGGGACCTGACCCGGATGCGGGCGGCCCTGGTGTGCGAGGAGAGCCTGTACGAGGTGGCCCAGAGCCTGGGACTGGGCAACGAGCTGCGGCTGGGCAAGGGCGAGGAGGCCGGAGGCGGTCGGTGCCGCCCCTCCATCCTGGCCGACGCCACGGAGTCCGTGTTCGCGGCGGTGTATCTGGACGGCGGCATGGAGGCCGCCCGGGCGCTGATCCACCGGGTCCTGCTGGACAAGGAGCAGGAGGAGGCCGTGGAGGAGCGCCGCCGGGACTATAAAACGGAGCTGCAGGAGCTGGTCCAGCGCCGCAGCAACCAGACCCTGCACTATGAGATGATCGGGGCCACCGGCCCGGATCACGCCAAGCTGTTCACCTGCGCGGTGCTGCTCAACGGCCAGACGGCCGGAACCGGCACCGGCAAGAGCAAGAAGGAGGCCGAGCAGGCCGCCGCCCGGGCGGCGCTGCAGGCCCTGCAATAAGGCAAAGCGCAAGCCCCGCAGTCTGCCGGTTCCGGCGGGCTGCGGGGCTGTTTCGTTGGAGGGGGGCTATCTTTTCTTCGCCCGGGCCAGCCGGAAGCCGAACACGATGCCGCTCACGCCGCCCACAATGTGGGTCAGGTGGGACACGTTGTCCGTCTTGGTAAGGCCGTCGGCGATCTCGCTGCCTAAGTACAGGGCCACCACCAGCAGCATGGTCAGAGGAATGCCGCCCTTCTTCATCTCCGTGAACGAGGACAGGACGATCATCATGAACACCACGCCGCTGGCCCCCAGCAGGGCCGAGTGGGGGAACAGCAGGAACTGTACCAGCCCCGTGGCAAAGGCGGTGATTGCGATGGTCAGCAGCAGATTCCGGCTGCCGTACTTCTCCTCCAGCCCCGGCCCTACCAGCAGCAGAAGCAGCATATTGCCCATATAGTGGCTGTAGCCCGAGTGGCCCAGAACGTGGGTGAAAAACCGCACATAGGTCAAAGGGTCCGTCAGGGGGGCCCGGTATACGCAGAACAGCCGGGCCGTGGAGGCTCCGCCGGTGGCGGAGTCCAGCACCAGCACCAGCAGGCTGAGGATGGCAAAGCTCAGCACCACCGGTGCGTTGAATCGGATGGCAAATCGTTTCACGAAAAAACCTCTTTCCAAATGTTCTGACTTCGATTATAATGGATACATGGACTTTTGTAAACAAGGAGGCGCGTTTCGTGAAAAAACCGCTGAAGATCGTGCTGCTGGTGCTGGCGGCTGTGCTGCTGGTGGTCATCAGCTATCTGGCGTATGTGCTCATTGACTATCACCGGCTGGGGGACATGGACCTGGAGGTAGACCGCCAGGTGTCCCAGCCTGCTCAGACCGGATGTGAATACCATCTGCTGTCCTACAACATTGGCTTCGGCGCGTATGAGCCGGACTATGGCTTTTTCATGGACGGCGGAACGGAATCCTGGGCCTGGTCCCAGGAGCGCCTGACGGCCAACGTAGGGAACATCGGAGCCTTCCTGGCCCAGCAGGACGCAGACTTCTATCTCATCCAGGAGGTGGACCGGAACTCCACCCGCAGCTATCATGTGGACGAGGCCGCCATGCTGCGGTCCGTGCTGCCGGAGTATGACGAGACCTGGGCCCAGAACTACGACTCCCCCTTCCTGATGTACCCCCTGCGCCACCCTCACGGGGCGTCGGTGTCGGGGCTGATGACCCTGTCCTCTCTGACGGTGGACAGCGCCCGGCGGGTGGAGCTGCCCATCGAAAACAGCCTGATGAAGCTGGTGGATCTGGACCGGTGCTACAGCGTGCACCGGATCCCGGTGGCCGGCGGCGGCGAGCTGGTGCTGTATAACCTGCACCTGTCGGCCTACACCTCCGACGGCACCATTGCCATGGAGCAGCTGAAGCTGCTGCTGGAGGATATGCAGCGGGAGTATGACGCAGGCAACTGGTGCGTGGCCGGCGGCGACTTCAACAAGGACCTGCTGGGGGATTCCGCCGTCTATTTCGGCGAGGCGGACCAGGAGTACACCTGGGCCCAGCCCATTCCGGAGGATACCTTCGACGGGTTCAACGTGTCCCTGATCGCGCCGCTGGATGAGGGGAACCCTGTGCCCAGCTGCCGCAACGCCGACGGACCCTATCACCAGGGGCAGTATGTGCTGACGGTGGACGGATTCCTGGTGTCCGACAACGTGACGGTGACCTCCAGCGACGTGGTGGACCTGGGCTTTGCCTATTCCGACCACAACCCCGTGGAAATGCGCTTCGTGCTGGAGAAATAAGATGGGCAAGTATGAAGGCTCATGGAGCGGCATGCGCCGATATCTGGAGCATGATATGCTGGCACCCTGTCTCTATGGCCGGGTGCGTTACGGCTGCACTGCCTATGTGGGGATGGACGGCTCCCGGATATTTGAAATATGCATCGACGGAAGGCCAGTAAAGCACTTTTCTCTGGAGACCGTCAACACCTGGTTCCTGGATAACGGCTATCGGCCCGGTCCCCGGCCTGTGGGCCTGGGGGAATACTGGGACGGCCTGTGGATGCTGCTGGACGAGGTGCCCCGTTCCCGCCGGACGGCGTACACCGATGATGAATTCTGCGATGCGTTAGCCGCCTACCGAACACAGGACATTGCGGCCAGCCTTCACTCAGAAGACCCCCTGGTCCGGATGCTGGCGATTCTGGATCGCCGGGTGGGCAAGCGAACCCTGTCCGCTCTGCGGGACACTGTTTCCCAACAGCCGGAGTGGCTCCAGAACTTTTACCGGCTGCGGATGGATGCCGAGGATTTCCAGCACAAATTGTAAAAAAAGTGTCGCCCTTTTTTGACAAGCCAAAAAAGCAGTGCTGCGGCGCAGTGCCGCGGCACTGCTTTTCTTCATATCACGCCTTTCGGCCCCAGCGGGCCATATAGCGGAAGGCGGCGGGCCAGACGGCTCCGGCGAACAGCACCATGATGCCGTATCGCACGGCCCCGGCCACCCCGGCGCTGCCGAACAGGGCCAGCAGAGGACCCTTCAACCCTGCCCGGATGCCCATCAGCAGCGCAAGGCCCAGCACCACCTTCAGAAGCTGCACCCACCACACGGCCCGGGTGTCGAAGTGGATATACCGCCGGTCCAGCCACCAGGCGATGCCGAAGCCCACGGTGGCCCCCAGCAGCTTCCAGCCGTTTTCCTGCCCGTGGGCCAGGTTTTCCAGGTCCACGTCCGCCGGGAAGGGATAGACATACGCAAACACCAGATACGCGATGCCCACCAGCAGCATCCCGGCGATGAGGCCCGCCATCAGGCTGGGCTTGCGGTCGGCCTGGCGGATCAGGGGATACAGGGTCAGCACCATCACCCCGGCCACCGCAAAGGACACCCCCACGTCCAGGGGCGTGTGGACCCCCAGGTACAGCCGGGAGAAGGACACCAGCAGCAGCACTGCCACGCAGGCCCACCGGACCCAGGGCCGCCGGGTGGACCGGGCAATGCCGCCGAAGGTGGCCACGGCGTTCTGGGTGTGGCCGCTGGGGAAGGAGTAGCCCGTGGCCTGGGCCCGGGCGCTTTCCACAATGGTGAAGTCGGGGTCCCGGACCCAGGGCCGGGGAATCCGGAACAGCAGCTTCAGAAACTGGTTGACCACCGTGCCGAAAAAGCCCATCAGCAGCAGATAGTACCCCTCCTGCTTGCTGACGCACCAGAAGATCAGAATGGCCGCCACCATGAAAACGGTCTCCTCGCCCAGGTGGGTTACGGCGGAGAACACCGCGTCCCAGAACGGAGTGCGCACGCTCTCCAGCGCATATAACAGGTTCATATCCGTCCCTCCTTTTGGGGATTATTGTACCGTACTTTTCCTCCCGGCGCAAGAGGGAGCTTTCCGGCATATACTGAGGCAGAGGAGGGAGAGAGCCATGAGACGGGGAAATTGCGGCGCGGTCATCGGCGTGTGCGCCCTGGGCCTGGGGCTGGGGATCCTGATCGCCGCCATCTTCCCGGTGGGCGCGCTGATGTTCCTGGTGGCGTTTCTGCTGATCGCCTGCGGGATCATATGCTTGAAGGACGGGAGGTAATGTGCATGAAGATCGTGATCTGGAAGGCGCCCCGGTGTCTGCGGGGCCTGCTGCGGCGGATGTTCGGCATCCAGGAATAACCCGGCGTGTTCCCGCATAGCCTTGGGACAGTGAAAACAAGGAGAGGACGGGAAACGCATGGAACTGGAGCTGAAATTTGCGGAGCTGGCCTGCTGCGAGCCGGTAGGCGACCTGGTCACCACTCAGGAGGAGTCCATGGAGACGGCGATCCCGGAGTATTGCCCGGACATTGCACGGATCGTGGATACCGTGGGGCAGCTGCGGCTGCGGGAGAAGCATCCGGCGGGCCAGCAGCTGACCATGGGCGGCAGCGTGGTGCTGACGGTGCTGTATACCTCGGAGGAGAGCGCGGGTTTGCGGAGCCTGTCGATGGAGGTGCCGTTTTCCTGCCAGGTGGAGGATAAGCGGCTGGCGGACTGCGACGCCGTGTGCGTCACCGGGCGGCTGCTGCTGGCGGAGGACGGGGAGTTTTTGCGGGGCCTGGCGGACGACCTGGAGGCCGGGACCCCGGCCCAGGCCCTGGCGGAGCTGTTCACCCGGCTTTTGCAGGAGGACATGCCCACCCTGCAGAAATACGAAAAGCGGCTGACAGCCCTGGAGGAGGACCTGATGCAGGACCAGGCCCAGGACCTGGACAAGAAGCTGTTCCGCATCCGCCGGGAGCTGTCGGTGTTCGCGGCGTATTATGAGCAGCTGGACGACCTGTTTGCGGTGCTGTCGGAGGAGACGGAGGAGGGCGACCCCCACGCCTCCCGGCTGTTCGACCACCTGACGGGCCGGGCCCAGCGGCTGCTGTCCGCCACGGAGCAGGAGAAGGAGTACGCCTTACAGCTGCGTGAAATGCACCAGACCCAGCTGGACATGCGGCAGAACCAGATCATGAAGATCCTGACCATCGTTACCACGGTGTTTCTGCCCCTGTCCCTGATCGCCGGGTGGTACGGCATGAACTTTGTGAACATGCCGGAGCTCACCGCCCGGCACGGGTATCTGGCCGTGTGCATCGTCAGCGCGGTGTGCATTCTGGTGGAGCTGGTGATCTTCAAGTGGAAAAAATGGCTGTGAAGCAGCCGGGCATAAAACTTCATGCACTGTGCGGCGCACCGCGAAAACAGGCAAAATCTTCTGTGCATGAAGTTTTGTGCATCATTCCCGGTTGCCCCGAAGGGGCGAGGGAATGGCACATTCTATTTTTTGCTATGCTTTTGCATAGCAAAAACGCGGGACGCACCGGAATAACCCGGCGCGTCCCGCGTTTGTCCCGCATGAAATCAGTCCTTCCTCCAGACGGAGGGGGACAGGGCCACCAGCATGGGATAGATCTCCAGCCGCCCCATCAGCATGGCCGCCGACAGCAGCAGCTTGGACAGGACGGAATACCCGGCGTAGCTTCCGGCGGGGCCCACGGCCCCCAGGCCCGGACCCACGTTGTTGAAGCAGGACACCACCGCCGACAGGTTGGTCTCCAGGGAGAAGGGCTCCCCGCTGAGGCACAGGAAGGTGATCAGGATGCACAGACAGTACAGGGCGAAGTAGATGCTGACGCCCCGCTGGACCTCGCTGCTCAGGGCCTTGCCGTCGCAGCGGACGGCGGTGACCCGCCGGGGATGGACCAGGCGGTTCACCTCCCGCCGGATGGTGCGCAGCAGGATCATGGCCCGGGACACCTTCAGACCGCCGGCGGTGGACCCGGCGCAGCCGCCAATGAACAGCAGGGCGAACAGGATGGCCCGGGACAGTCCCGGCCACAGGTCAAAGTCCGCCGTGGCATAGCCGGTGGTGGTGAGGACGGAGCTGACCTGGAACGCCGCCTGCCGCAGGCAGGTGCCCAGACCGCCGTACACCCCCCGCAGGTCCAGGGTGATAACGCCGGTGGCCACGACTGCCAGTCCCAGATAGGTCCACAGCTCGTCACTGCGCAGGGCTGCCCGCCACTGGCGCAGCAACAGCAGATAATAGAGGTTGAAGTTGATGCCGCAGAGGATCATGAAAACGGTGATGACCCCCTGGATATACGGGGAGTAGGAGGCAATGGAGTCGGCCCTGATGCCAAAGCCGCCGGTGCCCACGGTGCCGAAGGCGTGGACCAGGCTGTCAAACAGGGGCATACCCCCCAGCAGCAGCATGCCCACCAGCACCGCCGTGATAAGAAAATACAGCAGATACAGCACCCGGGCGGTGTCCCGGGTCCGGGGGGTCAGCTTGCCCTTCACCGGGCCGGGCATCTCCGCCTTGAGAATGTTCATGGAGCGGTCAGTGCTGCCGGAGAGCATGGTGATGAACACCAGCACCCCCATGCCGCCCACCCAGTGGGTGAAGCTGCGCCAGAACAGCAGCCCGTGGCTCATGGCCTCCACGTCCGTCAGGATGGAGGCCCCGGTGGTGGTGAAGCCGCTGACCGTCTCAAAAAATGCGTCGGCATAGGAGGGAATCTCCCGGCTGAACCAGAAGGGCAGGGCCCCCACCGCCGACAGCAGCACCCAGGCCAGGGCCACGATGATGTATCCCTCCCGGCTGAAGAACTTGTGGCTGCGGGGCCGGGCCAGCAGCGTCAGCAGCCCGCCCAGAACGGCGGCCACGGCCATGGAGGCCAGCACCGCCCAGGCGCAGTCCTCCCGATACAGGAGGGACACCGCCAGCGGCAGGGGCAAGCGCAAGGCGACGAGCCCGAACACGACCACCCCGAACGCCAGCGAGACCACCATCATGGG
>ERZ791618.864-NODE-864-length-12433-cov-1.655760_pt1 | contig 12433 bp, 13 predicted proteins | sample MGYA00510059_ERZ791618 | MGnify/ENA primary metagenome ERZ791618 (study PRJEB30046, sample SAMN00715159) | human gut metagenome | study: EMG produced TPA metagenomics assembly of the A metagenome-wide association study of gut microbiota in type 2...
TGCTACGCTTGCTGTTTCAAAACTACGGATTTCTGCATCCTTACCGATAAAACCTGTTACTGCGAATGAATTTTCAATCTTTTTCATATCTCTGATTTTTTAGAAGTTAATTAATCAATTTTACAGTGCAATAACTGATTGTTGGCTTTGGGGGACACCATGAAAAAAGATATAAATACTCTTTTTATGCTGGCCGGAAAAAGGAAGATTTGTAACTTTTTTATTGGTGAAGATGGCAGCAAATAATTCGGGTTAAATACGCTTTTTATGCAAGGCAAAAAAAGGAAGATTTCAGACGAATAACAACGTGGTGTTTGTGAATCGTCCCCTTATCCCCGTAAAAGGGGTTAGCAACAATCTATATTTGCAACGGAAAATGATTTGACTTCCCTAAAAAATGATATGAAAAAGACAAAACTTGAAAATCAGTAACAGGTTTGGAAAGGATGCAAAAAACAACCGGTTAGACAGCAAGCATGGCACATTCCGAAAATATGGTCAGCCGCCTATCGACACACCGGAAGAAACATCTGCAATTCCTTAAAAAAGATGAAGCCGAAAAATGAAGCGTACCATATTCCACGTATCGAGAAAAGTGGCTGCACGGTAATATGAAAGGCTACACCGGAAAAATGGGAAAACGGATTCTGTGGGGAGAACATAACCATATGGGCATACGGCCACCACACTTGTTTCCGGAAAAATAAGATTATACGACCGGAAAAATAACAAGACATCCATTCGGAGAAAAGCAAGGGTTGGACCGGACTGCCGATTTGGGGGCGAAATATCCGGCTACCTATCTACGGCCCTAAAAGGCCGGGGCATATGAGTAAACAGTAAGGTGAGAGAACACAGCATCCCACAAGATGATGCGTGAACGTACCGGATGCCTGATTCCGCAGCCAACGAACAACAGTGAGGACTAACAAGAATCAGGCATACCTTAATGGGATGGTGGGAGTAAGAGAACTGCGTGTACGCTATCGCAAACCAGCCCGAAGGCACTAGTGGCGGGTGGGGAAAAGGTGACTCCCTTCAGATAAGATTCCAAATCAGCAAATAACCCGGCCAGTTCAGTTCAAGCTTACTGTTTCTTCGACTCCAACAAGTTCAAATCATCGGTGACCAACCCATCCAACACATGTTGGATTTTATCAGATATAGCCTTGCCTATGCCATACTTGGTGCATAATGATCGAAAGTTACTTACAGCATCGAACACCTGTAGTATCTTCTTTTCGGGTTCCTCCACAAAATCCTCGGCGAAGTTAACGAAATCACTTGTGGTCAAGGCCGACCTTTTGCCCATCACGCCCATCGAATGAATGTGCGCAGAAGGATTTTCCCATGTATTTGCCGTGAACATCACATCGTATGCAGGTGACAAGCGCCACGCCCCAGTCTTGTCCATAATAAACGATATGTTCTTATTATGATCATCAGATATACCTGCTACATGATTAAATACCATCCTGATAAATATCTGGTCTTTGTCTTCCTGGGGAAGTTTCAGAGTCTCCGCTATCCAACATAGCTTCATATAATCATCTGCCCCCGGCATGATGGCCGCGAGAGTCTGGCTAAGAATCTTTTCTCCATTCTTACGATCAAATCTTTCCGTTACGAAATGATTCTTTCCATCAATTTCTTTCAAGAAACATGGCATCATGTCAATCCCTGCCGCCGCTGCCATTTCGCTGTATATCATTTCTATCTCTGTGGTAGGAGAGTCATCAGCCTCTTTGAATTTTATGATATACTGTTTGAAATTTTCGGGTAAATCCACCTGGCCGGAACGGAACTCTTCCGTTTCGGTATTATAGGCAATCACCGCCTTCGGGCGCATACCACCGGCAGAGGTCCCAAGATATACCAACTTTTTCATCGTGAGGCTATCCTCTGGCGATATGGCAGCAGCATCCCGATCATTATATATTTTAGAAGCCAATGTTGCCAATGATGACATATCCACCGTCTCTTGGATCTCATCATCATTAAATTCCGGTTCAAATTCCAATGCTCCCATAGCCCTCTTACCAATATAGGAAAGTTTCAATAGGGGTAATGATTCCGTAACCTTTATATTGTTATCCGTGAGCCACTGGTCAAACAAGGAAGATCCCCATCTATCAGGAAGCGCATCCGCAAGAAATTCCGGAAGCCCTTGATATAACTTATCCCTATTTCCATAAAAAGACGCAAACAAAGGGGTTCTCTTGGGATGGGTGGAAGGACATATATCATAATCCTGTTTCCTATATTCATCAGTAAATTGGAATACGGAACAATGCTTTTCAAAATCCCAATTCAATTTGCCAATACAAGTTCCCCACAAATATACATTCACTATAATTGGTTCTTTCTTCATGCCATCTTACGTTTACTATTAATTCTTTGTATTCTCTTGCCTGTTTTCTCATTGATAAGGAATGGAGAGTCTGGAAGTTCCGGTACAAGACCGACAACCCCCTCAAGAGTTCCACTGATACGCAAAATCTTAAGCAACGTACTCAAGGCAATATCATTTACTTTGCAAGATTCTATTCTTTTAATTGTAATGATGGATACCCCCGCCTTATCCGCAAATTCTTGTTGAGAAAAACAACAGCTAAGTCGTATAGCCTTAACCCTCTTGCATATTTCCTTAACAATACTCTCATCTGAGAATTCATATATTGTATATGTATCATATAATTTTTTCATAGAGGAAAATATATTTAAGTATCATTTTTGATACAAAAATATCGATAAACTTGAAAAGCACCAAATTTACAAGCATTTTTTAACGTGTAATCTTTTTTTCTAATGTAAAAAAAGCGGCTTTATGCCGCTTCAATCATTTACGACAGAATATTTTTAGGAAACAACAGCATGATCTGCGGCAAATAATCTTTCAACGTGATCCGTAATTGTTTCAGTGCCTGTTGGATCCGGTAGTCTACCGTTTTGGGGGATATTTGCAGGAACTCGGCTATCTCCTTATAACTTTTATTTTTGAAGCGGTGCATGACAAAGGCTTCCCGGTAGATGGGAGGCAAAGCGTCTACCACTTCCTTAATCCTTCTTTTTAGCTCTTCGAGTTGGTAAAAATCGGTCTCTTGCAGCATTTCCTGCATATTCTCGTAGAAAAAGGTATCGGCCCTTAGTTGGGAATGATGGTGAGCAATCATATTAATTGCACGATGGTAAACGGTTTTGAACAGATATTGGCTCAGTGATGTTTCGAAGATTTGTGTTTCCCGATTCTCTCACAGCCATAGCATCACGTCTTGCACGATCTCTTCTACATCTTTCAGTTCGACAAACCGAGTGGCGTATGTACACAAGATAGGATAGTATCTTCTGAATAAAACACCGTATGCTTTTAGATCCCTATGTTGCATGGCTGAAAGTAAAAAGCGCTCGTCTGTGGTTTGTAGTATTTCTTTTTCCATATCTTTGGTTACAAAAGTAATTTTTAATTCTGCAAATTCAAAATACTTATGAAATCCATGTCTGAACTTAGATTAATAAGTTGTCCGAATTGCCATAAGGAAATTACATTCATATAATCTTGTCCGATATCGTCTTTTACAACAAAATCGTTTTCAATGCCTTGCAATTACTTTTGTTCTTCCTGCACCATGCGGACCGATTACCCTATCAGACGGTTGTTCCAATTTATATGGTCGAACATATATCGATGAAATGCAGTCGATATGGGACGTAACATGGCATCGAAACTTATTTGTAATTTTTCCATGACTCTTTATTTGTTTACGCAAATAAACTTGTTTTGCACTATAGAATGTGTAAATTCCGCAAATCAGGTTTCCTTAACAGGATAATGTACTTTGATGGTCAGTACTATTTTGATAATTCCGAATGGACCTTGATTTAAGGGTATAAACAAGTAAAAAGCTCTTTTATGTAAAAAAAATTAAAAAAACCTTTACGTTTAGGAATCCGTCTGACTTCTCTTGTCTAATAGATAAACATGGATAAAAGACAGACATGGAAACACAGAATACAGATATGATAGAGTACCTTCTCCCTCGCTATTGTTCTGGCGAAGCGACAGTCAAGGAATGTCGGCAAGTTGAAGAGTGGATCAGGTTATCGGATGAAAATTATCGGATTGCCAAACAGATTCATACCCTTTATCTGGCGACAGATACGATGCAGGTATTGTTGAAAGTGGATACGGAGAAAGCGCTATCTTCTGTCTGTCAAAAGATGAGCAAGGACAGTGTCCGTCCACAAGTGAGCATGCTTACTTTACTGCAACGGGTTGCAGCAATTCTGTTTATTCCACTTTTGATCGCTTTCGGTATACAAACACTGAGACCACGTCCGCCCCAAATAGCTCAGATGATTGAAGTAAAAACGAATCCGGGTATGACGACTACTATTCAGTTGCCGGATGGCTCTATTGTCCATCTTAATTCGGAATCGAAACTAACTTATCCCTCTTTTTTGATAAGGACAAGAGAAGGGTTACATTGCAAGGAGAGGCCTTTTTTGAAGTGCAGAAAGATCCGGAGCATGGTCTTGAAATCACTGCTCCCCATGAAACAAAAATAGAGGTGCTGGGTACCTCATTTAATGTTGAAGCCTTTGAAAAAGATCCTTTTGTTGCGACTACATTGATCAATGGTAAAGTTCGTTTCGGTTACATGAAAAACGGTCGAATGACGGCTATAGAGATGAAACCGGGGCAGAAACTAACTTATGACTCTTCTTCCTCCCGAGCCCAATTGGCTGAAACGAACGGCGAGTCAGAGATTGCTTGGAAAGACGGAAAGATTGTTTTTCATGCGACCCCTTTACCGGAAGCTTTACGGATGTTGGAGAAGCGGTTTAATGTAACCTTCGTATTATCCAATGATCGTCTTCGTGGTGAAGCTTTTACCGGGTCTTTCAGTCATCAGCGGTTGGAGCGTATCTTGGAAATATTTAAAATATCGTCTAATATCAAATGGCGTTATTTAGATACGCACAATATCGAGAATGAGAAGGCTAAGGTTGAAATCTATTAGGCACAATTTAAAAGTAATTTAATAACACATTAAAACACGCAATGTATCATGAAACACACCAACAGACCCCCATAAAGAAAAAACATCCGGAAAAATATTGGCGTATTCTTCCGGATGAAATGAATTGACTTTAAAATGCTTGTTTGGCGACAAGCAGTAATAAATCATTTTTTATTAATTAGATCACTACAAAGTGATGCAAAAACATTTTATTACCCAACAGTTTTGGGTAGTATCAGAGTTATTTTGGTTTACCTTAAACAAAATTCCAAGAGTTATGAAGTTATACATATTCTTGTTGTTCTGTTCGATTGGCTTGGCACAAGCTGCAAATAGCTATGCTCAGAATGCAACTGTTAACCTGAAAATGCAGAATCAAACGGTTCAAACCGTATTGGATGAAATAGAAAACCAATCTGAGTTTTCGTTCTTTTTCAACACGAAGCATGTCGACCTGAATCGTAAAGTTTCGATTGATGCTGAAAACAGTGATATATTCAAAGTCTTAGATCATATCTTTTCCGGAACGAATGTAAAGTATTCGGTAGTGGATAAGAAGGTTATTTTGTCGACAGAATTAGTTTTACAGCCAAGTGTATCGCAGAATAAAAAAACGGTAAGTGGTATTGTAAAGGATGAAAATGGTGAACCGATAATAGGAGCGAACGTAATAGAGAAAGGAACGGCAAACGGGACAGTGACAGATATGGATGGCAAATATACTTTAGAGGTATCATCTTCTACTGTTGTTTTGCAGTTATCTTATATTGGTTATTTGACAAAAGGGAAAGCTACCCATCTCCCGTTTATCAAAGACGGCCAGGAAGTGCATCTTGCCCTTTTTCTAAAGCAAAAACCAGAGCATCAGGAAACAATCCGATACTTTCTTCCAGAAGATATTATAGAAACCATCTAGCCATCCACCAATCGTATGAAAGTCGATTTCAACCAGATAAAAACAACCATTTCTCTGCCCGATTTCCTGCTGGAACTGGGATGGAAAATCGTGGAAGGCTCTTCCAACGCCTGTCCTAAGATGAGCAACGGAACGCACACCATTGTCATCAAGCGGAACTCACAGAACCAATATACTTATTGGGATGTGCATAGTGACAACGTGCGTGGCCGTAGCATCATGGACCTGATGCAAGAGCACTTGTTTGAAACAACCGGAAAAATGCCGACCTTGCGTGAGGTAGGGGAGATCCTTCAGAACTACATCAACACCAACCGCATCACGACACCCGAAAAAAGCCGGTATGAAGTAGGTAACACAAGCATGAGAGCGGACGAGCTTCAATTCTACTTGCGTCAGCTACAACCCTACAAGGGTAACTATCTCCGGAAAAGAGGTATCTCAAAAGAGAGCGTTGAAAGCCCGGTGTTCAATAACACGTTTTTTATTCGTGAGGTAAAAAAACTAGGAAGCATCTATCGGAATGTATGTGTGAAGATGTACAGTGAAAAAGGCGTGGAAGCCATTTCACAACGGAATGAAGCCTTTAAGGGAGTCATTGGCGGCAAGTTCGGCTGTTTGGCAACCAGCAACCACGATAAAAGCCGCCCGATAGACATTCTCTACATCAGGGAGTCGTTTATAGACTGCATCTCCCACTATCAATTACTCCATTCCGGAAGCAATCTCAATCTTGTATATGTATCTACAGAGGGAACATTCACGGAAGGACAGATGAAGCTGTTACGCCTAATCCTTGAGAAGAATCGGGTGAAAGAGCTTCGAAGCATCTTTGACAACGACAAACAAGGGTACAAATACACCTTATGGCTGCATCGTCACTTTTATGGCGACACAACTGACATCAAGAGCTTGAGCGAAAATGAACTCTGCGACAAGGTGCATGAATTAAAAAACGTCGAACTTTCGGAAAATAAGGATTGGAACGATGATTTGAAAGCCTCATGCGTGACCTGTAGTTCCGCGGAGAGCGGTCAATAACTTCATCAATCCACATCGCGGTATCCGTTCCGGGGGGACAATCACATGCAACCGCCGATCCGGCGAAAGCACGATCAGCCGTTCGATATACACGTTCAAACGCATCCCTATCCCAGGATATACGCCCCCGTCAAAAGCCAACGCTCCCTTCCGGTAATTCCTCGTATCCAGATAAGGGTGCCCTTCCAGACGGTTTAGGTACGGAGGTTCCAACTCCCCGGTATAGATATAGGCTTGATTACCGACTTTATCCACATAGCCTCCCTCCTTACCGTCTGTCGATAAGCCTTCGGGCATCGCTAGTTCCTGTGCTGCGGCTGCCATCCGCAAAGGAGTTAAAGTATATAAAAGATGGCTTTCCCTGTTCGCATGATCGGGTTCCTATTTTAATACAAACGTAGCCAACAAGGCTTTATGATCGCTAGGCCATGTGCCAGCTGGAGCAATAAAAGAATCTTGGCTATCTTTGTCTCTCTCTATGCGTTCACCATATAAGACAGCCCCTTCTGCTCCAACGATACGAACGTCCTTTAGCGCGACAGCTTTATTCGGATAATAATAAATAAAATCAATCCTCTCCCGATCGTCTGCTTCCGGAGCCCAAGTCAACTTCTTTAAATCAACCTCAATATTATTTGTTGGAAATGTAAATCCTGGATAAATAACCGGATTCGGATAAATCTCTCGGAAAGTATCTTTATAGCCATCCTCTATCAATATCTTAGAACAATCCCAATTTACAACCTTCCTCGATGTTCACGAATATCTTTCGTATCGGCTTGCCAATCCAAGTGGGAAGGTTCGTTAAAATCGCCACCAATCATAACAATTCGCCCATGTTCTCGTTCTTTCCGCGCATCCTCAACAATCGCCCGCACCTCATCATCCCGAAAAGAAGCCTTGTTATCCGCCAATATGGAATCAACGTCAACCACAGGCTGTTTCATCTTCTTCCAAGTACAACCATCATATCCCCTCGGTAAGTAATATGAACAATTCATCCAATCCAAGTGGGCGGAATAGAGGACAATCTCTTCACCTTCAATTTGAAACATTGCCTTAATCACTGATCCACGATCGTTTTTCAAGGGAAAAACCACTTCTTGCGACTGAATCTCATATTTTGACAAAATCCCCGTACTCACACTTTCCTTTCCATAATACCTCATCCCCCTTTTTTCCAAATCCGTCACCAAACGAGAAATAAAAGAGATGCCATTGTAATTACGGACCTCACTAAAAGTAATCAAGTCCGGACTCAATTCAACGATATTGTCCACTATCCCCCAATAGCCATTCTCCACTGAGGTCCCTTCTTGCCAAATATTGAATTGAAGCACCTTCAGCTCTTTCCTCGAAGATTGGCAGGCGGTCATAACGACCGCCACCAACAATATAAAAACAGATCTCATCTCATTCCTTTCCTACTTTAACAGCCACATTACCTCATTCGGAGTGTCAATACCACCAAACTGACGCTCTATAGCGGCTTCTATATTTTCACGATTCTGTGAATACTCACTACTTGGATACATCCAGCGGAGAGGTAATTGTGTATTTACCTCATTCATGTTAGTTGCCGGATCAATCGGAATACGGGGATATCCCGTACGACGATAGTCATAATATCCATTAAAACCTAACTGGGCAAAAAAGCCTATCAATTTTTGGTTCATGATCTGCTCCAAGCCCTTAGACTCATCAAAATTAGCCTTACCACTCAAATATTCGTTAATGTACGCTTCATCAATCGTCACTCCATGCCGATAAGCTTCCGGCGTATGCTCGAAAGTAAACAGCATAGCGGCACGTACGCCATTCTCATAATGTTGCCGTGCCGTTGCCGGAGTTTTCCATCCCCGTAAAGCCGCCTCCGCTAAAACAAATTGTTCTCAGAATAAGCGATAAATTTAACAGGTTCTCCTCGGGCACACGATGATAACGCTCATTGAAATGAGAATGCAATCCCCCTGCGAACTCCGCTTGCACCAGGCCATACTCCAATACAGGATTTACGCCACTATAAGAATCAAACGAATCGGCAGGAGCATCCTTAAATCGAGGGGCAGGTTCTGCGTAATAAAACAAACGACGATCTTGCAACTCTTTCATCATATCCACTAAGAAAGAGCTCATCACCGGATACGACCAATAATTTTGTTTTTCAAAATAAAACGGATACCACTGCGAACTTTTACCCGCATCATAAACACGTTGATAAGATTCTCCCTCATTTTCCATCAAAGGCTCCTTAGCTACTTGCTCAAACAAGTCACGTACATTTATACTACCTACCGTTTGCTTCTTGCTCAACATGTTCAAGACTCGTAGCGTAAAACTATTCACATTCTTCCGCCACAACAAAGGATCTCCATTATATACAGGATCTCCCTTAAAGGTTGCAGCACTGGCAAATAATCGGGAAGACTCACGCAAATCATTCAAGATAGTAAGGAACACTTCTTCCTGCGTATCATATTTAGGAGAAAAATACCATCACCCTCACCCTTCAAGGCTTCCGAACAAGGTATATCCCCCATCTCCATCGTAGTCTCATAAAAAGCATAAGAGCGAATAAACAAATTCAACGCACGATAAGCATTTTTCTCCTCCTCCGACAATGTTTCACTACCCACAGCCAGCTCTAACATTTTCTTTGAGTCTGTCAAATAACCATACCGAGAAAAACTGGAACGTTCAAACTTATTGTAAAGTACCACTCCATGTGTTCCGTACAAGAAGAAGTTTTTAACAACCAAGAATTATCAAAAAAATGCTTGCCTGTAATACTCTCTGTCGTTTTCAATATGACATTGGTTGCCAAGAAATCCGGAGTTACCGTTGTTGGCGTATCAGGATTCAAATTGATCTCATCAAAATCGCCACATGAGCAAAACGCCAAAGATATCAATAAGGTAGAAAATATCTTCTTCATATTCTATTTGTACTTAAAAAGTTAAATCAATATTAAAACCAACATAACGAGAAGTCGGAGTATTTAAGTTCTCCTTACCACGATCCGGATCAGAAAATTTAAATTCTTTCGTCCACATTAACAGATTCTGTCCGATAACACCAACTCTCACTTTCTTCATCAAGAGTTTTTGAGCGATCGTTGCGGGAAGTGTATAATTTAATGCTACTTCTCTTAGTTTCAAGAACGAGCCATTCTTGATATTTTGACGAGCATCATGATCCCAAGGATTCTCATTATAATTCATCGTGTAATTTTGATAAGACACAGGAACATCATTTGGAGCAAACACACGAGTATCTTCCAAAACTTTTCCATACGGATCATAAGAAGCCGAGCCACTTACAACCTTTACGCCCGACCCTATGTAATTTTGCTTACCATTTACCACCTCGTCATAACGCCAGCGATTATCGCTATCGGGATGAACACCGGAATGCCACATGGCCTGTTCCGTCCATGAGTACATCACACCTCCGATACGACCATCGATCGAGACACTCAAATCAAACCCTTTGTAGAAAAAACGGTTTGTCCAGCCTAAAATACACTTCGGATCCTTATATCCTATAACAGATTGATACTTGTTCTTCACCGGAAGTCCCGCTTGATGAACGATATTCCCGGCATGATCAGTTTCCCAATCCGTGAAAAATATTTATCATAACGCTCTCCAACACCAATACGGGGATCTTGCGAACTGTATACAGGATCTAGCTTATCATAATACCAATGCCAATAAGCAACATTCAAAGCGCTTTCCCATTGAAACTCTTTTGTCACGATCGGTTTTCCGGTAAGCGTAAACTCCATACCTCTCTGACGTAACTCTTCTGCGGTATTGGTTATAATCTTCTTGGCTCCAGAAGCCTCAGATATATCCGCTTCAATCAAACGATCATAACGCAAGCGACTGAAGAAGGTATAATCAAATCCCAAACGATTGTTGAAAAAACGAAAATCTGTACCAAACTCATAAGAGGCCTCCGTTTCCGGCTTGATATTCGGATCTCGTAATTTGGAAGGATAACCAGCAGTAGACATACCATTCCATACATCCGTATTCACGTCAAACACCCTATTGATCTCATACTCAGATAGATCTTTTTTTGCGACAGTCCATGATGCACGAACCTTCCAAAAATCCAATACCTCCTCAAGCGGGTTATAAAACGCAGTCGGTATAAAACTTCCAGAAACAGAAGGATAAAAATAGGAGCGAGAATCAGAGGGAAGTGTGGATGACCAGTCGTTACGAGCCGTCAAATCCACATAAATTGCGCTCTTCCAAGACAAACCAACTTTTCCATATATACTGTACAAAGCCTTCTCCTTTATCTCCTTAGAAGTACCAGGACGCTCAACAGAAGCATTTAAAGAATAAAAACCGGGAACTGACAAACCTCCACGCGTCCAAGAGTCTAGATCATCCTGCTTGTACCAAAAAGAAGATAATCCCACAATCGCATCAACTGTAAAATATTTCCATGTAAAATCACCATTCACAATCAAGTCATTATTGAAAGAAGATCCCCCCTTTTTTCGATATTCATAATAACCACGTTTTTCGCCGCTATCACCCACTGAACGACGCTTTTCCGTGCCGTTATCATAATTGTCGAAACCGGAACGTAAAGTTACCTTAAGATTCTTCATGATATCGTAACTCAAGGTAGCATTCGCATTGAACAGATTATTATCTCTCGAATCAATTCGCTCGTTCATTAAGAAATAAGGATTATCATACCAAGCAGAAAAACCCCAATTTTGCTGCTGATCCGGAACCTTCCAATAATTTTTGAAATCACGAATGTCATATTCCGTACCTCCCCAAATCAGCATATTATAAAGGATGTTACCTCCACCATAATCCACTACCGGCATATTGGGTGACTTCATCTTCTTATAAGACATTCCCGCATCCAGTTTGAACTTCTTATAGGTAATATTCCCACTCATATTCACGATATACTTATCCAATGAAGAATTGGGATACTGTCCATTCTGATGCACCTGCGTGGCTGATACACGAAAACCACCCAGTTCTCCAGATTGAGATACATTTACATTTGTATTGGTCACCAAGCCAGGACGCATAAAATTCTTCACATTGTCACGTCCTTTGGAAACCAAGGGCATCACTCGCATGGTCATTGTCTCCGGATCATATTGCTCAACCTCACGGCCGTCCATATAATCACCCCAGACATAACCACTATTATACTCCATACGGCCATAGTTTCCTGTACTATAACTAGATTGCACCTCTGGCAAACGTAAATACCCCGCTTGAAACATAGTATTATTTGACACATTCACGGTCAGTTCTCCTGATTTTCCTCTCTTTGTGGTAATCATTACAGCACCGGCACGCCCTCGTACGCCATATAAAGCCGAAGCAGTAGCTCCCTTCAAGACATCAATACTTTCGATATCGGCAGGATTCAATGTTGAAATATCACCACCCACACACCCCAACTC
>ERZ791618.867-NODE-867-length-12384-cov-1.894476_pt1 | contig 12384 bp, 14 predicted proteins | sample MGYA00510059_ERZ791618 | MGnify/ENA primary metagenome ERZ791618 (study PRJEB30046, sample SAMN00715159) | human gut metagenome | study: EMG produced TPA metagenomics assembly of the A metagenome-wide association study of gut microbiota in type 2...
ATGCGATTGCGGGGGGGGGGGGGGGTAGCGGGCGCCTAAATCATTATCAGCATTAGTTCATTACTTTTCCGTTATAAATCAAATTCAATACCAGATTTGTATAATTTATAAATATTCTCTTGCCGGATTCCTTTAGCTTTATCTTTGGCGCCCATAAACATTACTACTGCACGTACGTTCTGTGGTACAAGCAGTTTTTTGAATCATGTAATTAAAATCAATGCTTTATGAATGTAGAAAGAAAAAATGCGAAAGATGACTTACGGCTCTACATACCGGAAGTCATCGGGATGCTGAAGCGGGAAGGAAAGTTCCCAGCAATGCATGTTTATGCTTGCACGCTGCGTTCCTATGAGAAGTTTTGTGCAGAGGAAAGGCATCCGAAAAACACCACTGCTTCCCTGTCCATGCAGGAGATTTTCACCCCTGAGAGGCTGAAAGAGTATGAGGACTGGTTGACTGGACAACAGTCCAGTCCGAACACGATCTCCACTTACATGCGTACGTTGCAGGCGGTATACAATCGCTGGATGTCACCGGGCATAGAGGGGTACAATCCGGTGCTGTTCAAGGATATTTATACGAAAGTGGAGTCGCGTACCAAGCGGGCGCTGACGGCAGAGCAGATGGAGCAACTCAGGAATACGGACTTTAGTGTGCTGACACTGCGTCAACAGCAAGTGCTCACCTACTTCCTGCTGATGTTCATGTTGCGCGGTATGCCGTTCATTGACCTGGCACACTTGCGGAAGTCGGATTTAAGAAATAGGCGCATCACTTACCGTCGGCACAAGACGGGGAAACTGATGGTGGTGGATGTGCCGCCCGATGCGATGAGGCTGTTGCAGAAGTACAGGGACAAGACGGATTCGGAATATTTGTTCCCGTTGCTGCATGGTGGCTTGTTCATGGAGGAACATCACCACCGCTATCAAGAAACATTACGGCATTTCAACCGGGAGTTGGCGCGGCTGATGAAACAGTTATTGCCCGGTGTTTCCGTAAGTTCGTACACCGCACGCCATACATGGGCTACACTTGCTTATCATAGTGGTGTACCTGTGGGACTGATAAGCCAGTCGTTGGGGCACTCGTCCATTCGGGTGACGATGACTTATCTGAAGCCGTTTGATGCGGAGGTGATAGACAGAATAAACAGGCAAGTGATTTCCTTGGTGAAGAAAAGTAAAAAGAAGAAAGATGGCAGATTTAATATGCTGTATGGCACTTCGTTGAGGTGAAATTACTTGCATAGTAACGGCAAATAGCAGCTACAAAGTTGCGTCTTTTTTGACAGAAAAGCAAACAAACCCTAACAAAATATGAATAAATCTTATATCGGACAGCAAAAACAATATTAAAATTAGTCCCTAATACATACAGCTTTCGATTTTTTATCCCAGCAGGCAAAAGGAATCGTGTTTCCGCTTTATCCTTTGAAAGTGGAATGCTTCTTTACGTACCTTATTATCAGGAAAACTTCTTTTTACCATAAAATGATACCGTCTGAAAACGCCTTTCCAGTCTGCATCAAATGGTAGTTTGCCGTTACTATGCAAGTAATTCCAACAAACGCATTAATTATACTGTTTATGAAGACTATAGAACTTCCCATCAAAAGAGGAGACCGTGTGTGGGTGAAGGTTTATAATGAACGAAATGGCTCATTCACTTCGCGTATGGCGGAGGTTATATCTATATTGCAAATGTATGTTTCCGGGGCAGATGTACCGTATGTAGCATTGCGTTATCTGGACGACCGCAGCTATGGATGTATTCCCTATGAACAAGTCACCGAAGTATGCGACGAGTCTTTTTCTGAATAATGACACTGTAGTTTTGTTGATACTATAGCCCTGCTTTCTTCATCCGCCAGTATCGTCTGACAAAGAAGAAAGCAGGGCTTTCTTTTATAACCAACCCGAAAACTTTCTGATATACCAGTTCTTTACCAATTGGGTCAGCACGCAATAGGAGAGCAGAATACCCACCAGCCACGGGAAGTAACTCAATGGAAGTGCCTGCAAACCGATGGATGCTCCGAAAGATGTGAACGGTATCACAATTCCTATAACCATCACCAAAGTAGTCATACCGATTACGGGCCAAGTGGCGCGGCTCTGTATGAACGGAATTTTCCGTGTACGTATCATGTGTACAATCAGAGTTTGCGAAAGCAGCCCCTCAATAAACCATCCCGATTGAAACAAGGACTGATGTTCCGGACTATTACAGCCAAACACATGCCACATCACCAGATACGTGACGATGTCAAATATGGAACTGATGGGCCCGATATAAATCATAAAACGTTTCAGGTCTGACGCATCCCATTTGCGTGGCTTTCTCAGAAACTCCGGGTCCATGCGGTCGAACGGAATCGTAGTTTGCGAGATATCATATAGTAGATTCTGGATGAGCAGATGAATCGGCATCATCGGCAGGAACGGCAGAAATGCACTGGCAAACATGACACTGAACATATTACCAAAGTTTGAACTTGCCGTCATCTTAATGTACTTATTGATATTCCCGAAAGTCTTCCGGCCTTCCAGTACTCCGTCTTCCAGTACCATCAGGTCTTTTTCCAGCAGGATAATATCGGCGCTTTCCTTGGCGATATCCACGGCGGAATCTACCGAAATGCCAATATCCGATTGCCGTAAGGCGGCAGCATCATTGATGCCGTCTCCCAGAAACCCTACGGTATTCTTCTGTTCCTGTAAGATGGAAATAATCTGTGTTTTTTGTAGAGGCGTCAATTTGGAAAAGCAGGTAGTGGTCTTTACACGCTCTTTCAAAATAGTCTCATCCATATTCTCAATATCTGGTCCGGTCAGTGAATAACTTGTGTCGATACCTACTTGCCGCCCTATGGCTTTCACTACAATATCATTATCCCCCGATAAAATTTTAACTTCCACACCATACTCATACAGTTGCTTAATAGCTTCTGCCGCAGATGGTTTCGGGGGATCAAGAAAAGCCAGGAAGCCAATCAGAACCATTTCTTTTTCATCACTCACGGAGAAATTACCCACCTTCTCTATATAGCTTTTCTGAGCAACGGCCAGCACTCTCATTCCTTTCCGGTTCATTTCTTCGCTGATCTTTTGGGCTTTAACCTTCAGTTTATCCGTCAGAGATTGCACTTCTCCATTGAATTCTGTGTGCGAACAGATACTGAGCATCTCTTCCACGGCGCCTTTGGTGATGATCTGGCGTTTCCCTTGTTTGTCTTCTATCACTACGGACATTCTCCGGCGGATGAAATCGAACGGTATTTCGTCCACTTTGGTGTAGGCATCCTTCAGATGTTCCAGTTTCAGTTCCTTTACGTGCGAGAGGATGGCTTTATCCATCAGATTCTTTAGCCCGGTCTGAAAATAGCTGTTGAAGTAGGCGTGACGCAATATCCGTTTGCTTTCGTCATTGCTGCCATCGGCATTGATGTACTTTTCCAGAACAATCTTGTCGCACGTTAGCGTACCCGTTTTGTCGGTGCAAAGAATATTCATCGCACCGAAGTTCTGGATGGCATTCAGGTTCTTGACAATCGTTTTCTTCTTCGACATGGACAGAGCACCTTTAGAGAGGTTGGCGGTTACAATCATCGGAAGCATCTCGGGCGTGAGTCCCACGGCTACCGAAATGGCGAAGATGAAAGCCTCGAACCAATCCCCCTTCGTAAACCCGTTGATGAAGAAGACGAAAGGAACCATGACCAGCATAAAACGGATGAGCAGCAGGCTTACTTTGCTGATTCCTTTGTCGAAAGCGGTAGTGGCACGGTGTCCCGTGAGGTTGCGGGCGATAGTACCGAGGAAAGTCCTGTTGCCGGTTTCAAATACGATACCTTTGGCTGCGCCACTGATAACGGTGGAACCCATGTAGCAGATGTTATCCAGTTCCACGATGCTGCCTTTCCGGTATTGCTTTTCCTTTACTTCCGGAAACTTCTCTATCGGTTCCGACTCTCCGGTCAGGGAAGCCTGGCTGATGAACAAGTCCTTGGATTCGATGATGCGCAGGTCTGCCGGAATCATGTCTCCGGCTGCCAGGAAGACGATGTCTCCCGGAACCAGTTCCGTGATATCCAGTTCTTCCTCACCACTTCCGGCACGCTTCACGAGACAGGTATTCTTTACCATTTTCATTAGTGAATCTGTGGCTTCATTGGCTTTCCATTCCTGCCAGAAGCGCAGGATGGCACTACACACCACCATGACGGCGATGATGACGACTCCCGTCCATTCCTGTTCTCCCGGTTCTGCCATGAGTACGTCGATGACGAGTGATATGACTGCCAATCCGGTCAGCACTCCTATGAACGGATTGATGAAAGTTTTGATGAATACGATGAACGGATTCTTCTTTTGTTCGTGAACCACTTCGTTCTTTCCATACGTAAGCTGGCGGTCTTCAACTTCTGCTCTTGTCAACCCGAGCCTTGTCGTTTGCAGGTATGAGTAAACGGATTTTGCCGGTTGTGTGGCAGTCAGGAATACTTTCTCGGAGTTGAGCGCATACTGAGGCTGCTGTAACTTTTTCTTCCACTTCATAATCTCTTTCCTTTTTTTGAAGTTACTAATTGCGTTTCTATTTCACGGCGCAAAAGTAAGAACGGCTTCGTGGAGAAGCCGTTAGAGATTTATTAGAGTGGTATTAGAAAACCATTAGAGAAATCAGATATGCGGGAGTTTAACGACGTAAGTGGTCCCTTCACCCGGATGCGAGAAGACGGATATTTCCCCTTTGTGCAGGCTCAGTATCTTTTGTGCCAAAGTCATGCCGATGCCGTAGCCGGATGCCACATCTTTGTTTTCACCGCGGTAGAAGAGTTGGAACAAGTTCTTTTTGTCCTTGTCTGACATGCCCACACCGTTGTCCGAAAGGCGGATGAGGACCGTTCTTCCCAGAAAGAAATCTGGATAAAAGAAGTTTGGTTCCGGGAGTACTTGCAATTGTTTTCGATAAGGTTTACGAACGCTGTTGTAAGCAGGTAACTATTGCCGATCACTGTGAGCACCTTGTCATCTTCAGCTTCCTGCTCGAATACGAGTTCCACATGGAAATCGGGGTGCGCCCTCAAGACAAGTTCCCTTGCATCGAGCAACAGTTCGTCCAGACGGATTTCTTCTCTTTTGATCTGTTCCGGTTCATAATCCGCTTTGGCAAGGTTCAGTAATCCGTCGATGAGTTTAATCACTCTTTGCGAATCCTGCAACGCGTTGTGGATGGCGTTTTGGTATTGTTCGGGACTTCGTTCTTTCTGTACGGCAAGATCAAGTTCGGCAGAAAGTGCAGCCATAGGGGTACGCAGTTCGTGCGACACGTTACTGACAAACATCTTCTGCGAGTTGAATGACTTTTCCAGTCTGTCGAGCAAGGCATTGAAGGTAAGGCTCAGTTCGCCTAATTCGTCTTTTTCATTCTTGACGGGCAGGCGTTTGTTGATTCGTGAGGCGGTTATGTTCTCCGCTTCTTTCACGATGATTCTGATGGGGGCCAATGCGCTTCGGGCAAGGAGGTAGCCTACAATAATCAGCACGGTCAGTCCACTGAATAGTAATAGGGCGAGTGTTTCTTTCAGGATTTCCCGTTTGGCATATCCGTAGCCGTCATAAGCGGCGGCGGTAACGATGTAATCCTTACCTTCGAAAGTATAGATGATGCCTACTCCTTGGTAATCTTCGATGTAGAAGTCTATTTCTTTCTTCTGGAGGATGCGCTCTATCATTTCCGGAGTTTCCTTTATGATGTCGTTTTGCAAGGCATCGTGGTATAACATCCGGAAGTCGGTGTCGTAGACGGCTACTTCTACTTCGTCGATAAACTTTTTATTGTTCAGGTAAATGGATTGCATGGTTTCGGCATCCACCTGGTTATTCAGAAACAGATGTGCCTTGGTGATGGCTTCGCTTTTCAGATTCCGGAAAAAGGCATTGCTGCGCGAGTGCTCACTGACGTAGTAGATGGCGGTGATAAATACCAGGAACACGGCGGCTGTGATACAAGTGTACCGCAGGGTTAAGGCTGTTCTGATCTTCATAGTTTATCCGTCAGTATAAAGCCCATACCGGCTTTGGTATGGATCAGTTTGGTGTCGAAGTCCTTGTCTATCTTTTTGCGGAGATAGTTGATGTATACATCGATAAAGTTGGTCCCGGTATCGAAATGGGTCTTCCAAACCTTTTCGGCTATCTCTATGCGGCTGAGAACCCGCTCTGCATTCTCGGTCATGTAGAGTAACAGATTATATTCTTTGGGTGAAAGTTTGATGGGAGTGCCGTTTCGGGTAACATTTTTTCCTTGTAGGTCAATGTACAGGTCGGAATATCTGATCTCCCGAGGCTGCGGTGCGGTTGCTTCATTATTACGTTTCAGCAGTACCCTGATTCTTGCGTAGAGTTCGCGGAAATCGAAAGGTTTCACCATGTAGTCATCGGCTCCTGCATCGAATCCGTCCAGTTTATCATCTGTAGAGCCTAAGGCTGTCAGCATCAGGAAGGGATGCCTGGGTTTGTCTTACGGATTTCTTTACATAGCTCAAAACCATCCATCTTGGGCAGGATAATATCAGAAATCACCAGGTCGAACGTATGGACACGGAAGAGACGCAGTCCCATGACACCATCGTAAGCTACCATGGTTTGATAACCATTCTCTTCCAGTCCATTCTTGAGCAGGCTGGCTACTCTTGGTTCGTCTTCAATAATCAATATCGTATGCATGGTCTGTACTTTTTGTAGATTCCAGTTGTTTTTGTTTGAGACTATACAAATATAGAGATTATTTGTGAGTTTCTCTTTTCTTACTCTTTTAATAAAGGCAACTGGTTCAGCATATTCCTGATTTAATAGCGATACGTGGCATTGGTTCGGCTACGGTCAGCCCTACCAGGTCATATTCGGAGGCAATGTCGTTAATCACACGGACTACTTCCTCGGTCTTCATACCGTCCGGTTCAACGCCGACGCCTGCTATCATGTCGGCAGGATCTATCACGTCCAAGTCAAAGTGGACGACAACCTTGGAAGCTCCGGTACTTTTCAGCCATTCCATAATGGCGGAACTGTTGTCCGCTGTTTCTTTCGGTGCCAGACCTTTTATGCCCAATTCCTTTTGCCGTTCCTGCATGCCTTTATCCCATGAACGCAGTCCTACTATTAATGCTTTGGAAGCGTCAAACTTACCGGGCAGTAAGTTCATAATCTCTTCGTCACCCATTCCCAAGCAAGCGGTGAGGGCCATGGCATGATACCCTTTGTAATCATCATAAGGCAGGTTGATGTCCGGATGAGCATCTATCCAGATTATGGCTACATCGTTCGGGTATCGGGCAGCCAGATAAGTGAACGGAACAACGCTGACCGAACATTCTCCGCCCAGGATGATAATCCGGTCCGGTTTGTTTTCGTTAAGTATATCGAGCGTAGCCTTGCTTTGTTTGACAATCACGCTACGGGAGTTGATACCTTTTTCCGTTGCTCTGTCGTTTATATCGAGAGATACCGGAACTTCCACGGTTTTCTGATTGCTGTCCGGAGCCAGCAGGTTCAGTAACTGGGCACCTAAATAATAACCTCTGGAAGAGTCTTCTGCCGGAATATCCGGCATCCAGTGATCTACAATTCCGCCTTGCCATTGCGGATAAATCAGGCGGAGAGGAGTGGTTTCTTTCTTCATATCTTTACTTTTTACGAGTGGTTTTTTTAGTCGAATGGCACCTTCCAGTTTTCATCCAAATAGGCGGTGAAACACATGGCTATCTGTTCTTTATTGTTCTTTTCTTCGGCCAATGCAGGTATCTCGTCCAAAGAGAAATAGCTGCTTTCGGTAGTTTCTATATTACTCTGAAAACTTCCGCCTGTTACTTCGCAAAGAACAAAGGCTTTGCAGACATTGTATGCATAAGGAGGCACGTTGTGCAGGTTTCTATCCTGCAAAGCAATCAGGCGTACGGCTTTTACGTCCAGTCCGGCTTCTTCTTTGACTTCTTTCTCCGTATTGGTTTTGATGCTTTGGTTGACGTCTACCCAGCCACCGGGCATAGACCATATACCGGCTTTTTCCTTTACCAGAAGTATTTTCCCGTCATTAAAGATGGCGGCACGGGTATCCAGTTTAGGTGTTTGGAAACCGGTTTCATTGCAGAATAATTCTTTTACTTTCTCTATCGGCAGATCGCTTTGATGGCTCATGATCTCTGCCGATATTTCCCGGATACGTTCAAAACGCTCGATGTCGAAGGGATCTCGGGAGTAGGTCAGCCCTGCCTGAGCTATGAATTGTAATTCCTTGGCCCATTCTAGCCAGCGGGGATCAGTTTTCTTGTTCATTGGATATCTGAGTTTAAAGTATCATGTACAATTTTGGATATACTGGCGATGATAGCTGCATTATCTGTATCAGTTTCCTGCGACTCCATGACGAAGACAGCTATATAATATTTCTGTCCGTTGGGCAGGATAACAAAGCCTGCATCGTTATCAGCAATCTTTATCCCTTCCGGAGTCCGGTCGGAAGAGCCTGTCTTATGACCTACGATTACGTCGGCAGGTAACTGGCCTTTCAGCTTATCTTTGCCGGTAGAAGTTTCCTGCATGATTGCTTGAAGGAAGTCTTTGTATTGAGTTCCAAATAGGGGTTGCTTGTCGGCTATATTCAGTAATCTGACTACTTCTTCCGGAGTGCTCCAGTTCAGATAGGCATCTCCGGAGGTATGCATGAGGTCTTCTGTTGCCGCAAGATTACAATCTTTTATTCCTAACGATTTCACATACTCGTTTACTTGATCTATACCACCGGCATATTCTATAAGGATATCACATGCGTTGTTATCACTCTGTGAGATACTGTACTTTAGTAATTCTCCGAGAGAAATTGTAATATCCTGATCGGGGAATTTATCTTTTAACGGACTGTATGTATTGGACTTCAGTTGTGAAGATTTCACTTCAATAAGACTATCTAAAGCAATATGTCCTTTATCCATCTTATCCAGAACGGCCAGTCCCACATGAAACTTGAAGACGCTTAACAGGGGGAAATGGATTTGATTATTATAAACAGCTACAGTCTCATCATTGGCGAGTACGGCAACGCCTACCGTAGCTTTTTTATCTTTCAGAAGGGAATCTATTTGTTGTTCTATCTTCTGCTTCGGGGTGCGGTTGGTGGTATTGCATGCACTGAACAAGATTGCCAGCGCCATACAGCTTAAAAAGAATTTTGCTTTCATAAATGTACTTTAGTGAGTTAATATTAATTCCGGCTTACTTCTCTTATCATAACAAGTGCAATTCTTTAGCAATCCGGCAAGCTTCAATAGAATTGTTTACCTGAAGTTTCTCCAAGATATTTTGCCGGTGCCGGTTTACGGTATTTATACTAATGGATAATGTCTGGGCAATGTCCTTACTCATTTTTCCCTTATTTATCAATTGTAGAATTTCTTTTTCCCGGTCTGACAACAGGTCTTTGCAATTCTGCTTTTCCAGTTCAAGAGTTTGCCCGTCTGCCGAGTTAAGAATGGTGCAACTTAACGACGTATCCATTGAAAAGTTATAAAGGCATAAGGATAACCATACACTTCCGTTTGAGTGGCTCGCTATATAAAACATCCTGTGCAAGATGTGTACATACCTGCCCGAATGATCGCGCATGCGCATATTGTGTATAAGGTAGTAGTCCGGGCGTTTCTTTTCCGGGACACTTTTCAGGAAGTGGAAGAAGCGGAGCTCCTGCAAATGCTTTTCCTGTAAGTCGTCCGGATGGATGTGACTGAATATCTCTTCTTCCCATATCGACTGAATGGTCTTGGCGGTATTTCGTTCTGCCAGTCCCAGTTTCTCGGCTACTCCGCCGTAGTAAATATAACTAATATTGGCTTTCATATCGCTCAATACTGCTATGGCATTTTCAGTCTGTGCATATATGGAAGCTATATGTTTGCACTCATTCAGGCGTTCCGTCTGTTTCTGTTCCTCGGTGAACGCTTGTTTCAGTAGCTCTTTCTTCAGTTTATTTACGATGTCCATACGGTATGGAGATGGAAAAATGGTTATTAATCAGTATTGCCGACTTATCTGTAAGCCTTTACCTTTGCAAAGGTAATGAAAACTAATGGTTATTTATTTTAAGTGCAATAAATTATGGAGAGTGAAAAAGCAAAAGCGAAAGCCGGGAAATTGTATGATGCCAATAATGATATAGAGCTTGTGTCGGAGAGGGAAGCTTGCAAAGAAGTATGTTATGAACTGAATAGCTTGCGCCCTTCACAAAAGAAGGAGCGGGAGAGCATTATCCGCCGACTGTTCGGTAAGACCGGAAAATCGTTCTTGATAGAACAACCATTTTATTGTATTACGGATATAATATCGAAATAGGGGAGAACTTCTATTCGAATGTGAATTGCGTCATTCTGGATGGAGCTAAAGTTACATTTGGCGATAATGTTTTTGTGGCTCCGAACTGTGGTTTCTATACTGCCGGACATGCCTTGGATGCGGAACAGAGAATCCAGGGGCTTGAATATGCCTATCCTATCACTATCGGAAATAATGTGTGGATTGGTGCCCAGGTCTGCGTGTTGCCGGGAGTGACGATTGGTGATAATACGATTATTGGTGCCGGAAGTGTGGTTACAAAAAGTATTCCTGCCAATGTGCTGGCCGTCGGTAATCCTTGCCGGGTGCTACGTACGATCACCGAAGCGGACAGGGCTAAATATATGTCAGAATAATAATTAATTAAAATAACACGAGAAATGAAAAAGTTACTTTTTAGTCTGTTGATGATGATTGGGGTACAAGCCTCTTTTGCTCAGACATTGGAAAAAATGCAGTGGTTCAACGAACCTGAACAGTGGGAAATAAAGGATAAAAGTCTTTCGATGTTTGTCACTCCGCAGAGTGATTATTGGCGTATCTCTCATTATGGCTTTACTGTGGATGACGCCCCTTTCTATTATGCAACGTATGGCGGTGAATTTGAAGTTAAAGTGAAAGTGACTGGTGATTATAAGGCACGCTTTGACCAAGCGGGACTGATGTTGCGCATCGATCATGAAAACTACATCAAAGCAGGCATTGAGTTTGTAGACGGAAAATTCAATCTGAGTACAGTGGTGACTCACAAGACCAGTGACTGGAGTGTAATCACGTTGGATAAACCTGTTCCTTATATTTGGATTAAAGCTGTCCGCAGGCTGGATGCCGTTGAAATCTTCTATTCGTTCGATGACAAGACTTATACGATGATGCGGAATGCATGGTTGCAGGATAATATTCCAGTGAAGGTCGGATTCATGGCTGCCTGTCCCGATGGAGGCGGGTTTTATGTTAAATTTGAGAACTTCAAGGTAAAGCACCTGCCTGATATGCGCAGGTTGGAATGGCTGAAAAAGAATGCAGAATAAATAGGGTTAGTTCAATTAAGTTTGGTAAAAAGACAAATGCCGGTAAAAAGAAGAGTGATTCTTTATTTGCCGGCATTTATTCTGTTTTGAAATTTAAAGAAATCCTTTTCTGAAATAGCCTTGTTTAATATCCTATGGTGAAGCGCTCCTTGTGGTGGTGCTTCTGTTCCAATTCGTCTACCATTGCCACGGCATAGTCTTCAACGGAGATATTGCTGTCTCCATTTACATCTACCACTAAGTCGTCTTTTCCGATACGGAACTTTCCGGTACGTTCTCCCGGTGTCATGTTGGCGGCAGGGGAGAGGAATATCCAGTCAATATCGTTTTCTTTACGAAGTGTATTCAGATAGAATTCTCCGAGGGATTTGATTCCGGGCAACAGTTTGGCTGGAACATCGTCAGCATCCATCACCATCTTTCCGGGAGCATAGAACAGGGTTCCGGCACCGCCCACGATAAGTAGACGCTTAACACCGGCCTTCTTCACACTATCCACTATCAGCGGATAGTTCTTCAGTGTTTCTTCGTATATATTGGGATTCTTCCAGCCGGGGTTATAAGCACTGATGACGGCGTCTTTACCTTTGCTGGCCTCAATCAGAACATCGGTATCGGTCACATCTGCCTGAACGACTTTCAGGTTCGGATTGCTGGCGGTCACTTTGGCCAGGTCGCGTACAATGGCAGTTACTTTGTGGCCTCTGTTCAGCAATTCATTCAGGATGGCGGTTCCTACAAAACCGCTGGCTCCTATGAGTACTACATTTTTCATATTGGTTCGTTGTTTATATTTATATATTAAACTGTTTATGTTCGATAAAGGTTTTATGGTTGTGGACATTTTGGGAATGTTTAGTACTAACACGGGCTGTAATTCTGAATCCTATTATATTATCATTTTCCCCTCCCTTTGCGAACAATCATACTTTTTTTATATTGTAGTTGAATACTAAATATCG
>ERZ791618.870-NODE-870-length-12339-cov-1.429339_pt1 | contig 12339 bp, 9 predicted proteins | sample MGYA00510059_ERZ791618 | MGnify/ENA primary metagenome ERZ791618 (study PRJEB30046, sample SAMN00715159) | human gut metagenome | study: EMG produced TPA metagenomics assembly of the A metagenome-wide association study of gut microbiota in type 2...
GTGGTGCTCTTCCAAGCGCTGCCGCATATAGCCGCTGAAATCATCCAGCCGTTCGTTATGATCCTTATCGTCCCGCATTTTCATGCCTTATTAAAGATTGTACACTCTTTTGCAAAGCGTTCCTCGCCCGGATAAACTGGGAGCGGGAAGTCGCCTCCTGTACATGCAGCATCTCGGCGATCTCGCTATGCGTATATCCCTCTATCGCATATAAGTTGAAGACCGTACGATATCCCGACGGCAATTGGGCCACGCAAGCCAACAAGTCGTCCGCCGATAAACGGTCCAATACGGAATAGTTGATATCTTCCAAACTGTCGTCATAGCCGTCCAGACCTACACTTAGCCTCGTGTTCTCTGAAGACCGGGATATTCAAGAGCCGTAGTGACAAAGATCCGCCGTATCCATCCCCCGAAAGCCCCGGAGCCGGAATACGACCGGATCTTCGTAAATATCTTCACGAACCCGTCCTGCAGAAGATCACGGGCCGTCTCCCTGTCACCCACGTAACGCATGCAAACACTCATCATAGCAGGAGCATATTGCTCGTACAATTCCTTACGAGCCCATGATTCGCCTCGCATACATCCATCGATTAACAGTTGTTCATCCATAAGTACTTATGCTCTCTATTATATGGATGAAATAGGTATCCTAAAAGTTGCATCTTATTCAAAAAAAAGTTACCTTCACATCAAAAATAGGAGGAGAGTGTATGAGACGAGGATTATTTATATTCATGGCATGGATATGTGTCGTTGGAATCCAGGCACAGTCTGACTTTTCGTTTATTTTAAATAAAGAAGGTAAAATCATCGTCCTGCCTAAAAACAAGACGTATGAGTTGAACATCCCGAAAGCCTCTTATAAGACATTTACCCCTGCGGGGACACGGGATATCGATATTAAATTGCGGGAGTTCACGCCCGATATTCCCCATACGTCCCTACAAGAGCGTCCGATGGATATGCAGATATCTTCCGCCGCCTATCAGCCGTTCTTTAACGTATATACCCCGATGCTTCGGGAGGTATCGCCAATGGCGTTGGATTTCAATGAGACTTATATGAAACGGCTAAACGAAAGTTTCGATCTTATCGCTAACGGTGTTCAATATACATGGCCGGGAGTCGGAGGCATGACGATCATGAACGGGGGTATTTCTTGGCACAGCGGCAATTGGAGTCTTTATGGCGGAGGATTCGGGGGTCGTTTCTTTAGTCCCTTCAACCCTAGTCCCGGAATAACAGCGGGCGCAAACGTACAAGTGGAATATCAACCTACTGACTGGTTGAAACTGAAAGGCTGGGGACAATACGCTTATTACGCCGACGAGTACAACAACCCCCATATGCTCAGCAACCCTTTTCTCTACCATACCCAAGTGGGCGGCTCAATGGAGTTCAAGATCACTGATAATTTCTGGATGGGAGCCGGTGTTAACTATGAATACAACCCGGTACGACGGAAAATGGAACCACAGTTCCTAGTCTATCCCGTCTTCAAATCGGGCCGCTTCAAGATTGGAATGTGAGGAAGACGCTATTTCCGTCTCAAACATTCCTACATGGCAACTGCCTAGGATACCGACACCACCGTCTATATTGCTAAATACACGGATCGGTTCGGCCAGACCGCCATCGATCAAAAGGTTCGAAACTGAATCCGTGTCTTTATCTTGCAAAACTTTCAGATATCGATAGTATTCCGCTGAGATAGCATATAGGTGTACCCGTAGGTGCTTGGGAGGAATCGGAAGAAAATCTTCCTCATTTAGATCTTCTATCCCTATCGAATCCGGGACTACTTTTAGCGGATATGATCCATAATAAGGTTCATAATAATACTCATCCGTTAAGTGCAAGGTATATTCTTGCCCGTTTATTAACTCATCAGAAAAGACCTTCCCATCATACCCATACATCCAGTCATTGCCAAAGATTTGATCCAAGGCCGTCAACGATTGGCCAAAAACAGGTTCAGTCGCATAGTTTGGACTCACCGAGAACCATTTATATTCTCCTGTATATTCCTTAGCTATTCCATCAAAAACAGGAATGCCCTCTTCCATACGGAGTAAATAATAATTCTCCTCGGCAGGGTTATCTTTGAGCGTTACCTGATAAATCGCATTCTGGCGAGCAGAACCAAAAGAGCCAGCTACCGTAGCATAGGTTACCCCCGCTTTCAAGACCTGAGCAGGCGCTGGCATGACCGTCTCAGCGCTTGCCACCCCATATTCCGGATAAGAAGCTTCCACACGGATACGATCCCCTTTCACCGGTATAAAATCAGACTTGAAATAACCTTTCGTGTTAAATGCCTCATCCCCCTCCTGAAAGCTCATACGCTCTTTAAAAACGCCATTCACGAATAAATTCACCTCGGCTTTATCCAAAGTCACGTTCGGATGATCATCCGTGAAAAACCAAGTACGGGAGACACTTACGGTTAAGGGTTCGCCGGTTATAGCGACACAGTTCACTACCAAGGTAGGATCCGGCCGTAAGGATTCAAGATCGATCTCCTTGATGCAAGACATCAAACCAAACAGGCTTACTATACAAATCGTATTTATTAGGATACTCTTTATCTGTTTCATCTTCCTAGAATTTATAAGTATATGATATGGAAGGTATGATAGGCATAATACCTATCAACTTAAAACAAGGTTTTGTTTTACCGCTATAGGGAGAAGAAGAACCCGGGACTAAGTTATTCGTTCGTTCCCAGTTATCACTTTTATAGACCATAAACGGATTCATCCGGCTATATACATTATAAATACTGATATTCCAGATGCCCATTCGTCCCTTCTTCTTCGGACGGTAAATATTAAGTCCCAAATCCAGACGATGATAAGCCGGCATCTGGTAATTATTACGACGTGTATACAAATCCACCACTTCCCCGGATGGTTCCCACCAGTTATTCATCTTGTATTGGTTGGAAATAGTAAGCGTACCAGCTTGCTCATAACTCTCCAACGACAAGCTCATGCGATTGCCGGAAGTATACGTCCAAGCAGCTGTCAGCTCCACCTTTTCCGATAGTTTATGCGATACCACGATATTCAGCTTATGCCGGTTATCGTAACGTGCCGGAAAGCGTCGCCCGTTATCGATCTCATCGAAACGCCGATCCGACCATGAAAGCGTATATCCTATCCAACCGGTCGTACGTCCGCTTTCCTTGCGAGCCAAGAACTCCACGCCATACGAACGCCCCTTACCGACCGCCATTTTTTCCTCCCAAGCCGCCGTACCGGGCAAGAAGGAATAGCCGTCTTTATAATCCAACAGGTTCTTCATCCATTTATAATACCCCTCTACCGAGAAACTATAAGAACGCATCAGATTATAATAGAAACCAGCGGAGACTTGATCACTGATTAAAGGTTTCAACTTACGGGTAATAGGCATCCACGCATCCGTCGGCAAATTTATATAACTGTTGCCCAATAAATGGATATATTGCCCCATACGGGCGTATGAGGCTTTGAAGCTAAGATCGTCACGTAGCAACCATCTCAAGGAAGCGCGAGGCTCCAATAAGGTATAAGCCTTCCGCTCCACATTGAACAGGCTAAACCGAAGCCCCGCATTCAAACGCAAGCTAGGTAAGACATTCCAATCATCCTCTCCGAAGACAGCCGCCTCACGGGCCCATAGCAGATCATTTGTATATATTTTCCCTATATTCGAAAACTCCAGCATACCGGAACCGGCTGCTTTCACCTCATTATACTCCGGGCGGAAACGGTGCATCAAGAAATCCCCTCCAAAACGAATCACATGCGACGTAGAAGGCGTGTAATCAAAAGAGGAACGGACGCCCATATCCAAGATAGAGGTAGAACTACTCGTTTCCGATGAAGAAGAGAGATAATTATCTTCTCCTTCCACACCATAATTATATTCTTTTGAACTCCGTACATTCGAGCGATACCGTGAAAAGACCCCGGAAACCCGTCCGAACAAACGGTTATTGAAGACATAAGTCCAGCCCAAGGTTCCCATCAAATTACCCCAACGCAGCGATGAATGGGTACCATCCGTATAAGGGACTTGCTCTTCTTCTGTTGAGAAATCCGTTCCCCCTCCTTTTAATACATCATTCCCGTTATATAAGCTGAAAAACATCCGGCTACGATCGCTGAAACGATGATTAAGCTTTAAATTCAAATCGTGAAAAGCGTAACGAAGATTTATTTTATGACCGTCTTTTCGAACCTTATTTGCTATCGCTATCGCTGGGGCAGAGAGTACATCCAGCCACGAGCGTCTAAGCGCTATCTGAAAAGCCGTGCGATCCTTGATGATAGGGCCTTCCAAGCTCAGATTACCGGAGATCAGCCCGATCGTAACGCTACCATGGTACTCTTTCATATTGCCCTCTTTGGTATGGACATCTACCACAGACGAGAGTCGCCCGCCATATCTCGCAGGGAAACCCGCCTTGAAAAAGTCCAGATTACGGATCGCCTCCGGATTGAAAGCGGAGAATAGCCCGCCGACATGATTGATCTGGTAAACCGGATTACCGTCTATCAAAAACAGATTTCCATCTTGGTCGCCGCCACGAACATATAAGCGTCCCTCTGTCCCACTGGCTACACCCGGAGTCAGTTGCAAGGTCTTCACAATATCGGACTCACCAAACAGGGTCGGTGTCGCCTTGATCGTCTTCTGGCTAAACCCCATCGTTCCCATCAAGGTGTTATTTACAGACAAACGATCCCGCTCCGAAGCGGTAACTACCACTTCCTCCAGACGAGCGTTCGGACGCAACTCAATATTTAATATGGTATCCCTATCCAATTCCGTGAAATTAAAGGAACAGCTCTCATAGCCAATGTAAGAAGCATGCAAGCGGATATTCCCCGGCGGAAGCGTCAAACTGAAAAAACCATAGCTATTCGTAGCCGAGCCTTTCCGGCTGGCGACCTCATAAACAGAGGCTCCGATCAGAGACTCCGAGGACGCTTGGTCCCTCACGAAGCCGCTGATCGTTACCTGTCTCTGTCTACGCTTCAGAATCACGATCTTTCCATCACCTTATACACGATCGGATACGACTCGAACAAGCGGGTCAAACAATCCGTCAATGCCTCATCTTTCACTTGGAAACTGATCTTCGGAAGCTCTTTCAACAAAGAAGACTCATACGAGAAGGTCACGCCCGCCTGCCTTTCGATCTCTGACAAGACCTCCGGCAACGAAACCCCTTCATACGTAACGTAATCCGGGGATCATCCTTCGTCTTGGCTGATTGGGCCAAGAGGTCTGGAACAGGCATAAAAATCATCCAGCAAAAAATGGCTATAAGCCATTTATTCATCCACTCTGTCATCATTCTACTTTATTGAGTTCATTGATAAGACAGGATCTCCCGGAAATACCCCTATCAAGGAAAAGCCTTTTTTTCATACCTCGTGAACTTACCGCTTCATGATGTATGAACCGGCAAGCACAGGTCGTCAACGCGGGATGGGCTTATCCATCCCAAGGATTCCAATAAGGAGGCACCGTGTCTCTCGGCATCGTGATACGCAATTTATCCTCTTGATATCCGGCGACAATCCCAAAGCCGTTCTCCACATTCGAATACGTATCGGCAGGCTCTATCAACGCCCCGAAATTCGCGTCGCCGATCGTGATAGAGTACCCCCTCATAATCTTCATATATCGATAATAATCCTCGGAGATAGACAACAGGCGCACATCGTAATGAACGTCCATAGAAAGGGTATCACTCTCATACGAGTATTCAACAGGAAAAACAGAAACCTTAATAGCATTCGTATTAACCAGATCCTCCCCTCTAAATACACCCATACAGTAACGCCCATCCATCTGGCTCGTGATAGGACTACCTCCAAAAGACTGGAAAACAGGATCCTCATAATCCACGCTAAAACCAGAATAATACCAACTATATCCTCCTAAGCTACGGAAAGAGGTTACGGTACGGGTACTATCCCCCTTCCGGAAGTCCAAGATCTGCTCCACGATTAAACGATAATAGGAATCCGCCTCAACCCCGATTTTAACAGAGAAACGCAGATATTCGGCATAGTAGGCAGAAGATCGATAGGATAAGGTATCCACCTCATAAATCCGTGCCCGACCGGGGATACGAGTTTCCCCGGATACCGGCTCATACCCATCGGCCTCGCCTCTATACGCAAACAATCCCCCTGTCTCACGAAACAACCGGGCAGAACATATTGCCCCCGTGAATGTATAGAATCTTCCGGCAGGTCATCATTGCGCATAAGACCTTGAAACTCATCATTGACATAGACACGGACTTTCGCGTCGGATAACTCAAAATCGGGAACGCTATCCATGATAAACCATGTTTTCGAGAGATGAGCACACACCTCCTTTCCGGGACATACCGATGCGTTCAGTACAATCCGATCCGGCAGATCCTCCAAATCAATCTCCACATCCCGAACGCAAGAGACCATCAATAATCCTAACACGAACAGGTAAGGTAAATATCTTCTCATAAGCTAGAATTTATAAGTATAAGAAACCGAGGGCATGCAATAGAACAAAATCGTCTCCTGTAGCACTACATGATATCGCTGATTTATATCCTGGTTTACCATAACCTCCGTCATGAAGGGATTCGGTTTCAAATACGTATTGTATATACTTATGTTCCAAATCCCCATCCGACCCTTCTTTTTATATCGATAAAAATTCACGCCCAGATCCAAACGGTGATAAGGAGACAATTGATAATTATTACGAGCGCTCAAACCTGAATTCATCGGTCTGTATGAATCTACTCCGGCATACCCGTTCTCTTTCTGATAAATCGGAGACAGATATTTATACTCCGGCAAGCTAATATGGTTTCCTGAGGCGAACACCCAAGCTCCCGTTAACTCCACCTTCCGGGATAACTTACGAGAAACGACCACATTCACCTTATGCCGGTTGTCGAAGCGAAACGGGAAATGACGCCCCTTATTCACGGAACCATCCGGAAACCACCGATCCGACCAAGAGAGCGTATACCCGATCCATCCGGTTGTCTTCCCATTTGTCTTTTGCGCCATAAACTCCACACCATAGGTCTTACCCTTTCCCAAACCGACCCGGTCTTCCCAACCGGAGAAATGTGTCTCAACCGGCCAATGATCCTTATAATCAATCAAGTTATTCAACCGTTTATAATACCCCTCGATCGAGAAATCATACATCCGTTTCAGATTATAATAAAGCCCGGCGGTAATCTGGTGAGAACTCATCGGAGGGACTTGCTCCGTCACCGGGACCCAAATATCCGTAGGCTGGTTAACATAGGTATTCGATAATAAGTGGACATATTGGTTCATCTTACTGTAGGATATCTTCGCCGATAGATCCGGACGAAGTAAATAACGTGCCGACAAACGAGGCTGAAAAGAATGATAGATCTCATTCTCTACATGAAACAAGGTATACCGCAATCCGGCATTCACCCGCAAGCGATCCGTGACCCGCATCTCATCCTCGGCAAACAAAGAGAACTCATGCCCTTTTATCAAGGAATAATCATACAAAAGCTCATATACGGGATTTACTAACGAATCGTTCACCCAAGACCGTTGCTGGCTATTCTCCGGGCGAAAATTATGATACAGGTAATCCGTGCCCATTCGTATCCGGTGATTCATTGAAGGACTGTAATCCACTGACAGCCGTACGCTCAGATCCTCCATCTCCGATTTATAACGGCTATCCCGCTTAATTGATTGCCGCTCTGCCCTATTTCCTTCGATTTCATACCCCTTCGCCTCTTGCCGGATATGCGAGCGAAAACGGCTGTAGCCCACCATTAGATTACCAAACAGCTTTTGCCCGAACACGTAGTTCCACCCTGCGGAGCCGATCAAGTTTCCCCAACGCCAGAGAAACATATCATCCGAATCCTCATGCTTCTCCTTGCTTCCCTGCCAAAAGCATCTTGCCCCATATAAAAGCTCAAATAGGCCCGGCTACGTTCCGAGAAAGAATGGTTCACCTTCGCGTTTATATCAAAAAAGTGATAACCGAAACTCTCCTTGGTATCACTGTTCTTATTAATGATCGCCAAAGCCGTCCCTGTTATCAAATCCAACCACGTACGACGTACCGAGACATTAAACGAGGAGCGATCCTTAACAATCGGCCCCTCCAGATTCGCCCGTGCGGAAAGCAAACCCACGGAGATATTCCCGTGATACTCCTGCCGGTTACCGTCATTCATACGGACATCTACAACCGACGAGAGCCTTCCGCCGTATTCCGCCGGAAAGCTCCCTTTATAAAACCGGGTATTCTTTATCGCGTCCGGGTTGAACGCCGAGAAAAACCCCAACAAATGGTTCACATGATAGACCGGATTTCCATGCAGCAGATACAAAGTCTCGGCGGCCCGGCCCCCACGCACATACAAGCCGGTCATTCCCTCGGTGCCTACCGCCACGCCCGGCAACTGCTGTAAGGTCTTCACCAGATCCGCCTCCCCCAGCAAAGCGGGTATCGACTTCACCCGCTCGGCAGGGACGTCGATCACCCCCGCACGGCTACTCAATATCTCGTAGCGAGGCCGGGTCCCCCGAATAACGACCTCGCCTAACGAGGCCAATGACCTCAACGGGAAGTCGATCATCGTATCCCTTTGCAAATCGATCTCTATCTCCATCGCCTAAAGCCCACATACGAGGCCCTAAGGCGAACCTTACCGGGTGGAAGTATCAAGCTGTAAAAGCCGTAATTATTAGACATCGTCCCTCCCCTCGAACTTTTCACCAGAACCGAAGCCCCCAACAAACTCTCATACGAGGCTGAATCCCTGACGAATCCACTGATCGTATATTGACGGGGCTTTCGCTTTAAGATGATATATTGCCCCGTAACCCGATAGATAATCGGTAATGGGGAAAATAAGCGCTTCAAGCAGTACGACAAGGATTCATCCCGGACCGACAGGGAAACCTCTGGCAGCTCTTTCAGCAGAGAAGACTCGTACGAGAAGAACAATCCGGTTTGTTTCTCAAGCTCCATCAATATATCCAACAGGGGAACCTGCCGCATATCCAACGTAACCGTCGGCGTAGGTTCGGGCATCTGCGCATATAGATGTCCCATCCAACCGGGAAGCAAAAGAATCCCTATCAGCCATACAACAATAGATCTCATAAATGATCTGATTTTATTTCTTCGAAGTGGAAACCAAACGTGCGTCCAATGTCTGGTTAACAACCTGCAAGACATCCTCCAAAGGCAGATTATTAAAAGTAGCGGTCAATCTCGCTCCCTCATTCTTTGTCTGGTTCGCAATCTTGACTTGATAATAATCACTCAAGTCCTCAATCACCTTATCCAGCGGTGTCTCCATAAAACGAAGTTGCCCTGTCCTCCAAGCTAACTTGTTCACGTCTTCTTCCGTCACTACCGTTATCTCCTTGTTCTCCATAGAATACTGAGCCGACATTCCAGCGGTAAGTATCACATTCTCCTTTTCCTCCCCGGCGGTAAAACATACCTTGCCGGTAACTACATTGACTTCCGTAACGGTAGGCTTCTCATCTATCTGGAAACTTGTTCCCAGCACCGTAACTTCCGTTTGGCTCGTTTTCACTGAGAAAGGGCGTGCCTCGTTCCTCGTCACTTGGAAAAAGGCCTTTCCATTCATCTCCACGGCACGCCTCTCTTTATCATATCTCTTCGCGTCATACCGGATCCATGAATCGCCGCCAAAGCGACCAAGGTACTATCCGGAAGGTAAACATCTTTCATTTGTCCGGGGGCGGTAGTAATCGCAACCCAATCCGGGGCGTTTCTCTCTACCGTAAACCATGTCCCCAGACCTACGAGCACTAACACGACAGCGGCCGCCCCGATCCAATACCGGCGAAACGAGACCTTCCGGCTAATCACATGCTCAGAAGCGAACTTCTGCCATGCCTTATCCGGGTCAAGGCTTCCTTCCCGATAGCGTTTCGCTACGAAACGGATGCGTTGTTCCAATTTATTGTCATGCTCGTTATTATTCATAACTATTCCTTCTATTTAATAAGTCCTTCCAGTCTCATACCATTGGAATCCGACATTTGGGGCCTGCCCCTTCTTCAATGGAACTCCCACGCTCATACTCGGCGAGATCCTAGACGATACGCAAGATGAGAAAATCATCATCGACACCGCAAATATAAATACCCACTTTATACAAACCATCGCTTTCATCCTATTTTCTCTTTAAAATGTGTATCCCAAGGTAAAACTAGCCGTATGATAGTTCAGACCTATGTTATAAGCATATCCCTTGTATTGCTTATCTATACCCAGATCATAGCCAACCTTAAAAGCGACCCGTTTCACCTCTATACCAGCCTCTATGGTAGCTCCCCAGTCAAAACGAGGCGCTACCGCATATCCTTGGCCGGGATTAAACGGGTTATATGATATTTCCTTATTATAGGGCAGCTTTCCTTTTAAAGAATAATCACTTTCCTCATACGTCACTTTTCCTCCCAAGCCAACCGCCAAATAGGGACCGACCGCCAAATGTAACCGAACATCCTTACTTACCTGCCAATCGAAACGAGCCAAGATCGGTATTGGATATATTCACGATGCTCCTTCTGACTGCGATGCCTTATACCTTCTACATCAAAATCCTTAATTCCATAGGTATCATAATAGAAGCCCGTAAAGCCGTAACCATTACCATAACCGTATCCCCACAGATTCAAATAATCACTGGAAACGGGATAGAGAAATATACTCGTACCTTCCCGTCCCCCATATGGACTCTCACTAGTTCCATAAATCTCACTATAAGAAGACAGCCCCTTCCCCCGTCGCACATAATACAAACCGGATTGAAGCGAGAACCAGCCCGATCCGAATGTATAAGAGACTGCGGCCCCAGCCTTAAAGCCTACCTTAGCGGCATCTCCCTTATACTTTGTCACGTTCATACCGGCTTCCGGCGTCACTTTCCATTGCGCTTGGGCCGAGATCACGCACGTCATCAACATCACAAATACCACCAACTTCCTCATATACTCTCCATGCTTTAATGAAATAAACAAGTAACCTTTATCTCTAAGACAGAGAAATATGAAAAACCCCCATTCCTTTCTATAAAATTTATCCGAAAAAGAACATATAAACACGGATAGCGGTCTCTCGCAAAGCTTTCAATGCCTTGCTCATCTGGTTCTCAACCGTTTTTACCGATAAATTCAATTCCTCCGCGATCTCTTGGTATTTCAAGCCATCCCGTTTGGATAACAAGAAAATCTTCTTCCGTTCGGGAGGTAACCGATCGATAGCATCCCACAGGCGGGCGTCACGCTCCGATCGCAGGATGTCTTCCTCTTCCGAGGTATCTTCTACGTCGGGTAACTGCTCGGTGGCCTCAGCGTTTACGGGTTGTGAGGTAAATGAAAGAGAACGGTTCCTCACCGCTTGATATAAATAAGCCTTGAGATTCCCGATCACATTACCAGCCCGGTTCTTATCCCATACATCCGCGAAGGCCTGTTGCACGATATCCTCGGCATCGTCTACCTGATCGGTATAACGAAGCGCAAACAAACACAAGGGCTTATATAAACTCTTGAAATGATGTTCAAATTCTTGGGTGGTAATAGCAGCCATACGTTTGTTATCTGTAACTATTCACCGCAAAGTAACAACCTTTTCTTTTTAACAAATCGCTTTTCAGGTTCTTTATAATGGTTTTAATAAAAAGAAAGCGTTTAAGGACTTATCCCTAAACGCTTTTTCTTATTTTTAATTAATAAGCATCAATATGGACGAAAACCGATAATCTGGCGTACCTCATTTAAAGTCTTAGAAGCGCTCTCACGAGCTTTCTCCGCACCCATACGGGCTACCTTATCCAGATATTCCGTATTGGCGGCCATATCCAAGATACGCTCACGGATCGGAGCGCAGACTTATTGATATCCTCGGCCAACTGCTTTTTCATATCGCCGTAACGGATCTCGCAATTGTTGTATTTCTCATTAAAGAAATCATAGGTCTCTTTCTCGGAGACAATTTCCATCATCGTGAATAAATTGGCGATCGGCTCGGGCTTCACGCTATTCGGCTCGGTTGGTCCCGCATCGGAAACCGCTTTCATAACCTTCTTCTTGATTGTTTTCTCATCATCGATCAAGTAGATCGCGTTACCCTCACTCTTGCCCATCTTACCGGAACCATCCAAGCCCGGTACTTTCACGGACTTATCGCCCAAATGGAACGAAGCTGGTTCCGGGAAGAAATCTACTCCATAGGTAGAATTGAAACGGCGGGGGGAAAGACGAGCCAATTCCATAG
>ERZ791618.871-NODE-871-length-12308-cov-2.073125_pt1 | contig 12308 bp, 8 predicted proteins | sample MGYA00510059_ERZ791618 | MGnify/ENA primary metagenome ERZ791618 (study PRJEB30046, sample SAMN00715159) | human gut metagenome | study: EMG produced TPA metagenomics assembly of the A metagenome-wide association study of gut microbiota in type 2...
TACTATTGAAGCTTTTACTCTGATATGAAGGGGGGGCAATTCCTACTCCACTTTATCATTCAGGAAACTTTCAAGCTGCCCTGCATAATAAAATGGAAGGTTATACAACTAAGAGCTAATCGTTGAAATATAGACAAACATTTAATATTCAATATAAAAAGACTGAATAAAGTCTAAAACCAAAAGAAAAATAGAGTTATTTTAGGTCAAAACCAAAGCTAAACTCAAAAAGAAAGAGCTCCACATTCTTTTTTTGGCAACAAAACATAGAAAAACACTGAGCGTTTCCTTTCATTTAGGAAAGGATTTTATATCTTTGTCCTAAATAAAAGGAAACCCCATGAGAAAAGATGTTATTAAGTCGCTTTTTGCTATCAAGCAGAGTGAAATTCCTTTCGATGTAATTGAGCGCGATACAAAGTTACCGATAGATCGCAAAAAAATTATCACTATCCCCGGTGTGCGGCGCTGTGGTAAATCTACTTTGATGGAGATTGCCATAAATACGCTTGTCGAAAAAGGTGTGCCAAAAGAATATATTTTATGGTTGGGATTCGATGATGAACGTCTGAGAAGTATGACATCCGAAGAATTGGATGATGTCATTGCTTCATATATGGAAATGTATCCCAATATACCTATTAAAGATGTATATATGTTCTTTGATGAAATCCAACTCATCAAGGATTGGGAATATTTTATATTGCGAGTTTACAAAACTTACTGCAAAAATATCTATGTATGCGGTAGCAATGCAACAATGCTCTCAACGGAACTGAGTTCGGCATTGAGGGGATATCCACTTGAATATGAAACATATCCACTTTCATTCAATGAGTATTGCCGTTTCAGAGGAATCAACACAAACAGCTACCTCGAACAGGACAGGGCAAAGTTGAGAATCGCTTTCGAAGAATATAACCAGGAAAGTGCATTCCCAGAAATTGTACTGACCACCTCCCAATCAGACCGATTGAAACTGTTGCATGGCTATTTTGATACAATGTTATTGAAAGATTTGGTTGAACACTACAAAATATCAAATATAAGTGTAGTAAGATATTTTGTAAAGCGTATTATGGCGAATCTCACAAAACCGACATCAATAAATGCAATATATAAAGATATCAAGTCACAGGGGTTGAAAGTTGGCAAAGATGATCTATATCTATGGGCAAACTACATTTGTGACATATTTATGTTTGTTCGTATTTCCAAATATGATCGATCTTTGATTAAGGAACAAAAATCACTCGATAAGTATTACTGTATAGACAATGGCATACGGGGTGCAGTACTCCTGCCGCAAAGTAATGATAACGGAAAAAATTTAGAGAATACTGTTTTCATGCAACTGAATCGGGCAAAATTACCCTCAGATAAGATTTCTTATTACCAGAGTAATGGTGAATGTGATTTTGTACTCCAACGCAATGATGCCGTAGTGCAACTGATACAAGTAACCTGGGATATGTCAGATGAAAATACTCGCGAAAGAGAGATTGACGGAATTCTGGAAGCTTCAACTGCAACCGGATGTGCTAATCTGCTTATCATCACCAAGGATGAAGAGACAGTTATCGTACGAGAAAGTAAGCAAATCAGTGTTGTACCAGCCTGGAAATGGCTATTGCAGAACAAATCTATTTAAAACTAAAACCCAAACAGAATTCTATTTGCCAAATAAAAATAATTAGCAGAATAGTGAAACAAATCTATGTTTTCATTGTTGGATTGTGAAAAAAACGTATCTTTGCAACAGAACACGCGACATGTGGTATATTATATATCTTGCATGTCCTCTTCCGGTACCAGTAAAATGTGGAAATTTAACTAAAAAACCGGATGAGCGTAGCCTGTATCAATTATTGGTACGGGCTTACTCTTCCTGTTTTTAGAGGTATCCACATACCTACTGGTAGGGAAGGTGTAACGCCCCGTACCTTTATAATATAAAACCATTATAGCCGTATAGGGATTGATTTAAAACTTATAATCAAACACTATATGGCTAATTGGGTATCTATAAAATCAGTAGCCGAAAAATACGGCATACCGGAAGAGCAAATCCACGAATGGATCAGGCTCCGTTATTTGACATGTTCCTCTATAGACACAGAACCTTACGAAGACGAGAATCCGTTAGTAGATACTGACGAACTTGACAAGGCTCTTGAATTTAACTCACTAAAATCTTGTCCTGATGATGCTATTATGGTGAGAGTGCGAAAAAAGCACTTGAGTTGGCTCTATCAGGAGAAAGCACGCTTAGAAAAAATCAACAACTGTTTATTTGAGATCAATGATTATCACACCCAACGGGAAGCTGAGTTGGAAGAGAATTTTAAAAAGTTGATGAATTATACCAATGAAATCCTCGCGTTACATAAGAAAATGATAGAAGATTATGAGAACATGATGGAAAATCACGAGAACATAATGAAAGATTGCGAGAACATGATGCCTGAAAAAGGGAGATTTTGGTCTTCCCTCTGCCACTTGTTTGTCACGAAAAAGAACAAAGCCCTCATCTAACCAATATATATACCCCGTTTTTACAATCCTTTTCATCTTGTGAATACGGAGCTCGTGATGAACTCCGTATTCTTTTTTTAATCACATACTGTATGTTCTTCACGCAGCAGCACACTTTCTTTCCATTCTTCCATCTTTACGGTAGGTGCACCTCCCTCCTCTTCCATTCCTGAAAAATAGAACCGTTGTTCCCTGCCATCCTTCAGTGTTACAATCAGTTCATCTGCTGAAGAAGCAAATACAGACTGTACGCTATTCTCTTTTTCAAAAGGCTCTATGACAGTCAGGTAACGAACCTGAGCAGCGTCCATGCGCACCCCGAAAGTAATACGCCTTTCAGCCTCATCACCCAGAGGATAATCTCCACCGATAACTGTTTTCAGACGGACGGCCTGAAGCCCATCCAAATCAAAGGTATATTGAGCAGGAGTTTCAAAACCTGCATTCACTGGTTCGGCAGGAAGTCCCCAACTGTAGTTTTCTCCACTGATATTGATGCGGCCATCGGCATAGTCCCGAGTATTCCCAAAAGGATTCTCCTGCACGTTGTTCTTGACAACCGGAAGATCGGCAAGACGAATTTGTTTACCGTCTTTCGTTTCCAGAATGGCTTCTGCCCAGAACAGAGTTTTAGAACGGTTGGCATGTTGAGTGGCGGAGGACAAAGTTAGTTTCCGGATACCCGTAATATCAACATCCACCTTTCCTTCGCCCAGAATCCAGGCACCGAAACTGCCTTCGGCAAGTAGTTTACCATCTCCCTCTACCGTGTACTTCAGGTTACGCTGCGTTCCGTGATCTTCGGGAGCACGTCCGGTGTAAGCAATCCGTTGGGTATTGGGCCAGGCATTATAAATATCCATGTAGAGATAGCCTGGCTCACCGTACATACGCGTGCCCCGGTTATCAGCTTCGGGGCCGAATTTGGTCAGGAAGCTGGCTTTCAGAGTTCCGGTTACGGAATATTGATTGATATCAGTCACTAACGGTGCGGCACTCAGGACATCGGTATCCAATTGTGCCTGATGGGAAATGAACTCTTTCTTATCGGCAGACAATCCTAACAAGCCTTTTATCTGGAAAAGAAGATCGAAGCGGTGTTGCTTGTTCCCGGTACTTTTGTCATAATCTGCAAGAACTACATAATCGTCCGTCACAACCATTAGTCTGCGTTGGAAAACAGGTTCGGTAAATCCTGTCAGCACTCCGAATCCGGGATGCTTTTCGGGTGTGGGGAAATAACGGGCTTCCCACTCTGTTTTTTCTTTGAAATCCCTCGGTCCACGCATACTGTGCCGCAGCCCGCCATAAGCAGGATAACTCCATGCGGCAGTTCCTTCTACACAACCGGCCTGAAATAAATCACCCGTATGGAACAGGCTACGCTTACTATCATCAGCTTCCTGCTGTTTCAGATCAACGGTAACCATATTTTTGGAGATACTGCTCTGTACATAGAAATTATACATATAGGGAGCATAGCTGTACCACACCATCTCCGGATTGTAGAAGCTACGCCCGTAACGCATCAGTGAAAGCATGGCAGTACGGTCGAAATGTCCGTGATAACCACCGTGTGTTCCGTACTTCAAAACGGCCTGTATCTTTTCGCGCGGCTCCTTCTGGGTGGAACGCAACATCAACGCTCCCGCATTGTCAGCATAAGCTCCCCGGACATCTCCCGACTCCACCTCGGGCAACTCGGGTACTCCATAAATCAAATTATTCCGCTTGGGAGACATCCGTATAAAAGCAGCATAGCGCGGATCACGGAAAGCATAGTATGCCATCTCGAAACTATCGCCACCCACTTCGCGTTCGGTGGCGTCATTGATTCCGAATATCCAGCCCCGGTAATCGAGGAAAGGCAGAAGAGCATCCGACATCATTTTGATAGTGACATAAGGTTGGTGAATAGGACCGCGAATACGGAAACTGTGTCCATGATGAAGATTACGGCTGTCTTCACGCTCATTGGCTCCGACTTTCTCATACTCGGGGGTAAGATTATAATCAACGGGGAATTTTTCCGTCAGCAGAGAATATCCGAAAGGATTCAATGCTAACCCTATTTGTATATATTCGCTCGCTACCCAAAGGTTATAACTGACCGTACACTCGTACCACCATCCATCAGGCATTGTATAAGTACGGAACTTATCCAGCAGGCAGGAAGGCGCATAAAGCACTTCATCCACCAGGTTGAAATCTTGCATGACCAAAGCACAAAAGAAGACTCCCGTCAGTTGGGAAACCGCCCAGTTGGCTCCGCCCGTTGATTTATAACGCAGATATTGGTCGATGTAAAGCCGGAAGGTGTGTTCTATCTGAGCTTCTTCCTGTGCGTTCAGGATGTTGGCATCCATAATCAGATCATAGGCCTGCGCCAGATGCTGAAAGAAGTGCCCTTCCTGTACACTTGCCTGGTTGGAAGCTTTCCGGGTTAACGGGAAGCCGGTCTGATAATCGCTGATCATCAGCAGGAATTGCTTTACTTTATAGGCAAATTCCGTTTTACGTGTCAACTGCCATGCGATGGCATTATTCATCAGACCGTGCTCATGAGTGGTTGCACATAAATAAGGAATACCGTCGCTGTTAGCAGCATAAGGAGGGCGTAGGGTACTTCCCAATGTTCTGCATCCTGCACATAACGTTTTTGCGCTCCATAGCCCAGTCATATTTTTCCGCTTTTGCGCGAACTTCTTCCCATCCTTCCGTCGTATGGATTGTAAACGGATGCGGCATACTACGCAAAGTGGTAAACGTTGATGTCTGCACAGCTGCAGGATTGGCAGCAGGTAAAATCTGTAGTACCTGCTTTTCACGGCCTCCGGCGGGAATACCCGGCGGCACCACCACCTGTAATTCCACTTTCCGTTTCTCACCCGGTGCCAACTCTATTTGTGCCGGTTCTACTGTAACCGGAAAAGCTTCCCAACCATATTTAAGAATGGAAAAAGAAACTGTTTGTGATTTTGATTCACAATTAGTAATCCATACCGGATAAATAACTGTTTCTCCGGCTTCTCCCGATTTGGAATAAGAGTCGGCTTCTACTTTCACTGAGTTTCCTTCTACCAGACGGGTAGAAAGTAATTTCACTTTACCGCCATGCTTTCCAGCAAGACGAACAGCAATGGATTTAATCCGCCGTATAGTGCTCTGTGAAGCTTTCGGAGTATCAAAGACAGAGAAAGGTACGAATAATCTGCCGTCGCCATTCTTTTGCTTTTGCAAGGTTAACCGGATTTTGCGGGTATCAAACGGATTGTCCTTTTTCTCCGGTTCTCCGAGCTTCAAGGCATTGCTTGAAACAAGTATTTCAACGGGTATATCGTCTGTGCCGGATAACTTCAGATTAAGTTCAAGACCATAATAAGACATTAGATCGATCACGGAATTGTCAGTATATGGATGTCGGGGGCCATCGGGCTCCGTATAGATAAAAGTTCCGCCGGAGGTACAAGTCCAATCGTTTGTAAGCCCTTGCCAATTCTGTTTATCAGCAAATAAACCGGTCTTCAGCTTTTGACGGACAATGGCAACTGCATAAATCTCGCCTATAGATGCCGACTGATCATATGCTTCAAAGCGGACAAGTGCAGAAGTCCCATTCTTCAACGCTTCCACCGGAATGGGATATACCACTTCGAATAGTCCGTGCCGGTTACGGTTGAGCCCTTCGGTATACAAGAGGGTACCATTGACAGATATATTAAATAAGAAATTCTCCCCCTTTCCGGGCTTATTCTCGCCGGAATACTGCACAACTAACAATTGCGGAACGGTATCCGCTTTCATCCGGTAAGTGAGAGATTCCCCTTTTCCACTGGCTTGAACAGGGTCGTTCGATGTATAAACTACGTCTACAATATACGGTACATATCTTTCGGGCAATGTACTTTGGGCAGATACATATAAAACAATCAGGCTATACGCCACTATCAATAATATCTTTTTCATCATAGTATTTAGTATTTATCATGGATGGTTTCAATATAGTACGAATCAAGTAAACATATCACTCATTTTACATTTACAATTATGATATCAGAAACAGAATGAGTGTTATTTATCTTTAGTTCGTATTTACATAAAAGGAAGCGTACAAGTAATTCCAGATAAAAAGGTAACATAAATATTAATAAAAAGATGATTTTTATGGAATATAAGAAATACATTGTTTTAGTTTTATTCAGTATTTGGGGAGTTTGCCTTTCTATACAGGCAAATGATTTACCCCGTGAGGTAGTAAATCTTAATCGTGAATGGTTGTATAGCCGTGACAATACTGTTTGGCAAAACATTGGTCTTCCCCATTCATTCAGTATCCCCTACTTTATGTCGAAAGATTTTTATACTGGTCTTGGCTGGTATAAGAAGACTTTGACACTGAGTGCCGAAGATATGAAAAAGAAACTCTTCCTGGAGTTTGATGGTGTATTTCAGGAAGCGGAAGTTGCAATAAATGGCAAAATAGTGGGTACACATGTAGGTGGATACACAGGCTTTTCAATGGATATTTCCTCTGCCGTACAGGTGGGAAATAACATTATTACTGTATGCGTTAGTAATCTTTGGAAACCCAATGTGGCACCGCGTGCCGGAGAACATACATTCAGCGGAGGTATTTATCGGAATGTCCGGCTGGTTAAAAAGAATCCGGTACATATAGATTGGTATGGTATTTTTATAACCACACCCGATTTATCCGGGAATAGAGGAAAAGCTTCAGCAGTAAAGATTGAAACTGAGATTTGCAATCATTCCAGCCGGACAGTAGAATACAAATTGCTTACCCAAATCGTAGATAGTGAAGGAAAAGTGATAACCTCCGTGGAGAGCAGTGAAAAAGCAGTAGCCAATGGTGCAAAGAAAATGATACAGCAAACAAAACCATTGAATAATCCTCACTTGTGGCATCCCGGACATCCTTATTTATATAAGGTGGTCAGTTCGCTCTATCAAGGTACAAAGCTGGTAGACCGTACTGAAACTGCTTTCGGCTTTCGATGGTTTGAATGGACCGCTGACAAAGGCTTTTTCCTAAATGGAAAACATCTTTTCTTCAAAGGCGTCAATGTACATCAAGATCAGGCCGGTTGGGGAGATGCCGTGACAGAGAGTGCCATGCGCCGGGATGTGAGAATGATGAAAGAAGCGGGCTTCGACCTGATTCGTGGTTCCCACTATCCACACGCCCCTGCTTTTTCACAGGCATGCGATGAAGAGGGCATGTTATTTTGGTCAGAAGCACCCTTCTGGGGTATCGGAGGATTCAAACCCGATGGATATTGGGACTGCAGTGCTTATCCTGTAAATACAAAAGACGTAGACGGCTTTGAAGCAAGTGCACTGCAACAATTGGAAGAAATGATACGCATTCACCGGAATCATCCCTCCATCATCGCATGGAGTATGTGTAATGAGGCTTTCTTTTCTGCACCGGAAGCGATGAACGGGGTCTGCCGTCTGTTGAAGAAAATGGTGGATTTGTCCCACCAGCTCGATCCAAGCCGTCCGGCTGCTATTGGAGGAGCACAACGCCCGTTGGGAGATGCACGGATTGATAAGATAGGAGATATAGCAGGCTATAATGGAGATGGCGCTACACAACCGGACTTTCAGAATCCGGGTATCCCTAATATCGTTTCAGAATATGGCAGTGTAACATCCGAACGTCCGGGAAAATATGCACCAGGATGGGGCGATTTACAGAGAGACAACGGTTGGAAAGGTTTCTCATGGCGTAGCGGCCAGGCTATATGGTGTGGATTTGATCATGGAAGCATTGCCGGAAGTAATTTGGGCAAGATGGGAATTGTAGATTATTTCCGTATACCTAAACGTTCGTGGTACTGGTATAGAAATGAGTATACCCAAATAACACCATCAGAATGGCCCGAAGAAGGCGTTCCTGCACAACTGAAACTGGAAGCATCAGGAACGACCGGCATCCTTACCGACGGAACGGATGATGTACAGTTGCTAGCAACAATACTGAATGCTGACGGAAAACCGATCAGTAATTCTCCCACTGTAGAACTGAAAATAATTTCAGGACCGGGAGAATTCCCGACAGGAACATCTATTTGCTTTGCACCGGATAGCGACATCCGCATCATGGATGGACAGGCAGCCATTGCATTCCGTTCCTATCATGCAGGTACTGCCGTGATTGAAGCCACATCGCCCGGACTGAAAGCAGCACGCATTGAAATCACATTTGAAGGAAATGATATCTGGAAGGAAGGTATAACTCCCAGAGTAAAAGAACGACCTTATACCCGATATATCCGTGAAAAACAAGAAAAGAGCGTACAAACTTTTGGACGAAATAATCCGACTTTTGCAAGCAGTTACCACGAAGGACAAGCAGTGGGATTGGCTGCGGATGGCAATCCGGCAACTTTTTGGCAAGCTGCTGAAAAAGATACAGCTCCTTACTGGATACTGGATACAGAAAAAAGCCTAACTTTGCATGAAATCCAAATTGTTTTTCCTTCGTCTGCCGTATATTGCTATACTGTAGATATTTCAGATGACAAACAACAGTGGCTTACCGTATCAGACAAACAGAATACAACCAAAAGCGAACAGCAAGTCTTGTTATCTTTTAAGAAAGGATCAGTAAATGCACGTTTTGTACGTATCCGCTTCTCTGAGAAATCGCCTGCTGCCATTTCCGAGGTCATTGTGAAAGGAATTGTACGCGAATAAAAACAATAAAGTAATATTTCATGATACAGAACAAGTTATTTTCTTTTAGAGGCTTTCCAATCCTTTTTATATGGATTGTGTTTACTTTGAGTTCTTGCACTAAAACGCAACCGATAACCCTGAAGTTGTGGTACACACACCCTGCTACAAACTGGATGACATCTGCTTTGCCCATCGGTAATGGAGAATTGGGAGCCATGTTCTTCGGTGGTGTGGCACACGAGCAAATACAGTTCAATGAAAAGACATTATGGACAGGGAGCACTACTGAACGTGGTGCCTACCAAAGCTTTGGTGACCTATATATTGATTTCAAGAATCAGGACAGCATAGCAACAGAGTATCGTCGCGAACTCTCATTGGATGATGCCATCGGCACAGTCAGTTATCAGCAGAATGGTGTGCAATATCTCCGGGAGTATTTCGTCAGCTATCCAGACAAAGCGATAGTTATGCGCCTGAGTACTCCTGGAAGTAAAGGGAAGCTCAATTTTACAGTTAGCCTGAGTGAAGCACGACCCGGAACTCACTTGGAAGTAGATAAAAGCTCCATTTTTTTACATGGAAACTTAGACTTACTTTCCTACGAAGCACAACTGAAAGTGCTTAATGAAGGGGGAACTTTAATCTCTGATTCAGATAAACTGAGCATCGAAGAAGCTGATGCGGTCACACTTCTATTGGTTGCAGCCACGAATTTCGATCTTTCTTCTGCTACTTACGTAACTGAAACAGCAGAACAATTGCACAATCGGCTGACAAATAGCTTGCAGCAGGCCACTACTAAAAATTATAAAGAGTTAAAAGCCGCACATCTCAATGACTATCGCCCACTCTTTAACCGTGTACAACTGGACTTGAATGCAAAACTACCCACTATTCCTACCGATGAACTGGTACGCTCACATAAAGAATCCCTTTATCTGGATATGCTCTACTTCCAGTATGGACGTTATCTGATGTTATCTTCTTCACGTGGAATGAATTTGCCTAATAACCTGCAAGGTATTTGGAAAACAATAATACTCCGCCCTGGCAATGCGATATTCACAGTAACATCAATGTACAAATGAATTACTGGCCGGCTGAGAATTGTAATCTTACAGAATGTCACCAACCCTTCCTTCAATACATTGCTACTGAAGCTCAACGTCCGGATGGCAGTTGGCAACAACTGGCACGTAGTGAAGGACTCAGAGGCTGGACTATCAAAACCCAAAGTAACATATTCGGATATACGGACTGGAACATCAACCGGCCGGCCAATGCCTGGTATTGCATGCATCTGTGGCAACATTATGCCTATACATTGGATATGGATTATTTGAACACTATCGCCTTTCCTGTAATGCGCAGTGCATGCGAGTACTGGTTCGACCGACTGATACCGGTAGCTGACGGTATTCTTGTTGCTCCGAACGAATGGTCGCCTGAACAAGGCCCCTGGGAAGATGGCGTTGCATATGCGCAACAACTTATCTGGCAACTTTTCAGTGAAACAACGGAGGCAGTGCAGGCTTTAAGGAAGCAAAAATTCCGATAGATGAGGATTTTGTCATTGAACTGACGTCTAAATTCAATCAATTGGACAATGGTGTTACAATAGGCCCCTGGGGACAAATTCGTGAATGGAAAGAAGATAAACAACAACTTGATACCTTAGGCAATCAACACCGACACTTATCTCAGTTGATCGCCCTTTATCCAGGAAATCAAATATCCAATCTGCGAAACATGGAATATGCCGATGCAGCCAAGAAGACATTAGAATCGCGTGGGGATTTAGGGACAGGATGGAGCCGTGCTTGGAAAATAGCTTGCTGGGCACGTTTACTGGATGGAGATCATGCCTATCGCCTACTCAAATCGGCACTCAGTCTTTCAACTATGACTGTTATTAGCATGGATAATGATAAAGGAGGAGTTTATGAAAACTTGCTTGATTCTCACCCACCTTTCCAAATAGATGGTAATTTTGGTGCCACTGCGGGTATTGCTGAGATGTTGTTGCAAAGCCATCAGGAATTTATACAGTTACTACCGGCATTGCCTACAGCATGGAAATCGGGCTACGTAAAAGGATTGCGTGCAGAAGGCAATTTTACCTTTACTTTTGAATGGGAGGAAGCAAGACTTACAGCCTGCTCCATACAGTCCGGAGCGGGAAGCATCTGCCGTATTTATTCTCCGAACTCCCGAATTGAAGCAGTGAAAAGTATGGATGGAAGTACAGTGAAAGTAACTACAGACGATGAAAATATGTACTCTTTTCCTACAGAGAAAGGTGAAACTTACATTCTTTCACTACAGAAAAACATATAAAACAATAATCCTATGAAACTGATTACAACTATTTTATCAGTCCTTTTCTGCTTATCTATACAGGCACAGTTAGTGACTTATCCCGGCACACTGAGTACCGGGATGCCGCACAACGATGACTATACTGTACGTGTACGCATCCCCGGGGGTGAATGGAAAGATTTATTCGAATATAACGTACAGGTAGATATGGACAAAGTGCAGGATGCTTCCATGGTGCAATTTGATATGGGAAGTCCTGTAGAAGTAATGGTGAAAAAAAACAATGACACTGTGCGTGAAGTGGCCATACGCCCTTTAAGTAAAGGTATTGAATACAAACAGATACAAAACACCATTCTTTTCACTTTGGAAAAACCGCAATATCTCTCCATAGAGTTTAATGGCGACCGACTGCACAATCTGCATCTTTTTGCCAATCCGATGGAGACCGAGAAGTATGAAAAAGAAACTGAAAGAGTAATGTATTTCAGTCCGGGCACACACCGCCCCAAAGACTTACCCAACAATCAGATACGGATACCAAGTAATACAACCGTGTATCTGGCACCCGGAGCTGTGATCAAGGCAAAACTCGTGGTAGACAAAGCCGAGAATGTCCGCATCATCGGACGGGGAATCATAGACCATGCCATACGGGGCATCGAAATCACTGATTCCAAAAATATAGGAATAGATGGTATTACAGTAGTGAATCCGGACCATTATACCGTATTTGGAGGTGGTTC
>ERZ791618.880-NODE-880-length-12150-cov-1.771641_pt1 | contig 12150 bp, 6 predicted proteins | sample MGYA00510059_ERZ791618 | MGnify/ENA primary metagenome ERZ791618 (study PRJEB30046, sample SAMN00715159) | human gut metagenome | study: EMG produced TPA metagenomics assembly of the A metagenome-wide association study of gut microbiota in type 2...
GGTTGCTCGTGCCGATGAAAGAAGCGATACGGGGCAGGTTACGGAAATTCTTTTGGTATGCCTTGCAAAGGTTTAAATCCGCCATTTGCATCAGGTTTTTGAGCAGTGGTATTTTTCCTGGAGAATATTTATCGAATTCATCGAGGTTCAGCAGTCCCATTTCCGACATTTTGCGGGTGGCATTGCTCCGTGAGGTCAGCTCCACTTCATCCGAATAGTAGCGGGACAAGCTGTCGGGCATCAGACTTTTGCAGAATGTGGATTTCAGGCAGCCTTGTCGGATGCTGACGAGTAGGGGAGCTACGCTGTTGGCATGCTTTCCGGTCTGTCCTGTCCATGGGCAGTGAGACCGAGCATCCATGTATGGAAACCGTTTATCCAATATGATTCGGACGAGATGCGTTGGGCCAGTCGGGTTATCCGGTCGATGCCATCCCAAACGGGAAGCTGTTCAAAATAAAGCAGGAAGGGATGATATTCAGGTACATGTTTGGAGAAAAGAAAACGGCTGATATCTTTGTCCCAACATAGAATTCCCCGGGCATGGGCTTCGAGGCATAGGGTATTCAGTTCCCGTTTGCCGATGGTGACAAACGTTTTGTCTGCGGCATTGGCGGGGCGGTATTCGGTTTCGTCTGTCAGCAGGTTGTAACGGAAGAGGTAACTGTTTTGCAAAAAGCGGTTTACCTGTTCTGTCAAGTTACATTTTTGCACGCGGGCAGGTTTGTCAAGCTTCCGGTTTCTTAGTAGAAAGAGGATAAATTTCATAATGCTTTTTTTCATGGTATGCATTGTTTTTATTAATGGGTTCATGCCACTAAGTTACTATCGGCAGGAAGCCTTTTGCAAGTCTTTCTTATACTATTTTTATTGGTGGTACAGTATGTGGAAAGACCTTGTGTTATTGTATTTTCAATGTGAGATAATTCTTTTTCTCTCGTTGTAAAATAGGGTGTTGACTATAGTCAACCGTTCTGTTCATTACTGTCGGCTGTTCTGTTTACAACAGTCGGCTGCTTTGTTGACTGTTGTCGGTAACCGGTTTATCTTAAAGGAAAAATAGATTATCTCGTAGGAAAACACTATATTTACACAATATAAATAAATACTGCACAATGGCAATTCATTTTGAATGGTATGAGAATCCGGTTCCACCAAACCGGCCGGATGAGAAAAAACTCCATGCACGCATTACGTACAATGGAAAGGTAGGGACAGACTACGTGAGGCGTAAAATCCAGGAGCGTTGTTCGCTGACGGAAACGGATGTAACGGCTGTGCTCGATGCACTGTCGCATGTGTTAGGGCAGGAACTGGGCGACGGACGTCAAGTGCATCTGGACGGGATAGGCTATTTTCATCCTACGCTGAAATGTATAGAAGAGGTGACGGCAGAGACGAAACGCAAAAACACCAAAGTTCGTTTAAAAGGTATCAAGTTTCGTGCCGACCAGGCATTGAAGAACGAAGTAGGAGCTGTAAGCTTAAAAATATCAAGCATGACGGACACTCCAGTAAGTTATCGGACGTGGAAATAGACATGCGCCTCCGTGCTTATTTTGCCGACCATCAGCTGATGACCCGTGCAGACTTCCAACAGATTTGCGGATTTATGAGGTCGAAGGCTATGGAACATATCCGCAGATTGAAGTTGGAAGGAAAAATACGGAATATAGGACTGCCTACACAACCGATATACGTACCCGTGGAGGGATATTACGGGATAAGCAGGGATAGGATTGTCCGGAAATGATTTTTTGACTTTTATTATGGATTTGCGGGTGAAGGCTTGGAAAGAGGCTTCACCCGCAAATGCTGATGGATAGGGAGATGTGAAGGGTAAAGAGATAAATGACAGATGGATATAAGCATATATCTTTATGATGTTTTTTAGCAGGTAAAACAATTTTTAGCAGTTTTATGTCAAAATCTACACAAGAGATGTGACTTAAAAAATGAATTTTGCCCCGTGAACAAATATCGTGGAGAACATTATTTTTTTAACACATCTTTTTATGTATAATCAACAAAGACTAAAGAAAGTTGCTTTGATGCTCATGATGAGCATGCTTTGCCTGATTTCCTTTGCACAGGAAAGACAGGTGCAGGGCATCGTGAAAGACAAGAGCGGTGAACCGATGATTGGTGTCAACGTTTTGGTAAAAGGTACCACCAACGGTACCATAACTGGAGTGGACGGAGATTTTACGCTTTCGGGCGTGAAAAAGTCCGATATCCTCTCTTTTACCTATATCGGCTTTAAGAATAAAGAGCTGAAGTATGAAGGAGAAAAACTGCTGAATGTGGTTTTGGAAGAGGATTCCGAGTTATTGGATGAAGTTGTTGTCATTGGTTACGGTACGGTGAATAAGCGAGACCTGACCGGTTCCGTAGCTTCCGTCAGTTCGCAGGATATTGCATCTATTCCGGTATCTAGCGCTTCCGAAGCATTGACCGGTAAAATGGCGGGGGTGAATATCACTACTACGGAGGGTTCTCCCGATGCGGATATTAAGATACGTATACGTGGTGGTGGTTCTTTGTCGCAAGACAATTCACCTCTTTATATAGTAGACGGTTTTCCTGTATCCAGTATCAGTGACATTGCTCCGTCTGAAATTCAGAGTATTGATGTCTTGAAAGATGCTTCTTCTACAGCTATTTACGGTGCACGTGGTGCTAATGGTGTAATTATCGTTACTACCAAGAGTGGTAAAGAAGGAAAGGTTCAAGTGGATTTTGGCGCTTCGTTCGGTTTTAAGAAAGTGACTAAAATGACTGAAGTGATGAGTCCTTATGATTTTGTGGCTTATCAACGTGAAATCGGTTCGTTGGATTACGGAAATTATAATGATATGGATATCTGGAAATCAATCGATGGTATTGACTATCAGGATGAGATATTCGGACGAACAGGTAATCAGCAGCAATATAATGTGAATGTGGCCGGGGGTAGCAAACAATTGACCTACAGTGTAAGTTATGCTCATAATGAAGAAAAAAGCATTATGCTTGGCTCAGGTTTTAAGAAAGATAATATCAATGCAAAGCTTAAGTCGGAACTGAACAAATGGCTGACTTTAGACTTCAATGCGCGTTTGAGTTATTCTACTATCGAGGGTTTGAGTGGTGGTGCTGATACGAATGAGTCCAATGCTGCTAATTCTACTGTAGCCAATGCGGTGGTTTTCCGTCCGGTCAATGCTTTGTCTCATAGTTCGGATGATGATGAGGAGAGCAATGCTGCTTTACAGAAAACGCCTTTGGAACGTTTGCTGGCAACGAATAAAGGCGCAATTCTTTCCGTCAGAATTATAATTTCGGTTTGAATTGGAAGCCGTTTAAGAACTGGACTTTCCGCTCGGAATTTGGTTATGGTTGGAGATATGAAGATACAGAACAATATTGGGGTACTGACGCTGTAAGTAACTCTAAATATGGTTATAACGGACGTCCTCAGGCATATTTGCTGCGTGAGACGACAAAGAACTGGCGCAATGCCAATACTCTTACTTACGAAAATAAGAAAATGTTTGATGGTCGTGACCGTTTGAATGTGCTCGTGGGACATGAAGTGAGCAGCAGCATGGAGGAATCCATAGAGAATGTGTCTGTAAATTTCCCTACAACAATGGGATTTGAGGATATGAAAGCCAATATGGGGGCCGGCACGGCATTGCCGAACCAGTCTACTATCTCTGCCGAAGAGAACATGCTTTCATTCTTCGGGCGTGTCAATTACACGATGATGGACAAGTATTTGCTTACGGTAACGGTACGTGCCGATGGTTCCAGTAAGTTTGGAGATGGAAACCGTTGGGGCGTTTTCCCCTCTGCCGCATTGGCATGGCGTATTTCCGATGAGGCGTTTATGGCTAATACAAAGGATTGGTTGTCTGCATTGAAATTGCGTTTGAGTTTTGGTACGGCTGGTAACAACCGGATTAATTCAGGGCTTCTTTATACTACTTACTCGTTGAGTGGCAATGATTCCCGTAATCCTTTCTTCAATGGAACCAGTACACCTATGTTGGAACATGGGACCTATCTTTATAACCCAAAGTTGAAATGGGAGACTACCGTTACCCGTAACTTGGGTATTGACTATGGTTTTTGGAACAATCGTATTTCGGGTTCGGTAGATGTATATTGGAATACGACCAGAGATTTGCTGATGAAGGCGGAGATACCCGGTAACTCCGGTTATTCTTATCAGTATCAGAATTTTGGACAGACTTCGAATAAAGGTATTGAAATGTCGATGGATGCAGTATTGGTAGATACGAAAAACTTCAGCTTGAACTTTACTGCCAATGTTGCCTACAACCGAAACCGAATTGACAAATTGACCACCGACAGCCCTTGGCAGAGTAGCAATTGGGCAGGAAGCACTATTTCCAAATATGAAGATTTCCGTGTGGAAGAGGGTGGACGTCTGGGTGAAGTATGGGGATTCCGTACCAATGGATATTATACAGTATATGATCCTGTTACCAATCCGACCGGAGAATTGGTATGGGGCGATAAACAATGGGTGCTGAAAGATGGCATGAAAGACAACAGCCCTACGATAACAGGAGGTTCTTACTATCCTGGCGGATTGAAAATACAGACCGATGAGAATGGAAATCCTTTGAAACAGCGTCTTGGAAACACTGTAGCTCCTTGGGTAGGCGGTTTTGGGCTGAATGGGCGTTTCGGCAATAGCCGCACCGGTGAGTTGGATGTGAATATCTTCTTTAACTATTCTACCGGCAATGTGATTATCAACGGTACAAAATTGGCATCGTCTTTCCGTTCCGGCTCTAGGACCGGTTATAACTTGAATAATGATTTCCGTCTTGGTAACCGATATACATGGATCGATCCGGAAACAGGCTTGAATCTTGCCAGCTCTTCAACCGCAGTCTTGAATCATTATGGTGACATGCAAGCTGCCGGATTGCGCCTGAATGAAATCAATTCCAATGCCAATATGTATAATCCGGCTGCTGCTTCTACTATGCAGTTGATAGATTATGCGGTGGAGGATGCTTCTTTCTTGCGCCTGAACAATCTTACTATCGGTTATTCGCTGCCTAAGCACCTTGTTAAGAAAGCATTCTTGCAGAATGTAAGGGTTTATCTGACCGGATATAACTTGTTCTGTTGGACCAGCTATAGCGGAGCCGATCCTGAAGTGGATGTGAGCAGCAAGCGCAACGCCATGACACCGGGTGTGGATTATGCCGCTTATCCCAAGAGCCGTACGTTTGTAGGCGGCATTAACATTACATTCTAAAACCTAACAGATATTGACTGATATGAGAAATATATATAAAACTTTATGTTTAGCGGCAGGGTTGGTTGCCATGACTTCCTGTTCTGATTTTCTGGATCAGACTTCTCCTTCCGAACTGGATAATAAAACTACTTTTAATAACACATACTATACGGAACTGACCGTGAATAAGATTTACGGAAGTCTGACTCAGGACCAAGCCTACTCCAACTTTATGCCTATTATAGCTGGTCTGAATACGGATTGTGAATTGGTGGACGGACTTGGTACCGATGCCAGCAATACCTCCAGCGAACGCGGTAATATGAATTACAATGCTAATCCGGGTTGGACGCAACTTTCGCGTGTGTGGAATGTGATGTATGGCATTATTGAGAACGCCAATCTGGTAATAGATGGCATAAACAACAGCGAGCTGATTAAGACGAAAGGCGATGATTGCGATATGATGCTACGCTTCCGTGCCGAAGCTAAAGTGTTGCGTGCAATGATTTATTTCGACTTGATTCGCCTTTTCGGAGATATTCCGTTTGCTACCGGTGCTTCGGATAGCAATCTGGAAAATGTGTATGTAGGGAAGACTGACCGTGATGTTATTATGGAGGCTTTGATTGGCGATTTGGAAGAATCCATTCCTTATCTGCCTTGGGCAGGTGGTACAACTTACACCACAGAGCGTGTCACCAAAGGATATGCACATGGTTTGCTGGCAAACATAGCATTGACCCGTGCCGGATGGTTTATTCGTGAAACTGCGAAGGAAGGATATGTGACAGCTACGGAAAACTCAGATCCGGCTTATCCTACTCAGCGTTGCGATGATGAAAAACGTCATGAGATGTATAAATTGGCAGAGGAACATCTTGCCGCTATCATCAATGATAATACACACTCGATGACTCCCACTCTTGCAGGTTATTGGAATGGGGTGAACTTGTGTGAACTGGATAATACCTATCGTGAAAATTTGTTTGAAATCCCGATGGGGCTGAATAATAGCAGTGAATTGGGGTATACTGTAGGATTTCGTGTAAACGGTGCTTTTCCCGGTGGTGTGTCTGAGGAACATAACTATGGTCCGAAAGGTAATTCCAGTGGTAAGCTCAAACTGACAGCTCCTTATTATATGTCTTTTGATGCTGCAGACCTGCGTCGTGACCTGACTTGTGCCCTGATGCAGATTCGTACGAAGAGTGGCGTTTATAAAGAAGATATGCTTGGCAATGCTCCTTTTGCCATTTATTGCGGCAAGTGGGACTATCGTAAGATGAAAAATCGGAAAGACGGTTGGTGGGATGCTGTGAAAGCAAGCGACCAGAAAGTGTGCAGTGGCATCAATGTTGTAAAGATGCGCTATCCTCATGTTTTACTTATGTATGCGGAGGTTATGAATGAACTTTACGGCAGCTATAATACAGGTGGCGAGTATTGTTCAAAAACAGCTTTCGAAGCTCTTTCCGAGATACATACACGTGCCTTCAACGGTGACAAGGCTGCTGCAGAGGCTCATTTGACGAAACTCATTAATGAACAGGGTTTCTTTGAAACGATTGTTGATGAAAATGCCTGGGAATTGGCAGGTGAGGGTGTACGTAAATTCGACCTTATCCGTTGGAATCTGCTCAGTGCCAAGATTGACGAGTTCAAGGAGAGCTATCGTAATGCAGTGAATAATGGTTCATATCCGGCTAAAATTTATTATAAGTTCAAGGAGGATAATTTCACGATTGATGTAACCACATTCAATTACAACGAACCTGTGGAAGCCGGTTACTTTAGCGCCAATTTCTTCGGCAGAGAGACTACAGATGCCAAGCAGGAGCAACTGCTTGTTAATCTGCCCAGTATTTCGGCAGGGTTGAACCGTGTAGTGAAAAACCGTTATTTGCTTCCTATCGCTTCTACCACGATTTCTACATCGAATGGCAAGTTGCATAATTCTTATGGATATAGTGATTAATCTTAAACACTCAAGGAAATGAAAAATATCAGAAATATATTGGCTAAAGGGGTATTTATGCTCCTTGTCTCTTTACTTGCAATGGCATGTACAGAGAAAAGCGATTGGGGTATTGATGCCTCGTACAGCCGTCCGTTTGGAACCAATGAGGATGGTATAAATGTGACAAAAGATGAAAAAGTAGCTCGGGTTACGGTAACTTGGGATGCCATGCCCGGCGTAGAATATTATATTCTTGAAATAAGCAAGAATGAGCTGACTGATGAAATTCCTATGGGATCGGAAGAAAACGGTAATCTTGTTTATGGGAATACGGTAGAAAACCGCATATTGAAAGCTCCTTTTTTAATTGACAATCTGGAAGCAGGTGCGGAATATTATCTGCGTATTAAGTCTGTGGCAAATGGCAAGGAATCCTATTGGGCTTATTTAGATGAACCGTTCAAAACAGTAACGGAAGAGGATGTATTGAATGTGCCTGCCGAAGAGGATCTTCCAGTTGCATCAGGTAAGGTACGTATGTCATGGGAAGCTGGTCTGACGGTAACGCATTTCGAGATTGTGGGCGGTGCTGCTCCTATAGAGCGGGCAATTACGGCTGAGGAAGCTGCTGCAGGAGAGGCATGGATTGAAGGACTGAAAATATTCACAGCTTATACTATCAGCATTTATAATAATGAAACGTTACGCGGTTCACAGGAAGTGGTAGTGCCGGGATTGGAAATAGAGTCTACCGTAGATGAGATTACAGCCAATACGGCAAGATTCTCTTGGGATAATACAGTGGATGTGGACCAATATATCTGTCAGCCCTCTTCAGCGCCTACTCCGGATGATGCCACCGGAGCTGTTTCGCTAAGTGTTTCCGAGGTAAATGAACATGCCGTTATTATACCGAATCTGGAACCAAGTACAGAATACACAGTTTATGCTTTCTATAATGGGGCTATATGTGCACGTGCTACATTTACAACAAAGAAGGGAAAACCTGTTGGGTATACGGAATATAATGATGTTGAGGCTTTAATAGCCGATTGGGATAAGTTGTCCGGTAATATTTTAGTGACAATCAGTGCAGATGCAGATTTGAGTAACAAATCTGAGATACCTGCTGCGGTTACTAATATTGTCTTTTGGGGTGAGGGAGCTACACAACCGAAATTAGCTGTTAAGAATATGCAAACTTTAGGGGCTATTGATAAAATAGAGTTTTATAATCTGAATATCAGTGCACTTAGTAACGATTGTGTTATTGCTCCGAATACAGAAGGTTCTTCTATAGCAAATATTGAAATAACTTCATGTACTATAGAAAATTATCGGGGTATTGTTCGTATGTGTAAGGTAAATGGGGAAAGTAGTCTGAAATTGAATATTGATGACTGTATTATTAGAAACTTGGGTACTAAAAGCACAAGTAACTACTATGGTATTGTTCAAACGGATGGGGCTGTGAAATCTGTAATTATTAATATGATGAACTCTACTTTTGCTAATCCAGGTGGAACCAGTGCATCGCTCCTAAGAGTTGATAAGGCTGATAATTCCATTTCTGTAATTAAAAACTGTACTTTCTATAATTTAGTTGATAAAGATGCTCTTGTGAGAGGAGCGAAAGGTAGTCTTACTGTAGAAAATGTTTTATTTGCAGGTAATAATACTTTCCAGATATTCTATGATGATAAAACTCTTCCGGCTTCTTTAAATTGGTCGAAAGTTTATAGAACATCAGACCTTACTGTTTCAAAACCTGGTTCTACATCTACTACAGCTTTGTCCTATTCTTCATCCCAACTGTTCCCGAATGCATCTTCAAGTACCGATGTGCTTGATTTGACTTTCGGTGCAGATATTCCGAATGAAGTTAAGATAATCGGTGATCCGCGTTGGAATAAATAATAAATTTAATAACATGAACTAATATGAATACAAAATCTATTTATACAGTAGGCAAATGCTTGCTCCTCTTGTTACTTATCTTCACAGGTTATGCCTGTGAAGATAACGATGAAGGCAAGGAAAATACAAGTGCTCCTGTTCTTATTTCATGCAATATCAATGGTACGGAGGTTGATCTTGCCAATATTGATTCGGAAACGGAGAACAATTTGACGGCGGGTACTGATGGTTATGTGGAGTTTGTCTTTAGCAAAGCCATGCGCCAGACTCCGCCGACTAAGGATGAAGAAACCGGTGAAGTGCTGACAACCGGAATTTATTTCAATGATAAGGTTGCTTCCAATCAGATTGTCATCAATTATGAGAAAGTCCGCTATCCTTATTCTGTCAGTGAAGGTTCCGAATGTTCCTTATTTATCGAGGCGGGTACATTGACGGATATGCAGCATCGTCCTTACAGCAAAGATATTACTTTGAAGTTTACAGCCACTTCCGGTATTTCCGGTGGAGATAGCGAAACGGTGTTTGATGCTGTTGTTGATGCAAACGGAAGAGGTGATTATACCACTGTACAAGCTGCTATTAATGCCGCTCCTGCCAATTTGACATCGCCTTACCTGATTTTTATTGCAGCAGGAACCTATAATGAATGTGTATATATACCTAAAACAAAACCGTTTATTCATTTGATTGGAGAAAATCCTGACAGAGTGAAAATTCAATTTGCGTTGAATCGTGTAGAGGAGCAAACTAATTCGGATACATGGCCTTATTCTATTCACAATCCTAATTCACCTGCGCGCCTTGCAGGATATACCACAGATCAGAATTGTGTAGTATTGATTAAAGCTACTGATGTTTATCTGGAGAACATTTCCATTATTAACTTGTACGGTGCATTGAAAAGCCGCTATGACGGTGGTCTTGGAAAAGGTGGACAAGCTGAAGCTCTGTGTAGCCATTATGATAGATTGGCTATGAATAATTGTAAATTGGTTTCATTCCAGGATACGTGGTGGACGCGTTTCCAGAAAGTGAACGGAACGTATGGTATTTGCCGGGCTTATGTACAAAATTCATGGATTGAAGGTAGTACGGACTATATCTGGGGAAGTGGTGATGTGCTGATAGAAAACAGTACTTTTTATAACACGGGCAATGGTAGTTTTATTACGGCTTCACGTAGTAACGAAACCGATGCTTATGGGTATGTGATGAAAGACTGTACGATAGACGGTGAGGCAGGTATAACCGCTTTTTCTTTCGGACGTCAGCAATCAACTTCTGCGAAGGCGGTTTTCATTAACACTGCTTTGAAGATGGATATTATAGACGGTCATTGGACTGCGGGTAGCGCAGCGCCTGCTCTTTTTGGCGAATATAATACGGTTGATAAAAATAATCAGGTAATTTCAACAGGAGATATGACAGTTGGTAGCGGCAGCAGTCAGTTTACTGCAAAAGTTCTTTCTGCAGATGAAGCTGCCGGATATACTTATGAGAACATCATTGCCAGAGAGGGATGGAATCCGAAACAATATATGCAGACTCCAGGCACTACTATGGCTACCTTGGAGGGTACTACTTTAAGTTGGAATGCAATAGACGGAGCTGCAGGTTATCTTATTTTTGTGAATGGCGTCTATTTGGCGCAGACTACCGAAACTTCGGTATCTGTTACGACTGCTGCTGACGGGGTATACACAGTCAGGGGAGTAGGACACTACGGAAGCATCAGTGCTGAATAATTGTTTTATAAAAGTCGGTAAATCTGCTGCCGGCTTTTATGTATTAAAAAACTTACTTATGAGAATATTGAAACTCGTTTATTTTGGTTTGCTGTGTTTCATCCTTTCTGCTTCAGTAGTGGCATGTTCGGATGATAATCCGGTTTCTGGCGGAACGGAAGTTCCGCCAGAAACTGATAATAATGGGGATGGAGATAATAATCCAAATACGGATAATACATTGGAAGAGTATCCTGCTCCGGACCGTTCTTCGATTGCTGCATTTCCGGGTGCATATGGCGCCGGTCGGTTTACTACAGGCGGAGCAGGTGGAAAGGTGTATGTGGTGACTTCATTGGCAGACACCAACGAAAAAGGGACTTTGCGTTACGGTATCAGCCAAAGCGGAGCGCGTACGATTGTGTTTGCAGTGAGTGGACTGATAGATTTGAACAGCCCGCTGAAAATAGTAAATGGTGACCTGACAATTGCCGGTCAGACAGCTCCCGGAGACGGTATTTGTTTGAAAGGTTATCCGGTTTCTGTACAGGCTGATAATGTCATTATTCGTTTTATGCGTTTTCGAATGGGATCTGATAATTTCACAACTGAAGGTGAGGCGGATAGTGGCGATGCACTTTGGGGAAAGCAACATAAGAACATCATCATAGATCATTGTTCCATGAGCTGGTGTACGGATGAGTGTGCTTCCTTTTATGATAATAGCAATTTTACTATGCAGTGGTGTATTATCAGCGAGAGTTTGAACCGTTCTGTACATACCAAAGGTAATCATGGGTATGGAGGTATTTGGGGTGGCTCACCTGCTACGTTCCACCATAATCTTCTGGCACATCATAGTAGTCGTACTCCTCGTCTATGTGGCAGTAGATATACCGGTAAACCCGGCAATGAAAAAGTAGATTTACGCAACAATGTCTTTTATAATTGGGGACCTACCAATGGCGGCTATGCCGGTGAAGGAGGAAGTTATAATTTTCTGAATAATTATTATAAGCCTGGTCCTTATACTGCAACAAAATCCTCTTATAAACGTTTGTTCACTGCTTATCCGGATGATGGAAAAAATAATAATGTGAAGGGAGTACATGGAGTCTTTTATTTCAATGGAAACTATATTGATCCGACTTGTGCTAGTCTAAGCGAAAAGCAACGTCAGGCAATAATGAAAGTAAATAAGAATAATTCCGATGGTTTAGTTATCAAAAATGACTTTGCTCCGCAGAGGGAATTATTGGTCGATACTTCCTTTAAGATAGCTG
>ERZ791618.881-NODE-881-length-12141-cov-2.705362_pt1 | contig 12141 bp, 16 predicted proteins | sample MGYA00510059_ERZ791618 | MGnify/ENA primary metagenome ERZ791618 (study PRJEB30046, sample SAMN00715159) | human gut metagenome | study: EMG produced TPA metagenomics assembly of the A metagenome-wide association study of gut microbiota in type 2...
GCCGCTCCTTGGCCACATTGTACTCAAAGTACAGAAACCGGATCTTTCGGTTATTGGAGATGCCGTTGTGGATCTCGTCCACATTGTAGTAGATGGACTCGTTCATGGTCTTGATGCGGTTTTTCACAAAGACCTGCCGGTGAAGAAGCTGGGCGCTGTGTACGCTGGCCAATGTCTCGATCTTCTTGATGAGGGACGCGGTCTTTTTGTGGGTGATGAATTTGGAGGACTGCACGCTGTCCACCAGCAGCTTCAGCTCCGGCAGCTCAAAGGTGCGGCTTGCCACATAATAGCCGAACACGCGGCCTCGCTTACATTCCTCAATATCCATGCCGAAGGTGCGCAGCGCCTCGATGTCATCGTAGATGCTTTTGCGCTCTGCGGCGATGCCGTTGGACTCTAAGTATTGAATCATCTGATTGACTGTAATCGGGTGCTCCTCGTCGGAGTTCTGAAGCAGATAATTCCTGACATGAAGTAATTTCAATTTCTGGAAAGAGGATCTGGCCATATATGTTCCACCTTTCTGCGCCCGGATCAGCAGGCGTGAACCTGCAACCGGATTGCTTCATATTTAGATGGCGTTCTGCCTTGTATCGCGCAATGTCTTTACGTTCATTGTAGAATGAAATGTGAGCTTCTGTCAATGGATAGACGTTCTAACGGCAGCATCCCTTTGCTGTACCGACTATACAAGCGCACCCGACCGTGTTATACTATTAAAAAATTCAATACATGCAGATAGAGGAAAGAGAGGCAGATGGAAATGAACTACACCTCCGCACAGGCCAACAAGCTGCTGAAAAAACTGAATGACGAGTATACCGCGTTGCTGGACAAGGAGACCCGCAGCCGGGACTTCCGGGCTGCCATGGGGGAGGATGTCGAGTCCGTTCGGCCTGTCTACGATTACGCTGAAACGCAGATCCGTCTCGCAGAGTTGGAAGCGAAAATCCGCAAGCTCAAGCACGCCATCAACATTTTTAATGCCACGCAGACCGTGGACAGCTTTGACATGACCATCGACGAGCTGCTGGTCTACATTCCTCAGCTCACCAAGCGGAAAAGCAAGCTGCTGGAAATGAAAAGCCGACTGCCCAAGGAGCGTGTGGAGGAGCAGTACGGCCGCCAGTCCAGCATCATCGACTACACCTACGCCAACTATGACATCGCGGCGGTGGAGGCCGACTATGAGAAAGCTGCCGATGAACTGTCCCGTGCCCAGCTTGCGCTGGACGCGGTAAATCAGCGGGAAACCTTTGAGTTTGAAGAATGACCGCTTTCCGTCGTTTCACACGAATGTCCGACCATTTTTGATCCAATCACGATCTCTGCGTGTGTTCAGCGTTCAGAGACAGAGAATCGGTTATTTTTGTGGTTATCCGTTATGCGGCCTGTGTTTATGGGTTACGGGGAACATTTACCGGCAGCATCGGTGAAGCGAGAAAACTTTTTGGGGCCGAAGTACGGTTATAGGCCCTGACTATTTACAGTGGGGAAATGTTCGTTTTGCGGAACTCCAAATTGAGCGTGAACTGTCCAAAATGGCGGAATCATGTTGAACAGTGAAAATAGGAGGCAACGAAAATGAAATGGTTTATGTTCTGCGTCGCAATGAATTTTATAGCAGCCATTGTACTGATTGGAGCCGGCGCAACGGAACTGAATAATTTAGGAACGAGTGTTCCGGCGCTTTTGTGTATTGCTGCCGGTATATGCGGACTGATCGAAATTAGAAAGAACAAGTGATGGAATTACAATCGTTTGCTTACCGGACGCTGTCGCTGCCAAGGCACTCAAACAAGCGGCAGCCTGTTTTCACAAGGCGAATTGAACACAATACGAAAAGAAAAAACGAAAGGGGAGAGGAATATGACAGTGATCGGCAATATTCTATGGTTTCTGTTTGGCGGACTGATCGGCGGACTTGCATGGGTGCTGGCCGGATGCCTGTGGTGTGTGACCATCATCGGTATTCCCGTCGGACTGCAATGCTTCAAGTTTGCAAGTCTCGCCTTTTTCCCCTTCGGGAAAGAGGTCATATATGGGGGCGGCGGGTTTTCCTTTCTGGTGAACCTGATCTGGATCGTATTCTTCGGCCTTGAAATGGCAATCGGCTATGTCATTCTTGGCTGTCTCTGGTGCATAACACTCCTTGGTATCCCCATCGGAAAGCAGTGCTTCAAAATGGCGAAGCTGTCGCTGATGCCCTTCGGGGCGTCGGTGATCTGACCGGGACCGGACAGGATCGACCGTCTCTCTTGCATTGTCAGCCGCACCATGCTATAATACTCCTACAAAATTTGTGACGTGGGGTTTTCAAGGCGTTTGATATGCTGCTTTTAACCACGCAATTGTGCAGAACAATTGCGTGGTTTTGTTCTGCAATTTTCAGGAGGACACATGAACGAGAATCAAAAATTAGGAACCATCATGAAAGAGCTGATCCGGTTCAGCCTGCCGCTGATCCTCAGCGGTGTGCTGCAGCAGCTCTATAACTGGGCAGACGCCTTCATCGTCGGCAATGTGGACGGAGAGCTCTCCCTTTCCGCCATCGGCGTGACGTCCATTCCCATCAGCTTCTTCATCACCACCATCACCGGCTTCACGCTGGGCCTGTCCGTCCTGATCGCCAAGAACTTCGGTGCAAAGAAACAGGACAGCATCCCGCCTGTGCTGGCGGTGTTTGCCGTGATCCTAGGCGGCGTATTTCTGCTGGCTGCGGCAGTCGGCTCCGCCCTGTCCTATCCGTTTATGGAGCTGCTGCACACGCCGGCGGATACCATCGACCTCGCCAGCGGCTATATCCGCATTATTTTCTGGGGCCTGCCGTTTCTGGCGGTCTATAATGTCTATACCGCCACCCTGCGCGGACTGGGGGACAGCCGCATTCCGTTCCTCTCCATTCTGGTCTCCTCTCTCATCAATGTGCTGCTGGATATCCTTTTTGTTGCGGAGCTGCGCTGGGGCGTACTGGGCGCGGCTGCGGCGACTGTGCTGTCCCAAGCGATCATGACGGTGTTCATCGTCCTGTACGGCACAAGCAAATACCCGTGGCTGAAAAGCGGTTACCGGAAAGAGAGCTTCTGCGGCGCCGTGGGCCTGCCGCCCATGGTACAGTCCAGCATCAGCGCCTTGGGCAGTCTGGTATTGCAGGACTTTATGAATCGCTTCGGAACGGATACCGTCACCGCCATCACAACGGCCTACCGCATCGACACGCTGATCCTGCTGCCCATCGTGAACCTCGGCTCCGGTATTTCCACGGTCACGGCTCATAGTCACGGCGCGGGAGATACGATACGCACCCGAAAAACCCTCTCTGCCGGTACAATTCTGACCCTGGTGGTGTCTGCGTTCCTGACGGGCCTCGTGATCCCGACAGGCGGAAAGATCATTGCGCTTTTCGGTGCCGGGACCGCCGCGGTGGCGATCGGAAACGCTTTTTTCCACCGCATTGCATTCTTCTATCCGATCTTTGGCCTGACCACGGCGTTCCGCGGCTATCTGGAGGGCAGGGGAGACCTGGTGTACTCCAGCGCTGCGGGACTGGTCTCTCTGGCCGTCCGCATCATTGCCTCCTACGCAATGGCCCCGCACTTTGGAAACATGACCATCGCCTATGCGGAAATGGTCTCGTGGGTGTGGCTGCTGGTCATGTACCTGTTTCGTCTGGCAGCCAAAAAGGACGATGCTCTATGAGCAATGAGCATAGGTACGATGTCACCGATGTTGAACTGGAATTTCACCGGCATCAGAGGGGAATAGCAAACTTAGATGCGGCGCCGGATGTTTTCATGAAGCGGTTCCTCCTGATACGTAATCGATTTTGCTAAAGTGCGCCACCCTTATACCGGATTATGTTGTAGAAAGTCAACGAATGATTTTGCAAAAGGTCGACGCTGATTATTTCGCTTTCACGGTTGAAATGCCCTGCCGACTGTGTTACACTTGGCGGGCATGACGATAAAAGGGAGGCAGGAGACATGAAAACGGCACAGGCGGACCTCACAACGGGCCCGCTGGGGAAGAAGATCTTCCGATTCAGCATTCCTCTGATCTTTTCCAACCTGCTGCAGGTGTTATTCAATATGGCGGACGTGGCGGTGGTCGGCCGGTTCGCGGGCTCCACAGCGTTGGGAGGGTGGGCTCCACCACCATTTTCGTGTCCCTGTTTACCGGCTTCCTCATCGGACTGTCCGGCGGCGTTAACGTACTGGTGGCGCACCACTTCGGAGCTGACGATCAAAAGAACCTCTCGGATACCGTCCACTCGGCGGCGCTGACCTGCGCGGCGGCGGGACTGGTGCTGCTGCCGGTCCTGTCGGTGGCCCAGGGCTTTTTTCTGTCGTTTTCCGTCGGATGCTTTGCCCGGGCTCTGGGCCGGGGCGGCGTATACCTGGCCCTGGCGGCCTTCGGGCCCCGATGTCTGTTTGTTCTGCCCTGCACCCTGCTTCTGACGGTGCAGGGTTTATCCGCCGCCGCCCGCCGCCGGGACGGCCAGAAGGTCCGCCTGACGGAGGGGGCCTACTGGCGCCGGGTGGGGCTGTGCGGCCTGATTCTGCTGATAGGGGCCGCTCTGGAGCTGACCTTCGGCCCCCGGCTGCTGCAATGGGTCATCGCCCGCACACTGTAGAAAGAGAGGAGGAGACGTGTATGCCCGACTATATCGCCCTGTACCGCGCCTATCTGGAGCAGGAGAAGCACGCCTCCCCCAACACCGTCAGCTCCTACGTCCGGGACCTGACCCAGTTCCGGGCCTGGCTGCCCCAGGGCAGCGACCCCGGCCGGGACACGCCCGCCGCCGTGGAGGAGTATCTGGCCCACCTGACGGACCAGGGCCGCTCGGCGGCCACCGTCACCCGCAGCGCCGCCTCCATCAAGTCCTTTTACCATTACCTGGTGCTCTCCGGAGCCATGAAGGCCAGCCCCGCCAAGGGCGTGGCCGCCGCCAAGGTGGAGCGCAAATGCCCGGAGATCCTGACGGGCCGGGAGGTGGAGCTGTTTCTGGAGCAGCCCAAGTGCGTGGATGAGAAGGGCTATCGGGACCACGCCATGCTGGAGCTGATGTACGCCACCGGCGTCCGGGTGTCGGAGCTCATCGCCCTGAACGTGGAGGACGTGAATCTTCCGGCGGCGTTCCTGCGCTGCGGCGACGAAAAGCGGGAGCGCATCATTCCTCTGTACCCCCGGGCGGTGAAGGCCCTGCGGGACTATATCCAGGTCATCCGTCCCCGCCTGACGGACCAGGAGGAGACGGCGCTGTTTGTCAACATGAACGGCCAGCGCATGACCCGCCAGGGCTTCTGGAAGCTGGTGAAGCACTACCAGGCCAAGGCCGAGATCACCAAGGACATCACGCCCCATACCCTGCGCCACTCCTTTGCGGTGCATCTGCTGGAAAACGGGGCGGACCTGCGCTCCATCCAGGAGATGCTGGGCCACGCGGACATCTCCTCCACACAGATCTACGCCCACATCATCAAGCAGCGCCTACAGGACGTGTACCGCAAGGCGCACCCCCTGGCCTGATCAGACTAAATCACAGCGCAGCAGTTTTTTGCTGCGCTGTGTTGCATTTCACCCGAACGTTTGTTATAATAGGATGATATCTTGGTGGAGGAGCAGCCATGCGCATTTTAGGGATCGACCCCGGCGTGGCCACCGTGGGCTTCGGCGTGATCGAGGCCCAGGCAGGCCGCCAGCAAATGATACAATACGGGGCCATCACCACCCCGGCAGGTCAGCCGCTGGCCGCCCGCCTGGTGCAGATCGCCCAGGATATGGAGACTCTCATCACCCAGTTTCAGCCCGATGAAATGTCCATCGAGGAGCTGTTTTTCAGCAAGAACATCACCACCGGCATCGCCGTGGCCCATGCCCGGGGCGTCATTCTGTACACCGCCGAGCGCCTGCACCTGCCGGTGTATGAATACACCCCCATGCAGATCAAGCAGGCCGTGGTGGGCTATGGCCTGGCCGACAAGCACCAGGTCATGGACATGACCCGCCGGCTTCTGAAGCTCAGGTCCATCCCCCGGCCCGACGACGCCGCCGACGCCCTGGCCATCGCCATGTGCCACGCCCGCAGCGCCACCAGCCTGCTGCGGCGGAAGGACCCGGATGTAAAGGAGACCGTCTGATATGTTTTACTATGTAAACGGTACTGTGGCCGAAACCGGCCCCAACCTGGCCGTTATCGACTGCGGCGGCGTGGGATACGCCTGTGCCACCACTAACTATACCCTGTCCCAGCTGAAAAAAGGGGAGCGGGCCAAGCTGTATACCCATCTCCACGTCCGGGAGGACATTTTCGAGCTGTACGGCTTCTCCTCCCAGGCGGAGCTGAACAGCTTCCGGATGCTCATCGGCGTCTCTGGCGTGGGGCCCAAGGCGGCCCTGTCCGTCCTGTCCGCCACCACGCCCCAGAATCTGGCCCTGTCCATCGTCACCGGCGACGAGAAGGCGCTGACCGCCGCCCCGGGCATCGGGAAAAAGATCGCCCAGCGCATCATCCTGGAGCTGAAGGACAAGCTGGCCAAGGAGCAGAGCAGCTTCTCCGCCCAGGGCGGGGGAGCGGTACCCGTGTCCCTGCCCGGCGACAAGGGCGGCGAGGCGGCGGCGGCCCTGGCGGTGCTGGGCTACGGGTCCCAGGAGATCAGCCTGGCCCTGAAGGGCATCGACATGGACGCCCTGCCCCTGGAGGAGATCATCCGCCAGGCGCTGAAGAAAATGGTACGGTAAGGAGGCAGGCCCATGAGCATCGACTTCGGAACGGATATTTACGAGGAGCCCATTGTTTCCAAGAGCTTCCTGCCGGAGGACAGCGGCGAGCTGTCCCTGCGCCCCCACACCCTGCGGGAGTACATCGGCCAGCAGAAGGCCAAGGAGAATCTGTCCGTTTTCATCGAGGCGGCCCGCCGCCGGACGGAGCCTCTGGACCATGTGCTGCTCCACGGCCCCCCGGGCCTTGGCAAAACCACCCTGGCCGGCATCATTGCCGCCGAGATGGGGGTGAACATCCGCATCACCTCCGGCCCCGCCATTGAAAAGCCCGGCGACCTGGCGGCGCTGCTGACCAACCTCAGCGAAAACGACATTCTGTTTGTGGACGAAATCCACCGTCTGAACCGCTCCGTGGAGGAGATCCTGTACCCCGCCATGGAGGACTACGCCATCGACATCATCATCGGCAAGGGCCCCTCCGCCAATTCCATCCGGCTGGACCTGCCGAAGTTTACCCTCATCGGAGCCACCACCCGGGCCGGGCAGCTGTCCGCTCCTCTGCGGGACCGCTTCGGCGTCACCCTGCGGCTGGAGCTGTACACCCCGGAGGAGCTGGCCCTGATCGTCACCCGCAGCGCCGGAATCCTGAACGTCCCCATCCAGCCGGAGGGGGCCATGGAGATCGCCCGCCGCTCCCGGGGCACCCCCCGCATCGCCAACCGTATGCTGCGCCGGGTCCGGGACTTTGCCCAGGTCAAGGGCGACGGCACCATTACCCGGGAAATGGCGGACCACGCCCTTCAGGCTCTGGAGATCGACTATCTGGGCCTGGACCCGGTGGACCGCCGGATGCTCCGGGCCATCATCGAGAATTACGGCGGCGGCCCCGTGGGCCTGGATACCCTGGCCGCCACCATCGGCGAGGAGTCCGTGACCCTGGAGGACGTGTACGAGCCGTATCTGATGCAGCTGGGCTTCCTGACCCGGACCCCCCGGGGCCGCTGCGTCACCCGCAAGGCATATGAGCACCTGCACATGGACTTTATGGGCCAGGAACAGCTGGAATTATAACGAATAGGAGAATCGGAATATGGGAAAACTCTTTGGCACCGACGGCATCCGCGGCATAGCGGGGCAGACCCTGACGGCGGAGCTGGCATTTCATGTGGGACAGGCGGTGGCCGCCGTCCTGACGGAGGAAAAGGGCAGCCGCCCCCTCATCACCATCGGCAAGGACACCCGCATTTCCTCCGATATGCTGGAGGCGGCCCTGATGGCCGGTATCTGCTCCGTAGGCGGCGACGTGATGCCCCTGGGCACCATCCCCACCCCGGCGGTGGCCTTTCTGACGGTGCAGCAGCAGGCGGACGCCGGTATTGTCATCTCCGCTTCCCACAACCCCTATGCCTACAACGGCATCAAGGTCTTCAACGCCCAGGGCTACAAGCTCTCCGATGAGATGGAGGGGCGTGTGGAAGACCTGATCCTGAACCATGCGGAGCTTCCGGCCGCCGTGGACGGCGCCGTGGGCCGCCACCACGGTATGCACGCCCTGCACAGCGCCTATATCCGGCACCTGCTGGGCAGCATCGACTGCGACCTGACCGGCCTGCGGGTGCTGGTGGACTGCGCCAACGGCGCGGCCAGCGCCACTGCGCCGGACCTGTTCCGGGCGCTTCCGCTTCAGGCGGACTTCATCCACACGGAGCCTGACGGCGTCAACATCAACAACGGCTGCGGCTCCACCCATCTGGAGTCCCTGGCCCGGGGCGTCGTCTCCGGCGGGTATGATCTGGGCATCGCCTTCGACGGCGACGCCGACCGCTGCCTGCTGGTGGACGAGCAGGGGAATACCATCGACGGCGACAAGGTCATGGCCGTCTGCGCCTCCGAGCTCAAGCGCCAGGGGAAGCTCTCCGGCAACACCGTGGTGGCCACCGTCATGTCCAACCTGGGTCTGCATGAGTACTGCCGGGAAAACGGCCTGGACCTGGTGTGCACCGCCGTAGGCGACCGCCATGTGCTGGAGCGGATGCTGGCCGACGGCTTCGCCATCGGCGGCGAGCAGTCGGGCCACACCATCTTCCGGGCGTATGCCACCACCGGCGACGGCGAGCTGACGGCCCTGCAATTTTTGCAGACCCTCCGCCGCAGCGGCGTCCCCGCCTCCCAGCTGGCCGCCCGCTGCCCCCAGTATCCCCAGGAGCTCATCAATGTGGAGGTCCCCCACACCCCCGGAGTCAAGGAGCGCATCATGGCCGATGAATCCCTGCGGCAGGAGACCCGCCGCTGGGAGGAAAAGCTGGGCGGCCAGGGCCGCATTCTCATCCGTCCCTCCGGCACCGAGGCCCTGATCCGGGTGATGGTGGAGGCGAAAACCACGGAAATTGCCCATCAGGTGGCCTCCGTTTTGGCTGATTTCATAAAAAAACTGTGATTTTCATCACAGGATACACAAATTTCCCAAGAAGGCTTGACAAATTATTTAGTGAAAAGGTATAATGTCTATGGTTTTGGATACTGGACTTCGCTATGACCAATTAGAAAACCTGTCCGACGAGGAACTTTGTTCCTTGAGTCGTGCAGGGCAGCGTCAGGCGGAGGACGTTTTAGCCACCCGGTATCATTGGCTGGTCCGTTCCTGCGCCCGCCCGTATTTTCTCATCGGCGGCGACAGCGAGGACCTGATGCAGGAGGGGATGTTCGGCCTGATCAAGGCCATGCGGGAGTTTGATCCCCAGCGCTCCTCACTGTTCCGGCCCTTCGCCGGGCTCTGCATCCATCAGCAGGTGTGTTCCGCGCTCCGGCGGGATGCCAGCCAGAGGAACGCACCGCTTAACCAATCCGTCCCCTTGAATCCCTCGCTTCTGAACGCAAATTCCGTCTTCGCGCAGGTCGATCCCGAGCGTTTGCTGATCGACAGAGAAAAGGCTGCCAGTCTGCTGGAGAATACCCGCAAACAGTTGTCCGCTTTCGAGGAAAAGATTTTAGGGTTATTTTTGGACGGTCTTGCTTATGGCGAGATCGCGGAAACCGTTGGCAAGCCCATCAAATCGGTGGACAACGCCGTGCAGCGGATTCGCCGCAAAGTGGCGCGGCAGCTTTCATCCGGCGATATCAGCAACAGCTGAACGCAATATATTTCATCTCAAAGAGAGGGTAAAATCATGTACGAAGACAAGACTTTGGTTTGCAAGGAGTGCGGTAAGGAATTCGTGTTCACCGCCGGTGAGCAGGAGTTCTATGCTGAGCGCGGCTTCCAGAACGAGCCCCAGCGCTGCAAGGCCTGCCGTGACGCTCGCAAGAACGCTGCCCGCGGTCCCCGCGAGTACTTCACCGCTGTTTGCGCTGCCTGCGGCGGCGAGGCCAAGGTTCCTTTTGAGCCCAAGTCCGACCGTCCGGTCTACTGCAGCGAGTGCTTCGCCAAGATGCGCGCTGAGCAGTAATTCTTGTAAACGTTTTGATCGAAAGACGTCCGCTAATGCGGGCGTCTTTCTTTTTGGCTTTATGGCAGCTTCTTTTTTCATATTTCCTATTGAAAAAGTGCGAAAAATGGGATAAACTATTTTCAGCTATTTTCACGGAGGTGAATCAAACATGATCGAAATTAAGCGCGACACTATCATCGGTGACATTCTGGACGTTGCGCCGCAGACCGCGCCGATCTTCCTGTCGATCGGCATGCACTGCCTGGGCTGCCCCAGCTCCCGCGGTGAGACGGTGGAAGAGGCCTGCATGGTCCACGGGATCGACGTGGAGAAGCTGCTGGCTCTCGTGAACGAAGAGGCCAACAAGCCTGTCAAGGAATAAGAAAAGGACGCATACGGGTCTTCCGTATGCGTCTTGTTCGCTCAGCGAAAGGAGGGCGGCGGTGGAAAAGGAATTACAGCTTCAGCCGCGGCTGCAATGCATCGCAAGCCTTGTGCCGCAGGGCGCGAGACTGGCCGACGTCGGCACCGACCATGGGTATCTTCCCGTGTGGCTTTTGCAGCACGGGCGCATTGAAAGCGCCATTGCGTCTGACATCAACGCGCTGCCGCTTGACCACGCGCGCGCGACGGCGCGAGAATACGGCGTGACGGAGCGCATGGATTTTCGCCTCTGTCCGGGCCTTGCGAAGATCAAAGCAGAGGAGTGCGACGCCATCGCTATCGCCGGCATGGGCGGCGAGACGATTCTCGGTATTCTCGAGGCCGCGCCCTGGACGCATGAGGACGTGCATACGCTCATTTTGCAGCCGCAGACAAAGATCGACCTTCTGCGCTGCTGGCTCTGCGGGCACGGCTACCGCTTTTTGAGCGAGACGCTCGTGCGCGACAAGGAGCAGCTTTACGTCGTCTTCCGTGTGAGAGCGGGGATGGGGCAGGAGCTGAGCGAAGCGGACGCGCTGACAGGCTTATTGCTGCGGTCCGACCCGCTGTACGGCGAATACCTGTCGCAGCATCTTATAAAGCTCAATCGGGCGAGAGATGGCCTCGCCGTCTCGTCGCTCGCAGATAAGGAGGCGCGTATCGCGCATCTTGAAAATCTCATCGAAGAGATCGAGAGAAGAAAAGGGGAGTGGGAACATGGCAACGGTACATGAGATCGAACAGAGGCTTTTTTCCTGGGCGCCGCGCGAGAGCGCGATGGACTGGGACAATGTCGGCCACCTCGTCGGCGATCCCGAGCAGGAGGTCGAGCGCATTTTAGTCGCGCTCGATATCACCGAGCGCGTGGTGCAGGAGGCCATCGACTGCGGCGCGCAGCTCATCGTGTCCCACCATCCGGTGATGAACGTGCGCTGGCACGAGCGCGAGATGCAGACCCTTCGGCCCGACACGCGCCTCGGCGGCGTTTTGACCGCACTCGTCAAAAACAACATTTCCGCCATCTGCATGCACACGAATCTGGATGCTGCGGACGGCGGTGTGAACGACTGTCTGGCGAAAAAACTGGGCCTTAACGATGTTTTTTTGCTCAACGACGAAAAAATCGGGCGTATTGGCACACTTTCCTGCGAAAAAGGGCTTGAAGAGTTCCTGCGGGATGTGATAGAATTACTCGGCTGCGGCGGCTTGCGCTATTGCCGCGGCAGCGGGCGGGTGTACCGCGTGGCCGTCGGCGGCGGCGCGTGCGGCGAATACATCCCGCAGGCCATTGCGCAGGGCTGCGATACGTTCGTGACGAGCGATCTGCGCTACAACGATTTTCTGGATACGCGGGGACTCAACCTGATCGACGCGGGGCATTTTCCGACGGAGAACGTCGTCTGTCCGGCGGTCAGGGCCTATCTGGAGGAGCATTTCCCGAGGTGAAAACCGTCATTTCGACGTCGCACCGCGACGTCATCCAATACTATCTGTAAGGAGAGATCACATCATGTCCGGACATTCCAAGTGGCACAATATTCAAAAGACGAAGGGCGCAGCTGAC
>ERZ791618.883-NODE-883-length-12118-cov-3.682915_pt1 | contig 12118 bp, 10 predicted proteins | sample MGYA00510059_ERZ791618 | MGnify/ENA primary metagenome ERZ791618 (study PRJEB30046, sample SAMN00715159) | human gut metagenome | study: EMG produced TPA metagenomics assembly of the A metagenome-wide association study of gut microbiota in type 2...
GTAGGTCAAGGACGAAGTGCTGGTACAGGGTACCGAGCAATTCGTGCTGCACTATAATTTCCCGCCTTTCTCGACAGGCGAGGCCAAAGCCGCCCGCGGCCTGAGCCGCCGCGAGATCGGCCACGGTCACCTGGCTTGGCGCGCGCTGAAGCCGATGGTTCCCGTCGGAGAGGAGAATCCCTATGCCGTGCGTGTGGTGTCGGATATTCTCGAGTCGAACGGCTCGTCGTCGATGGCGACGGTTTGTGCCGGTACGCTGGCGTTGATGGATGCCGGCGTGAAACTCAAGAAACCCGTTTCGGGTATTGCCATGGGTCTGATTTCGGATTCCGCGACCGGTCGTTGGGCGGTGCTTTCCGACATCCTGGGCGATGAGGACCACCTGGGTGACATGGACTTCAAGGTGACGGGTACCAAGGACGGTATCACGGCTACCCAGATGGATATCAAGGTCGATGGCCTTTCGTACGAGGTGCTGGCCAAGGCGCTGGAACAGGCTCGTGTGGGCCGTATGCACATTCTGGGTAAGCTGACGGAGTGTATCGCCGAGCCGCGTGCGGACTACCGTCCGTTCGTGCCGCGTATCGTACAGATCACCATCCCGCAGGATATGATCGGTGCCGTGATCGGTCCAGGCGGCAAGGTGATCCAGGATATTCAGAAGACGACGGGTACGACCATCACCATCACCGAAACCGACAACAAGGGCGTCGTGGATATCTTCGGTCTGGACAAGGAGGCGATGGACGCGGCCCTGTCCCGCATCAAGAGCATCGTGGCGCAGCCCGAGGTCGGCGATGTATATAACGGCAAAGTCCGTTCGATCATGCCGTTCGGTGCGTTCGTCGAGATCATGCCGGGCAAGGACGCCCTGCTGCACATCTCGGAGATCGACTACAAGCGGTTCGAAACGATGGAGGAAACCGGCCTGAAAGAGGGGGATACGATCGAGGTGAAAGTCATCGGCATCGATCCCAAGACCAACAAGCTCAAGTTGTCTCACCGCGTACTGATTCCGCAGCCCGAAGGCTGGACGGAGCCGGAGCGCCGTCCCCGCGAGCGCGGCGATCGTCCGCGCCGCCGTTCGGAGCACAAGGAGTAGAACTCTGCGGATCCCGGTCGCTGCTACGGAGATGGTTTCGGTTCTGTTCGAAAATTTTGGCCGGAATATTGTATGATGTTTTGTAGATAATTTTTATATTTGCATTACTCCGTAGTTGTTGCGGAGCGGACGAAACAGGCAATAAATAGAAAAAGAAAGGATTCAAACATTTAATTTTTAAAAGATTAGTTTATGAAAAAGCTGATGAAATTGAGCTTGCTGCTCGTGGTCGTTGCTTTGACGTTTTCGAGCTGTAATTGCTTCAAGAAGATGGCAAAGAACAGCGATGATGTATCGCTGACGTGTGCACCTGAAGTGCTGGTACTGAATAACGGTGTGGTTGCCGCCGACATTACGGCACAGTTCCCCGTGAAGTACTTCAACCCCAAAGCTATCGTGAAGGTTACTCCGGTGATGGTATTCGAGGGCGGAGAAGTTGCCGGTACTCCGAAATTCTTCCAGGGTTCGAAAGTGAAAGAGAACTATACGGTCGTTGATAAGAAGACGGGCGGTGTGTTCACCATGCATGTCGAGTTCCCCTACGATGAGCGTATGCAGATTTCCGAATCCAGTTGCGTGTCGAGGCTAAATGTCCGGGTAGCGACGAGTTTACGCTGGTTAATGCCAATACGGGCAAGGTCGTGAAGGCCAAGGAGCTCGAGGCTAACCCCGCAATCGTACGCGAGTGCGGTCTGGTCGTTGCCGAGGGTGTGAATACCCTGCAGCAGGATCTGGCTTACGCCGATGCGATGGCAGCTCTGCCGAGCGACTACAAACGCGTGACTACCAGCGTGGACAAGACCGAGATCCTCTATGCGATCAACAAGGCTAACGTAACCAAGAAAGCGCTGAAAGACGCCGATCTGGAGGCATTCCAGGCGAATGTGGATGAGAACCTGAAAAACGACCGTGCTACCCAGCATGTTGCCGTGAAGGGTTATGCTTCTCCCGACGGTCCCGTGAAGTTCAACGACACGCTGTCGAAGGAGCGTAGCGAATCGGGCGACAAAGTTCTTGCGAAACTGCTGAAAAATTCGGGTCTGGATATCGACGTTGCCGCTTACGGTGAGGACTGGGAAGGTTTCAAGGAGCTGGTTTCGAAGTCGAACATCAAAGACAAGGATCTGATTCTCCAAGTTTTGAGCATGTACTCCTCTTCGACGCAGCGCGAGGATGAGATCAAGAACATGTCTTCCGTATTCAACGAGCTGAAGAAAGACATTCTGCCGCAGCTCCGTCGTTCGGTGATCGTGAACACCATCGATCTGGAGGGCAAGACCGACGCCGAGATGATGGCGCTTGTCGAGGCTGGCAAGCTGGATCAGCTCAACCTGAACGAGCTGCTCTTCGTTGCGGAGTCGATCGCACAGGACAACGCTACCAAGAACATCGTATTGGCTTATGCTGCCGAGAAGTATAACGACGCCCGCGCTTACAACAACCTGGGTATCGTTCTTACGGAGGAAGGCCGCACGGCTGATGCTTTGAAATGCTTCCAGAAGGCCGCTCAGTTGGGCGAGGCTTCCGAGGCGCTGAACACCAACCTGGCTCTTGCCAACCTGGCGAACGGCAATATGGCAGAGGCTCAGAAGTATGCCAAGGGCGCTGATGCAAAGGCGAAGAGCCTGGTCAATGCAGCACAGGGTAACTACAACGACGCTGCCAAGCAGCTCGACGGTATGAATGCCGCTATCGCTAACACGATGAACAAGGACTATGCGGCTGCAAAGCGTGCTATCGCTAAGGATATGAGCGCAGAGGCCGATTACCTGCGTGCCGTGATCGCTTCGGAAGAGGGCGATATGAGAACGGCAGAGGCACAGTTGAAGAGCGCCGTGAAGAAGGATGAGAAGATGGCGAAGAAAGCCATGAAGGATATCCACTTCAAGAAACTCTTCGAAGAGGGTCTGAAGTTCTAATCCGTTCGGATTCGATGAAAAATATCCGCACCGGAAACGGTGCGGATATTTTTTGTCTCGATTTATTGAGCTTGTTCGATTATTGGTCGTATTTTCGTCCGCCTTTCTTCAAGACAGGCATTTTTAGGCCCATGTCGGTTCATAAATACGGTTGGCGACCGGGAGGATCAGTTCCGAATTTGGATCCCAACAAGGATTCCGAGACATCACTTTTTATTTTTATGGACGTCGGCTGGACAGGATCTGCACGATATTTGCAATATCATACAGGATATCGAAAGAAATACGGAAAAGATCTAAAATTTTATTATTTTTGTCGAAAGAGCGTTGAGTTCGGCCGTATTTACTTGTTTTTGCCAGGTTTTGATCGGTTTCGGTGCAAGCCGATTTGTTGAAGGGCTATCCCGAACGAGGGATTTGCTTTCGGCGGAATGAATTTTTTGCACGCGGTCTGTGTAATCTTGTAAAGGGAATTGCGGAACGGGAACTTCGATATTTATTTTTATTGCGCTTTGAAGGCGAACCGCTTGTGTAAATAATAGAAAATTATGGAATACGCGAATCATTTGAAAGAATATGCGTCGGCTATGAGCGAGGCGCAGGTGGCCGAGGAAGTGGATCGTATCCGCAAAGCTGCGGTACGAAACCATACTCCGGAAGTTTACAAACTCTGTTATTCGGCGGTGGATTTAACTACGCTGTCGTGTACGGACTCCGTGGAGTCGGTTACGGAATTTGCCGGCAAAGCCGTCAAGTTTTACCAACAGTTCCCTCATCTTCCCAATGTGGCGTCGATTTGCATCTATCCGCCGTTCGTCGAAACGGTCGGTGTGGTGGTCGATGGTACGGATATGCGTATCACGAGCGTTGCGGGCGGATTTCCTTCTTCGCAGACGTTTCTCGAGGTGAAGGTTCTCGAAGTGGCTATGGCCGTCGAGAACGGAGCCGACGAGATCGATATCGTCTTGAACGTGGGTAAGATGTTGGAGGGGCATTACGACGAGGTCGCTAACGAGGTCGAGGTGATTCGTACCGAGATGAGTCCCGAGGTCGTGTTAAAGGTCATTATCGAGTCCGGAGCTTTGAAAACTCCCGATCTGATCCGCAAGGCATCGTTGCTTTCGATGTTCGCCGGGGCCGATTTCGTCAAGACTTCGACCGGCAAGATCGATGTGTCCGCCACGCCCGAAGCGGCGGTGGTGATGTGCCAGGCGATCCGGGATTACTATCGGAAAACGGGACGTAAGGTGGGCTTCAAGCCGGCCGGCGGTGTCCGGAGTGCCGAAGATGCCGCTTTGTATTATACGATCGTCGAGGAGATTTTGGGCAAGGAGTGGCTTACGCCCGAATTGTTCCGTATCGGAGCTTCGTCGGCGGCCAATAATCTGCTTACGGCTATCGAAGGCCGGGAAGTCAAGTTTTTCTGATCCGAATGGGCGGATGAATTAAAAAATAGCGGCACCAAGAAGTGCCGCTATTTTTCTTGGGAAAGGTTGGGGTAATTACCGCATCGGTACCTCGATCAGAAGCAGGCTGGCTTTCCCGTCCGTATGGAGGGTGATGTCGTTCTGCTCCCAAATGCCCATGCCGTCCCGGGAGGCCAGCTTTTCGTTCTCGACCGTTACGTCGCCTTCGAGGACGAAGACGTAAAGACCGTTTCCTTCCCGGCGCATGGCGTATTCATAGGTATCTTTCTCCAGGTTCAGGGTGTGGAACCAGGCCGACTGATGAATCCAAGCCGTATGCTCGGAACCATTGCCTTCGGGAGCCACGATCGTGCGCAGCTCATTGGTGCGTGCCGGAGCGAGCGTGATCTCCTCGTAACGGGTCGGAAGTCCGCGTCGATCCGGGAATACCCATATCTGGAGGAATTTGACGGGACGGTCGGGGCTGTTGTTGAATTCGCTGTGGATGATTCCCGTTCCGGCCGTCATTACCTGGATTTCCCCGGTGCGCAGCACCGAAGTATGTCCCATGCTGTCCTGATGTCGTAGTTCGCCCTCGAGCGGGATGGAAACGATCTCCATGTTGTCGTGGGGATGTGCGCCGAAACCCTCTCCTCCGGCTACGGTATCGTCGTTGAGTACGCGCAATGCGCCGAAATGGATGCGCTCGGGATCGTGGTAGTCTGCAAAACTGAACGTATGGTAGCTGTCGAGCCAACCGTGGTCGGAATGACCTCGTGTGCCGGCTCTGTGGATTACTTTTTTCATAATATAATGGATTGATTATAAGAAGGTGTTGCAAATAGTGTTCCACGATACCGCTTGTAGGGCAGGGCTGTCCGAATATAGGTTGCCGAAGGGGAGTGATCGTGCGGTCGAGCGACAAAGAGAACGGTCCGGGCGTTAGCCCCGGACCGTTCTCTTTGTGAAAATAGCTTGCTGCTCGTCGTCTTATTTGAGATGCGGACCTGCAGCTACGAGTTTCTTGCCTTCGGCGTTGCCGGTGAACTTCTCGAAGTTCTTGACGAAACGACCGGCCAGATCTGCCGCCTTCTCGTCCCATTCCTTGGCGTTCTTGTACGTGTCGCGCGGATCGAGAATCTTGGGATCCACGCCCGGAAGTGCGGTCGGGATCTTGAAATCGAATACCGGCAGCGTCTTGGTCGGAGCCTTGTCGATCGAACCGTCCAGGATGGCGTCGATGATGCCGCGCGTATCCTTGATCGAGATACGTTTGCCCGTACCGTTCCAGCCCGTATTGACGAGGTAGGCCGTAGCGCCCGATTGCTTCATGCGTTTTACCAGCTCCTCACCGTATTTGGTCGGATGCAGCGAGAGGAACGCTGCACCGAAGCAGGCCGAGAAGGTCGGCGTCGGCTCGGTGATACCGCGTTCGGTACCGGCCAACTTGGCGGTGAAGCCCGAGAGGAAGTAGTATTTGGTCTGTTCCGGAGTCAGGATCGAAACCGGGGGCAGTACGCCGAAGGCGTCGGCCGAAAGGAAGATCACCTTCTTGGCTGCCGGAGCTTTCGATACGGGCTTCACGATGTTATCGATGTGGAAGATCGGGTACGATACGCGAGTGTTCTCCGTCACGGACTTGTCCGCGAAGTCGATCTTACCTTTCTTGTCCACCGTAACGTTCTCCAGCAGGGCGTTGGGGCGGATCGCGTTCCAGATATCGGGCTCGTTCTCTTTCGAGAGGTTGATGACTTTGGCATAGCATCCGCCCTCGAAGTTGAAGACACCGTCGTCGTCCCAACCGTGCTCGTCGTCGCCGATCAGCTCGCGCTTCGGGTCGGTCGAAAGGGTGGTTTTGCCCGTTCCCGACAGACCGAAGAAGATGGCGGTGTTCTTGCCCTCCTTGTCGGTGTTGGCCGAGCAGTGCATCGACGCGATGCCCTTCAGCGGCAGCAGGTAGTTCATGTAGGAGAACATACCCTTCTTCATTTCGCCGCCGTACCAGGTGTTGATGATTACCTGCATTTTTTCGGTGAGGTTGAACACGACCGCCGTTTCCGAGTTGAGTCCGAGTTCCTTGTAGTTCTTGACTTTGGCTTTCGAGGCGTTCAGCACCACGAAATCGGGTTCGCCGTATTTCTCCAGCTCCTCGTCCGTCGGGCGGATGAACATGTTTTTCACGAAATGCGCCTGCCAAGCGACCTCCATGATGAAGCGGATCTTCAGACGGGTGTTCTCGTTGGCTCCGCAGAACGTGTCCACGACGAAGAGCTTCTTGTTCGACAACTCTTCGACAGCGATCTTTTTCAGCTCCTTCCAGGTCTTCTTCGTCACCGGTTTGTTGTCGTTCTTGTATTCGGGCGAGGTCCACCAAATAGTATCTTTGGTGGTTTCGTCCATGACGAAGAACTTGTCTTTCGGGGAACGACCCGTGTAAACGCCGGTCATCACGTTCACGGCACCCATTTCGGTTACCTGACCCTTTTCATAACCGCGCAGGCCCTTGCGGGTCTCCTCGCGGTAGAGTTCGTCGTACGACGGGTTGTAGATTACTTCCGTAGTACCCGTGATGCCGTACTGTTTCAAATTGATTTTAGCCATAATTATTGATTTAAATTAATCCTCTTATTTCACTTGACAGCGGTTGTTCGTTTATGAACGATGCTCGCAAAGTTAAAGATTTTTTTCGAATGTGAAAATATTAACAGTAGGTTTATCGTTTTTCCCGGCGAATCATTCGGCTGTCGATGGCGTTTACGATCACCGCGATCGCACCGTCGCCCGTTACGTTGGTCGCCGTACCGAAACTGTCCATGGCAATGTAGGTGGCGATCATCAGTCCGATCATATTTTCGTCGAACCCGAGCATCGACTCCAGCAATCCGATCGCAGCCATGATGGCTCCGCCCGGTACGCCCGGTGCGGCGATCATCGTAATGCCCAGCAGCAGGATGAAACCCGAGTAGGTGCCCATCGAAACGTCCAGTCCGGAGAGCATCATCACCGCGAGCGAGCAGGCGACGATCTTCATCATCGAACCCGAGAGGTGGATCGTGGCGCAGAGCGGGACGACGAATCCCGCCACTTCGGGGCGGACGCCGATTTTGACCGTCTGTGCCAGCGTCACGGGGATCGTGGCTGCCGACGATTGCGTACCGAGGGCCGTCATGTAGGCGGTCATCATCGTGCGGAGCATCTTCAACGGATTCTGCCTTGCCACGAGGCCCGCGATCGAGAACTGGATCAGCAGCAGGACGACCGTCATCACGAAGATAATCACGATCAACTTGAGGAAAATGCCCAGAATACCCGATACCTGCCCCGACTGAGTCATCGAGAGGAAGATGCCGAAGATGTAGAAGGGCAGCAGCGGGATGATGACCTTCGAGATGACGCGCTCGATGATGAGTTTGAAATCATCCATCATGCCCTTGAGCTTGTCGCTGTGGATGTAAGCCATGCCCAGTCCCAGCACGAAGGCGAGAATGAGGGCGGTCATCACGCCCATCAACGGGGGCATTTCGACCGTGAAGAACGGTTGCAGGGGTGTTGCGGCGGTTTCTCCCGGGGCGCTCATCTCCGTACCGCCCAATAGCCGGGGTAATATCCCGAAACTTGTGAAGAAAGTTCCGAATCCCGAAAACAGGGTAAAGGCATAGGCCAGGGCTGCGGTGATTACCAGCAGCCGTCCTGCCTTGCTACCCAGGTCGGCGATGCCCGGAGCCACGAGGCCCAGGATCAGCAGCGGGATGACGAAGTTCAGAAAATTGCCGAAAATGTTGTTGAAGGTCAATGCGATTCGGGTGAACCACTCGGGAACGAAGAGGCCGAATACGATGCCCAGCGCGATAGCCAGGAGCACTTTGGGAAGTAAGCCGAATTTATGCTTCATAAGGTGTCGTTTCATTGGTTTTCGGTTGGACGATTCATGCGTCGGGGCCTTGGGCCGATCGTGTTCCCGATTCGGACCGAATTCGTTTTTCGGAGGTCCCGTTGCATGCCGTTTTTCTATTAACGTATAAAAAGGGAGCAATATTTGTGCAAAGAAGAGAATATTTTCTAATTTTGTCAATATGACTGCACTGTATAGCGATATTATTTTCGGCCCGATCCATTCCCGCAGATTGGGTCTGTCTTTGGGTGTCAATCTGTTACCCACTCAATCGAAGTTGTGTAGCTTCGATTGCATTTATTGTGAATGCGGCTGGAATGCCGAACATCCGGGCGCCCGCCGGTTCAATTCGCGCGAGGACGTGCGTACCATGCTCGGAGCGACCCTGCGTCAGATGGTTTCCGAAGGTACGCCGCCCGACGTGATTACTTTCGCCGGTAACGGCGAGCCGACGATGCACCCCGATTTCGAGGCGATCATCGACGATACGATCGTCTTGCGGGACGAAATTTGCCCTTCGGCGCGGATTTCGGTGTTGAGCAATGCGACGCAGATCGGCCGCGAGAGCGTGCGCCGGGCCTTGCGTCGGGTCGATAACAACATCCTGAAACTCGATTCCGCTTTCGACGATACGGTTCGGCTCATCAATAACCCGTGCGGGACCTATTCGGTGGCTGAGGTGGTGAAGAACATGAAACTGTTCGACGGGCAGATGATCCTGCAGACGATGTTCCTGCGGGGCGAGTGCGAGGGCCGCACGGTGGATAACACGACCGAGCGGGAGGTCGCGGCCTGGTTGAAGCTGGTCGAAGAGATCCGGCCCCGTCAGGTGATGGTCTATTCGCTCGACCGCGACACTCCGTGCAAAACCTTGCAGAAAGTCCCCCGCGAAGATTTGCAGGCGATCGCTGCCCGGGTCGAGGCGCTGGGAATCCCCTGCTCGGTGGCGTAACGCAAAGAAGAACGACGGGGGAATTTCAGACCCCTTCGAAGAATTTGTCGATCGGACGTTATTTATTGTCTGTATTATAGAGGGGGCGAAGATTTTATCTGTGTCTTGTTACATTGTTTGCTTTGCTCTCGTTGGCACTTTTCGCATGTGACAAGGGCATCCGGGAGGAAGCGATCGATGCCGAAAATATCTTGGGTAGGTGGCGTGCGGTCGAGGAGCCGGATTACGATTGGGATGATTCGGACGACGATGGAGCCTGTGATGTGCCCATGCTTTGGGGATTATGACTTTCGAACACGATGGACGGGGTGTGGCCGATAACGGGGAGCATTTTGCCTGGAGTCTGACAGGAAGACGGATAACTGTGGATTACGGATTTATTCCGGCACGGCTTACGGTGTCGGAAATTTGCGAGCGGCGAATGGTGTGGAAGGTTCTCGCAACAGAAGCAGGCTCGGTAAAGTATTACGGACGGATCGTTTTCGAGCGGTTGTGATTATTCCGTCGGGAAGAAAAATAAAGCGAGAGGAATCGATTCCTCTCGCTTTATTCGTTGTCGCAGTGTGGTTTATTTCTCCAGCACGACGCTCACTTTTTCGAGCTTCCCGCCCAGCGGGGGCGCCAGCTTCGAAACCGTACAGCGGATATGGCGGATTTGCGGAAACCGGGCATAGAGGGCATCCATGATGTTCATCGACACGCGTTCGATCGTGCGCTGGGTGACGCGCATCTGTTCGCGTACGGTTTCGTAAACCAACAGGTAATTGACCGCTTTTTCCACGCAGTCCTCGCTCGCCACTTCCCCCAGCTCGGCCGTGATCTCCAGATCGACCGTGAAGCGGTTGCCCACTTGCTGTTCCAGGTCGTAACAGCCGTGGAAAGCCCGGAACTCCATCCGGTTCAAAACGATACGGTATTCCATCTTATTCGGCGATTACCAGGTAGTAGTTTTTCTTGCCTTTCTGTACGAGCAGGTATTTCCCGTCGATCAGGTCGCTTTCGGCGATTGCACGCATGGGGTCGGCCACCTTCTCCTTGTTGAGGCTCACGCCGCCGGCCTGTACCATCTTGCGGCATTCGCCCTTCGAGGGGAAGATATCGCTCCGCTCGGCGCACAGCTCGATGAAGGGCAGCCCGATCAGTTCCGCACGGGCGATTTTGTATTGCGGGACTCCTTCGAAAACCTGCAGCAGGGTCTGTTCGTCGAGTTTGCGAAGCGCTTCGGAGGTAGCCCCGCCGAAGAGAATGTTCGATGCCTCGACCGCTTTTTCGTACTCCTCCTGAGAGTGGATCATCACGGTAACCTCCTGCGCCAGCCGTTTTTGCAGGATTCGCAGGTGAGGGGCTGCGTCGTGTTCGGCGATCAGGTCGTCGATGGTCTGTTTATCGAGCAGCGTGAAGATCTTGATGTAGCGCTTGGCGTCCTCGTCGCTGGTGTTGAGCCAGAACTGGTAGAACTTGTAAGGCGACGTATAACGCGGGTCGAGCCATACGTTGCCGCTCTCGGTCTTGCCGAACTTGGTGCCGTCGGCTTTGGTAATCAGCGGGCAGGTGAGGGCGAAAGCCTCGCCGCCGGCCTTGCGGCGGATCAGCTCTGTGCCGGTGGTGATGTTGCCCCACTGGTCGGCTCCGCCCAACTGGAGTTTGCAGCCTGCCGTTTCGTACAGATGCAGGAAGTCGTAAGCCTGTACGAGCTGGTAGGTGAACTCGGTGAACGACATCCCTTCGCCTTCGCCGTTGAAGCGTTTCTTTACCGAATCTTTGGCCATCATGTAGTTCACGGTAATCAGCTTGCCGATGTCGCGGATGAAATCCAGGAAGGTGATTCCCTTCATCCAGTCGTAGTTGTTCACCAGCATCGCCGCGTTGGGAGCGTCCGATTCGAAATCGAGCAGCTTGGCGAGCTGTTTCTTGATCGCCTCCTGGTTGTGGCGGAGGGTCTTTTCGTCGAGCAGGTTGCGCTCCTGCGATTTGCCGCTGGGGTCGCCGATCATGCCCGTCGCGCCGCCCACCAGAGCGATCGGACGGTGTCCGCACATCTGGAAGTGCTTGAGGATCATTACACTCACCAGGTGTCCGATGTGCAGCGAATCCGCCGTCGGGTCGATGCCCACGTAAGCTGTGGACATCTCTTTCTGAAGTTGTTCCTGTGTGCCCGGCATGATCGAGTGAATCATACCGCGCCATTCCAATTCTTCGACAAAGTTCTTAATTGCCATTTGTGTATTTGGTTTTACTTTATTTTATGCTTTATTCTACCTCCAGGTCGAGCGCCCGGCGCAACTCGGCCAGCAGAGGATTTTTTTCGGTCATATACTTGACCCGGTCTTCGAGTTTGATCGGGCGGGCGGCCCGGATCTCTTCATTGACCGTAACGTCGAGCTCCAACATACCCTGCACGCCGGACGTTTCGGCGATACGGAGCAGCAGTTCGGTTTTGTTGCGCAGGATCTCTTCGCGCAGGGCTTCCGACGGAACTGCGATACGGATCACGTGTCCCTGAAATTGCATCCGTTCGAACGCCGCGACGAAGCGCGGACGCATCTCGCGGACGAGCGTGAGGATTTTTTCACGGGTCGTTTCGAGTTTTTCGGCACTGAGCGGGTCGATGACCGGCTGGGGTGCTGCGGCATGCACGGCGGTTTCCGTATCCGGTTCCGGGGCTGCGTCGTTTATCAGCGCCGAAATGGAGATTCCCGATGCGAGTCTGGACTGTATGGGACGGGGACGCGCCGTTTGCGGTTGTGTCGAAACCGGCGTTGCTGCGGCCTGCGTTCGTTCCGGGGGCGGCTGAATGGACGGCGTCGGCATTGCGGATGTACGGGCAGCGGCCGATGTCGCCGGGAT
>ERZ791618.886-NODE-886-length-12105-cov-2.684813_pt1 | contig 12105 bp, 9 predicted proteins | sample MGYA00510059_ERZ791618 | MGnify/ENA primary metagenome ERZ791618 (study PRJEB30046, sample SAMN00715159) | human gut metagenome | study: EMG produced TPA metagenomics assembly of the A metagenome-wide association study of gut microbiota in type 2...
GGAGTTAACTCCAAAGGCTTGCGGAGATAGAACAAACAGGAAGAAAACCCTTAACTATCCAACGGGAAAGGTTTATAGATATGGACAAGATCTTTTCCATAGCCCCGCTTATAGATAAATCCTTTTTAAATATTTCCATAAAAAAAGCTGTACCCTCAGAAGATACAGCTTTTTTTATGTGATTCCGTTGCGATTCGAACGCAAGACCCACGCCTTAGAAGGGCGTTGCTCTATCCAGCTGAGCTACGGAACCATCCTTAATTGCGAGTGCAAAGGTACGGTTTTTATTGAAATTACCAAAAGAATCCGCAACTTTTTTGCATTAACAATCTATTTTTTTTCTATTCAGCATCCAAGCAAAAGGTAAATAGCAACAAATATGGAAAGCGTAAGACACTATATATGACTCTATTCCAACCCATTCCACCAAATTCGTATACATCAATGAAGAAAAGAACTGAACTATAAAAAAAAGCGCCACAAAGTAATCGGCAAAACGAGAAAAGAGACAGGACATACCTTTTATTATATCCTTATCATCCCGAAAACGTCCCGATGCATAACCGAAAGCCATACCCGACAATCCCACACCAAACGAAATGAGATAATAAATCCCTTTTTGAAACGGAGAGTTCGTGAGAGATCCCGTCACGCTACGCAACATAGTCCATGGAGCAAAAGTGGTGCAAATAATCATTATGATATAAACAAGCAGTATACAACCTGCCAATATCAACGCACGTTTTTCCTTACGGGAAATGGACTTTCCTCTTTTCACTATCCTCCCCAACGTACCCCATACCCCGGAATGAACCGTAATGCCGAACCCTAAAAAAAGCATCATTACTATGCCCAATGCCGGTGTCTGGACAAAATTCCCCATAGCATGCCTCAATTCCCACCGGATTCCTTCGGGACTGAGCAGGCTTTGCACCTTCCCCAGCCCATAAATACTTCCTATCCATGAGAACAAGGCTACAGCTACCGTCAGCAGAAAAAACACAGTAGCGGTATGAGGAAAATAATATTTACTCTTCATCCGGTTCCAAATTATCAATGTCAAGAATCCGCAACTCGAAAGCACGGGTCACCAATCGACAGGCATTGACACCACTTCTTTCATCCAATGTGAACAAACGGTTTATCAATTCATTCTGACGCTTCTCTATGGATTTGACCCCGAAAGGCATCCCTTTCAGATTAGTAATCATTTCTTTGGTATACCCCAAGGCCAGATGGCGAAGCAAACGCTCATCATATTCATCAATATCATAATTAATGACAGCTTCCTGCCTGCGCTGTTCCTGAGCCACCGACTGCTTGAAACGTGCCACTATTTTCTCCAGAATGGGATAATTGAAAACCAGTTTCTTGCCATCCATCACCGCCTGTACATCTGTGGCAGTCAGCAACTCTCCCGTCTTCAGGATTATACCATCCGCACCCGCATTCAGCGCATCCACCCATAACTTTTCGTTCAATACCTCACCAGTAAAAATCAGCACCTTCATATCCGGATAGTTCTTCCGTAAAGAAGAACAGATTTCCACACCGATGGTAGTCGATCCCCCCAAGCCCAAGTCCAATAAAACCATATCGGGCAACTGCACTTTCAGCAATTCCCAAAACTCATTCTCAGTCATAGCCGTTCCGATGACTTCCGCATTCGGAATTTCGTGTCTGAATATCTCTTCCGTTCCTTTTAATTCCAGTTTGACATCCTCTACAATGATGACTTTAAATCTATTATTCTCCATAATATGCATTGTTTTTTTACATTCTACATTCAACGGGCAGGCAGGGTGAACCATACGGTGAACCCTCCTTCAGCGGCAGGCTGCGCATTGATACGGCAACCGCGTCTTCCGGCAAATTCATCATGGTCACGAATCACCTGCTTACAAATAAGGTATTCCGTACCGGTCAGAACTCCTTCCTGCCCCTGCTTCATACGAGACAGATGCGGGTAGAACAACAAGTTCAACTCCTCCTGCGACTTTTCGCGACGCGTATCGCGGAAATCAAACCGCACAAAATCCTTATCCTTATAAATACACAATTCCAAAATACCATCCACCTCGTATGATAGCGCTTCATCTATTAAATTCTCCAACATAAACTTCAGCTGAATGACATCTCCCAGTACGGAAACATGTTCCACCTCCGTCCTCAGTTCTACCCGATGCGGCATACGTTTTCCAGCACGTTTTATATACCGTACCGCATAATCGGCCAGTTCGCCGGCTTTCACAACACCTCTGCGGAAAGTAATTTCTTCCAACTGACGTGCGGCGCATGAACTCAGCAAAGTAAATATATCCTTATAATAACTGATCAACTCACCAATCGTTTCTACTTGCACAGCTTCGTTTTCTCCAGCCTGACGGGTGTTCAACCTGTCAATAATCTGTTTTATCCGGTTAGGATAATAGATTGTCTCATGCTTAATGGTTGACAAGCAATTGTCCAATACCAGATTTTGCACATGCAACTGGTTTTCCTCCCGTATGGCTCGGCGCGCATCATCCTGCGCACTTTCTATATCCCGATATTTCTGCGCCATCAGTACCACTGCATTATATACAATGATGGCTACATATCCGGCCACAAGCTCCAGCATCAAGCGGTCGTCCTCACGCTCCACAGGCAAAGCGATTTTCAATGCCAGCACACCCGTGCAACGATTCTCGTTACCTGCTTCCACCCACAAGGGCAAACATTTTACCCTATCTTTCTCACGCCAATAAGGTGTCTTCGCGTCAAAACTACGAGCCATCATCTCACGCATTTCTTCATTCTCATCCTCCACCGGTGAAAAAGCATAATTCAAGCTGTGGTTGTCTTCACTATAAACCGCTACGCCCAACACATCAACGGGCAGCAACTCATTTACCGTTTCAAACATATCCTTGACCAGACTTGCAGCAATATCCCGGTCGGCTCTTCCGTCAAGCAAAGAGGCCGAAAACACCTGCTTGTTGATTTCCAACACCTGTTCCAAGTTATAACGATAAATCAAACGGTGGCGGAAATACAGAATATAATATCCCACCAGCAATACCAACAAAATAACCACACAAAGAATGTAGCCACCGTCTTATTATTGGCAGAAAGCTGCATCTGGCGGCAATATTGCTCCAATGAGATGTCCTCACTGATCTGTTTGTACAGCGCCGTATAAGCATTATTGTTATAACGATAAGCCTCCAGATTACCTAAAGCCAAAAAGGCGACTGCTGCCTCGTTGCGAACATCCAGCAAGGCATAGTAATCGGTATCAAAATGCCGGTTGAACCAATCTAAATCCGCTGCTACCCCCTCTCCTTCCAATTCCAACAAAGGCCCTTTGCTGCCCGAATACATAATATAATGCTTATTCAAACAATATAGAGCACTGTCCGCATAACACAATGCCTGTTGATATAATCCATCAATGTTACAATTGTAAACATCGTATGCATATTCATTCGCAACAGCCAATAATTTATCATATCGCTGAATGGAATCATTGACAGTGAGCTGTTCCGCTTTCCCATCTTTCTCCCTCCCCTCATTACATCCTGCCAGGACAGGAAGAAAAGCGACCAACACCAACATCAACGTTTTGCGCACTCCTTTGGGCAAACGGAAATAGAAACGGCTGCCTTTCCCCAATTCACTTTCTATCCGGAACAGGCAGACCCGGAATATCTCATTGGTCTTCTTATATTTATCAATAATGCCTTTGCAATTCATCAAACCGAAACCGTGACCTTTATTCTTCTGCAATTCGCTGACATTTTCGCTGGTCTGCAATCCGATTTTACCCGAATCATAAACTTTCTCACTCAGAATACGCTCCACATCTTCCTGTGAAAGTCCCGGACCGTCATCTTTCACCGAAATCTCCACGTAAGATTCCGTTTCCTGCGCATAAACAGAAACATTTCCTCCCGGCTGCGTATATTTACGGGCGTTTTCCGTCAATGTATTTATCATGAAAAGCGTCAGAGCCTTATCCGCTTTCACAATGGCGGCAGTCGGCTCTATGGTCAGAGTCTGTTGTTTCATCTCGAAAGTCTTACGCCCTTTTACCAGTACATCAAAAAGGGAATTCAACTCAAAATTCTCTATATTCAAACTCAGTGTCCCCTGCCGCATCTTAATCCATAAGGCCAAAATATCATTATACTCATTGATACGGGTAATCAGTTCGTCGATATAACGGTATTTGCTTTCTTTTATTTCTTCGTTCTGAATGTAGTTGTGTGCGGTTAGTTTATGCACTTCATTCATGATTCGGTCTATATAAGGCATAATGCCTGTGACAATAAACAGACAGGCTTTCTTCACCAGATTCTGCCGTTTATTCTCCGCCAAATGCTGTTCATGGACATATTGCTCCTTTTCCAGCCGTTTCCGTTCATCGCCCAACGAAATAAAAGCCAGTCCATTCTCCAGTGTCCACGAAATGTAAGGTGTAATGACCCTCATCAGTGCTTTATCATCTTTCTTCATTTTGTGCTCCGAATACAGGTGCACCTCGCCCAAAGGTTGTTCCCTGCCCGGAATATTCAAGATAAAACTTGTACAAATCCCTTGCCCCGGCACCTCATTCCCCTCTCCATTTTCAGCCACAATACGGAAGTCCGTCGCTCCCACCAACGAAAGGATATCCTCTTTCACCGAGGCAACTACCGCTTTTGTCACATCCTCTATCTCCCCCGCATCAATGGGTACGGAAGCCGTTATCTTACGGCATATTTCCAAAGTACGTTTCAACTTATCAATATAAAGAGCATTCCGCACACGCCATCTTTTATTCAATATCCAAAATAGAATGATAAGGACAACGATACCAATCACCACTACCACCAGAAGTCCGTTCAAGGCTTCCGATTCCTTCTCCAACGCATTATAACGACTCTCCAATTCTTTGTCCTGGCGGGTGTAGTCCAAAATATCCAGATAAATATTACGATTATAATCCGACTGGGGTTTCATTCCTAACGCTGCATATGTTACACTCAATTGTTCACGGAAACGGGCAATCCATTCGGGAACACTTTTTATACCATCGTCATTAATCCATTCCAGTTCAATGGAAGTGGTAGCCATGGGAACATACGGACGTAGCCTGTCCATGGTATCCGTACAATGGTAATATTTCTCGTGATGCCGATTGACGTACCCCAATGCTTCCGACAAGTAATGCAGCGCGTCTTCATACCTGCCTTGCTCGTTGCTGCACGACGCCAAAGTGCGGTATGTACCCGAAATCTGATACAAATCTCCATATTTTTTGAACAAATCCAAAGCCTGCCAGGCAAAACGCATGGTCAATTTCTCCCACGACAAGTCCTCGCTATTGATGGCACGCATCACATTGGGACGCCTTTCCATTATCAAATCGAAATTTTTCCTCTCTTTCAGCAATTCTGCCATTGCCTGAGATGCATTCGCCTCGAAATAGACATACCCGTATTCCCTGCTGATACCCAGACATTCTATCAGATAGTTAAACTCACCCAATACCACATCCTGCGGTGTATCCGCTTCATACATACCGCCAGACCCTTTCATATAATAATAATAGAGCAATTGGGCAGTATCACTTTCCAGCGCCTCGTCTACTTTTATTTCATTAATCGCCTCCAAAGACTGCTGTTCCTGCTGCAAATAATAGTAATAGATGGCAGAAGCAATGAAAAACTCGGAACGGGCATAATTAAGCCGCTCCAGCTCTCCGGGATCGGTTATAGCAGAACGGTCATCACTGATACGCTTCATACGCCGTAACGCACTGTTACGATAATCATAGAACTCCTTGTTCATGGCGGTACGCTGACAAATTTTCATCATACCGATATCTGCTATCAAACATTCCAATTCATTGTTTGATTCCTCATATACGCGAAGAAAAAGATCTTCGGCTTTTTCAAAGTCCATGTGGATAAAGGCGCAGAAACCCTGATTATTCAATGCCCCGGCACGCAGGGAGGGGAATCCATCCGCCAGTTTGTAGGCGTCATGCGCCGCTTTACACGCTGTGTCCAAATTTTTATAGCGCATACGATAAGAAAGCAAGTTCAAAGAATCCGCCTGACGGTATATAGCCATATCCTTCTTCTTTTCACAAGAAAAGAAAGTCCCTGCTATAATCAATAAAACCGCCCATACAGGCAATAGACACATATTCTTCATAAACATCCCTTCTCCTTTAGGTTAACCACCCACCAATAAAAATACAAAAATATCAATTATCCCCCGAAATAAAAGCAAAACCTGGTAGAAAATAAGAAAGCCACCCCGAAGGATGGCTTATAAAAATCTTTAAAAGACGAATGAAGGATTATTTAGAAGCTTCCAAAGATGCTTTTCTAAATTCTTTCATCAGTTTTTCCAATTCCAATGATGCTTTACGTGCGCGTGTTCCTGCAGCTTTGTTACCTTTTTCAATCTGCAATGCTGCATCAGACATAAAAGCTTCGTTCAATTCTTTGATTTTAGCAATTAATTCGTTCATGTTCTTTTTTTTATAAATTATAAAACGGTTCAAATTAAATTCTTTTTTGGCAATAAATCTCCTATCCATCTCTTTTTTTACGATTTTTCAACAGTTGATCCTCGTTTACAGGGTATTTCAATCCATAACAGGCAATATTAAAACGCCCTCTTGAATTTACAAACGATTATCAGCTGAAAATATAAACAATCACTCCGGTTATCAACACATACGCCAATGCATATGGAATGGCGGATTTTAGGATTTCTCCTTCTTTTCCCTGTTGGTTTCCGGCAGAAGTGGCAATAGCGATACTTTGCGGAGAAATTATTTTTCCACCTGTCGCCCCCACCGTATTGGCTGCCGACAACCAGTCGGGACTTACTTGAATATGCCCGGCCACATTAGCCTGTAATTTGCCGAACAAAATATTTGAAGAAGTGTCACTGCCCGTAATAAAGGTACCCAGGCAACCTATAACAGGGGCAAACAACGGATAAAGACTTCCTGTAGCAACTGCCAAAGCAGTGGCTATAACTGAAATCATACCTGCCGTATCCATGATAGTGGACAAACTCACCAGACAAATTACCGTGATAAAAGTTTTCTTTAACTGCTTTACCGTATTCCAGAGTACAGCAAACAGCTCCCATATCTTGGCTCCCTGTATCAGCCCGCCGACAAACGTGCCTACAAAAAGTAAAACTCCCGCATGGGTCAGCCAAGAAACCGTATAATTCATAGTTGAATCATTAATCGGAAGACTGATACGGGTCACCCAATTATTTTCAAGTGTTGTACGTAAACCGGGAAACAACGGACTAGTCAGAACAATCAAGAACAAGATAAGAAGATAGATACTCCACGCGTTCAGTACCTCTAGCCCTTTCAATGTGCTTTTCCTTGCTTTTTCCTCTTTAGAAGCAGTCAGTTTGCCATAGGCTACAATAACAATGATAGATAAAATACTTCCAATAATAGCCGGAGACTCCGCCCCCATATAGCGGGCGGCAATATACTGGCTGCCTAATGAGACACCACCGACCAACAAAGACAGGAAAATATTTTTAGGTAAGGATTTTAATTTCGAATCGGTCAGGAACAGCAATACGAAAGGAATGAGAAACATCAGTACCGAAAGCTGCAACACGACATTGGCGCTTAGCACCAATACATCCAGATTCGTTTCTTTCGCCAATACCAAGACCGGTGTACCAATAGCCCCAAAAGCAGTAGCCACACTATTGGCAATCAAACTGACTGTTGCCGAAAAGACCGGTTTGAATCCGAGACTGACAAGAATCGCCGCCGGTATAGCCACTGCCGTACCAAATCCTGCCATAGCTTCAAGCAAGCCGCCAAATCCCCATGTCAACAGCAATACCTGAATACTTTTATCGGTAGAAATAGAAGAAAACTGTTGCTTGATAATCTCCATTTTTTCAGTCTTCAATAAAACATTATAGCTGAATATCGCCATCAAAATAATAATCAGAATAGGAGAAACAGCTTTCAATGCACCATACAGAAAAGAAGACAGCAAATCGTTTACCGGAAAATGAAAGCCGAAAAAAGCAATCAGCATAGTAACGACAAGGGAAATCACACTACTTTTGTCACCGGACATTTTAAAAAACGCCATCAGGATAATTAATAGCAATACCGGAATAATAGCAAGGACTAGATTCATAACCATTGTATTTAAGTTAAAGAAACGGTATCCATAAACTCTTAAATTAAGCCTTTGAAACCCCACTTCCGCAAAAATTCTTTTTTTAATAACAAAAAAGAATCCTATTTGGATTAATGATCTATCCTTTTTTATCAGTAAAAATAAAGTAATGCCAGAAGCATGTATAATGTATCTTTACACAAACCTCCGGCATACACTTCTTATCCATATATTGATTTTATATTGTAGTAATATTCCTTATTCTATTAATATATCTTATTAAATTCCAGCTAATGCCTGATCCAAATCGGCCAGCAAATCATCTATATGTTCCGTACCTATTGATAAACGCACTGTCCCCGGATAAATACCCTGTTCCGCCAATTCTTCCGCATTCAACTGGGAGTGAGTGGTACTGGCAGGATGGATAACCAATGACTTCACATCGGCGACATTGGCCAATAAAGAAAAGATTTCCAAACTATCGATGAAACGATGTGCTTCTTCCTGACCACCTTTCACTTCGATAGTGAAAATAGAACTAGCTCCATTGGGGAAATAACGCTGATACAGAGCATGGTCAGGATGTTCCGGCAAGGAAGGGTGATTTACTTTCTTGATCTTCGGATGATTTTTCAAATGCTCCACCACTTTCAACGCATTCTCTACATGACGTTCCACACGCAATGAAAGTGTCTCCAATCCCTGCAACAGAATAAAAGCATTAAACGGACTGATAGTTGCACCGGTATCACGCAATAAAATAGCACGAATACGGACAGCATAAGCAGCCGGACCTGCCGCCTCACAAAACGCACCCCATGATAGCAAGGATCCGGTTCTGTCAGTTGAGGGAATTTACCTGATGCCACCCAGTCAAATTTACCTGAATCAACAATCACGCCACCCAGTGAAGTTCCATGGCCACCAATAAATTTTGTAGCGGAATGTACCACAATATCTGCTCCGTGCTCGATGGGACGAATCAGATAAGGAGTACCAAAAGTGTTATCAATAATCAAAGGTATGTGATGGCGATGTGCTATTTCCGCCACAGCCTCTATATCTATAATATTCGAATTAGGATTCCCCAAAGTCTCGATAAACACCGCCTTTGTATTCTCCTGAATAGCTTTCTCAAAATTAGAAAGATCACCAGGGTCCACAAATGTAGCAGTCACACCATAAGTCGGCAACGTATGCGCCAGCAGGTTATAAGTACCTCCGTAAATAGTCTTTGCAGCTACAACATGATCACCTGCACGAGTAATGTTCTGAAACGCATAAGTAATGGCAGCAGCCCCGGAAGCTACCGCAAGTCCTGCCACTCCCCCTTCCAATGCAGCCACACGTTGTTCAAAAACACCTTGTGTGGAATTAGTCAGACGCCCATAAATATTACCCGGATCTTGTAAACCAAAACGTGCGGCTGCATGTGCCGAGTTATGAAATACATAAGATGTAGTCTGATAAATAGGAACTGCACGAGCATCCGTAGCCGGGTCTGGCTGTTCCTGTCCTACGTGAAGTTGTAATGTTTCGAAATGTAATTTTTTTGTAGCCATAATCTTTATCTTTTTAGAGTTATATATTTCTGTTTTTACCTGTTGCAAAGGTATTAAAGGCAGTTATATCAAACAAGATATACTAAAATAAAGAAAATAGAGCTACAATTATCACTATTTATAGAACAAATATTCTATTTACAAACGGATTATTACCTCCTGGAAGAAAATTATTCTTTGGCGACATCTAACCAAATAAAGTGACGGCCGATTCACATCGACCGCCACCAGACAATTAATACACACAATACGATTAATACAAAAAATCACTCATGATCATGTTCCGTTTCAGTACCTCCGTCCGCACTCAAGACAATATTACGAGCCACTTCTGTCTGATTGCCCGCCGCATCGGTACACCATACCATCAGATGATAATCTCCGGGAGCAGCATCGGCCGGAATAACAATATCATGATGATGTACTTTTGTATTCTTCAAACCGGAAACATCATATACCTTGTCAAAAGTAAAAGCTGTGTTTTTCTCTCCGGCTGCCCGGGAATCATGTCCGTGGTGGTCAAAATTATTATGAATATTGATTTTATACGATCTCAACATCACATCATCTGACAGATTCATTTCAAAATGTACCCCTTTCCCATTACCAATTTTCAACACCGCTCCCTCTTCGGGTTCTATCAAATCGATCACGGGCTTTGTTACATCCCCTTTTTCATCATTATCACACGCAGGCAGACAAACAGAGCATATAGCCAAAAGGCTGATTACAAGAAAATAAAATTTTGTTTTCATTTTAATAATTGTTTAAATGGTACTTTAATCGAAATCTGAAAGCTTCTTCCCGGTTCAGGGATTTCCACTTTCCTATAAAAACTCAAATGATTGTAATATTTCACATCCGACAAATTACGAATGCCCAAAGATATTTCAATATCCGCCTTGGCCATAGGTATATGAATACTTCCACCCAGATGAATCAAACAAGCTCCGGGTGTGCGGTCTTCATTCCTCGCTATACGGTTCTGCGAAGCTATACTTTGAAGTTCAGCATACAACTGAAAATCCTTTTTATTCCATGTCAGAATATTACGCATGGATACAGGAGGTGAAAAACTTAAAGCCGTATGTTCGTCACGATTATAAGTATAGACATACTCACCGACTAAACGATAATTAAAATGGCGTAGAAAATCCATATTGAAATTTATCTCACCACCCATGAACAAAGCACGTGCGCCACTATATTGATAAATCTGTCCAGCATGGGGCAATACAGACCATTCTCCCATAGGGCGCAAATAAATATAATTATCAAACCAACTGGCAAAAGATGAAACAACCAGTTCCATTTTTTTATAAGCCAAGGTATAGGAAGCATCAATCTGCCATCCTTGTTCCGAAGAAAGAGTGGCATCCCCTTTTTCATGACGGAAAGTTCCGTGATGCACTCCGTTGGATGCTAATTCATTGACTCCCGGCAAACGGAAGCTACGTCCCACATTCATCTTCAGAAGATGACCGGCAGCGGGTGTCCACACTACTCCCGCCGAACAGGAATAATTACCATAAGCCCTGTCCACCGGATAACTTCGCCAACGATATGCCTGTATTACCTCTTCTTCATATCCCTGTCTGTGCAGATACTCCACCAAATAAGGATCTTCGAATGCCGTTATATCAATCCTTCCCCGATCATAACGTATCCCACCAGTTACAGACAACTGATTATCCAATCGGAAAGTCGTCAGCCAAAAAGCTCCGGTAGTAAAACGCTTGTATTCCGGTAGCAGAAAAGAATATCCGCCAATCGCATTTTTCTGTATCTGCATATTCCACCCTGCCATATGCTCCCAGGAAGAAGAACTGGACAACCGCAGCTTCAAAGAGGAGCTGAATGTATGCAGTTTGAACACCAGTTCCCTATCCGGATCCTTTGCAGGCATCACCTGAGTGTCATAATGGGTATGGAAAGCACTCCATTCCTCCCGATGATTGAACTGATAGCCGAAATCACCTGAAAGTTGTATCCCATTCCAAAGATACTGTTGATGCGTGGTTACTTTAAGATGGTTCACTTTGCTATAAGGCAATTCAATATTACGGCTGTTCTCATCATCCTCCAAACGGGAAATATCAGGAATGCCATGAGCACCGGGAAAGAAGCCCATCTTCTGATAAACATTGCTCACAGCAATATTCATCTGATAAAACCTCTTTCTATAATCTCCCATGACAGAAACATTGCGCTCGAACCCAGCGGTGTTTTTCAGCTTACGACCGTAAACAGGCACCAACTGAGTAAGATATACAATGGTATCGACCGGTACATGATAATCTCCATAGTGCTGTTCTGAAAAACGTACTCTGACCAGCCATGCATTCTTCTCAATACCTAGCATCAGTGAACCGCCCACAGTGCTT
>ERZ791618.888-NODE-888-length-12067-cov-1.767899_pt1 | contig 12067 bp, 10 predicted proteins | sample MGYA00510059_ERZ791618 | MGnify/ENA primary metagenome ERZ791618 (study PRJEB30046, sample SAMN00715159) | human gut metagenome | study: EMG produced TPA metagenomics assembly of the A metagenome-wide association study of gut microbiota in type 2...
CGTTCCGATTTCGAGATGACCGGCATACCCGGCACGAACTATTATAAGGATGACCGATTGGTGGAATTCAAGTATTTCAAGGCGAAAGAGGCCGAACACATGCTGGCGCTAAACGCTCCCCGCCCCGAGGACGTGGCGCAAGTACGTGCTTACGCCAAGGATACCAAACTGAAATTCCCTATATATAATGTACGCTCGTACATTGTATATATCTGCGCCAATAAAGGATGGAAATGCTGGGAGGTTACCGAATAAATAAAGCCTAGCCGTACCACTCCTCCATTTCACGAAGTTAACTTCATCGACAAAGTAAGTTAACTTCATCGGCAAAGTAAGTTAACTCCATCGACGAAGTAAGTTAACTTAAATGGCAAAGTAAGTTAACTTACCAAATCGGGGTTTCCCTATCAGATAAGAATCCACTAACCAAAAGTAAATATTCCGGCAAATTCCGATTCTCGGACCACTTCATCTCTATACCGAACAACTCCGAGTAGTACGTCCCAGATCGAACCCACAGGCCTCAAGGGAACGACGAATCCGCAAGGGGTAGCGGCAAGCCTTACCAGATCTACGTGTACACTCTTCCCAAGGGCAAAGGATACAACTACCGGCATAAAACGCCCGCCCATTATATTCCTCCTCCAACGCAAGAAGACGTTTATCCAATCGGCTCCTTTCCCTATGCATCAACTCTTGCCCCGCTTCCACCGCATCCGGCACATCCAATACGACAGGAGTAATCCGCGTACAAACAATCAATAGATTCCGAAAACTGGATAAATAGTCCTCCGAATCATTAAAAGGCGGACAACTCCAACTGTTCCCATACCTACGGCACTCCCGGCAATAGGCCATGAAACGCCGCTCATCCCGATAACGTAAGATATAATCATCCACAGGGATGGTTCTTGTATAATCGTAGCTTTTATATTCGATCATATGAAAAGAAAATTTTCTTGTAAAGAAATAAAAAAATCAGCAACTACATACATTATAATACAGGGAACACAGTACAGCTACACGTGAAGCTTTCAATGAAAAAACAATGGCATGGTATTATGGCGATATACTCCGGGATCGTCGCAAGGAACGCAAATCAACCCAAAAGAAGCTAGCTTGTAGTCCGATAAAAAGATATATGATCTTACCGTTGTAAGATGTATAATCTTATCGCCGTAAGATCATACATCTTTCACGGAATCAGTAACGCTAGAGTACTCTCATGAGTAAGAGAGAGCGCTCTAGCGAAATCAAGAGATGATTTACTTCACGACAAACTTAACAGAGACTTTCTCTGTACCTTTTACCGCTGTAAAGCCATAAACACCTTTATTCAAGTTTACTGTTTTCACGTCATCAGAAGAGGTGATCACATAAGTAGATACTACAGAACCTGCGGTGTTCGTGATGTAACCGGTATAACCGGCTAGATCTTTTACATGCAAGGTATTGTCGGAATAAGAGATGTTTGCGGTTGCGGCCGCTGATTTCGTGGCTGTACCGGTTACGGTTACTTTACAGTACGTGTTATATTTACCATTAGCTGTAATTAATTTGATTTCAGTTGTACCCGGAGCTACAGCCGTAACTTTACCCGTTTGATCAACTGTCGCAACAGCAGTATTCTTAGAAGACCATACCGCACCCGTTAAAGAAGCATAAGCAGATTGTACAGACGCAACTAATTGATAGGTTCCACTTCCACTCAAAGAAATAGCTTTCTTATTAAGCCAAATGATAGGAGTTGCCGCTACTAAATTATCACCCGGTTCTGTTCCCGATGTCGTTCCCATAAAACTATTCCAGCTCCAAGCATCCCAAGTACCATTCTGGACTTTTCGGCTTGATGCCCCGTATCCGGAATAAGAGAAATCTTGAGTATAGGAATCACGAACGAAATAACTCCAATAACCGGAATACCAACCAGCGAACCAGTGGTTAGTTGCCGTAGCCGTAGCCACCCAATAGTCATAATCATAAGCAGGATAACTTGTTCCATTTGAACCAAATGGATGATAAATAACACCTGATGATTTTCCTTGGTTTATAGCATTCTTGCAAGTGTTGCCGCATTATCTGGATAAGTATAACTAACATGAGCTTTAGCGCTGTCTAACTGAAAAGATATTTGCATTGAAGTCGCTCTTGGTTCACAGTATCCAATGCCATTAATCGTATAACCCATTGAACCTGTATATTGAACCAATCCAACCAAACGGGGATCAGCTTTCATCACAGACTCAAATAGGCTCAATCCAGAAATGGTATCTACATCAGCAGACCATCGATATCCCCATACCATATTATCGGGTACGGTTTTATCAGTATCATGCCAAGTCAAAACTATAGCCGCACGGTTTTCACCATCACCTACCCAGAAATCAATACTGTCAAAAGAAAAAGTACGGTTACTCCTTGCGGACATCAAAGCCGCTTTCTGTTTTTCCGCCGGTAAATCCGAACGTAACACACCTTGTACCATACGCTGTGCGCTGATACTTCCCGCCATTAAGATTAATGCGAGAAAAAGATAAAGCTTTTTCATGCTCATCAATGTTTAATTTGTTAATACATTATTTATTTAACAACGATCGTCTTGCTCATCCGATCATTATCTTTTACCACTACTATAATATAAGCACCTCTTGAATATTGGATTGGATGAGACTCGTTAATTCCCGATATCTTAAAAAGATCCAATATAGCGCCATTCATATTTACAATATAGCAAGAATAACCTTCCAGATTATTCAAATGCAATTGACCTTCATAGTAATAAATCATCGCTTCACCAACACTGATAGCCTCATTACCCACCGGACCGGATGTGGAGAATGGCTCACTATAGAATGTTCCTAATATCTCTTGCCTACCATCACCTTCCTTGATTGCTGTAACTTTTACGATATATTCTGAACTTCCATCTAATTCAGGAATAGAGACCTTGATCTTTTCTTGTTCCCCAGAACGAAGCTCACTCATCAAGCCAGTAAGGATATTACCCTCTGCATCAACCGTGTAAACACCAAATAATACAGGTATCCCATTTACGTACTTATAAACAGACACCTCGTAGAAAGTAGCCTCCGGAACTTTCGGGAATGTTAATATAGCCGTGGAATCTTTTACTTCAACCACGGGGTTTTCCAAATTCGGATCTATTACCGTTACTTCACAAGTAGCGGTATAACCACCTTCATCTGTTGTCACCGTAATTGTAGCTACACCGGCGATACCGGCCTTAACCGTACCGTCGTTAGTTACTGTGGCTACCGTGGCATCCGAAGAACTCCAAGTTACTGATTTATTAATCGCACTGGATGGAGATACCACCGCTGCTAATACAGCCTCCTCACCTTTATTCAAAGACAAAGAAGACGCATTTAGGCTAACACCCGTAACATTTGCCCCCGGTTTTTCCAGTTCCGCAGAAACAATCACTTTACAAGTAGCTGTATAGCCTCCATCAAGGGTTGTTACCGTGATCGTAGCGTTCCTTCCTCATATGCGGAAACATTGCCATCTTCATCGACTTCCGCAACCAATCGATTATCACTTGACCAGTTTACAGTTTTGTTTTAGCATTTTCCGGAAGAACTGTCGCTATTAATTGAGCAGAACGCCCTATTAGCAACTCCAGCCGATCTTGATTTAAAGAAACACCTGTCACTTTTATAATACCCTTCCCACAGACAATGTACACGTCGCAACAAACCACCAGTATCAGTCTTCACTCGAATTGCCGTTTCACCGTCAGCTAATGCTTGGATCTCTCCTGTTTTAGAATTAACTGTCGCAACATTTTCATCACTGCTAGTCCATGTCACACTTTTTTCCACATCCGGCTTTGTTGGATCAGTTTGTACTTCATAAGATAAAGTGAAATGCTCACCAATAGCCGCTACTCTTTGAGAAGACTCTAAAGTCACACCCCAAACCCCCAAGCTCTTATCAGTCACATGGATTTGAACAGAATCTTTAAAACCGCCATCTATCGCCTCAAACACAACTCCTGTTGTTCCAACCTTTGATGGTTTATAACCTCCGTTCAATCCTGAGGGATCCGGTTTTACATAAGTAATAATATCCTCATCTTCGATAACCATTTCAGGAAGCATTGTACTAGAAGCGCAAGACGCATTCATTGGATAATAATTAAATTTAAATTTAGAACGCAAATCATAAACCTGTCCATCATTTATATCCCATAATATATCTTTAGGTTCTACACTAAAGGATTCTAGAGGTATTTCTCCTTGTACATAAACCATACACGTGTCAGACACTTGACCATCTTCCGATGTTGCTATGATTGTATGCTTAGACATATTGCGACTTTGAAATAAACCATTTTCATCAATATAAGCAGAACCACTCCATTTAACCGAAGAGAAACTAACATCATCAGGATAAACCTTTGCGGTGAACTGAAACCTTTCATTTTGTCCCACTTTCACAATTCTATCTGGTACAAGAATTGTTAATCTGGCAGCAGCAACTTTTGCAACAGTTATCTGACATTCTGTAGAAGCCAAACCATTTTCAAGATATACTTCAATATTCGCTTTCCCTTCTTTATGGGCCGTAACCAATCCTCCATCATCAACAGAAGCTATCGTTTCATCCGATGAAACATATAAGACTTTTACAGGTTCTACGTCTCCCCACTCTATTTGAGGTTTTAACTGAAAAGTTTCATCGGTTTTCATAAACAATGAACTTTTTTCCAATTCGAACTTAGTTAAATCATTTGCATTACACAGAAGACAAGAAATTTCACTCGTTTCCCCTGTCTGCGAGTTCTGGACTGTCGCTATAAGTGTTCCTGTCCCTTGAGTATCATCATAACAGTCCAAAACTAAATTCTCACCGTCAAAACTATTAAATCCCCAACGATCCGCTAAATCTCCTTCAACTCTAGCATCTATAATATCAATATAATCAGGCTTAGCTGGTTTAAAAACAACAGGAATTTCCAAAAACCACTCTCCGGCACCATCATTATAATTATATTTTACAGTCTTATTTTTAAAGGCCGCACCTTCATACTCAAACGAACAAGAAAGTTGACACGAAGCTAAAGCATCACTGCCCGCAGCTGAAACAGTAATAGTCACTTCACCACTACCCTTTGCTTGTATCACTCCTGCATTACTAACAGAAAAAACAGTTTCATCACTAGAAGACCATTTCAAACCCTTCGAACTGGCATTGTCCGGCCTAACAATAGCGGAAAGCTGTAGCTTGTCATTCAGATTCATCGTTATGACATCTTCTGGCAGCAACTCTCCTGAAGATGCGAATCGCAATTCTATTTTTTCGACAGGTATAAATGTTTCTACCGTTACCTTACGTTTAGTTACAGACAAAGTTTCTCCGGTTATTTCCGATTTAATTGTCGCAATAATTTCAGCGACACCAGCAGAATGAGCAGTAACATTCGCATAATATGCCGTTCCTTCCACCGTTACGATATTTTCATCGGATGAAGTCCACTCTATCTTTTCTCCTAATTCTATTCTATTATCTACAGGAGTCAGCACTCTTTCTTTTGTTTCTCCAACATATAATTCTACAGAAGATTCCTTTAATGTCATTGCTGGACGCTTGACAGTAACAGAACATTTCGCAGAAAGTGTCGGGCGTATCTTACTCTTCGCTGTAATTATCGCAGTACCATAAGTGACACCAATGACAGTACCATCTTCCGAAACCCTCACAATTTCAGGATGAGAACTACTCCATTCTATTGTCTCTTCCGCTAATCCTGTAACAGCCAATGTTAAAGTTTTTTCTTTTCCTTCCAGTGTCACCTCTTTTTCATTAAACTCAAAAGGAGCTACTGTTGAGTTGTCAACTTTACGACAACTTGTTTATTTACGATCTTACCATTTGAGTTAAAACTCAAATTAAGTTGAATTTCTTTCGCTTCTTGGATACTCTCCACGATCGGAGCAATAGTCAACGTGTTATTTATCACCTCCGCACTAATTAGTTCCGGATTCGGATTCACAATCGTAGTAACAACCGCTGAAATCATATTATCACCATCTTCTATAATCTCATCCATTGATTTACTATACTTCGTATTTTCAGCGGAAAACGTAATTTCGCTAGGTAACCGTCTGTGATTGTCGGAGCCATGTTATCCGGGAACACCGGTAAAGCCGGGAACCAATAATTCACTTTCTCATAAGGATAGCGACCTACCATTGTTCCGTTCGTATCCCCTCTTCCATCTGTTTTAATTACCGCTAATTCATGTTCCGGATTTAAAAATTCATGATAAAGGAAACAATACATATTATCATCTACCGGATCAATACGGAATCCCGTACCATAAAGACGCCAATCTCCTTTATCTAGCTTTGAAAAATCAAATACTTGATAAAAAGAATCCTTATCTATGTCATAACAGAAAATCTTATATCCCGTGAACCAACTACCGGAACCTTGCCCTTTCCAATAGATCTTATTCTCTTTCGTACTGGCACAGAAACCATCGGCGGTCCATGCATACCAAGAGTTGGGAATCTCCTCAATACCATCCGATGTAGGTATATCTATTTTTTGGGTAGTCAATGTATATGGATTCACTTTCCACATATAAGGCATTGTCGCTCCGGTACCTGTTAACTCGAATGTCACGCTGGCCCATAAATTACCATCTTTAGAAAGCACGATAGAGCCCAAGCCGTGATTACTATCATCCCCTGGTTTCAATATCGTTTTCACTACTATATCTTTTTCTGGATCAATCACCAACAATCCTTTCGTTTGATGTACCGCAAATACATATTTTCCAACACGAATCATGGTTCCAATCTGTGAATGATACAAATCGCTGGAAGAAATTCCCGTTGTTCCTTCGATCGCGCTGGCATCTATAGACATCTGGTTTTCATCATATTTTCCGGTTTTTTCATCGTATCCTGTATGAAAAATATAAATACCATTACTCGTTCCGATATAACCTTTCGTCAGATCCACTCCTAAAAAAGAACGTCCATCAGCTCCTGCGCTGTTGATCGTCTGAAATTCCTTCTTCACTTGCATCGTTTTCGCGTCAATTACCGCTAAGCGACTTCCCTCTACAGATGCCGCACCATCTTTTGATTGCTTGGACACGATATACAACAAATCCCCATAAATCGTACCGAACTGGCTCGTACATCCCAATTCATGTCCCAGATTCTCTTTTTGGAACGCGTTATACGTCCAAGTCCCATCATCCGACAGAAATTCACCGAACTGTTTTGGTGCCCGTACCAATCCTCGTTTACGATAAAGGTACCTTTCGTGTAATCCACGCTTCCATTGGATCGAAGCATCGAGGCTCGTGCCTGCGAACTGGGCAATTCCGGTAATTGCAGTTTCTGTTTCTCTATCGGATTCAGATCCCGCAAACCGGTTTGGCCGGCTACCGACAGAGCCGATAGCAAACAGACCATACTTAAGTAAAGTGTTCGTCTCATGTTAATGAATTTAATTATTGAGTAATATGAATTTTAAATGTCTTTTTATCGCCATCCTTTTCGCCTATCAATAGATAATTCCCGGATGGAAGAGATATTGGATGAAGTTCCTCCCGGACTTGAATCACAAAACGTTCCAGCATTTTCCCGTTTATCTGCATTAAATAGATTTGATATCCGGCTAAATGCTCAAAGCGCAACGCTCCATTCTGATAGGAAACCTTTGGGATAACGGGAACCATAGTCTCATTGCTCACCGGATCAGAAGATTTTTCTACCATATAGGTATCGATCACGTCCAAGCCATTCATGACTTGGATCTCTATCCGATAAGCGTCATCCTTCCCTAGGTTCTTCAGAGGGACCGATACCTTGCCGGAAGTAGCCCGTAAGCCTTTCGTCAGTAGTTCAGTAATGATATTGCCTTCCGCATCCGCTACGTAAGTGCCTATCTTTTTATAATTTCCATTCTCATATCTGTAGACACGGACCTCATAGGAGGTGGCTTCCTCCACTTTAGGGAATGAGATAACCGCCCCGGTCCCTTCAAAATCGATCTCAGGAGTAACCGTCTCCGTTACCGTCACTTCGCAAACAGTGGTATATCCGCCATCTACCGATTGGGCTGTTATTTTCACCACACCGAACTTGGCACCTGTTACGACCCCATCTTCTACCGTTGCTATGCCTGTATCGGAACTACTCCAAGTAACCTGCTTATTATCAGCGTTTACAGGAGAGATACTAGCTACAAGGGTTGCATTTGCTCCTGCTTGTAAACGCAAAGAAGACTTATTGAGAGAAATGGATGTTACGTGTATCACCGGGATCTCGGGTTCATCCCCTCCACCTCCAGAGGGTATTGTCGCTGCGACAAAGACATCTCCGGGCTGAGTTCCTTCTGATGTATTCATATTTCCATTCCAGCTCCACGCATCCCAACAACCATCCGTCAATACACGGCTTGTAGCACCTAAACCTGAATAACTAAAATTCGAGGTTTGACTACTTCTCACAAAATAACTCCAATAACCATAATACCAACCGGCTTGCCAATGAATGCCATTGCTACAACTCCAATGGTCATAGTCATAAGATGGATATCCATATCTTTCCGCATTTATCGGGTGATAAATAACTCCTGTTTGAACCCCTTGCCGAATGGCGGCCGCAACATCCTCTGCCGGATGCTCTGGATGAGAAGTTTGCCCTAACAGCGGATTTGTGATAGGAGGTTCAAATTTAAACGCATTTTTAGGCTCAGACTTCGCTCCCTCTAGATCATAAGAAATATTAAGTCTACTTTCACCATACCCGATTCCATCGATCGTATATCCCATCCAGCCAGTGTATTGGGTGAGCAATACCAATCGAGGATCTGCTTGAGCAATCGCCACGATCATATCATGTCCGGTTGCCTCGCCATCCCAGCGATATCCCCAAACTATGGCATCCGGGCGATTCCCATCATGCCATTCAATCACTAAAGCGGCTTTATTGCTACCGTTACCAACCCAATATTGGATGTCATCGAAAGTAAAACTGGCATCAGCTCTTAACTGAGACTCCTGCTTTGTTGAGATATTCCTTGCGGAAGGATGCGGTTGACCTTGGACCAATACTTGCGCATAGGCTCCAACTACGTAAAAAGCCATTACAAAGAAAAAAGATAAAAACTTTCTCATAAGCATAATATTAATGTAAAACTCCAAAAAACAAATACACTGAATGATATAAAAAGACATGGCTTTAACAGGTTAACACAAAATAAATTACCCATAGTTCCCCACGAACTATGGCATAACTTACCCTATCAAAATTACCTCTTTAGAGCAATGTCCTCTGTATTCCATATTTGAATCATACGCTAAACCCCGGTAGCGTAAAATCGCGGCGGTTATCCGGCATTGGCAGGTCTTCTGACTTACTCCACTTTAGAACTTCCTTCCCGTTCCTTCCGGAAACAGTGGCAATGAGTTGATGTCTAAAGCTTTTTTGGAGCTTACAGCAGCGGGACTGTCCAGGTTTCTCACCTGATTCCCTTTTAATCGCCGTACCTGAATAGGGTAGGCGAACCAATACGGCAGCAAATTTATGAAAAACAATTCAAAATATACACAATATTATTAAATGCTTTTTTGACTATACTGCATATTGTATAAATTTTAAAAATAAGGACGAGGGAAATACGGACTACTATCCATAAAAAACGCGGTTACTATCAATAGTAATCCGATTTAATATAGATACCCACATGATCAGCTCGGATGAAAACAGGGGAGCTGGATGAAAATTGACTCATACCAAGAAATCATCGAAATAAATCGATAGGTTCTTATTCCTGCCGATAAAACAGTTTTTCATTATCCAACTATTTTCCTTAGGATTCATCATTATAATCGTTTTTCTTTCCGGAAGCAGGTATAAATTGTTTTCGCAATATATGACGAAAGGAATATCAGATATATTGGTTACCTCCAAACACGTATTCCTCATTCGCTTAACCCGAATACAGGCCTTGACCAATGGGGTCAAGCATTTTTCTTCTCCCGCGATTTTCCCATCGAATAACGCAGCCGTACGACCGACGAACAATGCCTCCCTTATCCCTTTCTCACTTCTTTCTTCCGAGAATACCAGTGTCAGGGGACGTAGCCCTTTCCTGTATATCCCGGAAAGAACACAATGAGCGTCGCTACTTGCCATAAACGCTTTCTTAAAACAGGAACACCATTCTAATGCAATCGGGTAAAAGTCCTTGTAAGACATGACTTCTATACCGTCGATCATGTCCTCTTGAATCAGCTGTTCATGTATAGGATATAAAGTGGCCCTATGATCCGGCCAGCCGGGATGATTCCACACAATAAATGCCCCTTGCCTTTTCGCCTCGGCAATAGATTCCACAGGATTTTCTTTCTCCATAAGATTGACATCTTGTACGAACAAGGCGTTCAGGTGCCCCAAGGGTTTGAAACGTGTTATTTCCGCTCCGGGAATCACGATAAAGTCCATGTCATCTGCGGCTTTTTTAGCGATTTTATAAGATTTGTTTAAATCTCCTTTCAAAACATCCTTGTTGATCCGGTGCTCGATATGGTCAGTGATCGCTATCGCATCCAATCCCTCCTGCCAAGCCTCATATATCCTTGCGTCGGGCCATACCAAGCCATCAGAGAATACCGTATGGGTATGAAAGTCGCATTTTAACGTCTCGTAATTACCGAATCCCGGAATCTCGATCCGGTCTCTTATGAACAAGTGATCGATATGCGTTAGCTCGTAAACATCCTCCTCCTCAGAGGTTTCACCCGGCAATGCGGGAGCTATAAATCTTCTCATGCTTAAAATTGCTCAATAACGGAGTACTAAGATAGAAATAAAGAACAAAATTTTCTCATAAGCTAATTAATTTAAAATGTCATTCATATCACATTGTTATAACGATAGGAAGGAGAGCCTTTTGACTCTCCTTCACCTTGTTTCGATATTACTTGATTACGAACTTCCTCGTTATCCGGTCATTGCCATTGATGGCAGTGATGATATAAGATCCTTTGGAAAAACTCATCAAACGGCTCTCATTCAAATCGGTCACCTCAAAAGCATCCAATACCGTACCGTTGAATCCTACGATATAGCAACGATAGCTTTCCAGATTATTCAAATGCAGATAGCCGGCGTAATAATAGATACGGGCCTCACCCGCACCTATCGTCTCATTGCTGACCGTCCCGGAAGAGGTAGAGAACGGTTCACTATAGAATGTGCCTACCACCTCTTTCTTTCCGTCTTTCTCTTTAACAGCCGTAATTTTCACGATATAATCAGAATCTTCATCCAAATCCCGCAAGGATATAGCGATCTTCCCCGGAGTACCTAAACGCAGATCGCTTCGCAAGCCGGTGAGGATATTCCCGTCCGCATCCATCGTGTAAACACCGAACAATACGGGAACCTCATTCACATATTTGTATACGGAGACCTCATAGAAGGTAGCCTCTGGCACTTTCGGGAAGGTCAGCGTAGCCGTGGAATCAGCGGCCTCAACCACTGGTTTATCCAAGTCCGGGTCGGTTACCGTAACCTCGCAAGTGGCCGTATAACCACCGTCATCCGTTGTTACGGTTATCGTAGCGACACCGGCAATTCCGGCGGTAACCGTACCATCGTCGGCTACGGAAGCAACAGTAATATCCGAGCTACTCCATGACACGGATTTATTTTCCGCATTTGAAGGAGTGACAATCGCAGCTAAAACAGCCGTCTCGCCCTTATCTAAAGACAAAGAAGAAGCATTTAAAGAAACCCCTGTAACTGAAGAGGAAGGAGCCTCCGTAACCGGAACTACCGTTACATCACAATAGGCAGGAATATCTCCGTAATTCGTATATACCCAAATGCGAGTAGAACCTCCTGAAATAGCGGTCACTACACCGTCCACAACGGTAGCGATCTCCTTATTATCACTTTCCCAATAAACTGTTTGATCCACTTCTTCCGGATTCTCTACGGTTGGTTTTACTTTAACTGTCGGAGTTAACGTTAATATATAATTTAAATCCAGTAGAATCCGACGCACTAGATGA